>Ga0306920_100007943_pt1 | contig 14034 bp, 11 predicted proteins | sample flu12Cox44000170_FD_204666 | JGI IMG/M metagenome (GOLD analysis project Ga0306920, IMG submission 204666) | Lab enrichment of tropical soil microbial communities from Luquillo Experimental Forest, Puerto Rico - flux4day.12C.oxic.44.000.170 (v2)... | ecosystem: Environmental > Terrestrial >...
TACCGGCAGTTCTACCAGTGCGACATCGACATGATCGGCGAGCCTTCCGTGCTGGCCGAGGCGGAGCAGATCGAGGCGACGACCGAGGCGCTGGCGGCGATCGGGCTGAGCGGGACGACGGTCCGGGTGTCGGACCGTCGGTTCCTGGCCGCGCTGGCCGCGGACTGCGGGGTGCCCGCGCCGGCGCAGGACGCGTTCTTCATCACCGTGGACAAGCTGGACAAGATCGGCTGGGACGGGGTGCGGGCCGAGCTGCTCGGGCTCGGGTTCGACCCGGCGCAGGTCACGGCGGCGGAGGAGAGGATCCGTTCGCTGATCGGCGTGCCCGCCGACAAGCTGGCGGACACGCTGGGCCGGAGCGTGCCCGGGCTGGCGCCCGAGGTGGTCCAGGACCTGTCGGCCACCGCCGCCTCACTCGAGCGGCTGGCCCAGGAGCGGACCCAAGAAACGCTGAGCTGGCAGTTCGACCCGACGCTGGTGCGCGGCATGGGGTACTACACCGGTCACGTCTTCGAGATCATCCACCCGGAGATGAGCGGGTCGGTGGCCGGCGGCGGCCGGTACGACCGGCTGATCGGGCGGTCGCTCGGGTACGACGTGCCGGCCTGCGGCTTCTCCATCGGGTTCGAGCGGATCGTCGACCTGCTGTCCGGGGAGCAGCCGCGGGACGCGATCGCGGTGCTGGTCGAGGGCGACGTGCCGGTGCCGGACGCGGTCGCGGTGGCGCGGGAGATGCGCGAGCTGGCCGGGCCCGGGCGCGTGGTGGAGACGGTGCGGCGGAGCGGGAAGCTCGGCGCGCAGCTGAAGCGGCTCGAGGCGGCGGGGTTCACCGGGTTCGTGCTGGTCAGGTCCGAGGACGGGGACATCGTGCGGGGTGAGCCGCGGACGCTGGGCGGCGAGCCAGGAGCGTAGGCCGGGACCGTGGCTGGAGAGTAGTCGCTGCTGGCGGCACCCTTTCGTATCCACTCGCGAAAATCCTCGGTATCGTGCACTAAGCGTTTACGTGTTGCGTGTGCAAAATTTCTTTGCACGTAACTTATGCAAGTGCATTTGCTCTGTTAGGCTGCACAGTGCAGACGGCGTTCGGCGGCCTGGCGCCCCCCGTCGCATTCGGTTCCTTTTCCCAGCTCTTGAGAAAAAGGAGAAAGATGCAGGTCAACAACGGCATTCCCGCTGACCAGCTGGTTTCGGCCCGGTGGCGCAAGAGCCAGGCCAGCAACCCGAGCGGCGCCTGCGTAGAAGTCGCTGAACTGGACGGCGGCGCGGTCGCCGTCCGCAACTCCCGGCACCCGTCCGGGCCGGCCCTGATCTATACCCGGGCCGAGATCGAGGCGTTCCTGATCGGGGTCAAGAATGGCGAGTTCGACGACCTCGGCCTACGCGTTTGAACGCCTGAACCGGCGCGTCACGGAAGTTGTCCCGGTATTACCGGGAACGTGCGTAAAATGGTATCCGGCGGTGCCCTGGCACAGTGGTAATGTGCCTTGTGGGCACCGCCGTTACCAATCTGGCGGCCAGTTCATCGGCTCTCGGAGTGTGGATGAGCACGGATCAGCGGGACGGCGGGCGCCCCGGGGACGTCCAGGGCCCGACGGTGCCCCGCATGCTGGTGGGAATCCAGCTGCACCGGTTCCGCGAGGCGGCCGGCATCACGCCGGACCAGGCGGCGTACGAGATCCGGGCTTCCCGGTCCAAGATCAGCCGGATGGAAAACGGCCTGGTGCGGTTCAAGGAACGGGACGTGACCGACCTGCTCAGCCTGTACGGCATCACCGACGAGCTGATCCGGTCCAGCCTGGTGACGCTGACCCGGCAGGCCAACACGCCGGGCTGGTGGTCCAAGTACGGCGACATCATGGCCGACTGGTTCGAGGCCTACCTGGGCCTGGAGACGGCCGCCTCGGTCATCCGCACCTTCGACCTGCAGTTCGTGAACGGCCTGTTCCAGACCGAGGACTACGCGCGCGCCGTCACCATGCTCGGTCACACCAGCGCGCCCGCGGACGAGATCGAGCGGCGGGTGAGCCTGCGGCTCAAGCGGCAGGACGTGCTGACCGGCCCCAAACCGCCGCAGGTGTGGTCGGTCCTCGACGAGGGGGCGCTGCGCCGGCCGGTGGGCGGGACCGCGGTGATGCGGGCTCAGCTGGACCGGCTCATCGAGGTCGCCAGGCTGCGCCACGTCACCATCCAGGTCGTGCCGTTCAGCCGGGGCGGGCACACCGCCGCGGGCGGGTCGTTCACCGTGCTGCGCTTCAGCGAGCCCGAGGTGCCGGACGTCGTGTACATCGAGCAGCTGACGAGCGCCCTTTACCTGGACAAGCGCGAGGACGTCGATCACTACATGGAGGTCATGAACCACCTGTCCACCGAAGCCCTGACCCCCGCCAGCAGTTCGCGCTTCGTCGCCGAGATAATCCGGGATATTTAGGCCGGACAAAAGGGACCAAGCCGCCATTATCCACTCAATACCCCTTAGGGATTCTCCGTGACTGACGTTTCTTCATCACCAGGCGGATCGGACCCTGCCGGAACAGGGATCGATACGACGGTTCCGCACTCGGCCCGGATCTGGAATTACTGGCTGGGCGGCAAGGACAACTACGCCGTCGACCGCGAGGCCGGTGACCAGTACCGGGAGATTTTCCCCGGCATCGCCGTGGTCGCGCGCACCTCGCGGGCCTTCCTCACCCGCGCGGTCAGGTACCTGGCCGGAGAGGCCGGGATGCGGCAGTTCCTCGACGTCGGCACCGGCCTGCCCACCGCGAACAACACCCACGAGGTGGCCCAGTCCGTCGCGCCGGAGTCGCGGATCGTCTACGTGGACAACGATCCCCTGGTGCTGGCGCACGCCCGCGCCCTGCTGACCAGCAGCCCCGAGGGGGCCTGCGACTACCTGGACGCGGATATCAGGAATCCGGCCGCGATCTTGGACACCGCCGCCAGCCTGCTCGACTTCAAGCAGCCTGTCGCGCTCATGCTGATGGGGATCATGGGCCATTTCACCGACGACGAGGCCTACCCGATCGTCAGCGCGCTGCAGGCCGGGCTGCCGTCCGGCAGCTATTTCGCGCTGTACGACGGCGCCAGCACCAACGAGGCGTTCAACCAGGCGCAGGAGGGTTACAACGCCAGCGGCGCGGTGCCTTACTACCTGCGCAGCCCGGAGCAATTCAAGCGGTTCTTCGAGGGGCTGGAACTGGTCGAGCCGGGCGTGGTGCCGGTGCCGCACTGGCGGCCCGACCCGGACGCGGAGCCGGTGGAGATCTACTCGTACTGCGGAGTCGGGCGCAAGCCGTAGGCCCGGGGCGGGGCCGTGCGTGCGGCCTCGCCTAGAAGGCCCGCTGGTCCGCCTCCGACTGGAATAGGTCCGCGACCGCGTCGTAGTCCTCCGGGGCATCGGAGTGCTCGAGGTAGTCGCCCACGGCGGAGCCCTGCTGATCCGAGGTGACGGGGGCGTCGTGACCCCGTTCCCGCCTGCTGGTCTCGAGGATCTCATCGGCCTTGGCCACCGAGGCGGCCTTGCCCTCACCGATCAGCTGGTCGCGCGCCTGCTGGCTCTTGACGTCGAGCCCGACGAGCTTCGACGCCTCGGCCGGGGCGCGTCGTCGATGAGACGCTGGAGCAGGGCGCGCACCGCCACGCTCTCGGCGTCCGCCATGATGGCGGCCGCGAGGTCGCGCAGCTTCCCGCTCCTGGCCGCGACCGGCAGCAGGTTCTGCCACGCGTCCACGGCGGACGTGCGGAAGTTGATCGTCGTCACCGGCACCCCGGCCCGCAGGGCGAGGGACTCGGCCCGGTCCGCCCGGTAGAGGTCGACGAGCGCATCGAACAGTGCCCGGCCGTCGGGATCGCTGAACGAATAAGAGGTCTCGTCGAGCAGGCTCATGGGTCATCCGATTCCCGCCGCGGCCAGGCCGGCGACCACCCGCTCGATCCTGCGGCCCTGGTTGCGGATCTCGGTCTTCCCGTCGACTGTGTCCGTCACCCAGTAGTGATGCAGCGCCACGACCTGCCATCGCTCGTTGAAGACCGGAGATCCGGACGATCCGCCCTCGGTGTCGGTCAAGTAGCGGATCACGTCGTCGTCGACGTAGCGGACGACGTTGTGGATCATGCCGATCTTCTTCATGCCCCCGTTCGGGTGCTGGATGATGTACACCCGGTCGTCCTCCCGCACCGGCGAGCCATCGGACAGGCTGATGACCGGCACGCCCGCGGGGACCTGGCCGTCGACGCGGATCACGGCCCAGTCGTGCACCGGGTCGCCGGCGATCGTGTCGACCCGGCCCGGCACGCTGATGTACGCCTTGTCCCGGCCGCCGAACGTGCGCTCGTAGCCGAACCAGATCTCGACGGCGGTGGCCGGCCGGCCGGAATCGGCGAACAGCACGTGATGATTGGTCAGGAGCAGATCCGGGCCGATGAGGAACGCCGTCCCGTAGAACTGCTCGCCGTCCAGCGTCACCAGCAGCCGGACCACGGCCGGCGCGAGTTCCATGCCCCGCTGCAGGAAGGAGACGTCCAGCAGGGTCGACTCGCCGGCGGTGAGCTTCTCGTAGTCACCGGGCTCGGTCCCGGGCATCGGGACGTTGCCCGCGGCCGGCGCCGGAGCCGCCGTTACCGGCTGCGACGCCGTCAGCTCGCGCAGCCGGGTCGCCAACGCCACGTCAGGCCCGTCGATGATGTACTGCAGCAGGTCCCGCAGCTTGGCTTGCCTCTGCAGGGTGCTGAGCACGTCGTCCCAGACCAGGGACATCGGCTGGTCCCAGTTGATCAGGGCTGGCCTGACGTTGATCTGGCGCACCAGCGCGATGACTTCGTTACTGCGGAAGTAGTTGTCGGACAGCACCGCGTGGAGATCGCGGACCGCGGGGTTGCTGAAGTCCAGCGGTATCTGGTCGAGGTAGTGCTCAGCCATCAGCCGGCCTCCTCCCCCAGCCAGGAGGGCGCCGCCAGGCCGAGGCCGTCGTAGCGCTGCAGCGCGTTGGCGATGGTCCAGGTCCAGGTGTAGGCCTGCGGGGTGTCGTGGGCGCCGCCGAAGTGCCCGAGGTTCAGCCGCAGGGCCGGATGGGCCTTGAGGACGTGCAGCCACTCGTCTGGTGAGCCGAAGTTCGCGGCATCGGAGTTCGGATCGGGGTAGTTCGAGTGATTGCAGTGCGCCGTGACCGGCACCTCGTTGCCCGCGCACCAGCCGAAGAAGTCATCCAGGATCTGGTCGAGGGCCTGCGCGCGCTCGGGGGTGCCCGCGTTGGCCGCCGTGTTACGGAAGGGACTCCAGCCCATTTCCGGATAGACCTTGACGCCGATGAAGCCCTTGTTCATGACGGCGTCCTGCACCGTCGCCACGGTGGACCCGTCGTCGAGGGCGCGCTTGGGGTCGAACCCCGCGAAGGGGTGGATGCGCAGCTGTCCGGCGTCCGGGATCAGGCCCATCATCGACGCCCGGCTGAGCAGCTCGAACAGCTCGATCTGCTGCGCGAGCGTGGTCTGGGCGTTGTCGGCCAGGCCCGATGACAGATCGACGAGCATCGGGACGGCCAGGTCGACGGCACCGGAGAAGAACTGGTAGTACAGCGTGGCGAGGTCGAGCCGCGACTGGCAGAACAGCTTGGCCCAGCGGACGAACCTCACCAGCGCAGCCGGCGAGAAGGCCTCGGGACCCTCGGCTCCGGCCGGGCCGGCGGCGCCCGGCAGCTGGGTGGCGATGAGCTCGCGCTCGTCGTCGCTGAGGTCGTCCACCGCCGCCGCGACCTCGGCCCCGAAGGTGGCCTCGATGTCCGCGGAGGCGGCCGCGGCGCGCTCCTCGCCCCCGACGACGCCGCCGAGCCGCGCCTTGTCGCCGGCGTAGCCGGGAGCGCCGCTGACCAGCTTGGCGGCGAGGGCGGCCAGCGGTGCGCTCATCAACCCGTCGTGGAGAGCCACGTGCCGGACGAAACCGTTGATCGGTATGTCGGTGGCGTTGAACATGTGACAATGGATGTCGACATTTATGTCGACATTTCCGGCATCATCGGCCTGACCAGCCATGACTCCCCCCAACGCGATCATGCGCGCGACCTTTGCTGTAAAGGGTAGAGCCGAGCCATCCGAATGTCGACCGGGAATGGCACACGGTGATTACGGTGGCGGTCAGCCGGCCGGCGGGGCATGACACGCGTCCGTTCGGGAAATTAAATACCGTATACCGAACGGGCGGGCACCTGCCCAGCCGAACGGCCAGGGGCCCGGCCCGGGACCCGCCTGCCGGCGGCATGCGTTAACTTATACGCACGTTTGCATGCCGCCGCACGTTAGTTCAGCCGGGAGTGATTACCATGGCCACCGCTGGGCCGACCGATAAACACGCGCGGACCGAGGGGGAGGCCGCGACCAGCCTGGCCGCGCTGGCCGAGTGGGTCGGCGAGATCGCCGGGCTGGCCAAGCCCGACGCGGTGGTCTGGTGCGACGGCTCGCAGGCCGAATGGGACCGGCTGACCAGCCTGCTCGTCGAGAACGGGACCTTCACCGGGCTGAACCCGGAGCTGCGGCCGAACAGCTTCTGGTGCGCCTCGGATCCCGGCGACGTGGCGCGGGTGGAGGACCGCACGTTCATCTGCTCGGAGCGGGAGCAGGACGCCGGCCCGACCAACAACTGGATCGCGCCGGATGAGATGCGCGAGACGTTCGGGGAGATCTTCGACGGGTGCATGGCCGGCCGGGTGATGTACGTGGTGCCGTTCTGCATGGGCCCGCTGGGCGGGGCGATCTCCCGGCTCGGGGTGGAGATCACCGACTCGCCGTACGTGGTGGTCTCGATGCGGATCATGACCCGGATGGGCGACGCGGCCCGGCGCGCGATCGAGGACAGCGGGTCGTTCGTCCGCGCGGTCCACTCGGTGGGCGCGCCGCTGGCGCCTGGCCAGGCGGACGTGCCGTGGCCGTGCCACCCGGTCAAGTACATCTCGCACTTCCCCGAGACCAGGGAGATCTGGTCGTTCGGGTCGGGGTACGGCGGGAACGCGCTGCTCGGCAAGAAGTGCTACGCGCTGCGGATCGCCTCGGTCATGGCGCGGGACGGGGGCTGGCTGGCCGAGCACATGCTCATCGTCAAGATCACCCCGCCCTCTGGTCAGGCGCGGTATCTGGCGGCGGCGTTCCCGTCGGCGTGCGGCAAGACGAACCTGGCCATGCTGGCGCCCACGATCCCGGGCTGGACGGTCGAGACCGTCGGGGACGACATCGCGTGGATGCGGTTCGGCCCGGACGGCCGGCTGTACGCGATCAACCCCGAGGCCGGGTTCTTCGGGGTGGCGCCGGGTACCGGCGCGGCGACCAACGCCAACGCGGTCGCGACCTTCACGGCCAATTCCATCTTCACCAACGTGGCGCTGACCGACGACGGGGACGTGTGGTGGGAGGGCCTGACCGCCGAGCCGCCGGCGCACCTGACCGACTGGCGGGGCCGGGACTGGACGCCCGGTTCCCCTGAACCCGCCGCGCACCCGAATTCCCGGTTCACCACCCCGGCGGCCCAGTGCCCGGTCATCGCGCCGGAGTGGGACGACCCGGCCGGGGTGCCGATCTCGGCGATCTTGTTCGGCGGCCGGCGGGCGTCCACGGTGCCGCTGGTGATCGAGTCGTTCGGCTGGGACCACGGGGTGTTCCTGGGGGCCAACGTTGCCTCGGAGAAGACCGCCGCGGCCGAGGGCACGGTCGGCGAGCTGCGGCACGACCCGTTCGCGATGCTGCCGTTCTGCGGGTACAACATGGGCGACTACTTCGCGCACTGGCTTTCTGTCGGGCGCACGGCCCCGGACCCGGCCGCGCTGCCGCGGCTGTTCTCCGTCAACTGGTTCCGCAAGGACGCCGCGGGCCGGTTCGCCTGGCCCGGCTTCGGGGAGAACATCCGGGTGCTGAAGTGGATCATCCAGCGGCTGTCCGGCCAGGCCGGGGCGGTCTCGACCCCGATCGGGCTGCTGCCCGCACCGGGCGCGCTGGACCTGGACGGGCTCGAGATCGGCCCGGCCGACCTGGACCTGCTGCTCACCGTGGACCGGCAGGCCTGGAAGCTGGAGGCGGACCAGATCCCGGAGTTCTTCCGCGGCTTCGGCGAGCGCCTGCCCGCGCGGCTGTGGGAGTTGCACCAGGAGCTGATCGACCGGCTCGGCTGAGGTGGGGCAGATGGCCAGCCGGCGGGTCCTGGGCATCGTTCTCGCGGGCGCGGCGGGCAATCGGCTGGCGCCCCTGACCGACGACCGGGCGAAATCGGCCGTCCCGTTCGGCGGCCTCTACCGGCTGATCGACTTTGCGCTGTCGAACCTGGTCAACGCGGGCATCAGGAAGATCTGCGTGCTCACCCAGTACAAGAGCCACAGCCTCGACCGGCACATCAGCACCACCTGGCAGCTGAACAGCCTGCTCGGCAACTACGTGGCGCCGGTGCCGGCCCAGCAGCGGCTCGGCCCGCACTGGCAGGCCGGCTCGGCCGACGCGATCTACCAGTCGCTGGACCTCATCCGCAGCGAGCGGCCCGACCTGGTGGTCGTGTTCGGGGCCGACCACGTGTACCGGATGGACCCGGCGCAGATGATCGAGGCGCACCTGGCCTGGGGCGCGGGGGTCACGGTGGCGGCGCTCGGGGTGCCGCGGGCGTCGGCCACGTCCTTCGGCGTGGTCCGGCCTGCCTTGGACGGGCACGTGGTCGAGGCGTTCCTGGAGAAGCCCGCCTCGCCGCCCGCCGTGCCGGGCCGACCGGACGAGGCGTTCGCGTCCATGGGCAACTACGTGTTCGACCGCGAGGTGCTGGAGGATGCGCTGCGCGCGGACGCGGCCGACGAGGACAGCCGGCACAGCATCGGCGGTGACATCATGCCGATGCTGGTCCGCGAGGGCGCGGCGCACGTCTACGACTTCCTGCAGAACGCGGTGCCCGGGGCCGGCGGGCAGGACCACGGCTACTGGCGCGAGGTGGGCACGCTCGACTCCTACTTCGAGGCGCACATGGACCTGTGCGCGGCGCACCCGGTGTTCAGCCTGTACAACGAGCAGTGGCCGATCATGACCCACGTGCCGCCGCAGCCGCCGGCCAAGTTCGTCCTCGAGGAGGGCGACCGGACGGGGCGGGCGGTCAACAGCGTGGTCAGCAACGGGGTGATCGTGTCCGGCGGGCTGGTCCGGGAGTCGGTGCTGTCGCCCGGGGTCCGGGTGGATGACCGGGCTACCGTGGACCGTTCGGTGGTATTGCACAACGCGCGGATCGGGCGGCGGGCGCTGGTGCGGAACGCGATCCTGGACAAGAACGTGGTGGTGGCGGCGGGGGCCGCGGTGGGCGTGGACAAGGTGCGCGACCGGGAACGGGGGTTCGCGGTGTCCGACGGCGGGATCACCGTGGTGGGTAAGGGGCGCGCGGTAGAACCGTGAAGGGTTCGGGTGTGGTGATGGACGATGCTTATGCGCTGATTATCGGTATTGCTGACTATCTGCACGTCACGAGGCTTCCGTCCGCCGTCCGCCACGACGCCCGGGATGTCCGGGACCTCCTGGTGAACCCGCGGTACGGCGGCTACCCTCCCGGTCACGTCACGCTGCTTCTCGACGGCGAGGCCACTCGCCAGGCCATCATCGACGCGTTGTCCGGGTTGGCGGCTCGCGCTCGTCCCACGTCTTTCGTCCTCGTCTACATCTCAAGTCACGGCGGGCGCGTGGTGTCTGGAGCCTTCGCCGGGGAGTACATCCTGCCCGTTGATGCCGTGCTTGCCTCGGACGAAGATCTGGCCCGGACCGCGATCTCCGGCGATGAGCTCACCACGGCCCTGAAGGCGATCCCGGCCCGAAAGGTGCTGGTCATCTTCGACTGCTGCCACGCGGGAGGCATAGGTCAGCCCAAAGCCGTATCCGGCTCACTCATCAAGGCAGGCCTTCCCGATGGCTATTACGAGCGACTCGCCGCGGGCCGGGGCAGAGCGATCCTGTCGTCCTCGCGCGACACCGAATTTTCCTACGTGCTGCCGGCCGCCGCCAATAGCCTTTTCACCCAGCACCTGCTCGCCGGGCTCAAGGGTGGTGTCGCCAGTGAAGACGGGCTGATCCGCGTCTTCGATCTTTTCGAGTACATCCAGCCCAGGGTCACGAATGATCAGCCCGGACAGCATCCGGTATTCAAGGCCCATCTCGAGGAGAATTTCCCTGTCGGCCTTTACCTGGGCCAACATAAGGATGTCGTGACGCGGGATGAGGAGGGATTCCGCTACGACGCATACCTCAGCTATGCCGACCGGGCCCCGGACTCGACCTGGGTATGGGAAACGCTTATCCCGTGGCTGGAGAGGGAGGGACTCAGGGTTGTTGTTTCTGGTGCCTCGCGGGATCCGGGCGTGCCCCTGGTAGTCAACAGCGAGCGAGGGATTCAGCAAGCCAAGCGGACCTTGATCCTATTGTCACAGGCGTATCTTGAGGACAACATGGCGGAATTCGAGAACGTGACGGCGCAGTTCATGGGGATCGAAGAAGGCTCCTACCGTCTGCTGCCGGTGAAGATCGAGCATGTCGACGAGGCGCGACTCCCGGTACGACTCAGGATGCTGGCCACGCTCGACCTGGCCGATCCCCAGCGCGCAGACCGCGAGTTCGATCGCCTGGCGAAGGCGCTACGCGGGCCCTTGCCGCGCCGGTAATCCTGGGACGAGGATTGCCGGAGCGCATGTGCGTGACCAGCGCGACTAGACGGCTGGCCGACGATATCTTGACAGGACGATCATCGGTGCTCAGGCTCAAGTGTGTCGGTGTCGACTCGCTTGGCCGCTGAGCGTCCGTGGTGCTGGGAATGGCACGGTTGCCCAGGGCGGGTTCTCCAACCCCGGGTTCCCGTATCGGCGCGGTAAGCAATGAATAGGTTAACGGTCGATAGCCGCACCGGCGTGCAGGCGCGGCCGGAACTGTTCGTGGCATACGCCGAAAGCGATGCCGAGTGGGTGCATGGGTTCCTGCTTCCCGAACTCGGCCTGGATCCGCAATCCGTCATGACGCCGCAGGATTTCCGGCCCGGTGCCGCGGTGGTCCAGGAACTCGAGCGAGCGGTAGAGACGGCGCGGCTGACGGCCCTGGTCTTGTCGCGCGCTTTCGAGATGAGCCAGTGGTCGGCCCTTGCCGAACTGCTGGCCACGCACGACACCTTAAGGCGGAATTCTGACCGGCTGGTCCCGGTGCTGCTGGATGCGTATGATCTCCCGCTCCGTCTGGACTTCCGGGTACGGCTGGACTGCACGGTGCGGTCGCGATGGGAGACCGAGGTGGCGCGGCTGCGGCAACTACTCCAGCGTGCCCCGCCGCCGGCCGAGTCGCTGCCCTGCCCGTACCCCGGGCTGCTCGCCTTCGGCCCCGAGGACGCCGGCCTGTTCTTCGGCCGTGACCAGGAGAGCGATGACATCAGCCGCCGGGTCCGGCAGCAGAACTTCCTGCTGGTCGTGGGGCCCTCGGGCTCCGGAAAGTCCTCGCTGGTGTCAGCGGGCGTGCTGCCCCGGCTGATGGCCACGGACGCCGACCGCTGGCTGGTGCACACACTGCGTCCCGAAGCGAGGGCTCTGCAGTGGCTAACCGAAACCCTCGGCAACGGGGAAGATCCCGCCTCCGAGGACACGCTCCGCGAATCGGTGGGCACCCTGCTGCGCACGGCGCCCCGGGCCGAGCGGTGGCTGCTCTTCGTCGATCAGACGGAAGCGATCTTCCTGCTGCCCTCGAAGGAGGAGCGGAATCAGCTCCTCACGCTGCTCGACCGTCTCCGCCGGGTGGACCGATGCGTGGTCGTGCTCGCGATGCGCGCCGACTTCTACGCCGACCTGATGACGTCCTCCCTCTGGCCGATCGGCCGCGGCGAACGGGTGGAGATCGCCCCGCTGCGCAGCGCCGCACTGCACGAGGCCATCACCAGGCCGGCGGCCTGTGCCGGCGTCTATCTCGAGCCGGTGCTCGTCGAGCGGATCCTGCGCGACGCGGGAGAGGAGCCGGGCGCGCTCTCTCTCCTTCAGGAGACGATGGTCCTCCTCTGGGAACGCAGGACCCGCCGCCTCCTGACGGTCTCGGCCTATGAGGACCTGGGCGGGCGAGGACGGAGCGGGCTGGCCGCGGCCCTGGCCACCCGGGCGGACGCGGCGGTGGCAGCCCTGTCCCCGGCGCAGCGGACGATCGCCCGGCGGATCTTCCTGAGGCTGGTGCAACTCGGCGAAGGCCGCCAGGATACCCGCCGACCCCAGGCGATGGGCGCGCTGCGCGCCCCCGGCGACGATCCGGGACTCTTCGACTCGACCTTGCGGCACCTGACCGACCGTCGCCTGGTCACCGTCAGCAGCGCCGGTAACGAGGAGCCGACCGTCGATCTGGGGCACGAGGCGATGATCGCGCACTGGCCGACCCTCAGGGACTGGATCGACGAGAGCCGCGCGAGCGAGATGGCGCGCCGCCGGATCGAGCGCGATGCCGGCGACTGGCAGCGCAACGGACGTGACCCGGCCGAGCTGTACCGGCGGCGCAGGCTCGCCGACGCCCTGGAGCACGCGGCCAGGCGCGACTACGAGCTGAGCCAGAACGCCGTGCGGTTCCTGGCGGCCGGCCGGCGACGGCGTCTGCTGGGCCGGCTCGGCCTCGGCATCGTCGCCGCCGCGGCGCTGGCCGGGATCGTGTGGCTGGCCAAGGCTCCGGTGCGAGAGGCGTGGCTAAGGCACCAGGCCGAGGGCCTCAGCCCCGCGGTACGGCTCGCGGGCGGCCCGGCCATCGTGGGCCCAGGCGACCGGCTGGTCACGTTCGGGCCGCTCGAGGTGGATCTCCACGAGGTCTCCAACCAGCAGTACCGGTACTGCGTTCAGGCGCTCCGGTGCGCCCCGCCGGATGAGCCCGCTCGCGACGCGCACTTCGCGCACGGCGACCAGCGCCTTCCCGTCGTGTACGTGACGGCGTACGACGCGGCGCAGTTCTGCACCTGGCTGGGCCGGCGGCTACCCACCGAATTCGAATGGGAGCGGATCGCCCGGGGGACGGACGGCGCCCGGTACCCCTGGGGCGACGCCCCGCCCGCGCCCGGCCAGGTCAACGCCAGCGTGGGCGGCCGCAAGCCAGGCACCCTCGTGCCCGTCGACTCTTCCGCGTTCCGGAGCGGCGACAGCCGGGACGGGGTCGAGCAGCTGATCGGAAACGCTCAGGAGTGGACGGCCACCCAGGCACGCTACGACGCCCACCAGGTGCCCGTCCTGCTGGCGAGCTGGAACGGGACAGACCGCGTGCCGAGCTTGGCGGTCATGGGCGGCAGCTACCTGGATCCCGCTGTCACCGTGGTCAGCTCGATCATCGTCGACGACCCCACTAACCCGGACGCCAATACCGGCTTCCGTTGCGTCGCGACCACGAATTGAGGAGGGGAAATGACACGATCGCCAGAAAGCTACAGTGCCGAGAACGAGGTGGAGGACCTTCAGCCTGTGACCTTCGAACTGGTGGAACAGGACGACCCTCGGGTAGTCGTCTACCAGGGTCGGGTCGAAGACCGGGCCCAGTACCCGGGCGCGGAGTACCTGCTGAGGGTGACCGCCGCCTCGCCGGGCAAGGATGAGCAGATGGAGGCAGCCCTCAGGGAATTCCTCGGCCAGATAAGGGCGGGCTTCTCGCCTTTCGCTGAACCGGATCCGGGAAGCCCCGGCGACGAGGCCCCCGAGCCGTTCGATCCCGGACAACATACAAAGCTCGAGTTCGCGCAGGTCAAGTCCGCACCCCCGCTACCTGACGGTGTGGGCATGGTCGTGCAGACTACGACCGAATATCAGGTCGTGCAAGCCACGACCGGAAATGAGGTCGTGCAAGCTACGACCGGAATTGACATGCAGCTCAGAGACTTCAAGGGCACGGTCGGTCCAGGCGGAAAGGATCACTACTGGAACTCCGACTACTGGGCGTGGGCCAGGGTGGACGCCCTCGAGGGAAAGGGGAGGATCCGATGGCCGCGTGAGCCGGTCGCCGCCGTCAACCAGTACAGCAGGTGGAGGAAAACGGTCATCGTGCACGGCGTTTCGG
>Ga0306920_100007944_pt1 | contig 14034 bp, 10 predicted proteins | sample flu12Cox44000170_FD_204666 | JGI IMG/M metagenome (GOLD analysis project Ga0306920, IMG submission 204666) | Lab enrichment of tropical soil microbial communities from Luquillo Experimental Forest, Puerto Rico - flux4day.12C.oxic.44.000.170 (v2)... | ecosystem: Environmental > Terrestrial >...
CCGGCGAGGATCCCGGTCGACGAATCGAGCACGGCGTGTTCGACCTCGCGCGGACCGGGCAGCGAGGTGAACACGACCTCGCTCAGCCGGGCGACCTCGGCGGGGGTGCCGGCCACGCCGGCGGCGCGCTCCGCAAGCGCCGCGGCAGCCGCCGGCCGGACATCGTAGACGCTAAGCTGGTGGCCAGCATCGAGCAGGCAGGCGGCCATCGGCGCACCCATCGTTCCGGTGCCGACAAAGCCGAGCCGCATCGGGTGACCCTATTGGCCGGCGAAACCGTCGGGCGGCCGCGTCGCGTTGTCGGCGCCATCGGCGAGCCGGTCATATTCGACTGCCAGGTCGAGCAGGCGGGTCTTGACCGCGCGTGTCGTCACCCCTTCCGCGACCTCGCGGGCGCGCGCGGCTTTGCGCCGGTAGTAGTCGGCCGGCTGCGGCGACAAATCCGTCGAATTATCCATCGCTGCACCATAGCACAGCCGCGGCGAAGCTCGCGACTGCCAATCGGTGGGGGCGCCCCTGCTATTCCCCTTCGAGCGGCTCGGTCGCGGTGATCTCGATGCCGAATCCGGCGAGCCCGACATAGGTGCGCGAGCGTGTCGCCAGAACCTCGATCGAGGAGATCCGGAGGTCGCGCAAGATCTGTGCGCCGAGCCCGATCTCGCGCCACAGCTCGCTGCGCTCGCGCTCCGAGCCGCTGCTTTCATCACCGATTGCCGACACCGGCACGCCCGAGGTGCCGTCGCGCAGATAGACGAGGACACCGCGCCCGGCTGCCTTGAAGCGAGCCAGAGCCGCGTGGATCGGCTGGGCGCCGCCGAACACGTCGTCAATTACGTTGCCGCGGTGGAGCCGGGTGGGCACGTTGTTGCCGTCGCCGAGATTGCCGTAGACAAAGGCGAAGTGATGCACCTTGTCGAACGGCGTCACATAAGCATAGCCGCCGAGATCGCCGATCTCGCTGGCGACGGTGAATTCGGCGACCCGGGTGACGAGCTTCTCGCGCGCCTGCCGGTAGGCGATCAGATCGGCTACCGACATGCGCTTAAGGCGGTGCTGCTTGGCGAATCCGGCGACCTGCGGCCCGCGCATCACCGTACCGTCGTCGTTGACTAGCTCGCAGATCGCCGCCACGGGCTCGATGCCGGCGAGCCGGCACAGATCGATCGCCGCCTCGGTGTGACCCGAGCGCATCAGCACCCCGCCATCCCTGGCGATTAGCGGGAAGATGTGGCCGGGGCGGACAAAGTCCGCGCGGCCGCAATTGCCGTTGGCGAGGTTGCGGATCGTCGCCGTGCGGTCCTCGGCCGAGATGCCGGTGGTCGTGCCGTGACGGTAGTCGACCGAGACGGTAAAGGCGGTGCCGTGGATCGCCTCGCTGTCGGCGACCATCGGCGACAGATGCAGCCGGCGGGCGATCTCGCCGGTCAGCGGCGCGGTGACGATGCCGCAGGTGTGGCGGATGATAAAGGCCATCTTCTCCGGCGTCGTGTGCACCGCAGCGAGGATCAGGTCGCCTTCATTCTCGCGGTCGTCGTCATCGGTTACGACGACGATTTCGCCGCGGGCGAAGGCATCGACCGCTTGCCGGACACGGGACTGGGACACGGTTCTGCTCTCCCGACCACACCGCCCGGCTGATCGATGCCGTTGGCGGCCAAGAATTCCGGATTGGACCGACGGAGCTTGGCGACGGTCAGCCGCCACAGGATAGCGCGGGCGCGAGCCTCGCCGTCCCGCGAATTCTCGAAGGCGCCGATGCGCAGCTCGCGGGCGAAGCGGCGCAGCCGCTCGTCGGTGTCGCCGCCGGCGCCATAGAGATTGCGGAGCTCGCGCTCCGGGGCTTCTCCGGTTTCGGCCTCACGTTCGGCGATCGCCATGCACCTGGCGACGAGCAACGCATCCAGCCGGCGTTCCTCCGGCAGCAGCGGCAGCAGCTCGCGCAGCAGAACGTCGCGGGCCAGGGCGAGCAATGCGGCGCCGCTCGGCAGGTCACGCATCGGAGCGACAGTCTTCGCGGTCCACCAGCATCAGCAGCTCGAGCTCGCATTCGCTGGCACGCCGCCCGGTCAAGGCGAGATCGAGATCGAGATCGCCGCCGATCGTGTGGCGGGCGGTCTGCTGCAGGGCGATCACCGCCCACCGCACGCTCGCCAAGACCTCCCAAAACCGCACCCGGTCGGGGTCGATCGAGCGGCCCGATTGGCGCTCGTAGCCGCGGTAGAACGGGGTGCGGTCGGCAATCCCGCCGGCCTCCCGGTCGAGCCGCGCAAAACGCCAGCTCTTGCAGCAGAACCAGCCGATGTCCTCATGTGGATCGCCCCAACCGGCGAACTCCCAATCGAGAATTGCAGTCAGTACGGCGCCATCCAGCATGTAATTGCCGGTGCGGAAATCGCGATGGCACAGCACCGGCTCGACCGGCGGCGGGAGGTGTGTCTCGAGCCAGCGCATCCCCCCTTCGAGCACCGGCCGCGGTGCCAGATGACGGTCGAGATAGGCACGAAACCCGGCGATCTGCCGGATCGGTCCTGTCTCGGCAGGGGGTGTCAGAAAGGCGAGGTCGGGCCGCGGCGGGCGGATTGCATGGATATGGGAGAGCTCGCGGCCGAGCCGCTCGGCGAGCGCCGGAAGCGCCTTCTCGAATGATGGATCGCCGGTGATCCGGTCGGGTGCGGCGGTCCCATCGGCGCGCCGCATGATGAAAAACGGTTTGCCGAAGATCGTCGGATCCTCGCTGGCGAAAAGCGGTTCGGGAACGCTCACCCCTGCGGCGAAGGCCGCCTTCTGCACCGCGAATTCCTGAAGGCGCGTCAGGCTCCCGGCAACACCGGTGGCGGCCGAGCGGCGCAACACCAGCCGCTGGCCGCCATCGAGCGCACCACCCGAAAAGCGCGCGTCGAGCGCCCAATTTTCCTGCAACGCCCCGCCTCTCAGCCGAGTCAGGGCGGTAATCTCTACCCCCTCGGCCCCGCTCGCCGCGGCGAGAAACCGCGCCAATAGCGCACGGCGCGGTTCAGATCGCAGCGACGCCGTGCCCGCCATCGACCGCGATGACCGCGCCGGTCACATAAGCGCTGGCCGGCGATGCGAGGAACAACAGCGCACCGTTGAGATCCTCGGTCTGTCCCAGGCGCTTCAGCGGGATACGGGAGATCAGCGCCTTGCCGGGCTCGGTCTGAAAGAAGGCGCGGTTGAAATCGGTCTCGACATAGCCCGGTGCCAACGCGTTGACCAGGATGCCGTGGCGCGCCAGCTCTATCGCCAGCACCTGCGTCAGGTGGTTCAGCCCGGCCTTGGCGGCGCAGTAGGCCGGCACCCGGCCGATCGTCCGGGAGGCCAGCACCGACGTGATATTGATGATGCGGCCCGGACGCTTCAGCCCGACCAGGTGATGCGCGAATTCGCGCGCCGCCAGCCAGGCGCCCTTGAGGTTGGTGTCCACCACATGATCCCAATCGGCCTCGGTGTGCTCGAACAGCGGCTTCGAGACGACGACACCGGCGTTGTTGACGAGGATCGTCAATGGCCCGAGCTCGCCCTCTGCCTCCGAGACGGCGCCCGCGACGCTGTCGCGGCGGGTCACATCGCAGGCGATCGGCAGGCTCTCGCCACCGGCGGCAGCGATGTCTCGGGCTGCGTCGGCCAGCAGATCGACCCGACGCGCGGCGAGCGCCACCTTGGCGCCGGCGACCGCGAGCAGCAGAGCGAAATGGCGGCCGATCCCGCTCGAGGCGCCGGTCACCAGCGCCACTTGGCCTGCGAGGTCAAAGCTCGGCAATTGCGTCACGACGCTATTCCCTTGGCGCGCTCGCGCAATTCGTATTTCTGGATCTTGCCGGTCGAGGTCTTTGGCAACGGCCCGAAGACCACGGTTCGCGGCACCTTGTAGTGGGCGAGGTTGGCGCGGCACCAGGCGACGATGTCCTCGGCCGCGACCGCATCACTCTTGGCTTTAAGGGTCACAAAGGCGCAGGGGCTCTCGCCCCACAGCGGGTCGGGCTTGGCGACGACCGCGGCTTCCATCACTTGCGGGTGGCGGTAGAGGGCTTCCTCGACCTCGAGCGATGAGATGTTTTCGCCGCCCGAGATGATGATGTCCTTTGAGCGGTCCTTGATCTCGACATAGCCGTCGGGATGGGTGACCGCGAGATCGCCGGTGTGAAACCAGCCATGCTCGAAGGCCGCCGCGGTCGCCGCCGGGTTCTTCAGATAGCCCTTCATCAGGGTATTGCTGCGCAATACCAGCTCACCCAAAGTGGCGCCGTCCGCCGGGACGTCGGTCATCGTCTGCGGGTCGACGACGCGTTGGCGGTCGAGGGTCAGGTAGGCCGCACCCTGACGCGCCATATGCGCGGAACGTTCGGCGATCGGCAGCGCCGCCCACTCGTCCTGCCAGGCGCAGACCGTCGAGGGGCCAAAGCTTTCGGTCAGCCCGTAGAGGTGGGTGACCCGGAAGCCCATCCGTTCCATCGCCTCGATCACCACCGAAGGCGGGGCGGCACCCCCGGTCGCGACCTCGACGACGTGGTCGAAGCGGCGCTTGACCTCGTCCGGCGCGTGCACGAGCAGGTTCAGCACGATCGGCGCGCCGCACAGGTGGGTGACCCGGTGCTCGGCGATCGCCGCAAAGATCGGCGCCGGCTCGACGCGGCGAAGACAGACATGGGTCCCGCCGACCGCGGTCACCGCCCAGCTATGGGTCCAGCCATTGCAGTGAAACATTGGCAGGGTCCACAGATAGACCGAGTGCCGGTCGAGCCCCAAGGTGATCGCGTTGCCGAGCGCGTTCAGCAGGGCGCCGCGGTGGTGGTAGACAACACCCTTCGGGTTGCCGGTGGTGCCCGAGGTGTAGTTGAGCGCGATCGGCTCCCATTCGTCCTGCGGCGGGGTCCATTCCGCCTCGGAATCGCCTTCGCCGAGAAAGGCCTCGTATTCGCTGCCGCCGAGTGCCGCGCCGCCGGCGCCGTCGTCGATCTCGACCAGCGGCATTGGGCCGCCGAGCTCGTCCAGCGCCGCTTTGACAATCGGCGCGAATTCGCGGTCGGCGATCAGCAGCTTGGCTTGCCCGTGCCTGAGGATGAAAGAGATCGTGCGCGCGTCGAGCCGGTAATTCAGCGCGTTCAGCACGGCACCCGCCATCGGCACGCCGTAATGCGCTTCGAGCAATGCCGGGACATTCGGCGCCATGACCGCGACCGTATCGCCGCGCCCGATGCCCCGCCGGCGCAGCGCATCGGCGAGCCGGCGGCAGCGGCTGTAGAACTCGCGATAGGTGAACTTCGTCGCGCCATGGATCACGGCGAGCTTGTCGGGGTAGACCGCTGCCGCCCGCTGCAGCCAGACGAGCGGCGTCAGCGCTGCGAAATTCGCAGCGTTCTTGGCGAGGTGCGGCGCGTCGTAATGCTCGCCGGGTGATGAGGCGACGGATTTCATCCCGTCATCCTCCCGAGAGGCTTCTCCAAGGTCAAGCGCCACTCGCACGTGACGCCGGTTGGGGCAGAGGCGATGGAAGTGGGGGCTCCCTCAGCTCAGGGACAAAATTTCTGCCGCGCGCCGCGCTGGCGGTTAAATGTTATCCCTATCAAAATCTTAGAGATGGTTCTGAGGGAGGCTTGCAGGGAGACTAAATACCGAGCTGAGGGAGGTCAGCAGGGAGGCAAAACGGACATTCTGAGGGAGGCGGTACCAAGGGCGAGCACCCCACACCGCTCCCTGCTATCCCACACACCATACGGCCAGATTGCGGCGCGGCTATGACGGATTCGGCCGCAAGAATGCATTCGGATGGGAAATTCAACGCCGACGCCCTAGATGTGGGCGAAGCCGACCACGCTCCTCGACGTCCGATGCAGCTCGACATCACTTCGCTTGGCAATGCTGTGGGGCGTCTGCGCGAGGGGCGCGACCGTTCCGAGCGCGAGCCGGCGGACGAGCAGCTTCGCGACGGGCTGATCCAGCGCTTCGAGTTCACCTATGAGCTCTGCCACAAGATGCTCAGGCGGTATCTCAAGGAGACCGCAGCTTCGCCCGATGAAGTCGACCGCATGCCGTTCGCCGATCTGATTCGCACCGGAAACGCTCAGGGCTTGTTGCGAAGCGGCTGGCCGGCTTGGCGGCGGTTTCGCGAAATGCGCGCTCGCACCGGCCACACTTACGACGCCAAGGTGGCTTCGCAGGTCGCCTCGGCTATCCCGGCTTTCGTGGAGGAAGCCGAGCACCTCTTCACAGAATTGCAGCGCCGGCTCGCATGACGCGACCGTTGCCTGTCGATCTGCAGGCGGATCACCGGCTGGTGCTCGATATCCTTCGGCCGTTCGCCGCAACGCACCAGGAAATGGGCGTTCGGCTCGCGGGCGACCGGCCGCGCGCGGCGCTATTCCGATCTCGATTAGGTCATCGATGCCGGCCGCCGGCTGACGCTCGATGAAGTCGCCGATTTGGCCGAGGCATTCAGCGACAGCCACCTGCCCTACAAGGTCGATCTCGTCGCACGACATCGACGATCGTCGGCGGCAGACAATCACGGCCGAACGCAAGACACTCAGCGAGTTAGCATCCTGAACTTACGAAGCTCTGCTCCCCTCGGGCGAGCGCCTTGCGATCGCCGCGCTGTAAAACAATTTTAGGTTAAGCATGATATATTCGGTGGCGAACTAAAGGTTAACAGGGAGCGGCGATGGCGCGCGGGCGATCAAAGGGCAATGGCGGGGGCAACCGTAAGGACAATGCGGCGACGCTCGGCTTCGAGGCGAAGCTGTGGCAAGCGGCCGACGCGCTGCGCAACAACATGGATGCGGCCGAGTACAAGCATGTGGTGCTCGGCTTGATTTTCCTCAAATACATCTCTGACGCGTTCGAGGCGAAACACGCCGAACTCGATGTGCAGCGCGGCGAAGGCGCCGATCCGGAAGACCCTGACGAGTACCGCGCCGAGAACATCTTCTGGGTACCGCCGGAAGCACGTTGGTCATACCTGAAGGCCGCGGCGCCGCAGCCGACGATCGGACAGATTGTCGATGATGCGATGGCGGCCATCGAGCGCGACAACACCTCGCTCAAATCCGTCCTGCCGAAAGATTATGCCCGGCCGGGCCTCGACAAACAGCGACTCGGGCAACTGATCAACCTCGTCAGTGATATCGGCCTCGGCAGCCTAGCCGACCGTGCCCGCGACATCCTTGGCCAAGTCTACATATACTTCCTGTCGGAGTTTGCCAGCGCCGAGGGCAAGAAGGGCGGCCAGTTTTACACGCCGACCCATGTCGTGCGCGTGCTCGTCGAGATGCTCGCACCCTATAAGGGCCGGGTCTACGATCCGTGCTGCGGCTCGGGCGGCATGTTCGTGCAGAGCGAGAAGTTTATCGAGGCGCATAGCGGCCGCATCGGCGACATCTCGATCTACGGCCAGGAGTCGAATTACACGACCTGGCGCCTCGCGAAGATGAACCTCGCGATCCGCGGCATCGACGCGCAGATCGCGCATGGCGACTCCTTCCACAATGACCAGCACCCCGACCTCAAGGCCGATTACGTGCTGGCCAACCCACCCTTCAACGACAGCGACTGGCGCGGCGAGCTACTACGCAACGACAAGCGCTGGGTGTTTGGCACGCCAGCGGCCGGCAACGCCAATTTCGCCTGGGTGCAGCATTTCGTCCACCATCTGGCGCCCACCGGCACCGCCGGTTTCGTGCTCGCTAACGGCTCGATGTCGTCGAACCAATCGGGCGAAGGTGAGATCCGCAAAGCGATCGTCGAGGCCGACCTCGTCGACTGCATGGTCGCGCTGCCCGGCCAGCTCTTCTATGCGACGCAGATCCCGGTCTGTCTGTGGTTTCTCGCGCGCGACAAGCGCAACGGCCGTTTCCGCGACCGTCGCGGCGAGACCCTGTTCATCGATGCGAGAAAGCTCGGCTCAATGGTCGACCGGGTGCACCGCGAGCTGACCGATGCCGATATCGCCAAGATCGCCGGCACCTATCACGCTTGGCGCGACAAAGGGGCCGACGGGTACGCCGATGTGCCGGGCTTCTCCAAATCGGCATCGCTGGACGACATCCGCAAGCATAGCCATGTCCTGACCCCCGGCCGCTATGTCGGTACCGGTGCCACCGAGGAGGAAGACGAACCATTCGACGAAAAAATGCGGCGGCTCGTGGCGACGTTGCGCCAGCAGCAAGTCGAGGCCGCAAGGCTGGACACCGCGATCACCGACAACCTTAGTGGACTAGGGTATGCCTGAGTGGGAGGTCGCGCCGCTCGGCGATCTCGTCGAGCCCACACGCGGGATTTCGTATGGCATAGTCCAACCAGGCTCGCCTGTGCCGGACGGTGTGCCGATTGTTCGCGTCAGCGATGTGCGGAACGGCCGGATCGCAGTGGGCGATCCCCTCAGAGTCGCCGAAAGCATTGAGGCGGCCTATGCCCGCACTCGGTTAAGGGGTGGCGAACTGCTGCTGACGCTTGTCGGCACTGTCGGAGAAACGGCGGTGGTGCCCCCTGCGCTTGCTGGCTGGAACACCGCGCGAGCTGTGGCCGTGATCCCTGTCCGCGGCGAAATCGGCGCGTATTGGGTCCAAATTGCACTCCGCTCCCCGGTCGTGCAGGAGCTCATAGGCTCGCGGCTGAACACAACGGTTCAAGCCACCCTGAACCTGCGAGACGTAGCAGAGCTCCCAATCGTCCTACCACCGCCGCGAGAGCGGGACGCCATCGCCCGAGTCCTGCGTCCGTTGGACGACAAAATCGAGTTGAACCGGCGAATGAACGAGACGCTAGACGCGATAGCTCGGGCACTGTTCAAGTCGTGGTTCATCGATTTCGAGCCCGTCCGCGCGAAGGCCGAGGGCCGCGACACCGGCCTTCCCAAGCCCATCGCCGATCTCTTCCCCAATCGCCTTGTCGACTCCGAACTCGGCGAGATTCCGGAGGGGTGGGATGTCGCTACGGTCGCAGCGTTGGCGAATGTCGTGGGCGGTAGTACGCCGAGCACAGCCAATCCGGCCTTCTGGCAAGACGGGCAGCACTATTGGGCTACCCCGAAAGACCTATCAACCTTATCGACCCCGGTTCTGCTGAACACGGAGCGCAAGATCACCGACGCCGGCGTGGCGCAGATTAGTTCCGGATTGTTGCCGCCAGGCACGGTACTGCTGTCCTCGCGGGCGCCCATTGGTTACCTCGCTATTGCACAGATTCCAGTGGCAATCAACCAGGGCTTCATCGCACTGATCCCGAGCAGAGGGGTCTCAAACCTCTTCCTGCTTCTTTGGGCCGAATGGGCACATGACGAAATCGTCAGCCGGGCTAATGGTTCAACGTTTCTTGAGATCAGTAAGGCGAATTTCCGGCCCATTCCAATCGCCAGACCGCCGACACCAATCTTCGCTGCATTTGACAAGTTTGTCGGACCGTTGTTCGCCCGAGTTGTATCAAATGAACGGCAGTGCTGTACGCTCACCGGGCTTCGAGACTCACTTTTGCCCAAGCTGGTTTCCGGCGAGTTACGGCTAAACATAGCCGTTTAATATGGAAACTGCGCTTCGCACCTTCTTCGACGAGCAGGTCCGGTTTCGGCTACGGGACGGCACTGACGTCGACGGTGGCGTCTTCATCGGCAGCACCGAGTTTCTTCCACTTAAAGTACTGCAAGACGATGGCGCAGCATATCAGGAAGAATTCGATCTGTAGCTAAATGAAGAGTGGAAGCCAGAACAACAGCAACGCCGGGACGAAATCCTGTCGATCCACGCAAATCGGAAACGTTTCACTGACCTGCTAGAGGCCGTAAGCCGGCAGCAAGTTGTGCCCTTCGTTGGATCAGGCATGTCCGTCTCCAATGGCCTGCCGACTTGGTCAGATTTGCTGCGGAGAATGCGTGGGTTCACCAAATGCGATCCGGGAAGTTTGGAATGCCTCCTTAACCAATCTCAATATGAAGAGGCGGCAGATCTCATTGCGGCATCCACAAATATCAGATTGCTTTCAGAGCGCATCGAGCATGAGCTTCGGATTGACGATCCCCGCACTATAAAAGGAGCGGTGAGGCTCTTGCCGGGTCTGTTTCCGGCGCTCGCGATCACTACGAACTTGGATCGGATTTTGGAAAACCTGTATGGTTTGTACGGTCAGCCGTTCAATCACGTTTTGATAGCAGCGGAGCTTGGCCGCTACAGAGCTCTCAAATCACCGAACGATCGATTTCTATTAAAGCTCCACGGCGATTGCGGGCGGGTAAATGGTCGCGTTCTGCTCTCCAGCGAATACGAGGCCACCTACGGTAATGCCGGTTTAGTACGCGAAGAATTGGCGTTGTTTTACCGGCACAACCACCTTTTGTTTGTTGGCTGCAGTCTTGGTCACGATCGGACGGTTCGTCTGATTGAAGAGACTGCCACCGCTGATCCCAATATGCCAAAACATTATGGTTTGTTACCAGAACCTGACAGTGAAGCAGTTAGAATAGACCGAGAAAACTTTCTGACCCAGCGTGGTATCTATCCTATTTGGTATAAACTTCCGCATGATGAGGCTCTCGTTGCCTTGCTTGACGGCCTCTCTTCTGCCATCCCGGGAAGCGTTGCGTGATGTCCATTACCGAGTCTGCTGTTGAACAGGCCGCGATCGGCTGGCTGGAGACTCTGGGCTATACGAAAAGGGAAGGGCCGGAGATTGCGTTCGGGGTCGATGGCGGCGAACGCAGTGACCCAGGGTACCGCGATACGATCCTGCAAAACCGGCTGCATCACGCGCTGACCCGGCTGAATCCCGGATTGCCAACGACTGCAGTCTTCGATGCCTACCGCAAATTGCTGCGGGTAGAGGCGCCGAACCTGCTCGCCCGCAACCGCGCGTTACACCGCATGATCGCCGACGGAGTCAATGTGGAATACAACCGGTCGGACGGATCGATTGCCGGCGCCCAGGCGAGGGTCATCGACTTCGAGGTGCCCGAACACAACGACTGGTTGGCGGTCAATCAGTTCACGGTCGTCGAGGGCCAGCAGTGCCGCCGCGCGGACATCGTGATCTTTGTCAACGGGCTGCCACTCGGTGTCGTCGAGCTGAAAAACCCGGCCGACGAGGGTGCGACAGTCTGGGACGCTGTCCAGCAGCTCGAAAATTACCAGACCCTCATCCCGACGCTGTTCACCTATAACGCCGCACTTATCGGCTCGGACGGCGTGCAGGCCCGCATCGGTGCGCTCGGTGCCGGCAAAGAATGGTTCAAGCCATGGCGCACGATCAGCGGGCGCGAGGATGCTGCGCCGAGCCCTCCTGAGCTGCAGGTCGTGCTCGCTGGGGTTTTTCAGCCGCGCCGGTTTCTCGACCTCGTCCGCCATTTCATCGTGTTCGAGGATGTCGGTGGCGGCGCGCTGGCAAAAAAGATGGCTGGGTATCATCAATTTCACGCGGTCAACGTCGCGGTCGAGGAGACATTGCGGGCCGCCAATCTAGCGATGGAAGCCGAGGAGGCGGCCGGGACCTATTTCGCCCGCCACAACCCCGGCGGCGAGCCGGGAGATAAGCGGGTCGGTGTCGTTTGGCATACGCAGGGCTCGGGCAAGAGCCTGACGATGGCTTTCTATGCGGGGCGGCTGATTCTGCATCCGGCAATGGAAAACCCGACCATCGTTGTGATTACCGACCGCAACGACCTCGATGGCCAATTGTTCGCGACGTTTGCGCGCTGCCGCGATCTGTTGCGCTGCGATCCGGAGCAAGCCGAGAGCCGCGCGGATTTGCGCGCGAGGCTGCGGCGCGGTTCGGGCGGCGTCGTATTCACGACGATCCAGAAATTCATGCCGGAGGACAAGGGCGACCGTCACCCCGTGCTGTCGGAGCGGCGCAATATCGTCGTGATCGCCGACGAGGCGCATCGGAGCCAATACGATTTCATCGACGGCCTCGCGCGGCACCTGCACGACGCGCTTCCGAACGCCTCGTTTATCGGCTTCACCGGCACGCCGATCGAAAAGACTGACGCCAATACCCGCGCCGTCTTCGGCGACTACATCAGCATCTACGACATCCAGCGTGCGGTCACTGACGGTGCTACGGTGCCGATCTATTACGAAAACCGACTCGCCAAGCTCGAATTGAAACCGTCTGAGCGGCCGAAGATTGATCCAGAATTCGATGAATTGACGGAAGGCGAGGAGGTCGAGCGCAAAGAGAAGCTGAAGACCAAATGGGCCCAGCTGGAAGCGATCGTCGGCTCCGAGAACCGGGTCAACATCATCGCCCGCGATCTCGTTGCGCATTTCGAGGAGCGGCTCGCGGCGATGGACGGCAAGGCGATGATCGTCTGCATGAGCCGGCGCATCTGCGTCGATCTCTACCGCGAACTGATCACGCTGCGCCCGGAATGGTACGACGAAGACGACGACAAGGGCACGCTCAAAGTCGTGATGACCGGCTCCGCCGCCGATCCCGCCGACTGGCAGCCGCATATCCGCAACAAGACGCGGCGCGAGGCGCTAGCGAACCGCTTCCGCGACGCCGCGGACCCGTTCCGCATCGTCATCGTGCGCGACATGTGGCTGACCGGCTTCGACGCGCCGAGCCTGCACACGATGTATATCGACAAGCCGATGCGCGGGCACGGGCTGATGCAGGCCATCGCCCGCGTCAATCGCGTGTTCAAGGATAAGCCGGGTGGCTTGGTGGTCGATTATCTCGGCCTCGCAGACGAGCTGAAGCAAGCCCTCGCGACCTATACCGAAAGCGGCGGCAAGGGCCAGACCGCCATCGATCAAGCCGAGGCAGTCGCGCAGATGCTGGAGAAATACGAGGTCTGTCTTGGTTTATTTCATGGCTTCGATCTTAGTCCGTTAAAGCAAGGGACGGCACAGCAACGGATCTCGATGATCCCCGCGGGGCAGGAATTCATCCTTGCCCAGGAGCGAGGCAAGGAAAGGTTGCTGCAAGCTGTTAGGGAGCTGTCCGGCTGGTTCGCATTAGCGGTGCCGCATGAGGAGACGCTTCGCATCCGCGACGAGGTTGGTTTTTTCCAGGCGGTGCGAGCGCAGCTTGTCAAGGGTATTCCGGAAAACCAAAAACCCCCTGAGCTACTCGACCATGCGATCCGGCAGATCGTCTCAAAGGCGCTTGTTTCCGACGAGATCGTTGATATTTTTGCCGCCGCGGGGCTGAAAAAGCCGGATATTTCGATCCTCTCCGACGAGTTTCTCGCCGAGATACGCGGCATGCCCCAGCGCAACCTCGCGGTCGAGCTGTTGCGCAAGCTGTTGGTCGGGGAAATCAAAATTCGCTCGCAGAGAAACGTTGTGCAGGCGCGCTCTTTCACCGAGCTGTTGGAGCGCGCGGTGCGCAAATACCAGAACCGCGCGATCGAGACCGCGCAGGTGATCGAAGAATTGATCGCGCTCGCCAAGGATATGCGCGCCGCGAACGCGCGCGGCGAAGAGTTCGGGTTGACCGAAGACGAACTCGCTTTCTACGACGCACTCGAAACGAACGACAGCGCCGTCAAGGTGTTGGGCGAGCCGACCTTGAAGACGATTGCCCGCGAGCTGGTCGCGGCCGTGCGCAAGAACGTCACTATCGACTGGACCTTGCGCGAGAATGTCCGTGCGCAAATGCGCGTTCTCGTCAGGCGGATCTTGCGGAAATACGGTTACCCGCCTGACAAGCAGGAGAAGGCAACACAGACAGTGTTGGAGCAAGCCGAGCTCCTTTCCGCCGCGTGGGCCGTTGATGTAGCCATTTAACAAACTAATGCCCGTGACGAAGGAACATTCTTGATGATGAGCGCCAGTTTCGACAGCACCAAAACGCCCCTGCAAGAGCTGCTTCTCTGGGCCGACAGCGGCAAACTCCAGCTCCCTGACTTCCAACGCGGATGGGTCTGGGATGACGATCGTATCCGCAGTCTTCTTGCCAGCGTCTCGGTATCATTCCCAATCGGCGCCGTGATGCTGCTGCAGACCGGCGGGGAGAACGTCCGCTTTAAGCCGCGCCCTCTGGCCGGAACTCGTGAGCCTCTGCGCGAAGTCGGGCCCGAGACGCTAA
>Ga0306920_100007946_pt1 | contig 14033 bp, 12 predicted proteins | sample flu12Cox44000170_FD_204666 | JGI IMG/M metagenome (GOLD analysis project Ga0306920, IMG submission 204666) | Lab enrichment of tropical soil microbial communities from Luquillo Experimental Forest, Puerto Rico - flux4day.12C.oxic.44.000.170 (v2)... | ecosystem: Environmental > Terrestrial >...
GCTCGGATGGAGCTCGGCGGGTGGTGGCGGGCGGTCGAAGCGGACGACGCCCTCCGCCGCGTCTTCCCCGATCCCGACCTCGACGACGGAGGGTGGGCCGAGCTCGCCGTTCCGGGCCACTGGCAGCCGGCCGCGCCCTTCGCCGGCTCCCACGGCCCGTTGCTGTACCGGCGGCGCTTCGAGTCACACCTCACCAATGGCCAGCGCGCCTGGCTCGACCTTGACGGCCTCTTCTATCAGGGCGACGTGTGGCTGGACGGCTCCTACCTGGGTGACACCGAAGGCTATTTCTTTCCCCATCACTTCGAGATCACTGAACTGATCCGCGATCGCACCGAGCATCTTCTCGCCGTCGAGGTGGCCTGCCCACGTCCCTCCGACAAGCGAGCCAAACGCAACCTCACCGGCGTCTTTCAGCACTGGGATTGCTTCGATCAGGACTGGAATCCCGGCGGGATCTGGCGGCCGGTTCACCTCACGCCGACCGGTTCCGTCCGCCTGAGCCGCCTCCGGGTCCTCTGTCGAGAGGCGACGGCCGAGGGAGCCACGCTCGACCTTCGAGCCGAGCTCGATGCCACCGAGGCGACGGCGGTCACGCTGGCGACGACGGTCAGCCCAAGCGGGGACCGGGCCGGAGAGCCGGTCGCCGAGCGGGAGGCCGAACAGCCTCTGGCCGCGGGCTGCAACGTCGTGCGCTGGCGTGTGGCCGTCGAGCGACCCGAGCTGTGGTGGCCACACGCGCTCGGTGATCAGGCTCTGTACAACGTCACCGTGTCGGTCGCTTGTCAGGGAGAGCAGACCGACGCCCGAACGGTCACAACCGGCCTGCGACAGGTGCGGATGAAGAACTTCATCACCACCGTCAACCATGAGCGTCTCTACCTCAAAGGAGCCAACCAGGGGCCGTCCCGGCGGGCGCTCGGCGAGGCGACGGCGGACGACCTCGAGCACGACGTCCGGCTGGCCCGCGAGGCGGGCCTTGATCTGTTGCGAATCCATGGGCACATCAGCCGGCCCGAGCTGTACGCCGCCGCCGACCGTCACGGCCTCCTGCTGTGGCAGGACATGCCGCTCCAGTGGGGCTACTCGGGTCAGCGCCGGCAGGCGGCCCGGCAGGCAGCGCAGGCGGTCGACCTGCTCGGTCATCACCCGTCGATCGCCATCTGGTGCGGCCACAACGAGCCGTTCGCCATTGACGTCGATCCCGTCGTCTATGCGCCCGGCTCCGAGCACGCCGGGCCCAACCTGCGGACCCGGACCCGGCTGGTGGTCGGGCAGACCTTACCCAGCTGGAACAAGACCGGGCTCGATCGATCCATCAGGCGAGCGGTCGAAAAGGCTGACGGTTCCCGGCCCGTCGTGGCCCACTCGGGTGTCGTCCCTCACCCGGCGTGGGGCACCGACAGCCACCTTTACTACGGCTGGTACCACGGTGAGGAGCGCGAGTTCCCCCGGGCCCTCGCCCGGTTCCCGGTCATGGCCCGGTTCGTCTCCGAGTTCGGAGCGCAGGCCGTGCCCAACTCGGCTGCCTTCTGTGAGCCCGAACGCTGGCCGGAGCTGGACTGGGTCCATCTGGCCCGGGCGCACTGCCTGCAGAAGTCGATCTTTGATCGCTACGTCCCGCCCGCCGACCACCCGACCTTCGAGTCGTGGCGGGCTGCGACCCAGGCCTACCAGGCGACCGTCATCCGTCACCACATCGAGACCCTTCGCCGGCTGAAGTACCGCCCGACCGGCGGGTTCTGCCAGTTCTGCTTCGCCGATGGCCAGGCGGCGGTCACCTGGTCGGTGCTGGACCATGACCGCAATCCCAAGGCGGGTTTCGAAGCGCTCGCCGCCGCCTGCGCGCCGGTGATCGTGGTGGCTGATCGCCCGGCCGCCGCGTACGGGCCGCGCAGTCAGATCGCCCTGGATCTCCACGTGGTGAGCGACCTGCGAACGCCGCTGGAGCGAGCTCAGGTCCGGGCCGAGCTGAACTGGCCGGGCGGAGCGCGAACCTGGTGGTTCGAAGGCGATGTCCACGCCGACAGCTGCAGCCGCGTGGGCCGGCTGGTGACGACGCTGCCACCGGGTGTCAGACCGGGTCCGCTCGTCCTCGAGCTCGACCTGCAATGGGCCGGCGGCAAGGTGACCAACCGCTACGACAGTTTCCTCACCTGAGCCCAGGCCGGCCAAAGTAGGCAGGTAGCGGCACCATCGCTCTATTGTCGATATTGATGACAGCGACCACCCTGACATCGGGCAAGGGGGCGCCGCCGATCTATCGAACATCGATCGGCAAAAAAGTGCTGATGGCAGTCACCGGTGTCTACCTGGTGCTCTGGGTCATCGGGCACATGCTCGGCAACCTCAAGGTCTTTTTGAGTCCCAAGGAAATCAACAGCTATTCAGAGTTCCTGCGGCGTATGGGCGACCCGATATTCCCCCACACCTGGTTGCTGTGGATCATCCGCATCTTGCTCATCGTGGCGCTGGTGCTTCACGTGTACCTCGCCATCGACCTGTCGGTACGCAGCCGGCGGGCCCGCCAGGTCCGCTATCACCATCCCGAGCACGTCCAGTCAGACATCACCGATATCCCGGCGGTCACCATGCGGTGGGGCGGAGTGGCCGTGGGACTTTTCATCATTTTTCACCTTGCCCACCTGACGTGGGGCTGGATCCACCCCGGCTACACCTACGTGCGAGGCAACGTGTACCAGAACGTGGTCGGAAGCTTCAATCAGTGGTGGCTGGTGGTCCTCTATGTTGCCGCCATGTTCGCTCTGGCCCTGCACCTCTACCACGGCACGTGGAGCATCTTCCAGACCTTCGGCACCAACAATCGTCGTTGGGACCCGATCGTGCGACGGACCGCGGCAACCGTCGCCGTCGTGGTGTTCCTCGGCTTCATCTCCGTCCCGCTGGGTGTTCTCGCAGGCGTGATCAGTTGAGCCGGTCAGGGAGGTCGCAACCATGACCATCGCCGTGGAACGGCCGACGCGCTGGATGGACACCGGCATGGAACTTGATGGCAGGGTGCCTCCTGGGCCCATCGCGGAGAAGTGGGACCTTCACAAGTTCGACATGAAGCTGGTCAATCCGGCCAACCGGCGCCGCTACCACGTCATCATCGTCGGCTCTGGCCTGGCCGGTGGCGCGGCTGCCGCCAGTCTGGGCGAGCTCGGTTATCAGGTCAGCTGCTTCTGTTACCAGGACTCACCCCGTCGCGCCCATTCGATCGCAGCCCAGGGCGGCATCAACGCGGCCAAGAACTATCGCAACGACGGGGACAGCGTCTACCGGCTCTTCTACGACACGGTCAAGGGCGGTGACTACCGGTCGAGGGAAGCCAACGTGTACCGGCTGGCGCAGTTGAGCGTCAACATCATCGACCAGTGCGTTGCTCAGGGCGTGCCGTTCGCACGAGAGTATGGCGGTCTGCTCGACACCCGCTCGTTTGGCGGTGCTCAGGTCAGCCGCACCTTCTACGCCCGCGGCCAGACCGGCCAGCAACTTCTGCTCGGCGCCTATCAGGCCTTGGCCCGCCAGATCGGCGCCGGCCAGGTCGCCATGTACGCCCGCCACGAGATGCTGGATCTCATTGTCATCGACGGTCAGGCCAGAGGCATCGTGACCCGCGACATGGTGACGGGGGAGATCAGGTCCCACCTCGCCGACGCCATCGTTCTCGCGACGGGGGGATACGGCAACGTCTTCTACCTGTCGACCAACGCCAAGGGCTGCAACGCGACCGCGATCTGGCGGGCGCACCGACGGGGGGCATTGATGGCCAACCCGTGTTACACCCAGATCCATCCGACGTGCATCCCGGTCAGTGGCGACTACCAGTCGAAGCTGACGTTGATGTCCGAGTCCCTACGAAACGACGGTCGCATCTGGGTCCCGCTTCAGCCCGGCGACCCCCGGTCACCCGACCAGATTCCCGAATCCGAACGGGACTACTTCCTCGAGCGAATGTATCCCAGCTTCGGCAACCTGGTGCCCCGCGACATCGCTTCCCGTCGGGCCAAGGAAGCCTGCGACGAGGGTCGCGGTGTCGGCCCGGGTGGGCGCGGCGTGTATCTCGATCTCTCTGACTCGATCAAACGACTCGGCGTAGAGGTGATACGCGAGCGCTACGGCAACCTGTTCGACATGTACGAGCGCATCACCGGCGACAGCCCCTATCAGGTGCCCATGCGGATCTATCCAGCGATCCACTACACGATGGGTGGCCTGTGGGTCGACTACAACCTGATGAGCAACATCCCGGGGTTGTTCGTTGCCGGAGAAGCCAACTTCTCCGATCACGGCGCCAACCGGTTGGGGGCGTCGGCGCTCATGCAAGGACTGGCCGACGGTTACTTCGTGCTCCCGTCGACCATCGCCGACTACCTGGCCACCGCGAAGCCCGCCGCCTTGCCTTCGTCGCATCCGGACGCCCGGGCGGTCGAGGTGGACACGTTCGAGCGAATCCGCCGGCTCCTGTCGATCAAGGGCAGGCGCACGGTGGACGACTTCCACCGCGAGCTCGGGCACATGATGTGGGAGCGCTGCGGTATGGCTCGCAATGAAGAGGGTCTGACCAAACTGCTCGATGACCTGCCCACCCTGCGGGAAGAGTTCTGGCGCGATGTGAACGTGCCGGGGAGCGACCTCGAGCTGAACCAATCCCTGGAGAAAGCGGGGCGGGTCGCCGATTTCCTTGAACTGGCGGAGTTGCTGGCCACCGATGCCATCCATCGACGGGAGTCGTGCGGCGGCCACTTCCGGGAAGAGTTCCAGACCAAAGACGGCGAGGCGTTGCGCAACGATGACGAGTTCAGTTACGTCGCCGCCTGGGAATGGGGGGGAGAAAAGGGGAACGCCGCGCCGGTCACGTCGGGACCGATCCCGAAGCCGGTGCTGCTGAAAGAGCCCCTGGCGTTCGAGTATGTCCACCTGAGCCAGCGGAGCTACGCCTAGATGGCTGCGATTACGCAAGAGTCGTCGACCCCGACGACACCGCTGCCCCAGGAGAAGGACACCATCGACCTGACGCTCTACGTCTGGCGCCAACGCGGGCCGGAACAGACGGGGCAACTGGTGCGGTACGAGGCGACGGGGGTCAGCATCCACATGTCCTTTCTGGAGATGCTCGACGTGGTCAACGAGCGCCTGACCAAGGACGGTGAGGATCCGATCGCGTTTGACCACGACTGCCGGGAAGGCATCTGCGGCACGTGTGGCATGGTCATCAACGGCGTGGCCCACGGTCCCAACCGGGCGACGACGGCGTGCCAGCTTCACATGCGGTATTTCAAGGATGGCGACACGATCTACATCGAGCCGTGGCGAGCAAAGCCCTTTCCTGTCATCAAGGACCTGGTCGTCGACCGCACCGCGTTCGATCGCATCATCGAGGCAGGCGGGTTCATCACCGCCCCGACCGGCGGAGCATCCGACGCCAACGCCATCCTGGTGCCGAAGCCGGATGTCGACACGGCGTTCGACGCGGCCGCGTGCATCGGGTGTGGAGCGTGCGTCGCCGCTTGCCCCAACGCCTCAGCCATGCTGTTCACCGCCGCCAAGCTGACCCATCTCGGGTCCCTGCCCCAGGGCCAGGCGGAGCGCTACGGCCGGACCCTCGCCATGGTGGCCAAGCAGGACGAGCTCGGATTCGGGACCTGCACCAACATCGGGGAATGCTCCGCGGTGTGCCCGAAAGAGATTCCCATGGAGACCATCGCCCGGATGAATCGCGACCTCATCAAGGCGGCGCTGAAGCGCAAGCGGCGGCGCTAGCCCGGTCGTTACCGCCCTACCCCGGCGGCTGGAGCCACTCCGTCCAGCCCACGCCCGTACGGCCATCTCCGGCGGTGAAGCGGCAGAGCGCTCTCGGGAAAAGGGACCTGCGGCCGTCGGGCGCCTCGAGCAGGACCGGCGCGTGGCCAGCCGGGGCGACGGTGAGTGACAGGTCTCCGACGGCTAGCCGGGCGGACGAGGGAAGGCCCTCCTCACCAAGCGTCGTCTCCGCCGACACCGACGACACCTCGTCCTGGCCGACGTAGCCGGTGGAGAAGCCAGGCGCGGTGACCCCGTGGAACGGCGTTCCATCGACCAGCTGTCCGGCCGTCCAGCACCAGGGCAAAGCCCACCAATCACGAACTCCCCATGAGTGGTCGCGTTGACCGGGGCCGGCGAAGGAAAAGCGGCTGTCATCGAGAAGGATGTCCCCGTGGACCTGGCAGGGCTGCTCGTAGCGCGTCAGGACGGAGTACCGGAAGACCGGTCCTGATGCCTCCCATTCGAGGTCGAAGCCGAGCGCGACCCGATCACCGCGCTCACCTCGGTACGCGTCGGCCGGATGCTCCAGGGCAACCGCAAACGCCTCCAGCCCGACCGTCCAGTGGGTGTTCGTCTCCTCGCAAGTGAGCGCCGACCACAGGCCCTCGCCCCGGACTTCGAGGGCCTTCCCGCGAGGCAGCTCGACCTCGTGGTCGCGGACAGCAATCAGGGCCTGTCCGGGCCGAACCAGGTAGGCCCAGTACCAGGCGACGCCGAGGTTCGGGTACAGACCAAGCCGCACATAGCCCCCGATCGAGGACTCGGCGTCGGCAAAGTCGAAGTACCAGGACTCCCCCCACAGAGTTTCTGCCCCGGCTTGGTGCCGGTCCTCATCCTCGGAGCCGATGGTCATGCGCCACCGTAGCCGTGGCGGCCAACATTCCACCGCTGGTAGACCGGTGACGTGGCCCGATTTTTGAGCGAGGCGTGGTTCGACGCCATCGCGGAATCGACCGGGTCTGCGAACCGAACCGGAGCGGCGGGCATTACCGTCCAGCAGGTGGTGACCGACACCCCTGACGGAGAGGTCCGCTACGCGGTGACCATCTCCGATGAGCGCGCCACGGTCTGCCCCGGTCGGGCGGTCAGGGCCGACGTGACCTTCACCGGGGATTATTCGACCGCGGTGGCCATCGCCAGGGGTGAGCTCACCCCCCAGGCCGCCCTGCTGGCCGGACGTATCCGGGTCGCCGGTAACGTGGCCGCACTGATGTCCCGCTTCGACCTCGCCTACGACGATCTCATCCCCCCGGCGGTACGAGCCGCCACTTCCTACTGATGGCCGGTCCCGGACGCCAGGAGAGTGCCCGGCCGCCCGGCTGGTATGCCGACCCGGACCGGGCCGAAGCCATCCGGTACTGGAATGGCACCCGCTGGACCGACCGCCGCCGGCCCTGGCCGGCGTGGTCGCGAACGGCGGTCGCTCCTGGCGCGGCCAGTCCGGCTCCGGCGGCAGCCGGTCGAGAGGCAGTGGCCCGCGAGGGCACCACTGCCGGGGCTTCGTCAGAAGTCCCATTGTCGGGGCGGACCCCGCCGAACGGGTTCCAGGGCGGCGGGTCACCTCCGGCCGAACCTCCCGTTACGGGAGGCGGCGGGGGCGGCCCGGGTGGCGGCGGCTCCCGCCCGCCGGCGCCCTCACGGCGGAAATGGTGGCTCATCGCGGGCATTGCCGTCCTGGCCGCGGTGGCGGTGGCGGTCGGTGGTGAAGCCCTGCGGCCGGCCTCGCACGGCCCCCGCGTGCTGACCGACGCCAGGTTTGTGCAGCAGGCCGACGCCGCCTGCGCCGGGACGCTCCCAAACCTGCGCCCGCCCCAGAACGGTCCGTTCGGCACGACGATCACTCCTTCGCAAGCGGCCGGTCAGATCGATCACGCCGCCGCCGGCATTGACGCTCTCGCCGGCCGGCTCCGGGCCCTTCCGGTCAGTGCGGCCGACCGGCCGCACGTCGCCGGCTGGCTGGACGGATGGCAGCACTACACGGCGGCCGGCCGGGCCTACGCCAGCTTCCTGCGCCAGCACGGCAACCAGGATCCGGGGCACCTGCTCGACGACGGCGTCAAGCAGGCCCGGGTGGCCGACGACTTTGCCCTGGCCAACGGGCTCAAGAGCTGCACGTTCTCGTTCACACCCCAGCCCGACCCTTCCACTGGATTCTGAGCGGGCGCAGGCGACCCCGGCCTTGTTCGATCAGCTGCTCCGCCAACCGGGTGTGGTCGAGACGGTCGAGCTGCGATCCCCGTTCGGGTTCATGGCCTTTCACGGCGGACTGGAAGGGGGCACCGAGACGATCGCGGCGGAAGCGGCCGCGCTGGCGGGTGCGTCTCTGTACACGGTCGTCCAGCCAGCCGACCTGGTCTGGCACGTGCCATCGGCGCTCGTCTCGCCCGAGGACTCGGCCGAGCTGGCCCGCTTCCTGGAGCACGTCGCCGTGGTCGTCGCCGTCCACGGCTACGGCCGGCCGGGCCGTTCGAATGACGTCCTGGTTGGAGGGAGCAACCGCCGGCTGGCCGCTCACCTGGCGGGCGGCTTGCGGGGTCTCGGGACCGAGCTCACCATCGTCGACGAGATCGATGCCATTCCCGCGGAGCTGCGGGGGCTGCATCCCGACAATCCCGTGAACCGTCCCCGCGCCGGAGGCGTCCAGCTGGAGCTGCCCGCCCGGGCGAGAGGGGCGTCACCTTCCCCCCGCGACAGGGGCAAGGTCTGCATCCCCCCACCGCCCGTGATCGAGGCGCTCGCCGCCTCGGCCCTCAGTTGGCGGGAGGACTGGTCGCGGCCAGGGGCAGAACTCGGCCTGCTCGGGTAACCTCCAATGATCGCCTAGTACGAGCGGAGGTACGAGCGTGGCCCTTGCCGAGGTGATCGACGACCACTTCCTGACCCGCTATCGGGCTCTTCTCGACGCCGAAGATGAGGCGTTCGACGAGCTCGCTCATGCGTTTGAGGAAGGGGACAGAGCCCACTTCCAAGAGGACCTCTCCGCCTGGAAAACCGCCATACAACGCAAGCTCGATTACCTGTACCGGCTGGGCGTGGTGGCCGCGCCGGTCGTCAACTGACCGCGACCCGTCAGCCGCCCAGCAACCCGAGGGCGTGCACGGTGTCGCGCTCCTCCCTCAGCTCGGCCACGGTCGCATCGATGCGTTCACGGGAGAAATCGTCGATGTCCAACCCGGCCACGACCCGAAACTGGCCCGCCTCAGTGGTGACCGGAAAGCCGGAGACGAGGCCGTCGGGCACGCCGTAGTCGCCGGTAGAGGCAATGGCCATGCTGACCCAGTCGTCATCCGGAGACCCCGTCATCCAGTCACCCATGTGGTCGATGGCGGCGCTGGCGGCCGAGGCGGCACTCGACGCCCCCCGGGCTTCGATGATCGAGGCGCCCCGCTGCTGGACGGTCGGGATGAACTCCTTCTCGACCCACGCCGGGTCGTCCACCACTTCGAGGGCGTTCCGCCCGGCCACGCGCGCGTGAACCACGTCGGGGTACTGGGTGGCGGAGTGGTTGCCCCAGATGGTCATCCGGGAAACGTCCGCGACCGGCTGACCGGTCTTGGCCGCCAGCTGGGCCTTGGCCCGGTTGTGATCCAGCCGCATCATGGCGCTGAACCGCTCACGGGGGATCCCCGGTGCGTTGTGCATCGCGATCAAGCAATTGGTGTTGGCCGGGTTGCCGACCACCAGGATGCGGACGTCGGGGGCGGCGTTCTCCGACAGGCATCGCCCCTGGACGGTGAAAATGGCACCGTTGGCCTCGAGCAGGTCCTTCCGCTCCATGCCCTTTGTGCGGGGGCGGCTGCCGACCAGGAGGGCGAAGTTGACATCGCCGAAGGCGGCGTCGACGTTGTCGGTCGCGACCACGTCGGCCAGCAGCGGGAAAGCACAATCGTCGAGCTCCATCACCACACCGTGGAGCGCGCCGAGAGCAGGCGTGATCTCGAGCAAGTGGAGGATCACCGGCTGGTCGGGGCCGAGCATGGCGCCGCTGGCGATCCGGAACACCAGGCCGTAGCCCAGTTGACCGGCAGCGCCGGTGACGGCAACCCGTGCGGCTGGTCTCGCCATGGCTCCTCCTATAGCCCTATAGCCGGTCGATGATCGCGGCCGCGAACTCGGACGTCTTCACTTCGGTCGCCCCCTCCATCTGCCGGGCAAAGTCGTAGGTGACAATCTTTTCCGCGATCGTTGCCTCCATGGCCCGCACAATGTCATCGGCCGCATCCAGCCAGCCGAGGTGCTCGAACATCAGCACACCCGACAACAACAACGACCCGGGGTTGACCTTGTCCTGACCGGCGTATTTCGGAGCGGTTCCGTGAGTGGCCTCGAAGATGCCGTGCCCGCTCACGTAGTTGATGTTCGCCCCCGGAGCGATCCCGATCCCGCCGACCTGGGCGGCGAGGGCGTCCGACAGGTAGTCGCCGTTGAGGTTGGTCGTCGCAATCACGTCGAACTCGTCCGGCCGAGTCAGCACCTGCTGCAAGGTGATGTCGGCGATGTTGTCTTTGACCAGGATCTTGCCGCCGGGTTGACCGTGACAATCGTCCCACCCAACCGCCACGTCGGAGAACTCTTCCCGAGTGAGCTCGTACCCCCAGTTGCGGAAAGCCCCCTCGGTGAACTTCTGGATATTGCCCTTGTGCACGAGGGTCACCGAGCTGCGCTTGTGCTGGACGGCATAGTTCAGGGCGGCCCGGATCAGCCGCTTCGACCCGGTAACGGACACTGGCTTGATGCCGATACCCGAGTCGGGCCGGATGGTCCAGCCAAACTCGTCGTGCACCCATTTGATGAATCGCTTCGCTTCCGGTGTCCCCTCTTGAAGCTCCAGCCCGGCATAGATGTCCTCGGTGTTCTCCCGGAAGATCACCATGTCCACTTTTTCCGGGTGCTTGACGGGGCTCGGCACCCCCTGGAACCACCGAACCGGCCGAAGGCACACGTAGAGATCCAGGATCTGGCGCAGGGCCACATTGAGCGACCGGATCCCTCCCCCGACCGGTGTCGTCAACGGTCCCTTGATCCCGATGAGGTACTCCTTGAAGGTCGCCACTGTTTCGTCGGGCAGCCAGCTGCCGGTCTGGTTGTAGGCCTTCTCGCCGGCCAGCACTTCTTTCCAATCGACCGACTTGCCGTGCTTTTTGGCCGCGGCGTCGAGAACCGACCTGGCCGCCGGCCAGATATCGATCCCCGTGCCGTCGCCTTCGATGAAAGGAATGACGGGCTCATCCGGTACCTGCAGGGCACCGTCATCCGCCATGGTGATCTTCTCGGACATGCAGTCGAGCCTACCGGCGCCCGCGGCCGGGCCGCGGCTCAGCCGGTAAGAGGCAGTCCCAGGCTGGCGTAAATGTCCCTCGTCGCGCGTGATCGGTTGAGGGTGTAGAAGTGCAGGCCGGGCGCGCCTTCGGCGAGGAGCTTCTCGCACAGCTCGGTCGCGAACTCGATACCCGTCTGGCGCACCGCCTCCGCATCGCCGGCGGCCTCGAGACGAGCCGCTATGGCGGACGGGACGGCAGCACCCATCTCGGCCATGCGCGGGATGGAGGCCAAATTCGTCACCGGCATGATGCCGGGGATGATGGGCTTGTCCATGCCGAGCGTTGCCACGTCGTCCACCAGGCGCAGGTAGTCGGCCGCCTCAAAGAAGAACTGGGTCACGGCGAAATCGGCCAGTGCCAGTTTTTTGACCAGGTAATCACGGTCGAAGTCGAGGTCGGGTGAGCGGGGGTGGCCAGCCGGGTGGGCGGCCACGCCAATGGAGAAACCGCCGATGGCGCGGGCGAGCTCGACCAGCTCAATGGCGTGCGCCAGCTCGCCTTCGGCGGCATCGGGGTCGGTGGGCGGGTCACCTCCCAGGGCCATGAGGTTCTCGATGCCCGCCTTACGGAAGTTCACCAGGATCTCGGCCAGTTCCAGACGGGTGTGGGCGACGCAGATGAGATGGGCCATCGGGGTGAGGGTCGTGGTCTTCAGGATGCCGACGACCAGGTCGTGAGTACGGTCCCGGGACGAGCGGCCGCCCCGGTAGGTGACAGAAACGAATGACGGCTCGAGCGGCTGCAGCTCGTGCAACGTCTTGACGAGCGTGGTCTGCTCGGCGTCGCTCTTCGGAGGAAAGAACTCGAACGAGAACGTCCGGCCGTGGCCGAGCAGCTCACCGATTTTCGCCATAGCGCCAAAGGCTACCCGGCCGGGGGCACCCCTACTCGAGCGCGGCCCGGCGCTCGGCCGCGGCAACGGTGTTGCGGAGCAGCAGGGCCACCGTGGTCACCCCGACCCCCCCAAGCCGCGGGGTGATCCAGCCGGCGACCTCGGCGCACGATTCATCGACATCGGAAAGAAGCCTCTTGCCCTCCCAGGTGATCCCACCCCCAACCACACACGACCCCGCCCGGATGACGTCGGGCACGATCATGCTGGGCACACCGGCGGCACCGACGACGATGTCAGCCCGACGGGTGTAGTCGGGCCAGTCCCTGACCCCGGTGTGCACGACGCTCACCGCCGCGTTGGCATGAGGCTCTTTCAGTGACAACAACAGCGCGAGCGGCCGGCCGAGCGTCGGTCCCCGGCCGACGATCACCACGTTTCTGCCTTCTACCGGCACCTGGTAATGAGCCAGCATTGCCTGGATGCCCGACGGAGTGCCCGGGCGGGGCCCATCGGCCCCAAGCGCAAGGAGGCCCAGGTTGAAGGGATGAAGACCGTCGGCGTCCTTGGCCGGGTCGACCGCGCTCATGGCCTGGTTGAAGTCGAATCCCGGCGGGACGGGGCTCTGAATGAGGAACGCGTCGACCGCCGGATCGGCGTTGAACCGGGCGACCGCATTCAAAAGGTCGGCCTGGGACGCGGATGCGGGCACGTCTTGATGCAAAGAGCGCAACCCGTACCGTTCGCACGCCTCGTGTTTTTTCCCGATGTACCCCTTTGACGCCGGGTCGTCGCCGACCAGGATGGTGCCGAGCCCAACCGTCTTGCCCGACGCGGCCAGCTTGTCGACTCGTTCGGCCACGTCCGCATAGACCGCGTCGGCCACCGGCGCGCCGGGCATCAGGATTGCGCTCAATGCTGGAACTGCCTTTCTCCCGTAAGGATCATGGCGATGCCGTGCTCGTCGGCCGCGGCGATCACTTCGTCATCCCGGAGGGATCCACCCGGCTGGATGATGGCCGCGACTCCCGCTGCGGCCACCGCGTCCAGCCCGTCCCGGAAGGGGAAGAAGGCGTCGCTCGCCGCCGCGCCACCCTTGGCCCGGCCGGCCGCCCGCTGGGCCGCAATTTCGCCCGGCGTGACCCGGTTTTGCTGGCCACCGCCGATCCCGACGGCCATCCCGCCGGCCACCAGGACGATGGCATTGGACTTGACCGCGGCGCAGACCCGCCAGGCCAGCTCGAGGTCCTCCCACTGCTCTTCTGTCGGCTCGACCTGGCCGGCGACCCGCCAGTCGGCCCGGCCGCTCGCAATGCGGTACGGCTCTTGCACCAGCCACCCGCCGCTGATCTGGCGGAGGTGCAGTTTCTCGCCCGAGGGTGGTGGTGCGGAGAGGATCCGCATGTTTTTCCGTTTGCTGCGAAGCAGCTCGATTGCCGGGTCGTCGAAGCCGGGTGCGACGAGGACGTCCGCCTTGGGATTGTCCACCAGATGGTGGGCCAGATCCTCGGTCACCGCTTGCGAGAGGGCAACGATCCCCCCGAACGCCGACATCGGATCGCCGTCGAAGGCCCGGTCGTAGGCAGCAACAATGTCGCCCGCCACCGCCGCCCCGCACGGGTTGGCGTGCTTGACGACCACCGCCGCAGACGGCCCGAGGTCGGCCAGTTGATGGACCAGCCGCCAGGCCGCATCGGCGTCGTACAGGTTCAAGTAGGACAGCTCGATGCCGCCGTGCTGAACGACGTCGTCCCACCAGCTGTGGCGGCCGACCTCCCGGTACCGCGCTCCCTGCTGGTGGGGGTTTTCGCCGTACCGCAGGCGATCCGCCTTTTCCAGCGCGAGATGAATGGTGGGAGGGAGGGGGCCATTTTCCTCCTGTAGTGCCGGAAAGCTGTCAAACCACGCAGTGACGCTGGCGTCGTAGGCGGCGGTGTGAGCGAAGGCGGCCCGAGCCAATCGGCGCCGGGTCGACAACGACAGTTCGCCCTCCCGCCGCAACTCGTCCAGCACCGAGCCGTAGTCGGCCGGATCAACGACGACGCCGACGTGGGCAAAGTTCTTCGCCGCCG
>Ga0306920_100007948_pt1 | contig 14032 bp, 18 predicted proteins | sample flu12Cox44000170_FD_204666 | JGI IMG/M metagenome (GOLD analysis project Ga0306920, IMG submission 204666) | Lab enrichment of tropical soil microbial communities from Luquillo Experimental Forest, Puerto Rico - flux4day.12C.oxic.44.000.170 (v2)... | ecosystem: Environmental > Terrestrial >...
CGATTCTTCAACAAAATTAAACACTTTCGCGCGATCGCAACGCGCTACGACAAGCTCGCCAGAAATTTTCTCGCCGCCGTTCAGTTGGTCTCGGCTATCATTCTGCTTAACTGAAGACAGGCCCTAGCGGAAGGGTCGCCGGTAGAGCGGATATTTCCGGGCTTGCAGCAGCTCGGGCTCACAGCCGGCCAGGGCTACCAGTAACCCCGCGGCGAACCGGCATTCGCGCCTACCGGTATTAGGCGGTGGAGGCGGGACCGCACCTATTCCCGCTCCTGCAACACGAGCCAGTCTGCTCCGCTCGTGAGGCAAAGAAAGAGCCCGGGCGCTGTTAGTCCCGGGGCTTCAAGTCGTCCGGCCCGCCCCTGAGGGGTCTGGGGAAGGTCAGGTGGGCGGTCCGGCCCGACAACTCAGCACCACCCTGATCAGGAGTCAAACGTGCCTGTGCAACGGCTCGGCGGTAGGGATTGTGTGCGCGGGCGCCGGAGAGATGAGCACTGAAGGCGGCGCTTGAGGAAGCGGGCTCATCGACGCGAATTCGGTGTATGCCAGCGCAACCAAGGCAGTCCGGGTTTTCACCCCTAACTTACCATAGATGTTGTGCAGATGAACTTTCACGGTTCCTTCCGAAAGGTTGAGCCTCCGACCAACGCCTTTGTTGGAAAGCCCACCCGACGCCAGGGTTCGAACAATTTCCCGCTCACGGCTTGTCAGTGAGTTCATTATTGCTCCCCGTACTTACAGGTTGGAACTTTTTCTAGCACAAAGGACTGGTAAGATGGTAGTATATCTTTGGATATAGCCGGGACAAGGCCTTCCAGGGGGATCAGACAGAGGAGTCGCAAAGTGATTTGGCTAACCTAGTTTTTTGTGAGAACATTGATTCATAGGGGAGGCGCCCAATGGCTGACGATTTATATAATGGCTCTGCTCGCCAAGCCTTCGTGCGAGCACTCCACGACTCCACAACTGTTGCTGACCGTATCCGTGAGGCGATTGCTGATGCTCCGCCTAAACTGGTGATGCTTGCGCTCTCCGATTTACTCCAGGAACAGCTCACGCACTTGGTGATGGTCGAGCCGGACAGGGAGACCGCAGACGGCGCGCGTGAAGCTCTCCAGATCCCGACCGTGCCGGAGGAACTCGCCGACGACGAATTCGAGATCGCCTACGCCAGATCCAAGCTGCGTAAAAAGAGCTTTCCGAGCTGTTAAGACATCACCCGCTGGTGGGATCGCGCGCATCACCGACCGTCTGTGTGGCTTTATGGGGCATCCTGTGCGTTGATCGACACGCGCGATCGCCGTCGATGGGCTCGACCGAGCAAACAAACACAAAAGCGCACGAGCATGCGAATAGAGGTGAGCGGTTTGGACAATCGTTGTCGAATTCGGAAAATCAGAGCCAGTTCAACGGCTTAGCGTTTGCTCGCGACGCGTTTGCTACCGATCTGCTATCGACGCGAAACTGATCGCGCACCTTGTTGTTTGTTGTTGTTGGTACGCTGTTGTTTGCTGGCGTTTGCCGCCGATCAGGAGCATTTCCGACAAATGTCATTTTCGGGTCCGGTACACACCGGCGGGGAAGGCCGCGACCATGGCGGAAGGCTCCGGGTCCTCTTTCTCGGGTCCTCTTTCTTCACTGCTCCGCCCGCCGTAACCAGTTGCTTGCTATGCGTCATTAAAAGGGGGTTCAGGCGCTTGCAATGATGGGGCGCCCTCAAACGCAAATTCAGTGAATGCCAGCACAGCCAAGGCAGTCCGGTTTTTCACCCCTAACTTTTGGTAGATGGTGTGGAGGTGAACCTTCACGGTACCTTCCGAAATGTTGAGCCTCCGACCAACGCCCTTGTTCGAAAGCCCTTCGGCCAGAGCTAAAACGATGTCCCGCTCGCGGCTTGTCAGCGAGTTCATGGTGGCCCTGTTGTGCCGATTGAGGTTTTTCTTGGTACGCTAGATGACATATCGCATTGCACAATTACCGCAAAAACAGCAAAACAGGGTGTGAACTATTTCACAGGTATATCCTTAAATATAGGAAAGAATGACCGTTTTGGACACTTTGTGGGCTTCACGACACAGGCCAACGTAGCCTATTTATGAGCGCTGCGTTGAGCGGGGGCGCGGATGACTGACGGCTCAGATGATGATGGGGCTGCTCGCCCAGCTTTCGAGCGAGCGCTCCACGAGTCCACCGCTATTGCCGACCGTATACGCGAGGCAATTGCTGATGCTCCGCCTAACTTGGTGATGCTCGCGCTCTCCGACTTACTCCAGGAACACCTCACGCGCTTGGTGATAGCCGAGCCGGATACGGAGCGAACGCCGCTCCCGAAAGCGCTCTCGTAGTCTTAGCGGTGCAGCGCAAGATGGCCGCGGACTACTGCTAGCGGCCACCGTCAAGCTCCGACGGTGCAGCCCTCGTTGCCTTCTCGGATCTCACGGAGCAGGGCTTGGCTATAGGCGGCGTTCATTCTGAGAAAGTCGTCATAATACCATTGCGAAGTCGGAAGCTCCGGCTCCGCGCTCGACGGAACGGTGGGGGTAATGCCGGGATGGCCGCGCGGGCATTCGCTAGTCCTGCAGCAAGCCCGCTTGGCGACGGCGCTCTAATTGCAATTTGCCAGCGGCATATTCCGCTTCGGTTTGGCCTGCCGCGTGCGCAATCTCTCTTTCCAGTGGCGACAGTGTCACTCGTGAATTCGTCGGCCTGCCGGTGGCAACCGATACGGGCTCTCTGTGCGGCGGCGCGGATACAACATAACCGGGGCTGCGAGCCTGCCGATTTTGTTCTTCGTGGGCCTCCATCAACAATGCTTCATCGCGCTGCCGTTTGGTCGGAAAGTCGGCGCTTGTGGTTGCGCGGGGGATACCGTTCGTGCGGGTCTGGGCTGTGTATTGTGGCATGGGTGGCGGCTCCCTGGGCGGTGGAGGCGGCGGCGGTTCTGGCTCGGGGGTGCGAGGTGTGCTCTGCTCGGTTTGAAGCGGAAATGATTTTTCAAGGATCTCATTCCATCGTGGGTCCCCATGCCGGATGCCGTGTTGCAACATACTGTTGACCAGTGCGTGAAAATCCTTGTTTTGGAGAATGTTTGGTCTCTGCTCTAAAAATTGCCGGTCCCAATCGGTCAACTTCGGTGGCTCCGGCTGCATGTTGGCTTCGAGCATGGCGCGGTGCATGGCCTCGGCCTGACGGAGCTCATCGAGGCGCCGCCGCAGCCCGTCGCGGCCATCAGGAAGAGATAGCGCCGGCACATCCGGCGTCTCAGCCGCTAATGTTTCCGGTGTGCCAGCGCTCTTCGGCGGCTCCGAACACGAGGCTGACGATAACCTCTCAGAAGCCGTCGGTTCCTTGGCAGCAGGGGGCGCTGACGGAGGAGTGCCGTCAGCCCCGCCCGCGCTCGACACCGCCTTTGGCACATCGGGCGGCGGTTCGAAATTCGCGGGGAACGCTGACTGTTTTACGTCCCCCGCCGCTGACCCCGGTCGAGCCAGCGACCCGGCTATGCGGACCGGGATCTCGGGCTTATCAGGTGCAGGTTTGTTGCGTCGTCGTAATACGACCATGCTTAGTCCTGCGGGATTTCTAACCTTTCGACGCTGCGTTTGACAAAGTTGGTACCATTTCTGGCGCCCTCGCGCGCACCTGAAACATTTGGCAAATCGCCCAGCGCATGTTTCACCACCATGTTTTGGATCGGCGCCGCAGCTTGAGCCTTTTGCATTGCAATCGCTTGATCGTGGACGTGTCACGACCGACACATAAGTTGCAGGCCGGCATTCTTCATGGCATCGACGACGCCATCGATTTCCGGCTCGCCTTCAAAATCTCCGCGCTCGACAGGGACCCACTGATTAGCCAGTCGCACCCCCATGGCTTTGCGCTGCTCCTGGCCCATGACCGTGACAACCGCACCCTCAAAGACATAATCGGAGTAACGCCCTAGAACCTCTTCGCTGAGGTGAAAGCTGTCTTCGCTGCCTGTCATAAATTGGCCGTTCCAATGCGCGGCACCAAACTTGGTCTTGTACTTGGGTTCTGGAACGCCGGGAGCGCCGGCTGTGTCTTTCGTGTCGGTGTCGCCGAAGCGGGGTGATTTGCGGGCCTTCATTTCGCTGATTTTCATGATCGTGTTTCCTACCTGCCGCCGTACAACTTCTTGACGCCGGCGTTGTATTCGCGAGCTGATAGTTTGTATTTTGCGTTTTTGTTGAAGATGGCCACCGCCTCGTCGCCGGTCTGAATGATAGGGTTCTCACCTTCCGGCTTCGCCAATTCGACAAACCGTCGGTATTCTTCCGTGTCGGGAGCCAATCCGTTCGCTATGGCCTGGTCGTGGGCAAACGCGAGCGCCTGCAAGCCGGTTACCTGCGGGGTGTTGCGGGTGTTGTATTTACTTCTACTGAACCAGTGGGGAGCGGCCAAGGACTCGACCGGCACGGAATTCAACACTGCGGCCTGCTGTGCCGTGAATGGCGGCGGCGGCGGCGCTAGCTGCTGCGCAAGCTCGTTATAGCGCTGCTCGCTCAATTGATACTCACCGACGAGGTTTTTTGCGGCCGCTCGGTCGCCGGCATCGCCCGTCTTCAAATAGTCGCGGATCTGTTCCCGCAACGTGGCTTGATATTCCAGCTCGCTTTTGGCTTCCTCTATTTGTGACTCTTGCTGGTCGCGGGCTCGCTCCTCGTACAACTGAGCGATTTGATTGCTAAAATTGGTCATGGCTCTCGTCCCTTTCGTCGCTCTCGTCCTCATCTTCTTCGGCGCGCGGTTGATGGCGATGCATCAGCCTATCAAGGCGCTGCACTTCAGCATTGGCCCGCTCGGCGGTTTGCTGGTCGTCGCGTAGCAAGGCGCGAATGTAGATGTTCTCGGCTTCATTCTGTTTGAGCCACAGCTTTAGATACCCGCGATCATCGACATGATCCTGGGGGTCGGGATGATGTGACGGCCTCTCGCGTTGAAGTTCATCTTCATCTTCCGGGCCTTCATGTGCGTGCGGGATCATGAAAGCGACGGAAAATCCGTGTCTAGGCATGGGCCTGGTCTCCATTGGCGGCATGCGTGGGCACCGTCGGCATCTTCAACAAGCCGAGCTGCCGCAACCGGTCGCGCACCAGAACATACACGAAGCTGGATTTAGACTGCCCGCATTCCTTCGCGGCGAACTCAAGAAGCTCGGCCTCCGGTTGCGAGAGGCAGAATGTCAGAAAACAATTGCGGACTTCAGGCATGGGATTTCTCTCATCTGGTAACAGCCATGGGGTCGGCGGTGTGAGCCGGTGAGAACCATCAGTTCAGTCTCATGCGCGGTGCAGCAGGACCGCAACCGACCCCCTCAAGCCGTTCCGTCGCGTTCTCAGGTCTTTTCGGCCAAGCCGTGAGCAAGGCATCACGCTGAACAGGAGGCATGTACGCCAGGCCGATGCTGAGGAGGGCGAGACCCACCGCGTACCACTGCTCTGGCTCGAGCGTGGCCTGCAAGGTGGTGGTGATCCGTTCGATGGTGGCCTCTACCTCGGTGTCGACCATGTCAAATCCTCTCAGGTTTCAATATATCGTAGCACGATATTATCAAGTCTGGTATAGGTTGTGTGTGGCTGAAAGGACAACACACTGATGCCCGCCCGCACTTGGACGCAGAGCATTACCGGCCTGAGACTCGACCGCGGGATTTCCGTTGAGCAAAACCAAGACCAAGAGTGACGCTGATTTTGCTGCCGAGCTCGCCGAGCAAAAGATGCGGCATTTGGAGGAAATCTTCACCGAGCACTGTCGGCAGCACCAAGAGCTGCTCGAACGGGTGCGGCAAGAAGCCGAACTGGGCGAGATAACCCGGCTGGCCGAGGCCGAGCGTCTGCGCATGGCCCGCGAGGCTAATGACGCCAAAGACCAAAGGGCGCGGGAGATCGCCGCGGCGTTATTCGAGAAAGGAAACCAACATGGCTGACCCCAAAACTATCGCCGCCTACCAAGCTTCCCGCGAGAGCAAATTGCGGTCGCTCGGTGTGTCCGGCAAGCCGCATATTGATCGCTATGAAAAGGCCAGCAGGCTCGGGCATGCGCCGTTCTACACAAGCGTGGGGCCGCCGCGCGACGAAAGCCAGCCTCAGGATCTCAACGAAAGCCCGCCCAGCAGCCAGCGGCCGGCAGCGGGCTATCCCGATGACGTATCCGATCGTTCATGGTTGCGCAGTGATGGCGAGAAGCTGCCGCATTTCGACTCCGAGAAGCATGACAGGCATACAGCACATGCCGCCCAGAAAGGCGCCGGTGCGAGGCGAAGATGAGGCCAGCGATAACTGGCTATTGGCGGCGGACAAAGGCAACCCGGTCGCGCGAGCAGAGCGGAATTGTCGATCGCCACGCCACTGGTGCTGATCGGCACCGACCTGATCAGATCGCATCTTGGAGCCCGAATGAATTGGGCGCCGTCGGCAAGGGACGGCAAGCAGCGCCCTCGGTCCAGTGGAACGGGATCAGCGATCCGAACACGCAGGGACAGTCGTAATGGCGGATCGGCACTCATCGGCGAAGCGTTTGCGTGAGGCGGAACGCCGCTACGATCGACAGCTGCAGCAAGTACAGCGGCAGAAGAAAACCACCACCGAACAGTTAATCAAAGCCGGCGCAATCAAATCCCAGCTGCCAGCCGACAAACCCCGGCAACCCTGATGGCAATGCTGGTCAACATCCGGCAGGAGCGCTTCTGCCAGTTGATTTGCTCCGGCAAGGACGAGCTCGAGAGCTATAGCACTGCCGGCTATGCTCCTGACCGCGCCAATGCCTGCAAGATGCGCCACCTACCGCACATCGACAGGCGCATTCGTGAGATCATGCAGAAAGGCGCAGAGCGAGCGGAAATCAGCCAGTCGAAGGTCTTGCTGGAACTGGCCGCCACTGCCTTTGCTAATCCCGCCGATGCTCTTGACTTCGACGACAACGGCCAGTTCACGATCGACGTTGGCAAGCTTGACCGCCATGAAATCAAGGGCGTGGAAATCGCCACCGAAACCGATGCCGATGGCAATGTGAAGCGCCGTACCAAACTGGTCGATGCCGCAACCCGCAAGGCCTACCTGGAATTGATCGGCAAGCACCTCGGCATGTGGATTGAACGCAGCGAACGCGGTGAGCCTGGTGAATTCTCCCGCATCAAGACCACCGATGAATTGATCGCCAAGCTCAGGCAAGAATTCGGTGATGCCGATGCCGAGGCATTCCTGAGACTGGTCGGCCACAAAGATGGCCAAAGCGACGCGGTGAATTGACTACCGCTTTTTACATTGACCACGGCAGCAGCGCCTGCCGCACAAACGCCCTTGCAAAAAAAGTCAAGTAACCAGAATCCCCAGCCTGCCTCTCAACAAACACCCAATCCACGGCCTTTAGGTGAGCACTTAGAGCATCCGAGACAGCAGCGTGAGCATGAGCACACAGCGAGCGTCGCTTGGCGCGATCTGGGTGGCGCTGAGCGCATCACAGCGCAATTCTCTGGCTGGCGCATTATCTGATCGAGCATGAGGCCTATCGATCTCGTCACTGGCATTGCGGTTGCGGCGCTGATCCTCGCGGTGTTTGCGCTGGTGATCCCGATATTGCTGCACCTTTAGGCGGACATTCCATCCGCCTAGCATCTAGCGATATCAATTACTTAGCGCAATGAGGGCAGCGCTACCCATGACTTAGCCCACGTTGGTTGAGTGCTGTGCGATGTGCGTTTGCTGATGTGCGGCGGCGAAGTGGATTGCGCCATTCCGCCAGTTGGGTCCGGGGGGAAAGTGGGGAGGCCGATTAGGCCGGTCGGAAGGGTCAGGCTCTCCTAATTCCACTGCTCTTCTTTGTGATAAGGTGTGTCTTTTGTGTCACCACAAGGTTAGCCCAATTTCGGTACACTCCCGAAGTTCAATGTTAACGAGGGGAGAAATTCCGCAAGCGACAGCAGAGGTAATGTTAGCCCAAACGGCCCTAAATCAGAGACCCCGGCTCGCACCAAGGCCGGGGTTTTTCTGTAACCTTCAGCGATTGCCTCCCCCACACAAACCAAATCCCCAGGAATCCAAAAACGGGTCCCGCCGTAGATTTGTTTGGTACCATCAACAAATAATCTTATGGGACCCGCATTCTGGAAAATGGCTAGGAAGCCCTGTGGTGCGTTCTGGTGGGAATAGCGCTGTCGGATACCTAGGCGACAGAAAAACGTCTCTGGCGGTCCCGGTGCGGGCTCTACGGCCGGTTCCAGCAGAGACATTCGGTGGCGTTTCCGATGCTGACTGCGCCACCCTCTTTAAATCGTACCATCAAGCACAGCCATTGTTGCCAGTGCATGAACGCGCATTCGTGCTTGACGCTGTGTATGGTTATGCTATGTGCGTCGTCGTACTGCCTCAGCAATATAAGAAATAACAGACCACACGGGCAGTTGTTGGCTGATAAAGCCAACGGGCAAGAGCCCAATATGCTGGAAGCGCCCGCCATAGTAGGGCAGGGCACTAGTACCAGGTTCTAGCGCACGAGTGCCGAACCTGATGCCGGACAAGTGTGAACGTCGAGGCCGCGATGTTGCGGTCCGACTTCGCATTGGAGCCGGCGTCCCGTGTCAAACCTTCCCGACAATTCCACCGCGCGGCACCGGGATTCTCCTGTGGTGTCAATGCCGCAACTGCTGCTGCGCATATCAAGCGTGTGCGAGGCGCTGGATTGTGGAGAATCCTTTGTCCGCGGTCTGATTGACCAGGGCGAGGTCGAAGTCGTCAAGCGCGGGCCGAAGTTCGTCCGGATAGTTGCCACCTCGCTGGTCGCGCTGGTGGAGCGGTCGAAGATCAACACTAAGGAGACTTGAGAGGTGGAGGGTGCCCAGCAACGGGCGCCCTCCTTTTTTGTGGGCAGCGACGGTTCGGGAAGCACGGTTCTGGAAACCAACACAAGCTTCCGAGGGGTTCGACTCTCCCTCCTGCTCCGCCACCCGGCAGAAAGTTCGGCTTCGCAAGCGGACTTATGCCCCCAAACGCTCGCACGGGCAAGCAGGAGTTCGCTATGACTAATAACGTCACAATCCGCAGCACTGCACCGTCTTCCGATTGGACATGGAAGTCGATCGGCGAAGCCGCCGCCCAGGTGCTGCGCAATGTGCAGGGTTCTTCGACGGTGCGTTCATCGGGAGCAGTGTCATGACGCTGCTCGCCGCCGACCCGTTTTATGTATCTAGCGACATAAAATCCAAACGTCACCGCCGCACCAAGGTCGAGGTTGATGGGATCCGCAGAACGATCCTCGAGATCTTGTCGGCCGATAACCCGCAGACCGTCAGGCAGTTATTTTATGCGCTGACTGTCAGGGGCGTCATTGCCAAGCAGGAGATTGAATATCACCGAACCGTGGTTCGGCTGCTCGTCGAGATCCGCGAGGCCGGCCAGGTCCCCTTTGAACATATCGCCGACAACACGCGATGGATGCGCAAGCCGAGCACCTTCGTCGGTTTGGAATCCTGCCTGAACAACACGGCGAAATTTTACCGGCGCGATCTTTGGGCCGCGATGCCGGTCTACGTCGAGGTCTGGTGCGAGAAGGACGCTCTCGCCGGCGTCTTGATGGAGGAAACCGAATTGTACGACGTGCCGCTGATGGTGGCGCGCGGATATTCCTCGTTGAGCTTCCTGCACAGCGCCGCGATGGTGATCAACGACAAGCAGAAGCCGGCGTACATCTATCACTTCGGCGACTTGGACCCGTCCGGCGTCGATGCAAGCCGCGACATCGAGGCCAAGCTTCGCCGCTATGCCCCCTATTCGGAGATCCATTTCGAGCGACCGGCCGTAACGCGCCAGCAAGTTGAAGAATGGAATCTTCCGACTCGACCGACCAAGCAATCAGACCCGCGGGCAAAAAAATTCGGGAGCAATACGTCCGTCGAGCTTGATGCCATTCCCGCCCGCCGGCTGCGCGAGCTGGTGCGGGGCGTTATCGAGCGGCACGTCGATCAGCAGCAACTCGCCCTCTTGCGCACCGCTGAGCAGTCCGAGCGCGAATTGCTGAGCAGATGGGCGGCAACCTATGGCGGGAGCGCGCAGTGAAGAATCTCGACGTGGCACTGGTCTATGCCAAGGCGGACATGCGCGTGTTTCCGTGCGGCCCGAACAAGCTTCCCGCCATTGCCGGGAATTGGCTGGCCAACTCGACGGTCCACGAGCAACAAATCCGCCATTGGTGGAATGCATCGCCTGATGCACTGGTTGCGTTGCCGGTCAAGCCGCTCGACCTTCTCGTGCTCGATGCCGACCGCCATGCCGATGGCGAGGATGGTGTCGCCTATCTGAATGAACTTTTTAAGATTCATGGGGACTTCAATGGAGCTCCCGCCGTCGAGACCGCAAACCACGGGAGGCATTTTTATTTCAAGCAGCCGCCCAATGAGAAAATCGGCAACAAGAAGATTGGGCATGGCCTCGAAACCCGCGGCTACCGGCCCGACAACGATGGCGGCTATGTCATCGCAAGCGGGTCACGATTGCCGGACGGCAGGCTATGGAAACGATCCGGCACCATCTCCGTCATCAAGTCCTATACGGCCGGACAAATTCCGCAGGCACCGGCATGGCTGCTCGAGCTGTTGCGTGAGCAAAAATCGAAGCCCAACCGTGAAGCCCAGTACGCGCAGGCCGCGCTGAGAAATTGCGCCAACGAATTGGCAGCCCAACGCAAGCCCGGACGCAACAATGCGTTGAACGTTGCTGCGCTGAAGATGGGCACCATGGCAGCGCGCAACTGGATCTCGTCTGCCGAGGTTGCCGACGCGCTCTATTCCGCCTGCCGCTTGAACGGCCTGGCGCAGGAAGATGGCGACGACAGCGTGCAGAGAACGCTGGCCAGCGGTTTCGAGGCGGGATTGCAGCGTCCGCATTTGGACCTGCAGGAGAGGACCAGGGACAAAGGAGGCGCGCGTAGCGAATCGGCCCCTCAGCAACACGATTGGGACGATCCCGACTGGTCAATCCTAGACGACAGGCGTGGTCAGTTGCCCGAATTCCCGACCCATCTTCTAAATCCGAAGACACAGGATCTCATCGGCCGTACCGCACGGGGCGCAGGAGTGACGCCGGCACATGTCGCGGTGCCGCTGATCGGAATCCTTTCCAGCCTCGTCGGTACTGCGCACCGGATCAAGGCAACCACATCGTGGCTGCAGCCGATGACATGCTGGACCAGTGTCATTGGATATTCCGGCACTGGGAAAACGCCGGGAATCAACGTGAGCAAGCGATGCCTCAAACAGGTGGAGCGGAATAACAAGAATGCCGATGACGCACGGCGCCGCGCGCACGAGACCAAGAAAGAGAGCGCGTCCGCTGCCCGTGCCCAGTGGCAGAAGGCAGTCAAGGAGGCGATCGAGGCCGACAGGCCGGCACCGCCGATGCCGCCTGAGGCAGCCGACCCCGGCAAGTTCGTTCCGCCTAAGCTTTATGTTTCTGATGGTACCATCGAACGGCTCGGCGAGCTGTTGCAGGCACGGCCGCAAGGAATCCTGTTCCTGCGGGATGAGCTCTCGGGACTGTTCACCAACATGTCCCGCTACTCCAGCGGCCAGGACAACGAATTCTGGCTCGAGGCATGGAACGGCGATTCGTTCAACGTCGAGCGCATGGGTCGCACGTTGCACGTCGACCATCTGCTCATCGGCATCGCCGGCGGCATGCAACCCGACAAGCTCGTGAAGTCCTTCGAGGGCGACCACGATGGGATGTATGCCCGCGTTCTCTTTTCCTGGCCGACCGAGCCGGACTGTCCGACCCTGAGCAACGAGGCCTTGGAGATTGAGCCCGACATTCAGAACGCCATCGGGCGGCTCGACAAGCTGGCCGAATTGACCGAGGAGGGAAGACTCGTCATTCGGGATATTCCGCTCAGCGCCGAGGCCGAAGACGAGTTTGCGCAGTTTGCGCAGTATGCGTATGCGCAAAAAGATACCCTTGAGGGCCGTGAGCGTGAGTGGTGGGCGAAGACGACGGCCCATGTCCTGCGGCTGGCAGGCACGCTCGCCCATCTGCCCTGGGCGATTGATGGCGGCGAGCTGCCGAAGGCGGTCAATGCGGATGTGATGGCACCCGCCATCGAGTTGGTCAGGAATTATTTCTGGCCGCATGCCCAAGCCTGCCTGCGGCAGATCGGGCTCACCGAACGTCACGTCAATGCCCGTCGCGTACTGCGCTGGCTGAGAGCCACGCGCAAGACCGAGATCTCCCGTGAGGAGGTTCGCCGCGACGCGCTGTCGCAACGGCTCGACGCGGACGGGACCACGAATTTACTCGCCGGTTTATGCCGCTCTGGGTGGCTGAAAGAAAGCATGACCCCCAGCGGACCGCAGGGCGGGAAACCCATCCGCCGATGGTCGGTAAACCGAAAACTGTTCAATACCGCGCTTGCGCAAACTGCGGAAACCCCTGCCGAGGGAGGTTAGCGCAGTTTCCGCAAACGCGCAGAGCGCAAGACATCCGCCACAGGGGCACAAACGGTCCATCGTGTTTGGCGGCCAGATCACCAGCAAAAGTTTATTCGTACCATCAAATCAGAGGAGATCATCATGGGACGACCGAAGGGAAGCAAGAACAAGCCGAAGCTCGTTGCGACAGACGAGAGGTCTCTATCGTACCAGCGAGCAGAGGCGATCACCCCCATCGAGTACAGCGGCCTGCAGGGGGCGTTCGACCACTTCAACGCCGCGCTGTTCGAAGGCTCCCTCCCGGACGTTTTTATAACGTACCAGCGAAAAGCCCATTCGTTCGGATATTTCGCAGCCGATCGCTTCTCCGGCCGCATCGACAAGTCCGGCAACCACGAGCTCGCGCTCAACCCGGATGGGTTCATCAATCAGACCGACGAACAGGTTTGCCAAACCCTGGTGCATGAGATGACGCACGTCTGGCAGCACGCACACGGCAAGCCGGCATCGCGTGGCTATCACAATAAGGAATGGGCGGCGAAGATGAAGTCCATCGGCCTGCAGCCGTCTTCGACCGGCATGGTTGGCGGCAAGGAAACCGGACAGAAGATGTCCGACTACATCATCCCCGATGGGCCGTTCACCAAGACCTATGCCAAGCTCGCCGCGACCGGCTGGAAGCTAAACCTGCAATCCGCACATCGGCCCGGAGCGAAGGGCGGCACCAACAGCAATACCAAGTTCACCTGCTCGAGCTGCGGTCAGAATGTTTGGGGCAAGCCGGACACCAAGGTGCTCTGCATGCCGTGCTTTGCGGAGCGGCATCCGGACATCGATTGTCGGGGAGCGATGATGCTGTCCGCCGATGCATCTAATGCACCGTCATCCGAGAAACTAGCGGCTTGATGGTACGATCGTGCTCAAGATTGGCTTGTCTGGAACGTCCAAATGCTCTCGCCCGTCGTTTTCAGTAGTACGACAGAAGAGTGGCCTACACCGCGGCCGCTCTTCGCCAAACTGAACAGGCAATACGCCTTCACCTTGGATCCGTGCGCAACGGCGGAGAATGCAACCTGCCCGCTGTTTTTCACGAAGGAGATTGATGGCTTAAAGCAGGATTGGGGAACGCATCGCGTGTTCTGCAATCCGCCATATGGCAGAGCAATAGGCGCATGGACGCGCAAATGCTTCGAGGCCTCGCAGCAAGGCGCGCTGGTCGTGTTGTTGGTTCCGGCACGCACCGATACCCGCTGGTACCATGAATCGGTTGCGGGCAAGGCCGCTGTTCGGTTTCTGCGCGGCCGACTGCGCTTTGGGAATGCGGAGGCCAGTGCTCCGTTCCCCTCGATGCTCGCGGTCTATTCCCGGCCGGCGGTAACGTGCGCGCGCTGTGGCCGCACATTCATCGCCAGAAGCGATGCACGAGCCTGCAGCGATGCCTGCCGGCAAGCACTCTACCGCGACCGGATTCGTTACGGCTCAGGCGTAACGCGCGAGGAGGATTCGTTACACTTAGCTGTAACGCTCGATTGAACCTAAATGTCCCGCGCACCGTCTACATTTCGGCAGGCTGACGTGGTGAAAGCCTTGCGGGCT
>Ga0306920_100007949_pt1 | contig 14031 bp, 16 predicted proteins | sample flu12Cox44000170_FD_204666 | JGI IMG/M metagenome (GOLD analysis project Ga0306920, IMG submission 204666) | Lab enrichment of tropical soil microbial communities from Luquillo Experimental Forest, Puerto Rico - flux4day.12C.oxic.44.000.170 (v2)... | ecosystem: Environmental > Terrestrial >...
CGGTCGATTCCACCATGCGCTCGAATCTCAGCGTTGGCCTGCCGATCGACCTTCTGATCGCGCGGCGCGACGCCTGCGACGCCGAACTCAACTTCCGGATCGAACCGGGGGAGCCGTATTTCCACGATCTGCGCGAACGCTGGTCGGCGGCGCTGCGGGCCGCTCACGCCGGAATTCCCCGTCCGCCGTACAAGAACATCCGCTGAAGGCGCGGCCGAAATCGGCCTGGGGCCATGGCGAGCGACGAGTGTCCCGATTCCGAAGTTCGCAAACCCTTGCAGCGCCCTTGGCGCGAACTTCGGAATCAAAGGGACACTAGCAACTCTATGATTCTAGTGCCGCTTTTGAACCCGAAGTTCGCAACTATCCGTGCCGCACGATGTGTGCGAACTTCGGGTTCGCGGCACTAGCCTTCGGCGAATGATTTGAGCCGCGAGGAGGATCCCCTGATGGCTGCGTTGCAAAAGGTCGCTGTGGTCACCGGCGCCGGTACCGGCATCGGCAAGGCGGTTGCGCTCGCGCTGATGAAGGAGGGCTACGCCGCCGTCTTCGCGGGACGGCGAAAAGACAAGCTGGAGGAGGCCGCGAGCGAGGGCAAGTCGAGCGGCGCAAAAAGCCTCGTCGTTCCCACCGACGTGAGCGATCCGGCGGCGATCAAGGCGCTGTTCGCCAAGACCAAGGAGACCTTCGGCCGCCTCGACGTCCTCTTCAACAATGCCGGCATCGGCGCCCCGGCGGTGCCGCTCGAGGATTTGCCTTACGAGACCTGGAAACAGGTCGTCGATACCAACCTCACCGGCATGTTCCTGTGCACGCAGGAAGCGATCAAGATCATGAAGGCGCAGGACCCGCGCGGCGGGCGTATCATCAACAACGGCTCGATCTCCGCGCATGCCCCGCGCCCGCGCTCCGTCGCCTATACCGCGACCAAGCACGCGGTGACCGGGCTCACCAAATCGACCGCGCTCGATTGCCGCGGCTACAATATCGCCTGTGGACAGATCGATATCGGCAACGCGGCGACCCCGCTGACCGAACGCATGGTGCAAGGCCAAGGCGTGATGCAGGCGGACGGCCGCATGGCGGTCGAGCCGCGCATGAACGCCGACGACGTCGGCCGGGCCGTGGTGTACATGGCCAACCTCCCGCTCGACACCAACGTCCTGTTCATGACGGTGATGGCAAACCTGATGCCGTTCGTCGGGCGGGGATGACGCCGCCGGCACGTCGAGCAGGTTTTATGCGTGGCCGCACCAGCGGGATCGGAGATGGCGGCCGCGTTGCGCTTGCGCGAGGGCTTGGCCGCGCTAGCCGATCAAGGTCACCTTAACCTTCGTCCCTGCTCTCACCTTCGCCAGCGCCTTCACGTTGCCGATGGCCTTGGCGAAAATGTTGCATGGGCTCGCCAGCCGCGTTTCGTCACCGCGGCTGATCGGGGTGCGGCCGAAGCCGAGCGCGATCGCGTGGCCACCGGGCCAATAGGCCACCTCGCCGGGCGTGACCACGGCGCGCGCGTCCTTCTCCACGGCGACTTTGACCGGGATCTCGAAATAGACCTCCTCGCCCCAGGTCAGCGCCGATGACGAGATCGGCAGCGCTGCCGCGACCGCGCGCGCCGTCGGCGTATCGAGCAATTCGGCGTCGAGCGTGAGCGTGCCGAAATCGAAGCGAATGCGCCTCATTCACCGCCTCCGTTGACCGCCGGGTATTGCGTGGCGCATTTTTCATCGCCTTGCAACAGGACTTGGGGACCAGGGTTTTCCTTAAGGTACACCGCAAGTCGGATTCACCTCACTGGCGCTGTCAAGCCCGCGCTTGACGAAGAAGGGGCAATGCAAAATCTCCAGTCGGCATTCGGCATCTTCGCCCTGCTCGCCATTGCCTGGATCGTCAGCGAAGACCGCCGCGGCGTGGCGTGGACGCAGGCCGCCATCGCGCTGCTGGTGACCTTCGTTACGGCGGTGGTCCTGCTCAAAGTCCCCGGCGCCACGCGCGCGTTCGCGGCGATCAACGACGCGGTGGATGCCATCGCCGCGGCAAGCAGGGCTGGCACCTCATTCGTTTTCGGCTATCTCGGCGGCGGTCAGCTTCCCTACGAGCTCAAGGTGCCCGGGGCGGAATTCGTGCTGGCGCTGCAGGCCTTGCCGATCGTGCTGGTGATGAGCGTGTTGACCACGCTCTTGTTCCATTGGCGCATCCTGCCGCCGATCGTGCACGGCTTTTCCTGGCTGCTCGAGCGCACGCTCAAGGTCGGCGGCGCGGTCGGGCTCTCGACCGCAGCCAATATCTTTCTCGGCATGGTCGAGGCGCCGCTGTTCATCCGGCCTTATCTGGCAAGCCTCACCCGCAGCGAGCTGTTCATCGTGATGACCGGCGGCATGGCCGGCATCGCGGGGACGGTTCTCGTGATCTACGCCACCCTGCTCGGCCCGATCATTCCCGATGCCGCGGCCCATTTCGTCATCGCCTCGGTGATGGGGGCGCCGGCCGCCATCCTCGTCAGCCTGATCATGGTGCCCGAGCGCATCGACCAGCGCACCGGCGGCGAGCGGGTCGAGGTCGCAAAAGTCGCATCGAGCACCATGGACGCAATCGTCCGAGGCACCGCGGCCGGCCTCGAACTCCTGCTCAACATCTGCGCCATGCTGATCGTGCTGGTCGCGCTGGTCCATCTCGCCAATGCGATCCTGGGCGTCCTGCCCGCTGTCGCCGGCGCGCAGATCACGCTGCAACGCTTGCTCGGCTACGTCATGGCGCCGGTGTGCTGGCTCATGGGCGTTCCCTGGACGGAGGCGGCAACGGCTGGCGGTTTGATGGGGATCAAGACGATCCTCAACGAATTCATCGCCTATGTCGAGCTCTCGAAGCTGCCTCCCGACGCGCTCGATCCGCGCTCGCGGCTGATCATGCTCTACGCCATGTGCGGTTTCGCCAATTTCGGCTCGCTCGGCATCATGATCGCGGGGCTCGCCACCATGGCGCCGGACCGGCGCGACGACGTGCTGTCGCTCGGCGTCAAATCGATCATGTCCGGAACGATCGCAACCTGCCTGATGGGCGCGATCGTAGGGGTGCTGACCTAGCGTTGAGCGATCAAGCAGAGGTCAGTGCAGACGGAATTCGCCGTCGATCGAGCGGATTTCGGCGGGCTTGATCAGGCGGGCATGCGCGACGATGACGGAATGCAACGGTCCCTCGAGCGTCTCCAGCCAGAAGGCCAGAAAGCGGTTGAGCACAGGAAATCTCGGGCAGAGGTCGTAGTCCTGCCAGACATAGGTCTGCAGCAGGGACGGGTGATCGGGAAGCCGATAAAGGATTTGCGCCGTGGTCAGACCATAGCCTTCGAGCTGCCGGCGGAAGTCCCTGGGTGCCAATTCCTTGGCGGCGAATTGCCGAGATGCCATGACGTCCTCCGATTCGGACATCGAGTCTGCTAATCACCTCCCGCACAGACAAGCACAAAAAATAAATAAAGTTCCTAAAATCAAGGCGTTAGCAGCATTGCAGCGACAGTGCTGACAAGCCCGGCAACGATGGCCCGGCTCAAGCAACGGGTGCCCCCAGTGCACTGGGACGGAGGCCTGGCACTCGCATTAACCGACTGCCAAAATTGGCTTGGCACTCCTAATCACGGAGTGCTAAATTTTTTCAGGGTGCCTCTTGCGGGCCAAAATAGTGCCCCCTATGTCGCGCCTGGAACGAGCGGCAAAGGCTCGCCCTTTGCTGTGGTCCGCCAACGCAAAATCTTAAATTCCGTCAGAATCTTAAGGAGGACATCATGAAGTTTCGTCCGCTTCACGACCGCGTTGTCGTCAAGCGCATCGATGCCGAAGAGAAGACCGCCGGTGGCATCATCATTCCCGATACCGCCAAGGAAAAGCCCTCCCAGGGCGAGGTCATCGCGGTCGGCCCCGGCGGCCGCGACGAGACCGGCAAGCTGATCCCCATCGACATCAAGGTCGGCGACCGGGTGCTGTTCGGCAAATGGTCGGGCACCGAGGTCAAGATCGACGGCGAAGAACTCCTGATCATGAAGGAGAGCGACGTCATGGGCGTCATCGAACAGGGCGTCGCCCGCAAGAAGGCCGCCTGACGCAACCGCGTCGGGTCGCCCTCACAACATCATTTCGGAGACAACAGCTATGGCTGCCAAGGAAGTCAGATTCTCGGTCGACGCCCGCGACAAGATGCTGCGCGGCGTCGACATCCTCAACAACGCGGTGAAGGTGACGCTCGGGCCCAAGGGCCGCAACGTCGTGCTCGACAAGAGCTTCGGCGCTCCCCGCGTCACCAAGGACGGCGTAACCGTCGCCAAGGAAATCGAGCTGGAAGACAAGTTCGAGAATATGGGCGCACAGATGGTGCGCGAGGTCGCCTCGAAGACCTCCGACGTTGCCGGCGACGGCACCACGACCGCGACCGTGCTCGCCGCCTCAATCGTCAAAGAAGGCGCCAAGTCGGTTGCCGCGGGCATGAACCCGATGGACCTCAAGCGCGGCATCGATCTCGCCGTCGAGGCGATCGTGGAAGACCTCAAGAAGAACTCCAAGAAGGTCACCTCGAACGAGGAGATCGCGCAGGTGGCCACCATCTCGGCCAATGGCGACGCCGAGATCGGACGCTTCCTCGCCGATGCCATGAAGAAGGTCGGCAATGAGGGCGTGATCACGGTCGAAGAGGCGAAGTCGCTGGAGACCGAGCTCGACGTGGTCGAAGGCATGCAGTTCGACCGCGGCTACATCTCGCCCTACTTCGTCACCAACGCGGACAAGATGCGGGTCGAAATGGAGGACCCCTATATCCTCATCAACGAGAAGAAGCTCTCGGGCCTGCAAGAGCTCCTCCCGCTGCTCGAATCGGTGGTGCAGACCGGCAAGCCGCTGCTCATCATCGCCGAGGACGTCGAGGGCGAGGCGCTGGCCACGCTGGTCGTGAACAAGCTGCGCGGCGGGCTCAAGGTCGCGGCGGTGAAGGCTCCAGGCTTCGGCGATCGTCGCAAGGCGATGTTGCAAGACATCGCTATCCTGACCAATGGGCAGGCAATCTCCGAGGACCTCGGCATCAAGCTCGAGAACGTTGCGCTCAACATGCTGGGCCGCGCCAAGAAAGTCACCATCGACAAGGAGAACACCACGATCGTCGGTGGCGCCGGCAAGAAGTCCGACATCGAAGGCCGCATCACCCAGATCAAGGCGCAGATCGAGGAGACCACCTCCGACTACGATCGCGAGAAGCTGCAGGAGCGGTTGGCCAAGCTCGCCGGCGGCGTTGCGGTGATCCGCGTCGGCGGCGCGACCGAGGTCGAGGTGAAGGAGCGCAAGGACCGCGTGGATGATGCCATGCACGCGACCCGCGCCGCGGTCGAGGAAGGCATCCTGCCGGGCGGCGGCGTTGCGCTCTTGCGCGCCACCGAGGCGCTCAAGAAGGTCCGTCCCCACAACGACGACCAGAGGACCGGGGTCGAGATCGTGCGCAAGGCGCTCTCCTGGCCGGCGCGCCAAATCGCCATCAACGCCGGCGAGGACGGCTCCGTGATCGTCGGCAAGATCATGGAGAAGGATCAGTACGGCTTCGGCTTCGACGCCCAGTCCGGCGAGTACGGCAACCTGGTGTCGAAAGGCATCATCGATCCCACCAAGGTGGTGCGCACCGCGCTGCAGGACGCGGCCTCCGTGGCTGGCCTGCTCATCACCACCGAGGCGATGGTCGCCGAGGTGCCGAAGAAGCAGGCGCCTGCCATGCCGCCGGGCGCGGGCGGAATGGGCGGCGGAATGGACTTCTAAAGAGAACGTAGCCGCCACTGTTCGTAGTTGTCCGGGAAGCCTCGTTAAGTTACGCGGCTTCCCGGACTTTTTTGTATTTACGCGTCCGCGGGCGTCCGCTACTATCGGGCCTGGAAGCGTGGGTATGCAAGTGGGACCGCAGTCGCGAATTCCCGTACCCACGTCGCGGAATTCATAATGGGTCGGGGAATTTATCGGCTTTCTGGCGCGGATCTGCGGCGCTCGAAGCCGGGGCTTTTCGGCGACGGGAATGGTCTTTGGCTACAGGTCACCATCGCCAAGGATGGCAAGCGCCGCAACCGATCCTGGATTTTCCGCTACACCACCAACGGCCGTACCACCGAGATGGGCTTAGGCTCGCTCGAAGTTGTCGGCCTCAAGGAAGCGCGCGAACAGGCGCGCGAGTACTGCGCCCTACGCCTTGGCGGCGTCGATCCCTTACAGCACCGCAACGCACAGCGCGCTGCCGTCGCTGCAGCAAACATGAAATCGATCACGTTCGAAGCCGCGGCGCACGCCTACATCGCAGCACACCGCAACGAGTGGCGCAGCCAGAAACACGCGCAGGAATGGTCGCGCAGCCTAATCAAGCACGTGTTCCCGACGCTTGGGTCGTCGCCGGTATCGACGATTGACACCGCATTGGTGGTGAAGGCCTTAGAGAAAGTTTGGCAGAGCGCACCGGAGACCGCTGCGCGGCTGCGTGGCCGGATCGAAGCGATCTTGGATTGGTCGACGGTCGCAGGGTATCGCAGCGGCGATAACGCGGCGCGTTGGAGCGGGCATCTTGAATACCTGCTCGCGACACCCCGAAAGCGCCGCATCGAACATCTGCCGGCAATGCCCTGGCAGCACGTGCCAGCGTTCATGGAGAAGTTGCGCGCGGTCAATAGCGTCGCAGCGCGCGCTCTCGAATTTGCGATCCTGACCGCCACGAGAACGGGTGAAGTGCATGGCGCTGTGTGGGGCGAGGTCGACCCGGACAATGCGCTGTGGAACATCCCCGCTGCGCGTACAAAAAGCGGTCGCTTACTTCGCGTGCCATTAGCGCCGCGCGCCCTACAAATCCTTAAAGGACTGCGCCTCGCGCAGAGTGAGCACCTATTCCCGGTCACTAAGGGCGCTCTCGGAAAGGACGCCCTCCACAGGCTCTTAAAGGCGCTCGGCCACAACGACATCACCGTGCACGGCTTCCGATCGAGCTTTCGCGATTGGGCCGGCGAATCCACGAATTTTCCGCGCGAAGTTTGCGAAGCCGCTTTGGCGCATGCAACCGGCGACCGGGTCGAGCAGGCTTATCGCCGCGGCGACGCCCTTGAGAAGCGCCGCAAGCTAATGGAAGCCTGGGCGAACTATTGCAGCCAACCAGTAGCCAGCGGCGACGTGGTGCTGTTGCGGAAGTCTGGCGTCGATGCGTGATCCGACCCTCACCAGGGCGACCGAAGCAAAGCGTAAGGAAGCCGCTATTGACGAAGCGTGTTATCGCCTTGCCCGGATCGCCCTGGATATTGTTTCTGTAACCGACGACCAAGGCATCCGCACCTATGATCCCGCAAAGGAACGCCGCCACGCTATCGCAATGGTGAAATGCGTCGCCGAGAAGCTGGGCAAAGACCTGTATGCACGGAACACGAAGATTAGAAATCGGAGACGGAAATCGGGAAAAGATCGGGAGAAAGCGCAAGACCGTCCCGCCGTGGGTCTTTGTGTTGCGGCCCTGCGCGCAGCCATCCCCGCCCTAGAACGAACACGTCCGGCAACGATGCGCGGCCGCAGCGCCGATTTGTGGCGCGAGCGCAACGAAGCAATCGTCGAGACGAGGAAGTTGATCTGTCAGAAATACGGGTTCGACCCGGGTCGCAACCCTGCCACCAGGGACAAAGAATGCGGCAACTCAATAATCTCACAAGCACTTAAGAAGCTCGAGACTCAGTTGGGCTGGGTTGAGAAGTTTGGAGTTAAGAAGCCGGAGATCGCGCTAAGCGAGAGCAGGATCAACGAAATTTGTAGAACCTGGGAGATGACTCCACCCGACTGATTGCGACCACTCAGGTTCGACAGTACTTCCAAAAAATTCAGGATGGCTCCGAATACACCCACGTTCGGAGCCGTCTGCGTTTGTGGCAGCTCGGCGCCGTCATTTTCGGAGCTGCCAATGAAAGCCGCCATCGTCCTCACCTTCGTTTTTCTCGGCGTTCTCGCCCTGCCATCTCTGCACGACGTCTACGCCGCGATCCCACTCGCCGCGGCCGCCGTATCCGCCAACGTTGAGCCGATCTTCCTCTCCGTCGCAGCCGCGGCCGAGAGCCTCGCGACTTCCAGATCTGAGATTTACCAGCGCATCGCCCGCGGCGAGTTGGATGCGGTCAAAGATGGCGCGCGCACCAAGATCACCTATGAGAGCGTCAAGCGCGTGGCGGCGGCGCTGCCGAAGGCGGACGTGAAACTTTACGTCCGCCGAGCCCAAGCCCCCGCAGCCGGGCGCTGAGCCTCGTCATGTCCCGCGACATCGACGCCGGGTTGGACATTCCCGAGTTTCTCAAGATCTCGGCGGCAGTTCGTCGGCTCGCCTGGGAACGTACACCACCCAGGGCCATGCCGGCGTTCGGTCGCGAGCTGACCGAGACCGAGAAGCTGTATCGCGCGTCGATCGAGCGGGAGCGGGCTGCGAAACGCGCAGCCGACGAAGTTCGATTCCAGCAGATGCGCGCCAAAGTAGCGGCTGTGAAGGCCGAGCGCCTGGCCATAGCGAAAGCAATCAAACGGCAACGGAGGACGTGAATTTCGCCCATCCCGGGCGGGACCGCCGCGGCGTGGCCGATCGCGGACAGACGGAGAAAGGGCCCGACGCGCAAACGTCGAGCCCCGTATCGGCCAAAAAGGAGACTTGGAAGATGCTGCTCTACAGCAATGGAAGCCGCCGTGCAATCAGCGGCGCAAGTTTAGCCCAAATCCGTCGTCGCTTATCCGCAGCCGAGCGCGCGGTCTTGGCCGCCGATATCGTCGATGGTCGCATCGTGCTGCAAGGCTTGACGGTCAAGGCGATCGCCGCGCTGGTCGGGGTCAACGTAGGATACGTGGACTGCGCCCTCCGGCTCACCCCTCAGCAACGCGCCGAGGTGTGCCGCGGCGATCGCCCGCTGGTGCCGCCGCGGACGCGCAAGCCCGCCCCTCCCGTCGACTGGAACGCGATCGGCGACGCCATGCTCGTCGAAGCCATCCGCCGCATCGGGGTGGACCGCGCGCTCAACGCCGCGGTGGTGGCCGAGCACACCACCACCATCTAGGCCAGCGCAGGCGTCGTCATCAAGGCGGCGCCCCGCCCCCCATTATGACGACCGTCGCCACCAAGCCCGCCCCGCCAACCTTCGTCTTGGCGCTCCGCCCCGAGCCCAGCGTCGTCGACCCCATACGCGCGCTGCGCAGGGCACTCAAGGCGCTGTTGAGGTCACACGGCTTGCGGTGCGTCTCAGTCGAGGAACGACATGATGGCAAAGAAAAAATATCAAATCCCGCAGCATCTGCTGATCGAGCAGATGCGAGTTCATGCCCAACGCCGCGCGCGAGCGATTGTGCTCTACGGCCGGAGGCCATCCAAAAGCGATCTTCGCGATTTGAAGGCAAGCACTAAAGACGGCCCCAGCTATCGCGTGCTTGCCAAGGCCGGGAAACGGGCCGGCTTCCGGATTTCAGCTATTCGCAAATTCGCAGGTCGAATGCCTGCAGATCGGAACGCGACGATCCGTCACTTCGCCGCAGCTCAAACGGAGAACTGAAAATGTCTCTAGGTAAACGCAAAGATGGTGCGGGTGATATTATCCCGCTGATGAAGTTTGATGCGCGTGCCGGAGTGCTTTACCGCTGTGATCGCACCCGGGCGCCCGACGGCGAGTGGTACACCGACCAAAAAAACGTCACCGACGGCTTTTCGGCGGTCTTCGACATGGAGAACGTCGAGGTCGGATGGGCTGCCTTTTCCTCGGGTGGTCCACCTAATTTCGTGATGTTTCCGGTCGGCAGCGATATCGGAAACCCGCCCAGCGATAAGCACAAGCAAGGTTTCCGCCTTCGCTTGAAATTGGCCAGGGGCAATGGTGGCGGCGTGCGCGAGTTCGCTTCGACCGCGGCCTCGACCTGGCAAGCGATCGACAAGCTGCACACCGAATTCGAGAAAGAACGCAGCAAACATCCGGGAAAGTTGCCGTCGGTAAAGCTCACCGGGGTGAAGCCGAACAAAACCCCGATGGGGACAAGCTACATGCCGATCTTCGAAATCACCAGTTGGGTCGTGCGGCCAGCTGAGCTGACGACCGCGCCGCCGGAGGTTGCTGACCCGGCGGAGATGGCTGTCGACCCCGACCTTGATGATGAAGTCGCGGCCTAAAAAGTGGCGGCGGCTCAAATGGTTCAGTCCGGAGCCGCCGCTACTCTCTCTGCTAGCAAGGAGGCTGTGTCATGCAACACAGCGACGACAAAAATACCACAAGACCGACTTTAGTTTCTAGCACCGCGAGCAGCAGCGCGGCACCCGATCCGTTCGATCTCGATAGTTTGCGCCTTAATCCGGCATTTTTGGAAACGGCCGGCGTCAAGAAACTGATCACGACCGTGCCAGCGCGCCGGCCCAGCCCACAAGATTTTGTCCGCACGCATCCATCGCCGAAATATCGCGACAACTTTGCCGTGGTCGATCTCCGAGAAGACCGCGAGGATTATCTCGTTCGGCCAGAAATAATCCCCGAACTCGCAAACGAAATCGTCTACAAGACGATTTACACCGCCATCAATCGACAAGGCGTCTGCTTCTTATGGCCGGTTCGATATCCGTCACCGGATGATCGGCGCAACGACTGGGCGCGATCGGCGCGCGAGGCCGCTGAACTTGCGATGACCCGATGGGTGCGCATGAAGGCAAACCGCGACCTCGGCGCTTATGACATTTTTGAGGCCGAGAGCGTCATGGCCGAGCCGCTGTGGCCCGAGCTGTCATTCCAGCAACTGATCAAGACCGCCTTTCGCGATCGCATCATTGCGGAGATCAATCACCCCGTAATCAGACGACTACGCGGATTGCCGTGATGCTGGACGCCTTCCGCGAGATCGTCCTGGCGGACTTCGAGTTCGCCGTCACGCCTGGCAACCGGCCCGTTCCGGTTTGCCTTGTTGCGGACGAGCTGTGCAGCGGCCGCCGATTTCGCCTCTGGCAAGACCAATTTGGACCGGCGCCGCCATACGCGACCGGGCGGGATGTGCTGTTCGTCGCATATTACGCATCCGCCGAATTAGGCTGTCACCGGGCACTCGGCTGGCCGATGCCGGAGCGCATCCTCGACCTGTTCTGCGAATTCAGCGCCCGCACCAATGGTCTCGACACCCCCGGCGGAAAAGGCCTGCTCGGCGCCTTGGCCTATTTCGGTCTCGACTCAATCGGTGCTGTCGAGAAGGACGAGATGCGTGAGCTGGTCCTGAAAGGTGGCCCGTGGTCGGAGACGGAGCGCACCGCCATTCTGGATTATTGTGAAAGTGACGTCATCGCCCTGGAACGGCTGTTGCCCGCCATGGTGCCGGAAATCGATCTGCCGCGGGCGTTATTGCGCGGTCGATACATGGCGGCGGCGGCGGCAATGGAGCATGCGGGCACACCAATCGATGTGCCGATGCTCGAACTCTTCCGGCAGCGTTGGACGGACATCCAAGACCAACTAATTGCCGAGATCGACGCCGACTATGACGTGTTCGATGGCCGCACCTTCAAGGCCGATCGGTTCGCCACCTGGCTGGTGAAGCACAACATCCCCTGGCCTTTGCTCGAAAGCGGCCACCTTGACCTCACCGACAACACCTTCCGCCACCAGGCGCGCGCCTACCCGGCCGTGTCGCCGTTGCGGGAATTGCGCAGCTCGCTGTCTGATCTGCGTCTGAACGATCTTGCTGTCGGGCGAGATGGCCGCAACCGGACAATCCTGTCAGCATTTCGAGCACGATCAGGGCGCAACGCGCCGAGTAACTCCAAATTCATATTTGGTCCGTCGGTATGGCTGCGCGGGTTGATCAAGCCACCACCCGATCACGGCGTGGCATATTGTGACTGGTCTCAGCAAGAGTTCGGCATCGCGGCGGCGCTATCCGGCGATCAGACAATGCAGGCGGCCTACAAGTCCGGCGACTGTTATCTCGCCTTCGCCAAGCAAGCCGGCGCTGTGCCGCAGGACGCCACCAAGGCGACGCACGGCCCAACCCGTGAGTTGTTCAAGCAATGCGGGCTCGCCGTTCAGTACGGCATGGAAGCGCAATCGCTCGCATTGCGGATCGCGCAACCGCTCGTCGTCGCTCGCGACCTTCTCCGCGCCCACCATCAGACCTATCGGCAGTTCTGGAGCTGGTCCGATGCCGCGGTCGATCAGGCAATGCTGGTCGGAGTGATCCATACGGTGTTCGGCTGGCCGATCCACATCGGCGAAGAAACCAACCCGCGGTCGCTGCGCAATTTCCCGATGCAAGCTAACGGTGCCGAGATGCTGCGGGTCGCCTGCTGCCTCGCCACCGAGCGCGGGATCGAGGTTTGCGCACCCATTCATGACGCGGTGCTGATCTGCGCACCGCTCAATCGCCTCGAGGACGACATCGCGGCCATGCGTGCCGCCATGGCCGAAGCATCACGCTTCGTGCTCGACGGCTTCGAGCTCGCCACCGACGTGAAAATCGTGCGCTGGCCAGAACGATACAGCGATCCTCGCGGCGCTGAGATGTGGGATCGCGTTTGCAATCTGGTCCTACCGACTGAACAGCGGAAGACGGCATGACCTATGGGTTCACCAAGTTTCCCAACACCTGGCGAATCTCGTTGGCCAAGGTGCGCGCGGATGGGTGTGCCTACCGCGTGGCGTTCTACCTGCTCGATCAAGGGCGGTGGCGTGAACGTGTCACGCTCAGTACGGCGGCGCTGCGCAAACTGGGCGTCAATCGCGACGGCAAGCGGTCCGCACTGCAACAACTGCGAAAAGCCGGGTTAATTGAAGTTGAGGAACGGCCCCGCAAGTCGCCGATTGTGAAACTACGGTTCAAGGAATGAAGGTTTTACCGCCGTCGTTAGCATTGGCGGTGAAAGCCGTTGCTGGGGCTGGCCTTTTCTGGATAATCGTTCCTCCACCAAATCCAAGGAGGTGCTACATGGCACAGGGCGCGCCCGTTCTTGCCGGTATGAGCAATACTGCAACCCTAACGACAGAAATTGATTGAAGGCACGCGGGTAGGATATTCTTCCGGCTGTCGACGAAAACGATGCCGCCCGACGAGCCGTGGCCCGACGATCGGATTGCCAAATTCAAGCAGTGGATCGACGGCGGCATGAAGCGGTGAAGCCGCCCTTCGACGCCTGAACGGATGGCAATGCGCGATGACCGCTCAGTCAATTAAACCCGTGCGTTAGTCGTAATTGCACGTGAGGCGAGCCGACGTCCGCTTTGGGTCCAGACTTTGGTCACTAGGCGATCTCTACCGGCTTGCCCGAAAGCGGACTCGGCTGGGCGATTTATGAGTACACGCCCCAGGCAACACATGTAGGCTCAGCCTACATGGCAAGTGCGGCTGAGCCTACATACGGTACGCCTCTGTATTCTTTACTCTGTTATCTGTAGTAGCTGTTATCTGTAGTAGCTGTAATGGTCTATTAGTGGGACATGTGATGGGTGAGATGTAGAGGCTATCTGTTATCTGTATCTGATAAGGTCATTAGGTACATTAGGATCCCTATCATGGCCGCGAAGCAAAAATCCCAGGACTTTCGGATCGAGGACTGGGCCATTTCCGAGGATGAGCTGCCTTGGAACACCCCCGCTGCAGCTAAATCTCGAGCTCCCAATGTCATCGAATTGGATCAATATCGGCGCCAAAAACGGAATAAATCGAATGGAGACACATAATATTCGGGCCCCGTTTTATTGGCGTTTCTAAATTGCGGGTCCCATATTGGGAACAGACAAGGTATTGAAGGCGGGCCAAAGCATCGACTCGGCCGCCGCCCCCTATTACGGGGGTGAGGGGGGTATGCACCGGACCCGATTTGGAAAAATGAAAAAACTCCGGGGATAGAAATCAAATCTCTCGCTATTGCCTCCACAAGCGCAGCGCTCGCTGGCGAGATTGACAGCAAACATCAGCGAACCATTGAAGCATTGATCCCAGTAACGAATTACAATGCACAAAGTGCTTTCAAAAGAGGACTAACAATGACTGCTTATGGCTATGC
>Ga0306920_100007950_pt1 | contig 14031 bp, 9 predicted proteins | sample flu12Cox44000170_FD_204666 | JGI IMG/M metagenome (GOLD analysis project Ga0306920, IMG submission 204666) | Lab enrichment of tropical soil microbial communities from Luquillo Experimental Forest, Puerto Rico - flux4day.12C.oxic.44.000.170 (v2)... | ecosystem: Environmental > Terrestrial >...
CGCTGCTCGCGGCCACGTTCGCGAGGGCCACGCGCTCGATCGCCGCCGCGCGCATCGTGGTGATGACCGCGAAGGACCTGGTCGACGCCTGCCGGCGCGAGTGCCCGGGCGCGGTCGTGGTCGGCGAGCCCGTCGGGCGCAATACGGCGCCCGCGATCGCGGCCGCGGCGGCGTTCTTCGGCGAGCGCGACGCGTTCGTGGTCATGCCCTCCGACCACGCCATTGACGACGAGGCGGCGTTCGCCATCGACCTGGAGCACGCGTTCTCGCTCGCCACGCGCGAGCCGCTGCTGGTCACATTCGGGGTCAAGCCGGGCGGGCCGGACACGAACTTCGGCTACATCCGGCGCGGAGCGAAGCTATCCGACCGCCTCCACCGAGTGGCGCGGTTCACCGAGAAGCCCGACCCGGAGCACGCGCGGCAGTTCGTGGCGAGCGGCGAGTACACGTGGAACACGGGCATCTTCGTGTGGGCGAAGCGCACGTTCATGGACGCGCTCGCGGCCGGGCGCCCGGCGATCGCCGGCGCGTTCGCCGGGCTCGCGTTCGGGGCGGGCGACGGGCGCGCGTTCGAGGCCATGCTCGCCGAGCGGTTCCCGGCCGTCGAGGCCATCTCGGTCGATTACGCGGTCGTCGAAGGCGCTCCGAACGTGGTGACGATCGACGCCGCGTTCGACTGGGACGACCTCGGGAGCTGGGGCGCATGGGCGCGGCGGCAGCCGCAGGACGCCCGGGGCAACGTGACCTGGGGGGACGCCGTGCCCGTGGACTGCGAACGCTGTGTCGTCGTGGGGGACGGGTTCCCTGCCGCTCCGCTTGGGCTTTCGGATATGGTGGTCGTGGCCACGCCGCAGGGCACGCTCGTGTGCCGGCGGCAGGACACGGACCAGGTGCGGCGCGTCACCGAGGCGGTGCGCGCGCGCGGGAGTCATGGATGATGCTTCGCCGTGAGCTGGGGCCGATGCTGGCTGCCGTCGCGATGGCGGCGGCGGCGGGCTGCGCGCCGATGACGACGACGCCCGCGAAGCCTGCGAGCGCCGCCGCGCCGCCGGCGGCGACCACGACGGCGCCGGCGACGCCGGCCGAGACCTCGCGGGTCGCCACCCCGACCGGCACCGCGATCGACACCACGACGCCCTCGCCCCAGGCGCAGAGCGTCCTCGCCCGGATCCCCGAGCCGCTGACACCGGCGCAGCAGGCGTTGAGCCCCGCTCAGGACACCACGCGCACGCACGTGACCGCGATCGCGCCGGCGGCCACGTACGACTCGTTGCAGGCGGCCCCGGTGCCCGCGGCGACGCAGCCACTGGGAACGGAGACGAGCACGGTGACCATGGCGCCCGCGACCTCAGCGGCCGCGACAAGCCCGGCGGCCCCGGGCACGGCTGCGGCCGGTGCCGCGGCGGGCACGGGGCCGGGTGCCGCAGCCGGAGCGGCAGGCGCCGCGGCCGCCGCGGCGACGACCGGTGCCGACAGCACCAAGGCCACGTCGCCGTGCTGGCGGCTCCAGGTGGCGGCGCCGCTCGCGAGCGAGAAGGAGAAGGCCGACGGGCGCGTCGAGGCCGCGCAGTCGCTGCTCATGGTGCCGTTCACGATCGTGCCCGAGAAGGGCTACCTCAAGGTGCGGACGAGCGACTGCATGACCCGCGAGGCCGCCGATGCGCTCAAGCAGCGCGCGATCGCGAGCGGCTTCGACGGCGCGTTCCTCGTGGACACGAGCGCCAAGCCCGCGCCCGCGAGCACGCCGCCGCACAAGAGCGCGCACGTGCCCGCGAGCAAGCGCAAGAAATGACCCGGACGCACGCGCGCGGCCGCGACACTGCGTGAGCACGCGCCGGCTCGTCCTCTACGAGGATCGTCACTGGCGCTCGCTCCGGCCGCTCACCGACCTGCTGCCCGTGCCGGGACTCGCATTCGGCGCCTCCGACCTCGCGCGGCGCTGGCTCGCGCACGCGAGGCTCCCGCTCTTCGCGATCGAGGCGCGCGCGGGTGCACTGGCGGGCTGGTTCGGCGCGCCCCGTACGGACCTGGACGGAGCCGGCGGCGAGGACGAGGCCGTGGTCCTCAACGCCGCCGCACTCCCCGGCGACTGGTTTGCCGCGGCGCTCGAGGCCCGCTCGCCGGCGCTCTGGGTGGGCGACGGGCGCGTCGCCGGCGCGCGGCTGCCGCTCGGCTCGCTCCGCGGCGGGCTCGGCCATGGAGAAGACTTCGAGACCGTGCTGCTCGGCCTGGCGCTGCCGGCGCTGAGCGTTCAAGCCGAGTTCCTGACCTGGCCCTGGGAGCTGATGGCCGGGAACGCTGCCGCGATCGAGCGCGATCTCGCCGCCGAGCGCGCCGAGGTGAAGGGCAGCGTCCACCGGCTCGCGTGCCTCGAGTCGCCCGAGCGCATCGCGATCGCCGAGGGCGCGCGCGTGGGCGCGTTCGCCGTGCTGGACGCGGGCCAGGGCCCGATCGCCGTTCGCCACGGCGCCGTGATCGAGCCGCACACGCTGGTCAGGGGCCCGTGTGTCGTCGGCGCTGGCACGCAGCTCATGGGCGGCGTCGTCTCCGGCAGCACGTTCGGTCCCGAGTGCCGCGTGGCGGGCGAGGTGGAAGCGAGCGTGTGGCAGGGCTACGCCAACAAGCGCCACCACGGCTTCGTCGGCCACAGCGTGCTCGGCGAGTGGGTGAACCTGGGCGCGCTCACCGCCACGAGCGACCTGAAGAACAACTACGGGAACGTGCGCGTGTGGGTGGACGGCCGCGAGCTGGACACGCGCTCGCCCAAGGTGGGCGCGTTCGTGGGCGCGCACGTGAAGACCGGCATCGGCTCGCTGCTGCCGACGGGCGCGTCGATCGGCGTGGCCGCGAACCTGTTCGGCGGCGGGCGCTTTGCGCCGAAGCACGTGCCCCCGTTCGCGTGGTGGGACGGCGAGCGGATGCGCGAGCACGAGCTCGAGCGGTGCGTCGCCACAGCGCGCGTGGCGACGTCGCGTCGCGGCCGCGCGCTGGAGGCCGGCGCCGAGGCAGCGCTCCGCGCGCTCCACGCCGCCACGGCGCGCGAGCGCGCCGCCGCCGCAGCTGACCCGGCAACGGCGCGCGGGTGACGCGCGCCCCGAGCGCGGGTCGGCGCGCGCGCAGGGACTGCGCTAGACTGCCACGGCTTTGTCAACGCCTGCTCGTGTCCCCGTTCCGAGGACCTGATGCCTGAACTCAGAAAAGACCCCGTCGTCGGCCGCTGGGTCATCATCTCCACCGAACGCAGCCGCCGCCCCGGCCATTTCACGCCCGAAGCCGCGAATGGCGCCCAGGCGTTCTCGCCGTTCACCGAGGGCCGCGAGGACATGACGCCGCCCGAGGTCTATGCGGAGCGGCCCTCGGGCGGCAAGCGGGACGGGCCCGGCTGGTCCGTCCGCGTGGTGCCGAACAAGTTCCCGGCGCTCGAGATCGAGGGCACGCTCGACCGGCGCGGCGAGGGGCTCTACGACAAGATGAACGGCGTCGGCGCGCACGAGGTGGTGATCGAGACGCCGGACCCCGCGCTCCAGCTCGCCGACCTATCGCCGGAGCAGATCCAGCGCGTGCTGGTCGCGTGGCGCGAGCGGATGCTCGATCTCAAGAAGGACACGCGGTTCCGCTACGTGCTCGTGTTCAAGAACCACGGCGCCGGCGCCGGCGCCACGCTCGAACACTCGCACAGCCAGATCATCGCCACGCCCATCATCCCGAAGATGGTGCAGGAGGAGCTGGACGGCGCGCGGCGCTATTTCGAGCTCAAGGAGCGTCCGGTGTTCTCGGACATCATCGACCAGGAGACGGGCGAGGGGCAGGGCCGGCGCGTGATCCTGCGCACCGGGCGCTACATCGTGCTGGCGCCGTTCGCGCCGCGCTTCCCGTTCGAGACCTGGATCCTGCCCGTGGCGCGGCGCGCGGCGTTCCACACGCTCGACGATCCCGGCGAGCTGCTGGAGCTGGCGACGACGCTCAAGGAGACACTCGGGCGGCTGAACGCGGCGCTGGACTCGCCGCCCTACAACCTCGTGCTGCACACGGCGCCGCTCGCCGAGCCCGACGTGCCCTATTTCCACTGGCACCTGGAGATCATGCCCAAGTTGACCCGCGTCGCCGGTTTCGAGATCGGCTCGGGCTTCTACATCAACCCCACGCCGCCCGAGGACGCCGCGCAGTTCCTGCGCGACGTGGGCGCGCGCACCTAGCCCAGAGTCCTATCGAACCGTGAAGCCGACGCGCTCGGTCGTCCACCTGTCCAGCGAAATGGCGTCGTTCGCGAAGGTGGGAGGCCTGGGCGACGTCGTGGGTGCGCTGTCAGCCGAGCAGGTGCGGCGCGGGCACCGCGTCGTGGTGGCGATGCCGCACTGGCGCGACCTCACCGTGCCCGCTGGCTGGGAGCTCAGCGATCTCTCCGGCACGCTCGTGCCCTGGGGCATGGGGCACGAGCCCGCGAAGTTCACGATCGCCGACGGCCCGAGCGACCAACCGAGCGTGCTGCTCGTGGACCATGCCGGCGACCGCCGCTTCTTCCACCGCCCCGGGTTCTATGACGACCCGTCCACGCGCGAGGGCTACCCGGACAACGCCGAGCGCTTCCTCTTCTTCGCGCGCGCGGCGATAGAGGCGGTCAAGGGCTTCGGCGAGCCGTTCGACATCCTGCACGCGCACGACCAGCAGGCGGCGTGGGCGCCGTCCTTCGTGCGCACGCACGACGCCGAGGAGAGCGCATTCGCGAACACGGCCACCGTGTTCACGATCCACAACCTGGGCTACCAGGGCATCGTCGACCCGTGGGTGCTCGGGCTCGCCGGCTTTCCGCGCACCGCGTTCTTCCCGCACAGCCCGTTCGAATACCACGGCCGCGTGAACTTCATGAAGGTCGGCATCCTGTTCGCCGACATGGTGTCCACCGTGAGCCCCACGTACGCGCGCGAGATCCAGTCGAGCGGGGAGTTCGGGTTCGGCCTGGAGGGCGTGCTGCGCCGGCGCACGGGCGACCTGCGCGGGATCTTGAACGGCATCGACGACCGCGAATGGGACCCTGCAACCGATCCGCTGTTGCCTGCGCACTTCGATCGCGAGCATCTGGAAGGCAAGAATGCCTGCCGGCACGCGCTCTTGCTCGCATGCGGGTTCCCGTTCGAGCCCGACTGGCCGTTGATCGGCATCGTCTCGCGCTTGGCCGAGCAGAAGGGCTTCGAGCTGATCGAGGAGGCCGAGCCGGAGCTGTTCGAGGTTCCGGCGCGGTTCGTGATCCTGGGCCAGGGCTCGCCGCGCTACACCGACTACTTCCACCGCCTCGCGAACGAGCGGCCGTGGCAGTGGTGGTTCGACACCTCGCACGACGAAGGGCTCGCGCACCGGATCGAGGCCGGCGCCGACCTGTTCCTGATGCCGTCGCGCTACGAGCCATGCGGCTTGAACCAGATGTACTCGCTCCGCTATGGCACCGTGCCCGTGGTGCGCGCCACCGGCGGCCTCGCCGACACGGTGCGTGAGTTCGACCCGATCACGGGCGAGGGGAACGGGTTCTCGTTCGAGGCCTATACGGCCGACGCGATGGTGATGGCGCTCCGCCGCGCGCTCGCCACGCACGGTGACGCCGCGCTCTGGGCGCGCGTCCAGGGGAACGGCATGGCGCGCGATTCGAGCTGGCGCGTGGCCGCCGACGGTTACGACCGGTTGTACGCCGAAGCGCTGGAGCGCGTCGCCGCCGGGCGCGTGCCCACGCTGGAGAGCGTGCGCGACACGTTCTAGCGGCGAGCTACTCCGCGGTGCCGGCGGCCAGCGCCGAGCCGCCGCGCACCAGGTGGATGTCGGTGAGCGACTGGTCCGAGTCGAGCACCACGCGCCCGATGACATTGCCCGTGTCGTCCGTGGCGTCCGAGGTGGCATGGACGCGCACACGGAGCAGGCCCAGGTTCGAGTACCAGAAGAGCACCCGGTCGTCGGGACCGAACAGCTCCGACGTGCCGCGGATCTTCCACGCCGGGAACGTGCCCAAAGGCACGTTCACGACCTCGCGCCCCACGACGATGCGCGCGAAGCGGGGGGACTCGCGCACGATCCAGCGCTCCCCGACGTGCAGCGGGTAGCTCAGGAGCGTGATCTCGCCGGGAGCCGCGCCCAGGGCAGGGCGCGTGCCGCCGGGGATCGGCCTCACCAGTGCCAGCTTCGCGGCGATCGCCGTCGCCGCGCGATGGAACGCCGCGCGCTGGCCCGGATCCGCAACGGTGCGGTCCACGTAGGCGACGAGGTCCGCCGCCTCCGGATCGCTCGACGCCCCATCCACGGTCACCCCCGGCCGCGCGCCGACATTGTCCAGCTCGAACAGACCGAGCCGGCTCTCCCGCATCCAGAACTCCTCGTCGCAATGCGCGCACGCCGAGCGCGGATCGCCCTCCGACTGGATGAAGTAGCTGAGATCGCCGGTCTGGGCGGTACGGAAGATGTCCGCGGCCCATGGGCGTTCCGTGACCACCGGCGGCTGCGGACCCGCGTCCGTCGTGATCTGGCTGTCCGTGCGGATGCGATAGTCCCAGTGGTTACCCAGCGCGAGCGGGTAGATGAGCCGGCCACCGAAATCCATGACGCTGCCCGGGCGCGCGGCGAGCAACTCGCTCGCGACGCCGGAGCCGTCGGCCGAGTCGTCCCCGGCGTAGCGATGCGAGCAGCCCGGGAGGGCGAGAACGAGCGCGAAGAGCGCGACCGCACCGGTGAACAGCGAGGCGCGGACGGAGAGGGGACGTGGCGTGGTCATCGGGGCCTCCTGAAGATACGCCGCGACGCGGCGGGCCCGGTGCGCTCGAGTTCACGATAGCGCTGGCACGGGGTCGCCAGCAAGCGGTTTCCCGCTCGGGACCGCTACTCCAGGAACGCCTTGTGCAGCGCGCGCACCGCCTCGTTCACCTGCCCGTTCGTTACGCGGAAGACCAGCGCGGCGGGGGTGACGCGCAGCGCCACGAGCGGCACACCGGCCTTTTCAAGCGCTCGCTCCGCCAGCGCTGCTTCTGCGGCACCCAGGCCGAGGCCGACGAGCGACACGAACGCCGTGTCGTGCACCACGACCAGCCGCCATTCTCCGCCGGGCCCGCGCACCTCGCGGAACTTCTTCTCCAGGGCCGCCACGTCGTCCTTGGTGCCCATCCACACGATGGCGCCGTGCGTCGCGTCGGCCTGCTCGTGCGCCACCAGCTCCAGCGCGGGGAAGTGCTCGGAGACCGCCTCGACGATGCCCCGCGCCTCGCCATTGCCGCCGGCGTTGCCCTCGGCGATCGCGAGCGAGACGTCGGCGCGGTGGGTCACCGCTTCCACCTTCGGGGCTTCCACGGGGTCCTCCTCGATGTCCGTGCCGGGAGCTTCATGGAACGCCGAGCGCACCGCGATCGGCACCCGCTCGCGCGCGGCGAGGTCGACGCAGCGCGCGTGCAGCACGCGCCCGCCCAGGTGGGCGAGCGCCGAGCACGCACGATACCCCATGCGCGGCACGAGCCGCGCGGCCGGCACCACGCGCGGATCGGCCGTGTAGACGCCGTCCACATCGGTGAGGATCTCGCAGCGCACGCGCCCGAGCGCGGCCGCCAGAGCCACGGCCGTGGTGTCGCTGCCGCCGCGGCCGAGCGTGGTGATCTCCTTCGTCACCGGCGACACGCCCTGGAAGCCGGCCACGATCACCACCTGCCCGGCGTCGAGTGCGGCGCGGATGCGGTCGGGCTTCACGCCCACGATGCGCGCGCTCGCATGGCGCTCGTCGGTCAGGATGCCGCTCTGCGAGCCGGTGAACGAGATCGCGCTCACGCCCAGGTCGTGGAGCGCCATGGCGACGAGCGCCATCGATACCCGCTCACCGGTCGTGAGCAGCATGTCCATCTCACGGCGTGAGGGATGCGGTGAGACCTGGTGCGCGAGCGCGATCAGCTCGTCGGTCGTATCGCCCATGGCGCTCACCACGACCACCAGGCGGAAGCCTGCGCCGCGGGCCGCAGCGATGCGCGCGGCCACGGCGCGGATGCGCTCCGGTCCGTTCACGGAGGTGCCACCGTACTTCTGGACGAGAACGCTCACGCGTGGGAGGGATAGACGGATTTCACACGAGCCGCAACTGCTGCAGCGGCTGCGGTCGTCGCACGGGTCGGGCGTCGCCGTCAAGCGCAATGCCGTGGACGCCGGTCACACCGCTATGGGAGTCTCGCGCCGGGTGCCACCCGCGGAACGCCGCTCGCGGGGTGGACCTGCGAGTGCCGGCTGGGAGACGCGCATGAAGTCGCTGGTCGTGGTGCTGCTGCTTGCCGCCATTGATGGCGAGCGACGGCTGCGATTGCAGGACCTGCGGCGAGGCGCACGCGGGTTTCTTGCGCATCAAGGGGTCGCGTGGGCCATTCGTCGAGCGCATCGGCGAGTCCATGCCGATGTGACTGTGCGCTCCAGGTTCATCCATCGTCGCCGCCAGCGACGCGGCCGCAGCGAGCCCGCGTGAGGTTCGGCGCGGCCTGAAACGGTCAATACGCCGACGCCCTCGCGGGGTTGGATCCGCGCGGGCGTCGGCGTTCGTGGGGCCTCAAGCGGACTCGGGAAGACCGGGGCCGCCGCAGCTCACACGCTTTCTCCCATGTGCAGGTACATGGACTGGAGCCCGAGCCGGCCCGGCCCGGTGAAGCGATTGAGGACGAGATTGAATCCGGCGAACACGCCGGTGGTGAGCCGGGCCATCGTGGTCTCCATGCGCACTCCCGGATCCTTGTAGAGCCAGCCGCCCGGCTCGACATCGATCGACTCGCCGGCTGCGAGCACCTTCTCGAACACGTTGCCGTATCCGTGCAGCCACAGGATGCCGTCGCCCTTGTGGCCGTGAAACTTGTCGATGAAGAACCCGGTGCCGCCGAAGAGCAGGTTGGCGATGCCTTTCACGCGCTCGAACGTGTAGTCGATGTTCCCGGTCGCGGCGAGGAACTGATGCTCGCGCACGTGCAGCTCTTCGCCGGCCTTGATGTGCATCGGCACGATGTGTCCCGCGCCGTCGCGGCTGAACGCGATCTGGCCGGGGCCCTGGGCCTCGGTCACGAAGATCTGCATGCCGGCCATCATGCGCTTGAACGTGCCCTGCATCGGGCGCAGGCCGATGTTCACGGCCGGGTGCTTCCACAGCAGGACGTGGTGCTCGAAGTAGACCGCGGCACCTGGCGGCATCTCCACGGTGAGCATCGGCACCAGCTCGCCGTCGAGGTGGTAGCGCACGTTGGCGAACATCTCGTCGGTCGCCTGAGTGGGAAGGATCTTCGGCCGTTCCATGTCAGCCTCCCGGTTCGAGTACAGGACCGCGGCATGCCGATTCCTTCAGCAGGACCGGCAAGGTAGCTCAAGAACGAGGACGTCTTCCCGTGGCCGGGACAGCCGCGGGGCCCGCCCGAAATCTCCGTGGGGCCTTGACGCTTAATCAACAGCCGCTTACAGTCCCCGCCGCTCTTGTTTGCGGAAGTAGCTCAGCCCGGTAGAGCATCACCTTGCCAAGCCTATCCACATCTTCTGCCGCACGAGCCTGAAAACGTCGATACTCCAACGCCCTCGCGGGGTTAGCCTGGCGGGGGCGTTCGTGTTCATGGGGCCTCGAGTGGCATCTGGGTGACACGAAAGGACATCGAGTGTCACCCAAGGTGTCACCCAAGGGGGAATCGAGCCCCACTTCATCCGCGCGACGAGTCCCGATCACCTAGGCCGACGCGCTGTCTGTGATGTCGGCACGATGTCCGGATAGCTAAGAAGCATCTGACGAAGGTCCAAGCGCACCGTTCGATTCCGGCTGAGGGCTCTCACCTTTGCCATGGCCGAGTCGGCCAGCACCCGGTCGCCTTGGTACATCGCCGCGCCGGCAAGTCCCAGCCAGGCCTCCGCGAGTAACGTGTCTCGCTGCGCAGCCTGCCCGTAGGCGCGTACTGCACCCGCGTAGTCTCCGACGTAGGCACTGGAAATCCCCTGCATGAGCAGCAACCTCGGGCTGGGGCTGTAAGACACAGCGCGCGCCGAGGCCGCGGCTGCGCCCCGCCAGTCCCTGAGCACGAATTTCCTGAGCGTCAGGAAGTCCCACGTTCGTCCAAGCTCGCCCTCCGCTCGAACGGGCGTCTCGGAAGCATAGGCGGCGACGCGTTTCAGTCCGTTGTTCGAGTTGTGTTGCACGAGCAGGATCTGCACCGTGGGCACGACCACTGCTAGGGCAATCATGGTGGGCACGCGCGGGTCGAGATCCTTGCGATCGAGGAGCTTGATGATCAGGAAACTCATGAAACAGGCAAGCGCCACCCCGCCGGCCGCGAAAACATCCATGTCTCGGAAGATGCCCTGTTGGGGATGAATGGCGAGAAGGGCCACCGCCCACGGCAACGTAAGCGCGCTGAGACGCCAAAGCCTTGCGTCGAGTCCGCGAAGTCGCGCTCCTCTGACGACGACCGCCGCAAGAAACGGGAGCGCCGGTACCAGCAGGTAGCAGAGATTGGCGAGGTCCAACAGTCGCAGGAACTCGTGCTGCAAGGTCCAGGGCTGATTGGGCCCGGCTAGGTGGTGACGAAAGTCGAACTCAACAAGGATTCGCCACATGCGCGGTCCCATGGCTGCCAGGGCTAGGATCGGCGCGCCCGCGCCAATGGCCTCCAGGGCCTTGGGCCGGTCTCCGTCCCTTGCTCTCCTCCGTGTCTCGTAGAGGAGCAGTGCCCAGCACGGAAGCAGCAGGAGTCCGCTCCGGTGAAGGAGAACCGCTATCGCAGTGACCGCGCCTGACTTGGCGACTCCACTCCAGACCGGCTTCTCGACCGCGACGATCGCGGCCAACACGGCGACGCACGCGCACAACATGACGGCCGGCTTGCCCAGCCCGGTCGCAACCACTAGGTACCCGCCCGCACTGACGATCATCGCGCCAACCGCCAGGGTTGTGGCGTGCTTGCTGATCGATCGCGCGAAACGCATCGCCGCTAGGGCGACGGCACATGACGAGGCCGCGCCCACGAGGCGGTGCAGCATTGAGAATTCGGGCAGGAACCGCGCCATCAGGCGCGGGGCGCGATCAAACAGGAACACTTCGAGCGGCAACGACTGCTGGTAGTTGCCCGCAAATGCGGTCGTCGAGGTGCCACCCCCTCTGCGAATGAGGAAGTCGCCGACGAACCAGGTGTTGTCTTGCAGCCAGAAGACCACCGCGCCGAGGGCCAGCGCCGATAGCAGGCGTGTGGATCTGTGGGCGCGTAGCATCTCCCCGTAGTGCGTGATGGCAAGCGTCAGGCGCGGGCCGACTGCAGGATGAAGGCTGGTCGCCCACAGGCCCCAGAGCCCCCATGCCAGCAACGGGGGTAGGAAACGCTGCGTGTTGAACCCCCACAGCCACATGTTCGGCACCAGGGCAAGTGCCGCTCGGAGCAAGAGCAGGAAGCAGCCGACGAGGATCTCGATCCGCCCCGTGGCCGATTCGGCACCGGGCTCTCGGGCAGAGCTTGCTCGGGAGCTTTGGGAGTTCGATGGCACGTCGATCAAGGGCATCCGACTCGTCCTTGGTCGTATGGGTCCAGCGTGGGCAGCAACGTCGCGGGAGTCCAGTAGCGGCATCGACGAGTCTCGACTCCGGACGGCCCGCGAGGGTATGACCACGCTCACACGCGTGGCAGTTCCCAAGGTTGCCGGCTTAGGCCACCTCAGTTCCCGGTGCCGAGCTCAGCCGTCGCGGCGCGGTCCTCAAGGTGGACAGCGGTCAGCGACACATCGGTGTCATACAACACGCGTCCAACAGCATGGCCTAAGGTGTCGGTCGCCGTGACCTCGTTGTGGTATCGCTCGTGAACCCATCCCACAGCGCCGTACCAGAGATACGCGCTATACGCGGGCGGGAACAGAGCGGACGTTTCGCGAACCTTCCATGCGGAAAACGCACCCAGCGGAACATGGACGCGCTCGCGACCCACAACGCTGCGGACGTACTGAGAACCCTCGAACATGAACCAACGTGAGCCGACGAACAGCGGAAAGCGAACTTCTGTTCTCTCGCCGGGCTCAGCACCTTGCGCTTTGGCGGACTCCCCGCTGACAGAGGGCCGCCCCGCCGCGGCCTTCACCATCATCGAGGCGACCGCGCGCTGGAAGGCATCGCGCCGGCCCGGGTCGAGGACGGTGCGATCCACATAGGCACAAAGCTGGCGCGCCAACCGTGAGCCCGCCATGCCCGCGTCGGGTGTGCCCACGTACGCCATGGAGGGAAGCATGAACACCCCGCTCCGGTCCTCCCGCATGTAAGCGTACTCCGAGTATCGCGAACCGCTCTGTGGAAGTGAGACCTCCCGCACGAAGTACTCGTGCTGCCCGAAGTGCTCGGTCCCAACGATCTCCACTCTCAGGGGCTCCACGATGGTCATAGGCGGCTGCGGGCCGGCGTCGGTGATGACTTGGGAGGTGACGCTCAGGCGATAGTCCCAGCGGTTCCCAACCGCGAGTGGGTAGCGCGCGCGGGCGCTCGCGAAACCCAAGCCGCCTACGATGGGTCGCGGGGCGAGCAGGTCCGTTGGTGCGCCAGCGGCACCCATGGTGGCGTCGTCCCCAGAGCCCTTGTGCGAGCAGCCTGCGAGGCCGGTCGGGAGGATGAGGAGCAAGGCCACGCCGGCCGCGTATACGAGGCGCAAGTCGTATGACCGATACCGGATCACGGGTGTCTCCGGCGCAAACCGCGCGTTACTGCGGGCCCGGTCCTCAGGTCCGGAGTGTACCGGGTGCCGAGCGCCGCGACCACCTCAAATAGCGCGCGCGGCGATAGTCCGTTCGGCTACTCCAGGTACGTCGCGTGGAGCCCGTGCATGGCCTCTCAGTAGCTGCGCCGACGGATGAAGAGCCCCCGGCGCATGTGGCAGCGCACCTAGCGTGTGATCGCAACGCGCGAGCGCGCCTCAGACCCGTTCTGGCGCAGCCGCAAGAAGTAGATGCCGGGACGCAGCGCGCTCGCATCGGAGAACTCCAGCGCGTGGCCGCCGGGCGTCGGCGAAGCGATGTCGCGTGTTCCGAGCACTCGACCCGCCACGTCAAGTAGCTCCAGCCGGGCCGCGCTGCCATCGCGTAGCACGAACTCCACCGAGAGCCGGCCGTGCGCGGCCGGGTTGGGGCTGACCTTGCGGATCGAGAGGACGCGCGGTCCTCCATCGCGATCACCAACGTCGGTCGTGGCCGCGATGCTGAGCGAGCCGCTCACGGCGAGGACCGCATCGGCGAACTCGACATTCCCGTTGTCGGAGGTTATCGAGACCACCGCCAACCGGGCCCGGTCGGTCCGGGTGTCGGGCACCGTCCAGGAGAGGCTCCCGTTGTCGGATGGCGAGTGCGCGACCAGGTTCCAGGTCGCACCGGCGTCGGCCGAGAGCATGAGGCCGACCGCGTGGACATGCCCTCCTGCCAGGCTCTCCCAGCTTACGATCGCCGCGGACCCGACCGTCATCTGCGCACCCGAGGCCGGTGACACGAAGCGACCCCGGCGCACGCGGAGGGTGTCGGCGCCGGCGAAGACGGTGGTGCCGGCCTTGCAGGTGACGGTGACCGGGACCTCGTCGCCCTCGGGCAGCGTCAGCTCCAGCGCCGTACGGTTGAACTTCACCATCCGCTCCTCGACGGCATCGCCATCGTGATCGACGAGCGCCGTCGGGCCAGTCGTGTCCACGGAGACCGCGCCGTTCAACCGGATGGTGGTGATGTCGATGTCGCGGGCCGCGAACGGCGCGGCGGGCTCGAGGTAGGCGGTCACCCAACGTCCCCGTGATGCCAGGTTGAGCGTCTTCGGCGTGAGGTTGAGTCCGATAGGTACGGGATCACATCCCTTGCCCAAAGCGCCGATCAGCCCGCAGCCGGGAGCGTCCAGAAGCGGCGAGTTGGACATGAGCTGAACGTCGCTGCGGGTGAGATCGCAGAATCCAGGTTCCACCGCGAGATCGGACGCGGAGGGAGCGATGCCGTCAGTCGCGCCGCCATCGTTCGCGAACCAGTCGTTGCAGGAGAGGGTGGGGTACGACTCCTCCTCCTGGACCA
>Ga0306920_100007952_pt1 | contig 14028 bp, 10 predicted proteins | sample flu12Cox44000170_FD_204666 | JGI IMG/M metagenome (GOLD analysis project Ga0306920, IMG submission 204666) | Lab enrichment of tropical soil microbial communities from Luquillo Experimental Forest, Puerto Rico - flux4day.12C.oxic.44.000.170 (v2)... | ecosystem: Environmental > Terrestrial >...
TCGTGTTCCTGATGGTGCTTCGCGAGGGAATCGAGACCGTCCTCTTCCTGGCGGCAGTATCGTTGCGGACCACTGAACTCGCCAACCTTCTAGGCGCAAGCGCTGGACTGGTGTTGGCGATCGCCTTGGGCGTTGCCTTCTTTAAGGGCACCCTAAGGGTGAACCTGCGCAAGTTCTTCTCTGTCACTACCCTGGTGCTGCTTGTCGTGGCGCTACAGCTCTTTATCGCCGGTGTCCACGAACTCTCCGAGTCCGGGGTGCTGGCATCAAGCTCGCGCGAAATGGCCTTGGTTGGTCCCCTTGTCAACAACGACGTGTTCTTCTTCGTGGTCATCATCGCGCTGTGCGTGTTCCTGCTGGTCGCGCAGCGCGTCCAGGCGAGAGCCGGCTCCCCCCAGGAGCTGGCAAAGCTGCCCGCCCCTGAGCGCCGCAAGTCGATTGCAGCGCAGAGGCGCGACCGTTTCTGGAAGATCACGGCCGCTGGCGCCGGCTTAGCGAGCATCCTACTGATGAGCGCCCAGTTCGTGTATTCGCGCGTGGCCCAGGCGGTTTCGCCCCCCGAACGTCTCGAGGTCCTGAACGGCGAATTGCGCCTCCCGGTCGCCCGGCTGGCGGACCACCGGCTACACCACTTCATTGTTTCTCCCGAGACCCCGTCGGGTCGGGCCGTCGAAGGCGGTGACCTGCGCTTGATCGCTATCCTGGACTCCTCCGACAGCGTGCGCGTCGGCCTTGACGCCTGCCGGATTTGCGGCACGCAAGGCTACTACCAGGACGGGAAGAACGTGATCTGCCGCAATTGCGCTGCAGCCATCTACATTCCCAGCATCGGGATGGCAGGAGGCTGCAACCCCGTTCACATCGACTATCACGTTGACGGGCAGACGGTGGTCCTGACCGAGAGCGCACTCGAAGGTGGAGTCAGAACGTTCGGTAGCAAGTGACAAGTGGTCGAGTGAATTGGGCCATCGGGCCATTGAATGATTGCGGCATTGAAAGAAGAAGGCATCAGCTTTGAGTTGTCAGCTCGCGGTTGCGATACGGAGGTGTCCTTTGTGATTGCTGAAGGCTTCTTCAATGACTCGATCACCCGATCACTCAATATCATGCTACTCGCCACTTGTCACTCATCACTGGTCTTAAGGCCATGCTGCTCCGAATTCTAGGACGATCCCTCACCCGCCGACGGCGCCGCAAGCTCCTGAGCCTGGGCGCGGTGGCTTTGGGAATGACCGTGGCCACTGCCGTGAGCACCATTGCCCTCGATGTGGGCGACAAAGTTAACCGGGAGTTGAGATCCTTTGGCGCCAACATCGCTGTGACGCCCGCCGCCGATAATCTGACAGTGGCGGTGGGCGGGGTGGATTACCGCCCTGCCGGGTCGGGTGCCTTCCTCGCCGAAGACGGTTTGCCCAAGCTCAAGAAGATTTTCTGGCGTAACAATATCCTGGCCTTCGTTCCCTACCTCTCGGCACCGGCCACGGCTCGAGGCCGTCGCGTGATGCTGACAGGCACCTGGTTTGAGAAGAACATCCGCGTGGACGGCTCCGAAGTCTTCTCCACCGGCCTACACAAGACACATCCCGCTTGGCGAGTGCGCGGCCAGTGGCCGAATCAGGGTGACGAGTCGGGTTGCCTGGTAGGCCGTCGGGTCGCCGAGGCGCTCAAGGTAGAGCCCGGACAGATCCTGAAGGTTGCGACTGGAAGTTCGAGTTTCGAATTCCAAGTGGGCGGCATTCTGGAAACGGGTGGGCCGGAGGACGAACAAATTTTCGCCTCGCTCGACACAGTCCAGAGGCTCACTGGCCTTGAGGGAAAGATCCGCCGGCTGGAAGTGAGCGCCCTCACTAAGCCGGAGGACGACTTCGCGCGCGCCGACGTGAACAAGATGACCGCCGAGCAGTACGACCGCTGGTACTGTACCCCCTATGTGCGCTCTATTGCCACCCAGATCCAGCAAGTACTGCCAGGCTCGGAGGCGAGGCCGGTCTTCCAGGTTGCCGAGACGGAGGGGAAGATCTTGAATCGTGTTGGAACGCTGATGGCACTCCTGGGCGCGGCCGCGTTGGTGGCTGCGGGGCTGGCGGTAAGCTCCATGATGCTGGCCACAGTCTTGGAACGCCGCGCCGAGATCGGCCTCTTCAAGTCACTGGGCGCGACGGACGCACGCGTGGCCACCATCTTCCTGCTGGAAGCTTCGGTGATCGGTCTCGTTGGTGGCTTGGCCGGATACGCGGCCGGAAGCCTGCTGGCGAGCCGTCTGACCGTGACCGTGTTCGGGCTGCCCGCTGAAGCCCATTGGATCATCTTTCCCGGAGCGGTTGTGCTGGCTCTGATCGTAACCCTCGCCGGTGGCGCGCTGCCACTTCTACGTGGACTGAGAGTGTCGGCTGCGATCGTTTTGCGAGATTAAGGGCCCGGTCACTCGCTGGGATGAGAAAGTGGATGATGGTAACTAGAAAAGTGAAACTGGAAAATCGAGCCTCGACGGTGGTAGAAGGAAAGTCGAGCCCCGACCTTCGGGCTTCCAATTTCCAATTTCGAATTTCCAGTTTCCAATTTCGAATCTGGTCACGGGCGCTGACCGTGAGACGTCCGCAGGCCGCGGTGGCTATGGGATCGCTCCTGGTAGGGGCGATGGTGGCGTCCACTTTGCTCAACTTATACAGTGACGTGCAGCGCCGGATGACATACGAGTTTGCTGCCTATGGTCCCAACGCCGTCCTGGCCCCACCCTACGCGGCAGAGCCCGGGCAAGGCGCAGCCTCCACGGGGTCGGCTTACGACGCCAAGATCTCCGAATGGCAGGCCCCGTTGATGGACGAAAGCGTCCTTAGTCGCCTCGAGCCCGCCCATCCTGATGACGGACAGAGAGTGACGGGGTTGACTGCCACCCCCTTGCTCTACGTCGTGGTGCGCGTCGATCGGGCGGGGAAAAGCACAGGTGACAACGAGGGGCAATCCACCAGTGAGGACAACGCGGTGGCTGTGGGCACGGACTTCGCCGCCTTGCGGCGGTTGAATCCGAACTGGCACGTACAGGGTCCGCCGGAAACCCCGGACCGTGGAACGTGTGTCCTGGGAGCGCACCTTGCCGCGCGGTTGCACGTTGGGTTTGGAGACGCCCTTCGCATCGAGAACCTGGAGCGCGCTCCGAGCGACACCGCCGAGGCGTGGCAAGTCTTTCCCATATCGAAAGTGGTTGCCACCGGTGCGGTGGAAGACGACCAGGCTTTTTTGCCCCTGGCGGCGCTACAGAAACTTGCGGACCTGGCGGGAAAAATCAGTCTGGTCCAGTTAAGCATCCCCGGAGAACCTGCCGAGGTCGAGCGCCAGATCAACCAGCTCTCGCGGTGGCTCCCTGGATTGCAGGTGCGACCCGTCCGCCAGATTGTGTACTCCGAGGGACGGGTGTTGGGCAGCCTTCGAACCCTTCTGACTTCCCTCACTCTTCTAATCGTGATTATCGTAGGGCTCTGTGTTATGGCCACGGTCATCTCCATTGTCCTCGATCGTCGCAAAGACATCGCCGTGATGAAGGCGCTGGGCGCGAGCGATCGGCGAATAATGCAATTGTTCCTGAGTGAGGTTGCCGCTCTGGGACTCGCGGGTGGCCTGACGGGAATGGTCCTGGGGATATTCGTCGCTCGTGATTTCGGTCGCCGCTTGTTCGGCGTGAACCTGGGGGTCACTACCTGGACGCTTCCCGCCGTCGTGCTGGGTGCTGTACTGCTGGCACTGCTCGCGTCTCTCGTTCCCCTCCGGGTGGTGCACAGCATTCAGCCTGCTACGATACTGAAGGGAGAGTAATCTAGACTGGAAACTCGAAACTGGAAAACCTAGCCCCGTCAGCCGTGGAAGGCAGCTCGACCGGCGAGTGTCCAGTTTCATTTTCCAGTTTCTAAATGGACGATGACGTGGCTTTCATCGACGTCGAAGGACTAACCAAGAGATACGGCGAGTCCGTTCACGCTCTGCGCCAGGTCTCGTTGAGCGTAGAGAAGGGCGAATGGATTTCCGTGATGGGGCCTTCGGGCTCCGGCAAGAGCACACTGCTGAACATCCTCGGCTGCCTGGACGCCCCCACGACGGGACGCGTGATGGTGGAAGGGCAGAATCTGGCGGAATTTTCGGCGGCGGAGCGGGCCAGGTTTCGGGCGGAGAAAATCGGCTTTGTATTCCAGCAGTATCACCTAGTGCCTTACTTGACTGCAGTCGAGAACGTAATGCTGGCCCAGTACTTTCACAGTATGTCCGACGAAGAGGAGGCGGCCAGCGCCCTGAGGCACGTGGGATTAGGCGATCGCCTTCACCATCTGCCCTCGCAACTGTCTGGAGGAGAGCAACAACGGGTCTGCATTGCGCGCGCCCTGATCAACCAGCCTAACCTGATTCTGGCCGACGAACCGACAGGAAACCTCGATGAAGTCCACGAGACGATTGTTATGGGACTGATCACCGACCTGCACCGCGAAGGCCACACCGTTATCATCGTCACCCACGACCCGGAGATCGGGCGCATGGCGGAACGGCGCATCGAATTGCATCACGGCCGGCTGAGCGAGGTCTCGGTGTTCCCCCACCAGGAAGAGGAATTGATCGATAATCTGCTGAAGGCGGTCCTGCACTCCGAGGAAGAGACGGGCAGGGAGTCTGTGCTTGCCGAAACGCTGCCGGAGTTTATCCAGAACCGCGCCACCTTCCTCCTCATGAGCCAGGAAGAACTGATTTACTTCGACGACGGGAACATTAAGTTCACGCCTCACGGTGAACGCCGCGCCTTGGAGATCATCCGCCGCCATCGGCTGGCGGAGCGGTTGTTCTTCGACACCTTCGGTCTGGAGGAAGGGTTGCTGGACTCGAACGCCTGCAAGATCGAGCACACCCTAGGCCCGGAGGTGACTACCAAGATCTGCACTTTCCTCGGGCATCCGCTCACCTGCCCTCACGGCTCACCTATCCCCCGCGGCCCTTGCTGCCCAACCCGCCCTTAATTGATACATGTACGGAGGAACCCACCAACCGCCAGCTCGACCTGCCGACAAGGGAGAAAGCACACAAAGGGCGTAGAGTGTGAGGATTCCGGGTTGGCAAGCGGCTTGTTTTCAATTGGTTCACGGCTTCGTTAGGGACCATAATGGTGTCCGACGCGGGCCCTGCTGCAAACGGCATCTGGAGCAGAGGCCAGCAGAGGCCGCCAGAAGGCGATTCGACCCAGCCTGACGTGGTAGTAAGCATCTCTTTGGCCGCCCTTTCAGGGCTTGCCGCGTTCTTGGCCACGGCTCATCCCTGGCGTCGTCCAAGGCTGGGATAGGTCGCCCCTTCGGGGCTGCCGAGTCTCCTGCATGCCCCATAACCCATCACTATCGAATAAGCAGCACGGGGTTTCGTATGCGGTCCAGCAGCTTCTGGATGGTTTCTTCGGGGAGTAGCGCGCTTCGGGCGCTCACCACCACGAGGCCGTCTCCCTCAGCGAGAAGCGCTCGCGACAGAGTGTGGACATCGGCCCCGGGGAGGCGACGAAAATGAGGATGCACGCCCATCGCTTCGAAAAGGTGGGCTGCCTGCTGCTCCAGCCGATCGGCTTCTTCCGGCGTGGCAGTGACAAGGAGGACGACCGGACGGGCGCCGCTCGCCTTGGCCAAGCGGGCCGCCGCCTGCAGCGCGTGCTTCGCTCCTTCCGAGCCGTCGAAGAGAAAGAGCACCGGTTGTCCGGCGGGCACACCGTATTCGACCAAAAGCAGGGCGCCCGGAGCGCCGGATGCCACGCGCAAGGCGGTCGAGCCCAGCCGGGCCCCCGGACTCCTCGATCGACCTTGTTTGCCCAGGGTGACGAGGTCGGCCTTGGCCGCCGCTGCCAAAACTTCCTGAGTAACCTGCCCGCGTACAACGCGAAAGGACCACTGCACTTGAGCACGCCGGGCTGCCGCCGCCAGTGCCTCCCGGGCCTGCGCCGCCTGGGCCTTGAGCGCCCTTTCCATCCTCAGGCTGTCGAGTGCCTCCAGGCTGGCTGTGTGTCGGACTTCCCGGGCAAACGGTAAACCAGCCAGCCGGAGGAGGTTGATGTCCTCGACGAACAACCCTTCAAGCTCCGCTTCCATCGCCGCGGCCAGTTGCACAGCGGCCGCCAGCGCTGCCATGCTGTGCGTCGAGGCATCGAGGGCCACCAGGATGCGGTGTAACACAAACTCAGCTTCCCCTTCCCTCATGGCTCACTCCCCGATTTAGCGGGTTGGCTCTCTGCCCTCCGCTTTTCAGCCAGCTCGATCAGCCGCTTCTCCACCTGATGGTTGATGCTTCCTTCGGGAAAGCTGCCCGCGGTGTCCCGGTCTCCTGCCTCGACGCCTGTGAGGACCTCGATGCCCTGATCGATGGTCTCTATCGGGAAGACATGGAACTTGCCCGCCTCCACGGCCTCGACTACGTCTCGTCGGAGCATAAGATGCTGGACGTTCGAGGCCGGGATGAGCAAGCCCTGCTCGCCCGAGAGTCCTCGCGCCTTGCAGAGGTCGAAGAACCCTTCGACCTTTTCATTAACGCCGCCGACGGCCTGGACCTCGCCTAGTTGGTTCACCGAGCCTGTCACGGCCAGCGACTGTTTGATGGGCGCGTCGGCCAGGGCGGAAAGCAGTGCGTACAGCTCTGCTGACGACGCGCTGTCGCCCTCTACTCCAGTATACGATTGCTCAAAGACGAGGCTGGCGGAGAGCGAAAGCGGGCGGTCTGTAGCGTAGCGAGCGCCCAGGAAGGCCGCGAGGATCAGAACCCCCTTGGAATGAATGGGCCCACTCAGCTCGACCTCACGCTCGATATCAACCACCTCGCCCCGCCCCAATCGGACGCGGGCGGTGATGCGGCTGGGATGCCCGAAGGCGACCTGACCGACTTGCAGCACGGAAAGCCCGTTGACCTGGCCGGATTTGGCACCGCCGGTATCAATCAGGATAACCCCGCGTAGGACCTGCTCTCGAAGCCGCTCACGCACGCGGTCAGCCCGTTGAATCTGGGCTTCGATGGCCCGCTCAACGTCACTCGCCGCCACAATGCCGTGACTTGCTTCCCGTGCCCAATAGTCCGCTTCGCGAAGCAGATCGCAGAGCGTCCGGCTGTGCATGGAGAGTCTTTCGGCGTCGCCGGTGATGCGGGCGCTGTGCTCGATAAGGCGCACCACCGCGCTTCGATCGAAGGGAAGCAACTTTTCCTGGCGCGCCAAGCTTCCGATTAGGCGGGCGTACAGAAGGTTGTTCTCCGGGTTTCGATTCGCCTGATCTTCAAAATCCACCTCCACCTTGAACAGTTCGTTGAACTCACTGTCGTGTTGGCTAAGCAAGTAGTAAAGCAGCCGTTCGCCAAGCAGAACCACCTTCACGTTCAGTGGAATGGCCTCAGGCTCGAGCGACACCGTGCTCAGCAGGCTCAGCGCTTGCCCAAGGGACTCGATGCGGATCTTCCCTGAACGCAGAGCGCGCTTAAGTCCCTCCCATGCGTAAGGATGGGTGAGAACCCGAAGCGCGTCGAGCATCACGTAGCCACCGTTCGCTTGGTGCAGCGCTCCGGCCCGGATCAGGCCGAAGTCTGTCGAGAGCGCCCCCATCTGGGCCACGTATTCTACGTGGCCGATGAGGTTTTGATAGGTGGGGTTATCCTCGTAGATCACCGGCGCGCCCTGACTGGCGCTGTGGTCCACCAGCAAGTTCACCTGGTATCGACGAAAGAAGGCCGAACCCTTGGGAAGGTGAGGTGGTGGCGCGCCCATCATCGCTGCCAGCGAGGCCTCCGGAGGATTGAGAAACATCTCCACGTTGTCGATCACGTCGTGCTCGACAGCGTTAAGATGCTCCACCACCTGCGGGGACGCCGCATACACCTTCCGCAGTTCCTCGATCAGGTGTCCAACCGCAAAAATCGCCACCTCTTGATTCAGCCCCTTGGTCTTTTCGCGGCCCTCCCGCTCCCACTGCGGCGCCTGGCGCATGATCACCTGGAGCCGCTGCTGCAGCGCCATGACCTCAGTTTCGACGCGCTGGCGATCTGCCTCCGGGAGTTTCTGAAAGTCCTCGGGGCTCATCACTTCGCCCCTTTGCGTTGGGGCGAACACGAGCCCGGCTGGTGTCCGCACTAGGGCAATTCCCTTTCCCTGCGCCTCTCGCCGCACCTCCTCGAAGGCCTTCTCATGATGTTCCTTCACTTCTTCCTCAATCACCTGCTTTCGCGTCCGGTAATCCTCGCTCTCAAACGCTGCCGGGATGGCGGAGCGCAGCTCCTCCACCAGCTTGTCCACGTCTTGTCGCAATGCGGGTCCCTGCCCTGGCGAAAGCTGCAGGGTGCGCGGCTGCTGAGGGTCGTCGAAGTTGTTAACGTAGCACCAGTCGGATGGGACGGGCTCTGTGGCCGCCTTCTGCTTCAAGAGCTGGCGCACGGCGGTGAACTTGCCTGTGCCCGACGGCCCCAGAGAGAAGAGGTTGTATCCTTCCTGGCGGATGCTGATCCCGAACTGCAAGGCCTCGACCGCTCTCGCCTGGCCGATGATCTCCTTCAAATCCTCCAGGTCTGCAGTCGTCTCGAAACTGAACTCCCTGGGGTCACATCGGCGGTACAGCGCTTCCGGCTTCAGAGGTTGAACACGCGCCATTTTCAGCACCTCAGATAATTTCTTTCGCTTTTCGCACCTCTATTGTAGGCCCGCTTTGTCTCCAGAGGCTGACCAAAGGTATTGGTCGGGGCCGCGACACGGAGCTAGACTGAGCGTCTTAGGGTAGATTCCCGCCCTGTGTATCAGGGCATGGCTTCAGCCGTGTCGTATCGGCGCGAACATAGTACGGGCTTTAGAGTCTGTGAGGCGAACCAACCATGCGCGTTCTTATAATCGGTGGAACGCTGTTTATTGGAAAGCACCTCACCAGGCGACTTCTCGAAGCCGGCCACGAGGTCACGATTCTTCACCGCAAGGCGGAGCATCCTTTTGGCCATCGCGTGCGCAACCTGGTAGCGGATCGAAACGACGCTGCCGCTGTTCGCAGGGCGACGGCTGACCAGCGGTTTGACGCTGTCTTTGACATCGCCTACGACTGGGAGAGGGGCACCACTCCGGAGCAGGTCGAAGCGACTGCCAAGGCCATTCCCGGCGATCTTTCTCGTTACATCTTCATGTCGAGCGTGGCGGCTTACGGCGAGGGCCTGAACCATGCCGAGGACGACGCGCTCGCTCCCGACACTCATCCGAACGATTACGTCCGGAACAAAGCAGGGAGCGAGCGCGCACTTTTCCGCATGTACAACGAGTCGGGCTTCCCCGCTGTTGCCCTGCGGCCGCCGTTCGTCTATGGTGCGGAAAACCCCTTTTATCGCGAGGCATTTTTCTGGGACCGCATCCGGCTCGACCGGCCGGTGATCGTCCCCGACAACGGCGACCGTCTGATGCAGTTCGAGTACGTCAATGACTTGGTGGAGGCGTGCCTCCGAGCGCTCGAGAACCCTGCGGGCCCGGGCCGGGCGTTCAACGCTGCCCATGAGACACCTCTGACCCAGGTCGAAGTGGTGAACGAGTTCGCGAAAACTCTGGGCAAGCAGGCATCAATCGTGCGCGTGCCACGCGAAATAATCCTGCGCAACGGCGGGAATGTGTTCCGCGATCCCTTGTATTTTGGCCAGTACTTCGACCTTCCACCGATTACCGAAGCCGTGAGCCGCGTGAAGCGCGAGCTCAACGTCACCCAGACGCCCTTCGCCAGCGGCCTGGAAGAGACTTACGTGTGGTACGCTGAGCACGGCCCACAGCGAAATCTCGACTTCTCTTTTGAAGACCAACTGATCCGCCAAGCACAATTAGCCACCGGATGATCGCCCGCTTTCCCTTGGCGGGCTGTGCTCACGCGGCGGCCAGTGCCGATGCGGGGCCTGCCGGTGGTTTGCCACGCAGCCACTTGCGTACCGGTTCCTCCACGAAGCGGAACGCGAGCACCGCCACTACCGTGGCTGTGACCGCGCCACAAAACCATCTGCCCAACGAGGGAGTGGTGATGTGCGCCGGGTTTGGGAACAGAAACATGCCCATAATTAATACGTGAAGCAGGTAGAAGCAGTAGCTTGACTCGCCGAGCAGCAGTAGCCACCGCGATTCGAGGAGAGAAGTCCAGCCGGGTCGCAGGGCCAGCCCGCAAATGATAGCAGCAAAGGCAGGCGCGTAAAGGCCGGTGTGCATGATGGGGTAAGGAATAAGGTGGCTGAAGGCGGTGGTGATCAACGCGACCCCAGTGCCGCCCAGGATCAAGGGCGTAGCCAGCTCGGGGTTGTGCCCTCCGCGCAGGAACCAATACCCGCAGGCCAGGCCCACAATGAATTCCGGGAGGCGCATGACGGGGAAAAATTTGAGTGCGCTCAGCCAAAAGAGGAAATCCGTGCTTGAGTTCGCCTCCACATGGTCCGGCCGCAACACCACATAGCTGACAGCTGTGGCGACGGCCAGCATCCAACCAGTGAGGGCGATAACGGCGAGGCCTCGGTTCGAAATCCGCTCGAAGCGCGCCAGAAGCACAGGGAAAAGAATATAGAAGAAGATCTCCACCGAAACTGCCCAGGCCGGGCCGTTCCATCCTAGCGCGGCCATCGGCACCCAGGCTTGGAGCATCGTCAGCACCAGCACAACGGTGGAAGCCATGTGCGTCTGGAAATACCACAAGTACGGGATATGCATCTTCAGCACGCCATAGAAGAAGAACGGCGCAGTGAGTGCCAGCGAGACCAAGTACACTGGGTATAGGCGCGCCAGGCGGGCCCTCCAGAACCGGCGCACGTCGAGCGGTTTTCCGGCATAGGTGTAAATAAGAATGAACCCCGAGAGAATGAAGAAAAACGAGACCGCAACGTAGCCGACGCTCGAGAACGTCTGGAACCAGGCGGGAGCACGGGTGAGTCCCTTCATCGCCCAGGAGTGGAACAGGAGAATGTGGAACGCGGCGAAGAAGCGTGCCGAAGTGAGCGCCGGCAGTGACGGGCGGGTGAGACTTGCCAATGCTTATCCCGGTACAATCTCCGAATAGTCCAGCGCCAGGAGCGCCTTGCAGGACACGCAGAGGTACTGCTGGGCGGCCGTGGGCCCGTCCTGGAGGGCGAAGATTCGGCACTCGCCGCAGCGCGCGCAGGCGGTAGTGGGATTCGAGGGGTCCGGTTCGGGAGGGAGAGGCCCGGGATCGGCGGTGATTTCTCCGATCCTGCTCGTCACCAGCTCAAAGGTGGTGTAGCACCTGGCGCACACGTGGTTGAAGCAGCACTCCGGCTTGCAGGAGTACACTACGTCGCTGGTTGAGCCGCACTGCGGGCAAGCGACGACGATGGGAGTAAGAACCATAGGTTACGAGTATCTCAACCAGCGCCACAGCTCTACCACCGACGGGCGTTTGCCGTACATGAGCACTCCGACGCGATAAATCCTGGCGGACAAATAGACCACCCCAACAGTAGCCAATAGCGTGAGGAGAATGGACAGCCCGATCTGCCAGAAAGGTGGAGTCTCGGCTGAGATCCTCAGCAGCATCAGGATGGGTGTGAAGAACGGGACCAGGGACAGCCCAACGGCCGTGTCAGAGTTCGGATCGCGGAGAATGAAGTTGAACATGATGAAACTGAAGATAAGGGGCAGCGTCACCGGCCACTGCAACTGTTGGGCATCGTGCTCGTTGGACGCCGCGGCGCCAACCGAAGCGAAGAACGAGGCGTAGAGAAAGTAGCCCAGCAGGAAATAGACGACGAAGTAGATCAGAAGAGAGGAGGGAATATAGATTTGAGGCAGCGAGGCGTGCACCTTCAAGGACGCAGCCACGGCGGCACCGTAGGTGGTGATTAGCGCCGCCGAAAGCGCCCAGACGAGGTACTGGGTGAAGCCCACCGCCCCCACTCCAAGAATCTTCCCTGCCATCAGATGAAACGGCCTGGCCGCCGAGATCAGCACTTCCATGGTTCGCGTCGTCTTTTCCTCGAGCACGGACCGCATCGTGCTGACACCGTACATAACGAGCGTCGTGTAAAGGATCATGGTCATCGACACGGCCACGATGAAGGTCTGTCCTTTCTCTTCCTTCTCGTCGTGCTCGGTGATTCTCATCAGTTTGAGGTCCACGCCGCGCACGATCTCGGCCACTTTATCCACCCGCGCGCCGCTCTGGTTGAGGCGCAACCCAATGACGGCGTTAGTCACCACGCGGTCGAGGTCTTCTGTAACCGCGAAGTTAGCGGCATTCTTGGTGTGGAATTCCACCGGTGTGCCTGCTGCTACGTCCGGGGGAACCACCAGGTAGCCGTCCAGCTGCCCCGATCTCACCGCGACACGCCACTCGCCACGCACCAGCTCTTCGGACGCTGGCCGCACCTGCGACTCGACGACGCGAAAAGCCGGCTGGCCATTGGCAAGCTTACGATCAAGACCGCGCTTGATGGCCGCAGCGAGATCGCCGTTGTTGTCGAGGATGGCCACGTTCAGCGTGTGATCCACCTCATGCATGGCGATGAGAATGGAGACGATGAAGAGCGCGACAGTGAGCGAGGGCAGCGCCACCGTGGCGATCACAAAACCCTTGGTTCGCACCCGGGTGACGTATTCCCGCTTGATGATGAGCCAGATCTTACGCATGAGCGTCAGAAACCCTTTCGATGAAGATATCGTTCAAGGAGGGCTCCATGAGCTCAAAACGCGTAACGCGCACCCCGCCCTCGACGGCGGCCTTTAGGACCTCCTGCGGGTCCGATCCAGGATGCAGCTTAGCTTCGATCACGGCGCCGAAGTGGTTCACGCTCTGGATGAGAGTCGGCACCTGCTTCAGGAATGCGCCGTCGTCCGAACATTCGATGCGCACCGTGTTTTTGCCGTAAGATTTCTTAATCACCTGCAGCTCTCCCTGCAGTACGTTCTGTCCCTGATTGATCAGGCAGATCGAATCGCACATCATCTCCACCTGCTCCATGCGGTGAGTGGAGAGAATGATGGTGGAACCCTGCTCGCGCAGCTCAAGCATGATGTCCTTGAGCACGACGGCGTTGATAGGGTCAAGTCCGGTGAAGGGCTCATCCAGAATGAGCAATGGCGGTCGGTGAATGACCGCGGCAATGAATTGAACCTTCTGTTGCATTCCCTTGGAAAGGTCGATCACCTTCTTTTCGGACCAATCGGCGAGCTGAAGTCGTTCCAGCCAGTCCCGCGCACGCCGGTTGGCTTCGCTTTCCGGCAGCCCTTTCAAAGCGCCGAGAAACACCAGCAATTTGCGCACCTGCATGCGAGGATAAAGTCCGCGCTCTTCGGGCAGGTACCCAATCCGATCCTGAGCCTGTTCACTGAGCGGCTCGCCCAGGACTTGGATGGACCCCTCATCCGGGATAAGGATGCGCATCAGCATGCGCAAGGTGGTGGTCTTGCCCGCTCCGTTCGGCCCCAGCAGGCCGAATAGCGCCCCCTGCCGGATACGCAGACTCAAATGCCCGACTGCGGTCAGGGAGTCGTAGCGCTTGGTGACGCGCTCCAGCACGGCCGCGTCCGTCGTTGCTGTCATTCGTGCCTCAGGCGCGCGTTAAGAAGATGGGAAGACCGAGCTTGTGCGCATAGTTAGGGCGATAGCGCTGGGTGTTGTACATGGTCTCGATGTCCACCTGCCGCGGGCCCAGCTTGGGATCGGGAATCGGCACGGAGGTGTAGCAACCCTGGGCAATGGCCATCATCACGCCGTGCTCACCCTTCTGGATGCAGTCCATGGCCATACCGGCGAACGTGGAAGCCACCATCTTGTCCACGAAATCCGGGCTACCGCTGCGCAGTTCGTAGGTAAGATCGCTCACGACCGTCTCTTCCCCGGTCGTCTTTTTGATCTCGTCGCTCAGGTCCTCACCTACGTTGGCCTTCTTGCGGTGCCCGAACGCGTCTGCCGCGCCGTACTCGCGGATTTGGTAGCCCTCCCACTCGGCGCCTTCGGAAACGATCACCAGCGCGTAATTGCTCGGGTTGAATCTCTTATCGGTCATCAGCAGCTCGATTAGGTGCTTCAA
>Ga0306920_100007953_pt1 | contig 14026 bp, 12 predicted proteins | sample flu12Cox44000170_FD_204666 | JGI IMG/M metagenome (GOLD analysis project Ga0306920, IMG submission 204666) | Lab enrichment of tropical soil microbial communities from Luquillo Experimental Forest, Puerto Rico - flux4day.12C.oxic.44.000.170 (v2)... | ecosystem: Environmental > Terrestrial >...
CCAGCTCGCGGCCTTTGCCCAAGGGTTTCGCCAGAACGACATCAACGAGCAGATGCGCACGATTGCGGCGCAACTGACACCGGAGGAGATGCACCTCGTTGCGGAGTTCTACGGCACCGGTGCGGCAATCGCGCAGATGGCGGTGCGGTAGCCGCGATGCGGAACATTCTAGCCCGCAGCCTTGCGCTCGGAGCGGTCGTTCTGCTCGGCTCGGTTGCGCAGGCGCAGCCCCTGGAGAAGAAGACGCTGAGCCTGGAAGCGGCGCGAAAGACGGTAAGGGCGGTCGAGGCCAAGGCGGAGCGCAACCACTGGCGCGGCATGGCCGCGGTCGTCGACGAGGGCTGCTGGATCATTCTGCTCGAACGCATGGACCATGCGGCGATGACCGCTTCCGTCCGGCTGGCGGAGGGCAAGGCGCGCAGCGCGGCGCTCTTCAAGAAACCCGCTCAGGCGCTGGAAAATGCGATCAACCACGGCCGCTTCGCGGCGATCACCGCTCGCGGTTTTATCGAGATGCAAGGTGGGCTTCCGGTCGTGGTCGATGGCGAGGTGATCGGCGGCATCAGCGCGAGCTTTGTAAGATCCGAGGAAGACAAACAGGTCGCTAAGGCTAAGGCGGGGCTCGCCGCGCTCAGTGAGCGAGCCTAGGCGGACGCCCGTGGACGGCCGCCTGGCCGCACGCCATGGGCTAAATTAGCTCGATAACCCAGGCTGAGAGCCTGACCCAAAAGGTGTTGCGGAAGGCGCGGCGCCGTGATCCTCGGTAGCGAGACTCACCGTGATGGCGAGCAGCAGGACCCTCGCCTCAATCCAGCTTGCCCTCCGGCGGCTTGCCAGAGCGGAGGTTGCGGTCTGCGATACACCGTGACGAAGGTCGGCGAACCGGATAGTGAAGCGACCTTCGCCGGGACCCGCGGCAACGACGAGGATGCGCCGATTCCAGCCGTCCGCAGGAAGGCAAGCGAAACGCGAAATTCGCGCTATAACGAACCTACTGGACTGCCATCTATGCTGCCATCTATGCCATCTCGGCTAGCAGCGTCTTTGCCGCGTTCAGGTCGGTCGTGTCGAAGCCTTCGGTGAAGCGGTCGTAGACCGGCTGGAGGAGCGCCATCGCCTCCGCGAGACGGCCCTGATCGCGTAGCATCTGACCAAGACTTGTGGCAGCGCGCAGCTCCCAGGACAAGGCTCCTTGCTGCCGCGAGAGTTCCAGCGCCTGCCGAAATTGGTCCTCGGCAGCGGCAGAGGCTTCCGGGATCCCCTGCATCCGCACAAGCTCGCCCTTAATGCGAAGCAACTCGGCGGTCGCCCAAAGTTCTTCATCGCTCTGGGAGCGTTCTATAGCCCCTTCGATCAACGTGAGCCCCTCCTCGACCCGACCGGCCTGACCCAAAGCCTCCGCCATTTGCGCCGCGATGAAACGGGACGTCGTGTTGCCTTCGATGAATTCGCTCAAGCCGGTGCGAAGCATTTGCAGCCCGGTCGTGACATCGCCACGCCGGATGACGAGCTGACCCTGGTAACATCGGCCAAAGGCGAGCCAGAACGACAGCCCATATCGTGTCGAATGGTCAAGGAGCATCCTGACGTAACTGTCAGCCACATCTAGATCGCCACGCCAGAGTGCGACCAGGCAGGTTCCAAGACCGAGCACGTAACCGAGCGTGTTGGTATGATTGGCGGCACCCGCCTCCTCGGCGCTGTTCAGTGCGATCCGTGCGGCTTGATCCGCGTCGCCTTGCAGCCACAGAGTCCGTGCAAGAAAGACCCGCGCCATTACTTGCGAATCGATCTGGAAGCGAACGAAGCGCTTGTGATCAGAAGTAAGAGAAGCGGCGAGCACGCCTTCGAGCCGGCGTCGGGCGTAGGGCTGATCGCCCAAATGATGCTCTGAGACGCCGAGCATTGGCTCGCCAAGCACCTTAGCGAACGGTGTGGACGAGCTCACTGGCGGTACGCAGAACCGTTGGGCGAGCTGCAGAGCCACACGCTGCCGACCGCTGTTGATGTGAAAAGCCCACAAGCCACGGAGCGACCTAAGTTGAAATTCTGTATCGGCGAGGTTCTCGGCCAGCTCAAAGGCTTTCGCCCAGGCCTCGCCGACTTCGGAAACTCCGGCACCTCTGATATACATCAGCGATGCGGCCAGCGCGGCGTAGAGCTTCATTTCGCGGCGTGCGTCTAGGCTCGCCGCCGGCACCGGAATGGAGAGCGCCTGCTCTACGCGACCGCGACACTCCTCAATCAGTGACAAGTGCATCCACAGGGGCCCTGCGGCGGCCGTCAATGCGACGCCGATCGATGGATCGCCGTCCGGCGAGAAAGCCCAGTCGAGGGCGGCGCGCAAGTTGTCGATCCGCGGCCCGTAATCCGCCAACCATTCGGCCGCCGGCCGCGTCTCCCGTTCAGCTTCGGCCCGCTCGAAGACGTCGCGATAATATTCGGCGTGGTGGCGCGGGAGCGTTTCGCGCTCGCTGCTCTCGGCGAGCTTTTCACGCGCATAAGCCCGCGTCGTGTCGAGCAGTCGATAGCGCGTTACCAAGCCACCAAACTCCGCAGTGACGAGCGATTTCGATACGAGGCTGGAGAGGCCGTCGACGACTTGCAAGGGCGCGAGTTCGGGGTCAGCGGCGACCGCGCGGGCGGCCCGAAGGCTGAACGGGCCGAGGAAGACAGAGAGGCGGCGCAGGATCACGCGCTCGGGCTCGGCCAATAGAGCGTAGCTCCAATCGAGTGTCGCCCGGAGGGTCTGGTGCCGCGCCAGGGCGGTGCGCCTTCCGCCGGTCAGCAGACGGAAGCGGTCGTCGATCCGGTCGGCGAGTTCTTCGATGCCAAGCGTCGCGGCGCGCGCCGCCGCCAGCTCGATCGCAAGCGGGATGCCATCGAGCCGCCGGCAGATCGAAACAATTGTCGCCGTAGCGCGACGATCGGGCGCAAAATGCGGCTCTGTCGCCCGCGCCCGCTCTGCAAAAAGCCGGACGGCGCCGTATCGCAGAGGATCGTCGTCAGCTGGGAAATCCGATGCCGGCACGTCGAGCGGTTGCACCGGATAGATCCATTCGCCCCCGGCCCGAAGCGGCTCGCGGCTGGTGATGATAATCTGCAGCGTCGAGCTGGCCCCCAGCGCAGCCTCCGCGATTGCCGCGGCGTCGTCGATTACATGCTCGCAAGTATCCAGCACCAGCAGGAGGCATCGCCCGGCGAGCGCCTGCGCCACGCGCTGCGCCGAAGCCTCGCCGCCGAGCTCCAGTCCGACAGCGGCGGCGACCGTGGCAGGAACCAGCTGGGGATCGGCCAGAGCCGAGAACTCGGCCAGCCACACACCGTCGGAAAAGTGCGGCCGCAGCTCACGTGCAAGGGCAAGAGCCAGCGTCGTCTTGCCGATGCCGCCGGCGCCAGTGAGGGTGACGAGCCGATGTGTGCCGACAAGGTTCAGGATCTCCGCGAGCTCTTCGTCCCGGCCGATCAGCCCGGAAACCCGCTCCGGGACGTTAGTTGAAGGAAGCGCTCCCGACGCCGCCTGATCCGGACCGAGGCTGGCGCGCTCATCATCTCCGTCAGACGAGGCCTGTACTCCGCCAATGAACTGATAGCCGCGTCCGGAGATCGTGCGGATCAGCTGGCGGTCCGGCCCCAAGGCGGCTCGCAACGCCGAGATATGGGATTGCAGGTTATTTTCCTCTACGACCCGGCCGGGCCATACCCGCGCCTTCAGCGCGTCCTTGGAGACCACCGCACCGCGTGCCTCGATTAGTGTCATCAGGATATCGAATGCGCGGCCGCCGAGCTTAATCGGCTTGCCATCAGCAATCAATTCACGGATGCGGCAGGACCCGGAACGGCCCGAACCCAACGCTCGCCGGCAGGTCGGCACCCGCAACCATGCCCGCGACTATACGGCGTGTTTGCAAAAATTTCAGGTTTTTTGCGGAATGCCCGCACCCGCGCCCCGTTGCTCCAGCCTCTGCGGAAATTTTCAGGTCTTTCCAGCCCGCCGCCAAGGACTCTTGCGGTCCGGCTCACCAGCTTGAGGTCATCATGTAGACAAGAACGAGATCGCACGGGTCGCTAGCCGTTGAAACCTCCCATATCGCTCAATCGGCGAGCGGCGTCGGCAGTTGCCAGGAGAAGTTCAAATGGATTTACAGATAAACTTCGACTGCCTACGAACACAACGTAAGCCGCTTTGTTTTGCACGACTCACTGTGGCCGAGACTCGCAACAATCCGTACCAGCAGCTTATCTTGGCAGGTCGCCACGCTTTGCTGGCCGATCGCTCTGCGGTCGAGGGTGGGAGCGACACCGGACCGGATCCTCTGTCGCTGTTGATGATGGCGCTGGGGTCGGAACTTTCGATGGCACTACGTGCCAATGCTGACCAAGAGGGCTGGCCGCTGGAGCAAATCGTTTTGCATTTCGACAATCCGCGCTGTGCGTCTGATGACCAGCCGACGTTCGACAGTCACCGAAGCAACCGCCGCATCGCCTGCTCAATCGAACCGGTCGGCTACCTCTATGAACGGCAGCGGTCGCAACTGATCGGAATCGCAAACCGACATCTCGCCGCCTGGAGGTCGCTCGTTACTACGCATCGGGCCAGTGGAGTCGCTGACTGCTCGGCGTAGTCGTTCAATAGCAGCAGAGCGGCGATTGTCGATCAGGCGCTCTGGAGGAACCAGCAAGTCTATCGATAATCCTACGGAATAAACCCGGTTGCCAAACGCTACAGGTCCTCCGACGAGGGAGTTCATCCCAATGGCACTCTCCAATATGCGCCGCCCGATCGCTCTGGCAGTGGTGGCGGCTGCTCTCGTGTCAATCGGCGCGTCTCGGGTGCCGGCCTTGGCGCAGCAAGCGCCGGAGCAGACGGTGTCTGCTGAGGCGCCGTTCCTCGCCGAAAACGACGCCGCCATGGACAAGATGATGAAGGACATGACGATCAAGCCGAGCGGCGACGTCGACCGTGATTTCGTCGCGATGATGGTGCCGCATCATCAAGGCGCCATCGACATGGCTGAGGCGCTGCTGCCCTACGGTCATAACCCGAAGCTTCTTCGCATCGCGCAGGAGATTGTGGTCGAGCAGCTGCAGGAGATTGCGGCGATGCGGCTTGCAAATGGCGAACCGGCTTCACCCACCTGGGTGACGAACGGAGCCCATGACGCGCGGGCGGCGGCCTTGTCCTATAAACCGCGTTTGTAAGCCGATCGGACGCGACGATGGACAAGATGATGACCGACATGGCCGTGAAGCCGACGGGCGATGTCGACCACGACTTGGTCGCAATGATGGTGCCGCACCATCAGGGCGCTATCGACATGGCCCAGTTGGAACTCCAGTACGGTCAAAACCCGCAGCTGAAAACGATCGCGCAGGAGATCATCGTGGATCAAATGCAGGAGATCGCGCTGATGCGTCTCGCGGTCGGTGAGCCCTTGCCGCCGTCGATGTCCTCGCCAACACAGTCTTCCTTCGGCGCAACGCACTCCGCGCCGCCACACAAATCTGACGCTGACCAAACCCAGATGGGGATGTCTGCGGCGATTCAGATGGAGCCCGCCCGAACCCACTGACCTTGACTCAGGAAAGGAGTACCGATCGTGAAACGCAAGATTCTTACAACGGCGCTGCTTGCAGGCACAGCCCTCGCCGGCCTGACTCCCGCCTTCGCGGGCCAGGCACCCTATGATGCATCCGCGCCGAATATCCCGGCCAGCAATCATGACCGCGTCTACACAGGCGATCAGTTCTCCAATACCGTCTCGGTAGTCGATCCTTCGGACAACAAGACCCTCGGTGTCATCCCGCTTGGTGCCCCCTCACCGGCGAACTTCAGCCCGCTCTACAAGGGCCAGGTGCTCGTGCACGGCATGGGCTTCTCGCCGGATCACCGCACCATCGGCGTGGTCTCCATCGGCTCCAACTCGGTTGCCTTCATCGACACCGCAACCAACATGGTGAAGCATATTACCTATGTCGGTCGTGCTCCCCACGAAGCCTTCTGGACGCCGGATGGCAAGGAAGTATGGGTGACGGTACGCGGCGAGAACTACGTCGACGTCCTGGATGGCAAGACCTTCGAGGAGAAAACCCGGATTATTACGCCGCCCGGCCCCGGCATGACGATGTTCTCGCCGGACTGCAAATACGGCTTCGTCTGTTCCTCATTCAATCCGGAGACGGACGTGGTCTCGGCGGCGACACATGAGATCGTCGCTCGGGTCAAGCAGGCCAGCCCGTTCTGCCCCAACATCGCGGTCACACCGGACAATACGCAAGTCTGGTTCACCCTGAAGGACAGCGGCAAGACCGAGGTGTTAGACGCCAAGCCGCCCTTCACCGTCCTGAAGGTCCTCGATACCGGTCCGATCACTAATCACGTCAATATCGTGCGCAATGCGCATGGCCAGTTCGCCTATGTCGCGATCGGCGGCCTTAACGAAGTGAAAGTGTTCCGGACCGATGATTTCGCGGAGGTCGCAACCATTCCGGTCGGCGCGTTGCCGCACGGGGTCTGGCCGTCCGGCGACGGCACCCGGATCTATGTCGGCCTCGAGAACGGAGATGCTGTCACCGCCATCGACACGCTGACCAACAAGGTCATCGGCACGACCGCGATCGGCCAGGCGCCCCAGGCGCTAACGTACGTGCCGGACGCGGTGCCGAGCGGGGACGGCCTTCAGAACCTCAAGCCGCTGGGGGTTGCCGGCCAGGCGACGCACCTCACGATGGCGGCGGCCGGTGCCCGGCAGGGAGCAGCCGCGACGACCGTGACCCTGTTCAATCAGGGGCTCATCCAGGTGCTGGAGGCGGCGGTGTCCGGGCTCGTGCCGAAGCAGCCTTACGTTCTGGCTCTCTCCACGAAGCCGGATGGCAGCGGCCCGTTGCAGCCGTTGACGACCTTCATGACCAACCCGGCCGGAGCGGCGATCGTCAACGCCATCGGACCGATCCGGCAGATCGTCGAGAGCAATGTGCCCTCCGTGAAACAGTATCTGGTCATCCTGCCGGGTACGCCGGACAAGCCAGGCCTGCCGGCGCAAGTGCAAGTGCTGGCCGCGAGCTGATCGACAACGGGTATCAAGGGGCGGCTGAGCCGGGTCGAGGCCACTCAGCCGCTCGCCGGCAGCCCGACGGCCAGCAAGCCAAGGACCGAAGCGCAGTAGCGGGACACTTTCTGAAGGAAGCATGATGAACGGGTTCGTCAAATCTGGCCTTGACCCTATGTGCCCGCGGCACAGTTGGACTGAGAATTTTCTACCAAAGGGCCAACCCCTGGGTCAGCAACGCCCGCTTACAATACCGGGAGGTGGCGACAATCGAGCAACCTTTGTGCCGGACGGGCGGACATTGTTGTTTGCGTCAAAACGCAGTGGCAAATCGCAGATTTGTACAATGGATCTTCTGACCGGCCACTCTCGGCAGCTTGTACTGAGCCGTGCCAACGACTAGGGGCGCGTCGGAAGCCGCATGACCGGCAGATGGCCGCAGCATCGTATTTACCTCCGGCCGGGACAACGGAAGTGCGCTTTGGGGGTTCGACTTCCCCGCGTGAAACGTCCCTCTGGGGTCGCGAAAATTTCATGCTTGCTGCCGTTCTCGATCGGCAGACCCCTCGTCGAAAGGAATCAGTGCCAATGACCCGATGGATCCCCCCGATGATCGCCTTCGCAGCCAGTGCTCTCGTTTCCGTCTCGGCCCTGGCGCATGCCTTTCTCGACCGCGCTGTGCCTTCGGTCGGTGCCACGGTCGCCCAGGCTCCCGCTGAGGTCACGCTGTGGTTCACTGAGCCGCTTGAGCCGGCCTTCAGCGGCGTCGCGGTGACCAAAGCTGCGGGCGAACGAGTCGATACCGGCACGGCCACGATCGACCCGAAAGATCGGCAGGAGCTGCATGTGCCGCTGAAGCTGCTCCCCTCCGGCGATTACAAGGTGAGCTGGCACGTCGTCTCGGTCGATACGCACCCGACCCAGGGCACCTTCACCTTCGACGTTGGCGGCAAATGAGCCGCCATCGCGGCATGCGGGGGGCGCGATGGAAGGGCTGTTGATCACGGCTCGCGCCGTCCACTTCGCCTCCGTCATTTCGCTGAACGGCGTCTTGGCCTTCGAATGCCTCGTCGCCGCGCCAGCGTTTCTGGCGGCCGGCGCAAGCGAGGCCGCCACGGCGGCCCTGCGCCGCAGGCTGCGCTTTCTCGCGTGGCTGAGCCTCGCCTTCGCTTTGGTCTCGGGCGCGGCCTGGCTTGTTGCCGTTGCGGCGACAATCAGCGGCGAGCCGCTAGCCGCGGTTCTGTCCCAAGGCACGCTGCGAGTAGTGCTGATTGACACGCGGTTCGGCGAAGACTGGCTGTTGCGGCTCGCCTGTGCAGTGGTGATCGCCGCACTGCTCGCCGCACGGCGGGAGAGCCTCCAGCGGGTCGATCCGTCAATCCGCTGGGTGGGACTGATCCTGGCAACGCTGCTGTTGGCGAGCCTTGCCTGGGCCGGTCACGGGGCCGCGACGGCGGGCGCGGCAGGCAATCTGCACCTCGCCGGAGACGTGCTGCATCTGGCCGCCGCCGGGACCTGGCTCGGAACGCTGCTGCCCTTCGCCTTGTTGCTGGGCGAGGCGCACCGCGGCGGCGAGGCATGCTGGCAGACAGTTGCGCGAGCAGCGACCAGACGCTTTTCGGTTGTCGCGATCGTCAGCGTCGTCGCGCTGCTCGCCGGCGGGATGGTCAACACCTGGTTTCTGGCTGGTACCGTCCCCGCATTGGTCGGGACCGAATACGGTCAACTTCTGCTCTCCAAGATCAGCCTGTTCGTCGCCATGGTTGTCGTGGCCTCGGTCAATCTGCTGCGGCTGACACCGCGGCTTACCGGCGCCGCGGCATCGCAGGCGACCGGCCAGTTGCGACGCAACGCGCTGATCGAGGCCACGCTCGGCTACGCCGTGGTGGCGATCGTGGCGCTCCTCGGCATCCTGCCGCCCGGTCTTCAGACACAGCCGGGCTGGCCGTTCCCGTTCCGGTTCGATTTCGCTGCGCTTAGCATCGGCGCCGGCATCGCCGTGGCGATTTTGGCGGCGCTGATTTTCGTCTGCTGCGTAGGCGCCGTGGCCGCCGCCGCCGGACGCTATCGAATAACGGCGGGGCTGGCAGCCGGTCTAGCGCTGTGCTCGGCAGCGGCTTGGGCGCCGCTGCGCGGCGCGGTCAAGCACGCCTACCCAACGAGCTTTTATGCACCCGCTCAGCCCTATGCCGCCGGTTCTGTCGTCCGTGGTGCCTCGATCTATGCCGCCGACTGCGCCGCCTGTCACGGCGCGAGCGGCAAGGGCGATGGGCCGGCCGCCGCCGGTCTGCCGATCCGGCCGGCCAACCTGACCGAAGCGCAGCTGTTCGCCCACACTCCCGGCGAGCTGTTCTGGTGGGTCAGCCACGGCCGCGCCAACGCTGCGATGCCCGGTTTTGCCGATGTGCTGAAGCCGAGCCGGCGCTGGGACGTGATCAACTTCATTCGCGCCCGCGCGGCCGGCGTCCAGAGCGGAGCGGTCGGGTCCACACTCGCGACCGAGGCGACTGCGCCTGTCCCGGATTTCGCCTTCGAGGTCTGCGGGACGCAGACGACGCTGGGGCAGATGCTCGAGAGAGGGCCGCTGCTGCTGGTGCTGTACGAGCCACCGGCGCCGGTTGCCCGCCTCGAAGAGTTGGCGGCGGGGCAGCCGCGCCTCGCCGCCGCGGGCCTGCGCGTTGTCGCGGTCAAGCTCGGCGACGCCAGCGACGGCGACGAAGCGGCACCGGCCGTCGTCGTCCATGTGTCGCGCAGGGTCGACAAGTCGCTCGCCTTGTTTCGCGCGCCCGGCAGCAATGAAAGCGAACTGATGCTCGACCGCAGCGGAAATGTCCGCCTGCGCTGGACCGCCAGTAATCTAGCGCCGCCGGATCGGCTCGTCGCCGAGGCCGAGCGCGTCGCCCGCGCCCCATTACCGCACAAAGCCATGCCGGTTACATCCACTAACTGAAACAATCCGCCAGTGATAGTGGGCATCGATCGAACCCGTTAGATTCATTTATGCATCGCTATTTGCGCCGAGGTATTGCACAACCGACGAGGCAACCACGTCAATCGCATAACCTCTATTCGGCAGTATATTTTGGAGACAGGTTTTGTAATGAAGCAACCACCAAGCCCGAGCGTTTACCGGTCATGGGTCGCGTGACCCTCGTCGAGCTCAAGGGGGGTTACTTGTATCGTCGCTTTCTCTTGCTCACCATCGCAGCCGGCTGTGCGCTTACCGCCAGCAATGCAGTCGCAGCATCCGAGCGTGTCCGTGGCACAGTCGCCAGCGTCAGCGGTGACACACTTATCGTGGATACGGTGGCTGGTCAAATTGTGCCGGTTACCCTCACTGACGGGACCCGGTACCTGAAGCTGGCACCCTCGAGCCTCAATCATGTCGATCCCGCTGCCTATATCGATACAGTAACAAAATCCATCGGAGATCAGCTGATAGCACTCGAAGTGACGGTCTTCCCGCCGTCCCTGAAGGGGATGGGCGAGGGCCATTACGCCTGGGACCGCATTAGGGACACGACGCTCTCGGGCGTCGGCACCGCGCCCAGCGCGATGACCAACGGGACGGTTAGCGCCGTGAGCGCAGCTCAGACCGTTGACAGCACAATGACGAATGGCACGGTGTCGAGTTTCGCGGGGTCCGGGGGTGCCAAGCGGATCGTCGTAATCTACAAGGGCGGCAAGCAAGTCATCCTTGTGCCGCCAACCGCGCCGATCGTGACCTATCAGCTCGGCCAGAAAGCCGAACTGAAACCAGGCACGGCGGTCTTTATCAACGCCGAGAGCCACGACGGCACGGTAACCGCGAATGCCGTGGCGGTCGGAATCGACGGTGTGAAGCCGCCCAGTGAGAGAGAGAGCCTGCTTTCTGTTCGACCCCGACGGGACTTGCCGAGCAGGAAGCCCCCTTTGAGAAAGTCCCGTAGCATCCGGCGAGAGGGGTACGAGTCTTGGACCAGGTTCAAGCACGCCGCCGTTCGGCTCACCCTCTGCCAATCCGAATCATGCACTGGATCGGCGCCACCGCTATCATCTGCATGTTTCTGAGCGGCTGGGCGATCTATAACGCTTCACCGAGCTTACCCTTCACCTTTCCCCCCGGTTTGACGCTCGGAGGCTGGCTCGCCGCTGGAATCGCCTGGCATATTTCCGTCATGTGGGTGCTGTTCGCGGACGGGCTAGCCTATCTCGCCTATGGCACGATATCGGGGCATTTCTGGCGCGACCTTCGTCCGACCGGACCACGCGCCGTGCTGCGTGATTTTTGGGATGCGCTGCGTTTCCGGCTGCCTCATCGTCTCGGCCATTACAATGCCGTGCAGCGTCTGCTTTACACTGCAGTGATCATTCTTATCAGCTTGCAGGTCCTCACCGGACTCTCGATCTGGAAGCCGGTGCAGCTCGCCTGGCTCGCCCGGCTCTTCGGCGGATATCCGCTCGCGCGCCATATCCATTTAGCCATCATGTTTTGCATTATCGCCTTCCTGGCGGTGCATCTACTTCTCGTAGCAATCTATCCGAGGACGTTGCTCTCGATGGTTGCGAGCACCAAGGCGGAGGAAGAGCGATGATCCGCCGCCACGTTCCCCTTTCTGTCGGTCAAGCAGAGATCTCGCCTGAGTTAGCCAAACTGAGCGGCGGGGGCTGCTGCGCAAGGGTCTGTCGCTTGGTAGCTTGGCGCTGCTCACCGGCTGCGATCTATCAACCCATTCCGGCGTCGATGCTGCGCTGTGGGCGATGCTAGGCTTTAACGATCGTGTGCAGGCGGCGCTGTTCAATCCTCAGCGCCTTGCCGAAACCTATCCGGCGAGCGCCATCACCCGACCGTTCCGCTTCAACGCTGCTTATCCAATTTGGGATGTCCGCATGGTCCCAGAAGATTGGCGGCTTGCGGTCACCGGGCTGGTTGCGGACAAGACCCCGTGGACGGTCGACCGATTGCGCGGCCTGCCGCAGCAAGCTCAGATCACGCGGCACATCTGTATCGAAGGATGGAGCCAGATCGGGCAGTGGAGCGGTGTGCCGCTCCACCTCTTTCTGCGCCGGGTCGGCGCGGATCTGCGGGCGCTCTATGTCGCCTTCACCTGCTTTGACGGCTATTCGACCAGTATAGACATGGCGAGCGCGCTGCATCCGCAAACCATTTTGGCGCTTGATTTTGAACAGCAGCCGCTCACCCCCGAATGGGGAGCCCCGGTGCGGTTGCGAATTCCGGTAAAGCTCGGATTCAAGAGCGCTAAAAACCTGGAGTCGATTGCGGTGACGAACACCTATCCACGAGGATATTGGGAAAAACAAGGCTACGACTGGTTTTCGGGAGTATAGCGTCAGAGCTGGGCTGAAGGCCGCGCAAATTCTCCCGCGCCGACCGCGCCCGTCTTAACTGGGCTATAAGCAGGGGAGCAAAATGCGCGGGCCGAGGATATCGACCTTATAACAGGCTAGTCTGCTGGGATCCTGGTTTACGATCGTTTACTAGGCTTGACCGCGATTTACTCACAATGGAGCGAGATCAGCCAAAAATTCTCCCAAGTCAGCGGTGCACCACCTCGGAGAGCGACACTGCGCAAACATCATCTCCTAACCCCCATCTTGCTTGGCCTCGGCCTCTTAATGCTTGCCAATCTCGTTCCGCAGACCGTTGCGGCGGCTGCGGAGACGCAGGTCCCGGCATTGGCGCCGGGAACGGCGCGGGTTTGGTTTTTGCGGTCGGCGGGTTCGCTCAATGGCAATGTATGGGCAGCAGAGCCAGAGATTTACGCGAATGGCGCGCCGGTCGGCGACAATCCAGTAGGAAGCAAATTTTATCGCGATTTCCGCCCTGGCACGTACCGCTTTACGGTGCAGTCATACGGCGGCCTCCCGACCGGTGCCGCCGACACTGTATATCTGGCGCCGGGAACGCAGACCTATCTCGAAATCCAATGGTCGGCAAGCTGGCAGGAGGGTTACCCGGAGGCCGGTTATAACTTCGCGCCCAATACCTTCGGTATTCTGACGATGTCGCCTCAGCTGGCGCAGGCATATCTCCCCACGTTGGCTTATCACCCGCTATAATCGCCCGACCGCGATGACGGCTTGCAACGGCTTGGGCTGCGTCCAGCGTCAAGGTACCCGGTGACCCTCCTTTTAGTGCAGCCGCCGAGCTCTTTCTCGACTTTATATTCAGAGACTCTTCGCGATCCAGCCGGCAGAGAGCTTGTTAAGTGACGAAGCTCGGAAATCGTCCTGCGGCCTTCTCGCGGCGAACTGATCCTGTTGGACGCCCGTAAGAACCCTTGCTTTTGGCTTTGCTCGGGGTGTCGGGAGCCGGATGGTATTCACTCGACCATCTGATCGCCTGTTGGGCGCGGCGCGCAGTCCGCTTGCCTCCCGACAATGATGAAGGAGTTCTGCACCGCAATCGCGTCGATCAGCAACGGGAAGGGCCGCTGCAACGTAATCACCGTCTTGTCGTCCGCCGCGCCCCACTCATCGACCGATTTCGCAGCCGTCTGGCCGAACGTATTGCGCGCCGCCCAGCGGGCCAGGCTCGCTGCACAGTCCTGCGCGCGCACGGGCTCGCCGTCGTGCCACCGCAGCCCCTCACGCAGTTTGATCAGGTAGGTCCGGCCGTTATCGGAGATCGTGTAGCCGTCGGCCATCTGCGGCTTCGCCCGCTGCCCTGCGTCCACCCCGAAACAGCGTGTCCCACACCATCCAAGCGTGATTAGCCGTCACCGCGGCGGTGGTGACAATAGGGTCCAGCACGGTAAGGTTCGCCTGCGGCACGAAACGCAGCACACGTGCGTCGGCGGCTTGTCCGATGGCGAACCGAGGCAGCAGCGCCGCCACACCACCCCCCAGACCGGCCCGCAGAACCGATCGCCGCCTCATAATGTGCCCCCGCTGATCGATTGCCTAGAGCATGTCGGGTTCCGCAATCTGCTGCAAGGCGGAGCGGGGCGGCTACCATGCCCGGCCTACCGCCACCG
>Ga0306920_100007954_pt1 | contig 14024 bp, 11 predicted proteins | sample flu12Cox44000170_FD_204666 | JGI IMG/M metagenome (GOLD analysis project Ga0306920, IMG submission 204666) | Lab enrichment of tropical soil microbial communities from Luquillo Experimental Forest, Puerto Rico - flux4day.12C.oxic.44.000.170 (v2)... | ecosystem: Environmental > Terrestrial >...
GTGCATGGAGGCCTTCTGGCCCGACGCGACCGGGCGGACCACATTGCGGCGCTTTCCGAACGGGGTATCGCGCCGATCGATCTTCTCGTTTGCAATCTCTACCCCTTCGCTGAGACGGTCGCGTCGGGCGCAAGTCCGGATGAGTGCGTCGAGAACATCGATATTGGCGGCGTGGCTCTGATCCGCGCCGCTGCCAAAAATCAGGACGCGGTCACGGTCGTCACCGATCCTGCCGATTACGGCCGTGTACTGGCAGCATTTGCGGCGGGCAATGGAGCAGTCGGCGCCGAAACGCGCCGCACGCTGGCGCGCAAGGCCTTCGCTCTGACCGCGGCCTACGATGCTGCAATAGCCGAATGGATGGGACGCGACGATGCTGCATCGTTTCCCGAGGCCATCGCCCTCACCGGGCGTTTGGCGCAGCCGTTGCGCTATGGCGAAAACCCGCACCAATCGGCCGCATTCTACCGCACCGGGGAAAGCCGTCCCGGAGTTGCGTCCGCGCGCCAGCTCCAGGGTAAGGAGCTCTCCTACAACAATTACAGCGACGCCGACGCGGCGTTCGAACTGGTCGCCGAGTTTGCGCAGCCTGCCGTTGTCATCATCAAACACGCCAACCCGTGCGGCGCCGCAATTGGCATCAATCTGCGTGATGCCTGGGACAAGGCGCTCGCCTGCGATCCGGTCAGCGCGTTCGGCGGCATCGTGGCCGTCAACCGGCCTCTCGACGCAGAGATTGCCGAAGGGATCGGGCGGCTGCTGATCGAAGTCGTGATCGCGCCTCAGGTCGAGGAAGCCGTAGCGGCAATTCTTGCCCGCAGGACGGGATTACGACTGATGGTCACCGGCGGCTTGCCCGACCCGGCCGGCAGAGGCCGCAGCTTTCGAACAGTAGCAGGCGGCATCCTCGTCCAGGAGAACGATAGGCTATCCGTCAGGCGTGAAGACTTGCGCGTCGTCACGCGCCGGGTGCCGACCGAGACCGAGATCGCCGATCTTCTCTTTGCCGACCTCGTCGCAAAACACGTGAAGTCCAACGCCATTATCTTCGCCCGCGGCGGGGCGACGGTCGGCGTCGGAGCCGGTCAGATGAGCCGGGTTGACAGCGTCAGGATTGCTGCCGCGAAGGCGGCCGAAGCGGGCAAGGCCGCCGGCCTCGCGCAATCGCCAACGGCGGGCTCGGTGGTCGCCTCGGATGCTTTCTTCCCGTTTGCCGACGGGCTCGAGGCGGCGGTAAAAGCCGGGGCTACAGCAGTAATCCAGCCTGGCGGCTCGGTGCGGGACAAAGAAGTCATTGCCGCGGCGGACGCCGCTGGCATTGCAATGGTCTTCACCGGGATCCGCCATTTCCGTCACTAAAGTTAAGACATATCCGGTCTAGGATACCCGTCAGGGTTGCGATAAAATCGCGACCATGACAATCCTTAGCCTGACCCGACGTCTTCCCGGGCGGAACGAACGGCGCGGCCTCGGCTCTATCTCAATCGATCGTTCATCACAGCCCCTCGCTGGCGCTTACGACGCCTTCATCTCCTATCACCACGGCCGCGACGGAGCGATCTCCGCGTCGCTACAAACGGCCGTACAAAAGCTTGGCAAGGCGTGGTATCGCCGCCGCGCTCTCCGCGTCTTCCGCGACGACACTAGTCTCGCCGCCTCACCCCACCTTTGGCTATCGATCGAGCAGGCGCTCAATCAGTCGCGTTTCTTGATCCTGCTCGCCTCGCCCGAGTCGGCGGCATCGATCTGGGTGGACAAGGAGCTTAGCCACTGGCTAGAGCGGAACAGCACCGACACGGTTCTCGTCGCGCTGACCGCGGGCGACCTCTCCTGGAACCCGGCGACGAACAATTTCTGCTCGCCTGACACTGTGCCGCTGCCACCGGCGCTCAAACGTGGATTGACCGACGAGCCGCGCTGGATCGACCTGCGCCCCTATCGCGAGGCGCCGAGGGACACGCGGTTCCACGAGCTGGCAGCTGATTTCGCGGCCGCGATTCAGGGCGTCCCCAAGGAAGATCTGCTGTCGCAGGAGCTGCGGCAGCAGCGTCGTGCGCTGACGCTGGCATGGTCCGCGGTCGGCGCGCTCGTCTTGCTCCTCGTCATGGCCGGCTGGCAATGGCGCATCGCAATTTCGCAAGAGAGAGAGGCGCAAACACAGCGCAACAATCTGATCGCGGAGCTGGGCGCCGTGGAATTGTCACGCGGCGACAAGGATGGTGCGATACGGATCGCGGCGCATGCCGCGCAGCTGCAGTCCTCGCGCTCGGGCGAAGTCGCGCCGATCCCGAGCGCCGTCCTGGCGCAGGTGGTCAGCCAGTCGCGATGGAACATCTTGTTCGGCGGACATGAAAAGATTGTCCGCTCGGTAGCGTTCAGCGCCGACGGAAAGCGGCTCATCACCGGTTCGGAAGACAAGACAGCGCGAATTTGGGAGGTCGGCAGTGGTCGGCAGCTCGGTGTGCTGCGCGGGCACGACGACACCGTCGCGTCGGCGATGTTCAGTCCGGACGGGTCGCGCATCGTGACCGCTTCCTCCGATAAGACTGCACGGCTATGGGACGCCGCCACCCTGCGTCCGCTGCTGGTGCTGAAGGGACACACCGCGCCAGTTGTCGGCGGGGCATACAATTCCGACGGTTCACGCATTGTCACCGCTTCGGATGACGGGACCGCACGTATCTGGGATGCGGCCACGGGTGCGCCGATCGCCACACTTAAGGGAGAGGATGTCGACATCGCCTCTGCGGCATTCAGCCCGGATGGCAGTCGGCTGCTGACGGCGTCCTCGGGCGGTGCGATCCGCACCTGGAATGTCGCCACCGGCGAGCAGATATCGGCGCTGCCGGAGACAGGGGTACCAGTGTTTTCGGCATCCTACGATCCGAAGGGCGAACGTATTGTCGCCGTGCTCGGCGACAATACGGTGCGCGTCTGGAACGTCGCGAACGCGGCGCAGACCGCTTCCCTGCAGGGCAGCGATGCGGGGATTGCCGCCGTAGCCTTCAGTCCGGATGGATCGAGCATCATCGTCGCCGGCGCCGACGGCATGGCCCGCCTCTGGGACGAGACGCTGACCAAAAAGAGCACCGTGCTGCGCGGCCATGAGGGGCCGATCGACGCCGTGGCGTTCAGCCCAGATGGCTCGCAGATCGCTACCGCGTCGGCCGATGCCACCGCGCGGCTATGGGATGTTCGTGACCAGGATATTGGCGTCGTGTTCAGAGGCCATGAGGCTGCCATCCACGGAGCGGCTTTTAGTCCCGACGGTACCCGTCTCGCGACTGCTTCGCTCGACAAGACTGCGCGCATCTGGGACGTCGTCACCGGCCGCGAACTGGGCGTGCTGCGTGGTCACGAGGGCGGTGTCTCTTCTGCCGAATACAGCCCGGACGGGTCGCGCATCGTGACCGCGTCATTCGACGGCACGGCGCGCGTTTGGGACGCGGTCACCCTGCGAGAGCTCACGACGATAAGAGGGCATAGCGGCTTTCTCTACTCGGCGAAGTTCAGCCCCGACGGCAAACGTGTTGTCACCGCCTCCGCCGACAAGACCGCGCGGATTTGGAACGCCGCGACCGGTCGCGAGCTCCTTTTGTTGCAGGGCCAAACCAACATTGTCTATGTCGCGGCCTTCAGCCCCGACGGCTCGCGGATCGTCACCGGTTCCTCCGATTTGACGCTGCGTCAATGGAATAGCAGCACAGGTGCGCTCATCAGCGAGCTGCACGGCAACAAGCAAGGGGCGAATTTCACTCAGCGTTTTACTTCCGTCGCCTACAGCCACGACGGGAAAAAGGTTCTGGCCACGTCCTCCGATCACGTGGCTCGCATCTTGGACGCCGACACCGGTGCCGAGGTCGCCGTCTTCAACCATGACGGGGAGGTAACAAGTGCGGTCTATAACCCGGACGGAACGCGCATCGCGACGATAATGCCCGATGGCTCGTTAAGGATTTGGGATGTCGTGACACAGCGCGAGATCGTCGCCGTAAGCAATACGGCGCCGCTTCTGTCCGTCGCCTTCAGTCCCGATGGCCGGTTCGTCGCGATGGCACGCGGCGACACGACTGCGCACGTTGCCGATCTTCACTTCGCAACGATGGCCGCTCGCGGCCTCCTCGACGAGATCTGCGCGCGTCGGCTCGGCCCGCTCACGACATTCACCCGCGACGAGATGCGGCTGGCGGGTTATCCGGCGACAACACCGTTGCTCGACGTCTGCACCGCCGGCAAATGACCCGGCGCCTCAACGCAGATACTGGTCGAGAAACTGACGTGCCTGCGCGTAAGCATCCTGCGCTGCCGTCGGGTTGTACTCCACGTGATGGCCAAAATACATCAACGGCCGCCCCGGCCGGTCGAACCCGTGATAGGCGCCGGGATAGACCTTGATGCGGATATGTGCCGCGTTTTCCGGAGCGCTCGCGAGCTCTGAGCACCGCGCGGCGACATTCCAGTCATCGAGTTCGCCTGCAAGGATCAAGACCGGCATGGTAATCGCAACCCGGCCGACATTCTCACAGTTCGGTGTTATCGCAATCCCCGCTAGCACTCTCACCCCGCTGGCCTGCGCCTTGGCTTGCGCCTGATTAACGAGGGGCAGATCGCGCGACAGGTACCAGACGATGCTGTTGCTGCCGAGCGAGCGGCCGAGGACAGCGATTTTGTTGGGCTTGACGTCGGGCCTGTGGGCGATTGCGAAGGCTGCCCGGAAGACGTCACGCGGCGTTTCGACAACCATCGATTTCATCGTATCGAGGTTGCCACAAATATTGCCGAGGCCACGCGACTCTGCGCCTTCCACCAGCAGTGTCGCATAACCCCAGCTACGGAGCTGACTGGCCCATACGTTAAGGCCGGAATCGAGCTCGGCCGAGCAGCCGGGCAGCAGGATGACGACGGCAAACGGACCAGGGCCGGACGGTTTCTCGAAGGTCAGCTGCAGCGGAATTTGCCGGCCTTGCCATTCCCCGTGAGCCGTGAGCTGCTCAGCCCCCGCCGTACCCGTTGCGAGGGTGCAAAACGCGGCCGCCGCGGCAGCGCGCCAGAGAACTCGAAACACGCTCGTGCGTCGGCGTGTCGTCATCCCTTTTCGATCACCTCCAGCTGCGCCCGCCGTCGGGGCTTCGAGAAAGGTGACATGGCGGTCGTTTCTATTCACTTACTCGAGCACCTTGCCCAGTTCTTGCGCGTTGTATTGCTCGCAGGAGCCAAAACTCACAATGCCCTCCTGCTGAGTTCCGTGGATGCGTTATACCTCGATTGCCTCGCAGTCTCCTTCATCAATCACCGAGGGGTGCGGGCTAGACTAAGGCCCAGCCCGGTGCGCCGCTTAAACGACTGCCGTCACACTAGGGCGCAGAACGACCTTTCCGAGATCGTTCATCGGAACTTTGTGCGTCTCCCGAGCCGTCCAGGCGGCGATCGACGCAACGACGCAGACCGCAAAGGTGAGGAACGCGACTGGAACCCATGCATTTGGCCCGGTTCCTTGGACCGCCGAGGCGATCGCCGGAGCAAACCCGGCGAGCGCGAACCCGATCTGCGTTCCAATAGCCATACCCGAAAGGCGTACGCGGGTGTCGAACATCTCGCCGTATAGGGATGGCCAAACGCCGTTCGAGGCACTGTAGACAATGCCCGACATCAACACCGCAAAAGCAAAAATTAGCGGAGTATTCGTCTGGCTGATTGCCCAGAGATAACCGAACATCAACAGGCCGGACGCCAATGCGCCGACGATGAAAACCGGTCTGCGGCCAATGCGGTCAGCCAGCATCGCCCATAGAGGGATTGCGATCAGCGCGATGATATTCGTCACGATGGCGACCCAGAGCATCGTCGTCCGATCGATCTTCACGGTATTGACTGCGTAAGACAGCGCGTAGACGCCGAAGATCGTACTTACAATCGAGACCAGAGCAGCGAAGACAACGCGGATCACTTCCGGCATGTAATACTGGAACAGAACCGCCAAGGGTGCTTTGGGGACGCCTTGGTCCTGCTGCTCCTCCTTGAAGGCTGGGGTTTCTTCCAGGGTGCGCCGGATGATGTATCCGACCGCGACGACAACGGCGCTGAGCCAGAATGGAATTCGCCATCCCCACGACAACAACTGGTCTTCCGGCAGCTGGGAGACCGGAAGGAACCCGGCGGTCGCAAGGATCAGGCCTGCCTGGGTTCCGCTCAGAGTGAAGCTCGTGTAGTAGGCGCGACGGTGCGGCGGGGCGTGTTCGAGCGTCAGCGAGTTCGCACCGGCCTGCTCGCCGGATGCGGAAAAGCCCTGCGCCAACCTCAGGATTACGAGCAGTATTGGTGCCAACACTCCGATTTGGCTATACGGCGGTAGGCAGCCGACGAGGAATGTCGAGCGCCCATAAAGATGAGCGTGAAGATCAAAACCGTCCTTCGGCCAAATTTATCACCAACATGGCCGAGCACGAATGCGCCGACCGGCCGCGCGACATAACCGACGACGAAAGTCGCCAAAGCCAACAGGATCCCGGTCGCCGGATTATCACTCGGGAAGAAAATTTTGCCAAAGACCAGGGCGGCTGCGGTCCCATAGATAAAGAAATCGTAATATTCCAGCGCGCTGCCGATCCAGCTGGCGATCGCCGCTTTCTTGGGAGTTCTTACCCCATGTGGCTCGTGTGGGTCCCGAGCCTGATGGGTGTTGTCGGCAGACATAGTCGGTGTCCTTCCAGTTCGGTGTCGGTGTTGAATTTGCGCTTCGATGTGGTCAGCCGTTCGTCAGCTCACCGAAGTGACGGAGCATCCGCTCGGCGTCGGGTTTTACGCCAGTGAAGAGCCGGAACGCCTCGGCCGCCTGAAACACCGCCATGCCGCCACCATCGAGCGTCCGGCAGCCTAGCATGCGCGCCTGCCTGAGCAACTCGGTCTCCAGCGGAAAATAGACGATGTCCGCAACCCAGAGATCGGGCCGCAACATCTCGACCGGGACTGGCAAGCCCGGATAGTTGGCCATACCAACCGGGGTGGCGTTGATCAGCCCGTCCGCCTCGCTTACCGCGGCGCGAAGGTCGTTAGCGGCCACAGCGCGCCCTTGGCCGAAACGCCGCGCAAGGCTGGCCGCGGCACGCTCGGCTCGCGCCTGGTCGGTATCGACGATCGTGAGCTGAGCCACACCGAGGGTCAGCGCCGCCTGGGCCACCGCCGCTCCGGCACCGCCCGCGCCGAGCTGGACGACCCGCTCGCGCTTGACCTCGGGCAGACCACGGCGAAAGTTCTCGGCAAATCCCCACCAATCGGTGTTATGGCCGATGCGCCGCCCGCCCGACAGAAGGACGGTATTGACGGCTCCGAGCGCCCCGGCGACATCGGAGAGCTCGTGAAGCAGTGGGATCACGAGCTGCTTGCAGGGATGGGTGACGTTGACGCCGGCGAAGCCCATGCGCTCTGCTGCGGTCAGCAGGTCTGGCAAGGCGTCGACGCTGACGCTCAGTTTTTCGAGGTCGATGAGGCGGTAAATGTAACGCAGTCCGTTGGCGTCGGCTTCGCGTTCATGCATTGCCGGCGTCAAAGAAGCCTGGATCGCCGATCCTATAAGGCCGACCAGGAAGGAGGATTGATGCCCAGCGTTGGTTATTTTCGTCTCGCCTGAGGTCGGGTCTTTAGCGCCTCTCCACAGAGTTTCGGCGCCCGCCGCCTGAAACCCTTCGTCGTCTTGTGGGGTCACAGGAGCGCGACGCGCATCCGGGCAACCAGATCGCCACCGCTCCGGCGTTGCGCCTGGGCGGCCATTCGAACCGCGGCATTGATCGCGCCAAACCCGCGATAGCCTCGTCTCTCGACGATCTCGAAAAAGAAACGGTCTGCCAAGCTGTCCGTGTAGACGTGGCGGAACAAGCCGTCATCATCGCGCTCATAGAGGAGGTTGAGTTTCCGCAATGAACCTAGGAAATTCTCCATCAACCCATACTTAGCGGCCAGGTCATCGTAGTAGTTCGGCGGGATCGGCAAAATCCAGTCATTGTGACCGGACATGCTCTCGAGCGCACGCTCGATGTCTTCAGTTGCGAAGGCGAGATGGTGGACGCCCGCGCCGGCTGAGGCCGAGACAAACCGGCCGGTCGCTGTCTCTCGGCCCTCCGAGATGTTCAAGGGTAAACGAGTGCTGCCGTCACGGCTCACCATTGCCCGGCTGCGAACCAGCCCGTACGGATCCGGGATTTCCCATAAAGGCTGCGGAGCAAATCCGAAAACCGCGCGCCAGAAGAGGACGGCTGCCTCCATTCGGCCGACTGGCAATGCCTGCGCGATGTGATCTATCGCGACCAGCCCTGCCTCGTTGCCCGGCTCCGGCGTCAGGTGAAAGTCGTCATCATAGATCGTCCGGCCTGAGCTATCCGGCTCGATCAAGTTGATCAGCATGCCGTCCGGCGCCCGGACAGCAGGCAGCGTGCGCTCGCCTGCGCCAATCGGTTCTTGCCATAGCGAACATTTTAGCTCCTGCGCCCGGTTTAATGCCCGCTCAACATCGTCGACCCGCAGCGCTAGAGCGCAAACCGACGGTCCGTGCAGCTGAAAATGATAGGAAGCGGCGCTGTCCGGCTCACTGTTCAACAAGAGATTGATCTGGCCTTGCCGAAACAGCTCGACCGCCTTCGAGCGATGCCTCCCGGCGCGGCGGAACCCGAGATGGCCGAGAAAGGCGGCGAGCTCCTCTCGTGTTGCCGCGTCGATGGCGAATTCGACAAACTCCACCCCGTTGAAGACCGGCGGGTTGGGAAGTCCCCGGCCGCCGGCTTCCGCCTCCGCAAAAATCAACGAGCGCAATCCGTCTCGTGCGGTGAGGCGTGCCGGAGCGGCCCGGAATTCGTCGTTGAAGACCTCGAGGGAGAGCGGGCCCTGATACCCCGAGGCCAGCACCGCCCGCAAAAAACCGACGACGTCGAGATCACCTTGTCCGGGAAAGTTGCGGAAATGGCGGCTCCACGACAGCAGGTCGCCAGTCATTAACGGCGCGTCGGCAAGCTGGACAAAAAAGAGCTTTTCAGCCGGTAGCGCGGCGATTCCTGCAAAATCGTCTTTGAGCGCCAGAGTGTGAAAGCTGTCGAGCACCAGCCCCAGCGCAGGGTGGTCCGCATCTCGCACAATCTGCCAGGCCTGCGACCAACGCCTGACGTGCCTTCCCCATGCCAAGGCTTCGTACGCGACGCGCATGCCATGCCGCGCGGCACGCTCCGCCAACGCCCGAAGGTCGGCAGCGGCTCGCGCCGGGTCGTCAATCGCTGCAGGGTGAACGTTGCTGCAGACAAGGATCAGATCGGTGCCGAGCGCTTGCATCACATCGAATTTGCGTTCGGCTCGTTCGAAATTTCGCGCGCGTTCCGGGTCCGGCATTGCCTCAAAGTCCCGGAAAGGCTGAAAGGCGGTAATCGCCAGACCAAGCTCCCGGCCGATCCGGCGCACTTCAGCCGGGGCGCCGTCAAAGGTCAGCAGATCGTTTTCGAAAAGCTCGATACCATTGAACCCGACAGATCCCGCAGCTTCGAGTTTCTCCGGCAGGGTCCCGGCAAGCGAGACGGTGGCGATCGAGCGAGGAAACCGGAACGGCGCCGGACTCATCATCGCCTCCGTCAGATATCGAGGAACACCGTCTCGGTTTCGCCGTGCAGCCCGCGCTGCAGCCGGATATTAAGCCGCCAGTGTTCGCCTGGCTCAGGTCGGGCAAGTAGGGTGGCGCGGCGACGGGAATCCTCGATCGACGACAACAGCGGGTCGGTCTCGTTGAGCGGATCGCCATCGAAATAAGCGCGGGTCATCAGAGCCTTCAGCAGGCCGCGGGCATGCAGGGCGATCGCGAAATGCGGCGCCTGCTGGGTATTACCGCGGCCCGGCACAGGCCCCGGCTTGATCGTGGTGAACCGGAACTCGCCGCGCTGATCGGTCCGGCAGCGGCCAAACCCCGGGAAGCGCTCGTCAGCCGGGGGATCGGCCTGCCACAGCTCGACGGCGGCATCCGTCACCGGATTGCCGTCTCCGTCCGTGACCGATCCGGCTAGGATGACCTTCGAGCCGGCGGCCCCGAACCGCGTCAGATCCGCCCATTCCGGGTGCTCGATCAGGTGCCAGAAAGGCCCGATCGTCTGGCCGCTGGTGGCGCTGGGCACGGCTCAGCTTCCCATCGGCGTGGCCTCGCGGCCGCGCAGGACGATGTCAAACCGATAACCCAGCGCCCATTCGGGCTCGGTGGCGCTCATGTCCAACGCGCAAATGAGTCGGTTGCGCGCCGCCTCGTCGGGGATCGACAGGAAGATCGGATCGAGCGCGAGCAGCGGGTCCCCCGGAAAATACATCTGCGTGATCAGCCGGGCGGCAAAGCCCGACCCGAAAAACGAGAAATGAATGTGGTTCGGCCGCCAGGCATTGTGGTGATTGCGCCAGGGATAGGCCCCCGGCTTGATCGATGTGAACCGATACCACCCCTGATCATCGGTGTAGACCCGGCCTTCGCCGCGAAAATTCGGGTCGATCGGCGCATCGTGCTGATCTCCCGGGTGCTGATAACGGCCGGAGGCGTTGGCCTGCCAGATTTCGACAATCGTGTCAGGTATCGGCCGGCCGGCCTCATCGGTGATGCGGCCGTGGACAATAATGCGCTCACCCAACGCCGCTTTGCCGTCGACGACAGACAAATCGGGGATCGGCGGAAAATGCGCGAGGCCGAAACGCGGCCCCGTGGTCTCGGTGACCGTGTGCGGCAGCCGTACGAGGGGCTCCTGCGGGTGCCGCTTGTGAGTGCTGCCATACGCCGAAGCATCGTAGGGAGGCTGTGTTCCCGGGTGGTATGGCCGAAACGGCACCGTTTCACGCTCACTCTGCATTTCCCGTTCTCCCTTAGCTGACAGCCTCTCGCGTCGACTTACTCTTTTGTCGCAATGCGGCCAGCGCCTCGGGTGTGTCGATGTCGACGAGGATCGCGTCGTCGTCCATTTCCACTTCCGCGACAACTTCGGCATGCTCGCCGATCAGATGCTTGGCGCCGACATCTCCCGCGAGCGCCGCCATTTCTGGGAAGAACTTTTTCGACCACAGGACAGGGTTGCCCCGCTTGCCGCGCCGCGTCGGCACGACGATCGCGCGGCCCTCGAGCGGGTTGAACGCGGCAATCAGGCGGTCGAGGTGTCGCCCCGAAATCAGCGGCATGTCGCCCAGGCAAACCAGCGTGCCGTCGAGATCGGGGGGCAGCGCGGCGATCCCGTGTTTGAGCGACGTGGACAGGCCGTCGGCGAATTCGGGATTGCGGACCCTCTCGACCGGCAATTTGCCGAGGGCCGTATCGACCGCATCACCCTGATTGCCTAGCACGGCGACGATCGGGCGCGCGCGCGATGCGAGCAGGCGCTGCGCTACGCGTGCGACCATCGGCACTCCGTCGAGCTTGGCAAGGAGCTTGTTGGGACCGCCCATACGCCGTGATTGGCCGGCTGCGAGCAGCACGGCTCCAATACGAGGTCCCTGAGGCTTGGCGTCGACCCTCCGTTCCCTCGCCGCGGTCGCTTCGGCGCGGGGGAGCGGCCGCGACGGGATCTCCGCGAGAAGCCCGCCGCTGCCCATCCGCATGATCTCGCCTGGTCCTACCGTTAACCCGGCGACCAACCGCTCAAGCACCCAATCAAAGCCGTTTACCTTGGGGGAGCGCGCGCAGCCCGGCAACCCGAGCACAACCCGTTCGCCGACATGGCCAAGGAGCAGCAGATTGCCAGGATCGACCGGCATGCCGAAATGGTCGATGCGGCCGCCCCCGGCGACCACCGCCGCAGGGATCACGTCGCGGCGGTCAACGATCGCCGATGCACCATGGACCAGCAGGATATCGATCCCGTGGCCCATCGCGTCGCGGATTAGTGGCGCCAATTCGGCGATCGCATGACTGCAGCGTTCTTCGAACTTCAGTGTGCAGCCGAGCGCCGCCAGACGGCTCTCGGTGACCTGTCGGGTCTTGTCGAGAATGCTTTCCTTCAACCCGGGCAGCCTCGTCTGTACGAGGCCCATCGACAGCTGGCGAAAGGGCGCGACCCGCAGCAGCGGACCTTCGGCGATTGCCGCCTGGACGCAATCTTTGACTGCCGCCTCGGGTGCCCCGAACGGGATGATCTTGACCGTCGCGACCATCTGCCTCGGCTCGACGATGGCAAAGGGAGGCAATGTCCCGAGTGTGATCGCCTCGTCCACAAGGTTGAGACGGTTGACCCGCGCCGGGTCGAAGACGAGGAGCCCGAACGTTTCAGCATGGAGATTGACGCGGCCGGTAAACGGGGCGGCGGCCGTAATCCCGGGTCCGATGGCTGCCGCCGCGACGCGTTCCGCCGCGTCATTTTCGCCGATATCTCCAGTATCGAGCCGGGCGACCGTGATCTCAGAGAGGCCGGCAGCGGTGATCGCGTCTATATCAGCACGCGACAGCACGCGACCCTTTTTGAGCGCCGTGGCCCCCAGCTTCAAGCTATGGGCGAGGATCGCGCCTTCAGCCTCGGTGACCGAGACCTCGCCGAACCTCACGCCGCCTCCGCCGCCGCCTCCGCCTCGCCGTGGCGCAGGATCTGGGTCATTTCAGCAGCGATCGAGATCGCCACCTCTGCCGGGGAAACTGCGCCGATCGCCAGCCCGATAGGCCCGTGGATGCGGGCGAGATCGCTGTCGCTAAAGCCCTCTTCCTTGAGCCGAGCACAGCGTCCGGCGTGATTGCGGCGAGAGCCGAGAGCGCCGATGTAGAAACAGTCAGAACGCAAAGCCGCGGCAAGCGCTGGGTCGTCGAGTTTTGGGTCATGGGTCAAGGCGATGACCGCCGACCCGCGATCAGGCTTTAGCCGTTCGAGCGCTTCGTCGGGCCATTCCTGTGTCAACTCGACATCGGGGAACCGGGCCGCCGTTGCGAACGCGCCGCGCGGATCGATGACCGTCACCGCGTAATCGGCCATCGTCAATATCCGCGCCAACGGCTGTGCGATGTGTACCGCACCGATAATAAAGCAACGGTGCGGCGGGGTTAGCACCTCGACGAACACAGACCCGGCCGCCGTCTCGATGGTTCGGTTGCGGCCGGTCCGCCAGATCTCGCGTACCCTTTCGAGCGCGGCGTGCTCGAGCGTCAGATCGCCCTCGGCCTGCTCGCCTTCGAATAGCATTTGGCGACCTGTGGCGAGGTCGGTTGCAAGAGCGACACTGCGGTGTTCACGCTCCGCGGCGACGATGCGGTCGAGGATGCGGCCTTTCATTCGACTCGCTCCACAAAGATCTGGATTTTGCCGCCGCAGGCTAGACCGACTTCCCATGCCTGGTCGTTGGTGACGCCGAAATCAAGGAGCCGCGGCTTGCCGTCACGGATCGCTTCAAGCGCCTCCTCGACGACCGCGCCCTCCACACAGCCGCCCGATACCGAACCGACCATGGCGCCGGCATCATTTACCGCGAGCTTGGCACCGACTGGCCGTGGTGATGAACCCCAGGTGCTGACGACAGTAGCCAGCGCCACGCCCGAACCGGTCTCACGCCAGCGCGCCGCTTGCTCCAGAATTTCCGCCGTATCGCTCATGCTGCCTTCTCCTGGTTTCTGCGCCACGGCGTTTCAGCCGTCCCTCGCCGCGCGATCGGTGCGCTCAGCACCTCGATCAGGTTTTCGAGGGTTTCGAGATTGTGCACCGGGCGGAACTCGTCGACATACGGCATCATCGCTCTCATACCGAGAGATTTTGGCTCGAACCCCTCATAGCGCAACAGCGGGTTCAGCCAGATCAGCCTTCGGCAGGAGCGGTGCAGCCGGTCCATTTCATGCGCCAGGCCCGCACCGGCATCGCGGTCGAGACCGTCGGTAATGAGCAGCACGATCGCACCCTGACCCCGCACGCGTCGCGACCACAGCCGGTTGAAGTCGGCTAGCGCGTGTCCGATGCGTGTCCCGCCCGACCAGTCGACGACTGCGTCCGCGACCCGCTCGAGCGCCAGATCGACGTCGCGGTGCCGCAGGTATCGGGTGATATTCGTCAGCCGCGTGC
>Ga0306920_100007955_pt1 | contig 14024 bp, 9 predicted proteins | sample flu12Cox44000170_FD_204666 | JGI IMG/M metagenome (GOLD analysis project Ga0306920, IMG submission 204666) | Lab enrichment of tropical soil microbial communities from Luquillo Experimental Forest, Puerto Rico - flux4day.12C.oxic.44.000.170 (v2)... | ecosystem: Environmental > Terrestrial >...
CCCGAAATCGATGCTGGTGGTGGGCTCGGGCGCGATCGGCATCGAGTTCGCCTCCTTCTACCGTGACATGGGCGCCGAGGTGACGGTCGTTGAGCTGTTGCCGCAGATCCTGCCCGTCGAGGATGCCGAGATCGCGGCACATGCGCGCAAGCGTTTCGAGAAGGCCGGCATGAAGATCCTGACCGGCGCCAAGGTCACCAAGGTCGAGAAGGGCGCGAATGCCGTCACGGCCCATATCGAGGACGCCAAGGGCGCGCAGCTCACGATCACGGCCGAGCGGCTGATCTCGGCGGTCGGCGTCGTCGGCAATATCGAGAATCTCGGGCTCGAGAAGCTCGGCGTGAAGACTGACCGTGGCTGCATCGCGATCGACGGCTTGGGCCGCACCTCGGTCGGCGGCATCTACGCGATCGGCGATGTCGCGGGCCCCCCGATGCTCGCCCACAAGGCCGAGCATGAAGGCGTCATCTGCGTCGAGGCGATCAAGGGCCTCGAGGTGCATCCGATGGACAAGCTGAAGATCCCCGGCTGCACCTATTGCCAGCCGCAGATCGCCTCCGTCGGCCTCACCGAGGCGAAGGCGAAGGAAGAAGGCTTCGAGCTCAAGGTCGGGCGCTTCCCTTTCATCGGCAACGGCAAGGCGATCGCGCTCGGCGAGCCCGAAGGCCTCGTGAAGACGATCTTCGATGCCAAGACCGGCAAGCTCCTCGGCGCCCATATGGTCGGCGCGGAAGTGACCGAGCTGATCCAGGGCTTCGTCATCGCCATGAATCTCGAGACCACCGAGGAGGAGCTGATCCATTCGGTCTTCCCGCATCCGACCTTGTCCGAGACCATGCATGAGAGCGTGCTCGACGCCTTCGGTCGGGTGATCCATACGTGAGCATCATGCACGGCGTCGCCTTGCCCGACGCCGAGACGGTGCCGGCGCTGGGCCAGGGCACCTGGAAGATGGGCGAGGAGCGCGCAAGGCGCCGCCACGAGATTGCGGCGCTGCGTGCCGGCATCGAGCTTGGCCTCACCCTGATCGACACGGCCGAGATGTATGGCGACGGGCGCACCGAGGAGCTCGTCGGCGAGGCCATTGCGGGCCTGCGCGACAAGGTCTTCCTCGTTAGCAAGGCGTATCCGCACAATGCGGGCGCAAAGAGCCTCCCGCTCGCTTGCGAGCGCAGCCTGAAGCGGCTTCGCTGCGAGCGCATCGATCTCTACCTCCTTCATTGGCGCGGCAGCCTGCCGCTCGCCGAAAGCGTCGAGGCCTTCGAGGCGCTGCGCCGTTCAGGCAAGATCCGTCATTGGGGCGTGAGCAACTTCGACACGGAGGATCTCGAGGAGCTCGCGGCCGCAGGCGGCGGGGCCTGCGCCACCAATCAGATCCTCTATAATTTCAGGCGGCGCGGCCCCGAATTCGAGCTTCTGCCCTTCATGCGGCGCGCGCATATGCCGGTCATGGCCTATAGCCCGGTCGAGCAGGGGCGGGTGCCGGCGACCGGCGTGCTCGCGAGCATCGGCAAAGCGCATGGGGCGAGCCCCGAACAGATCGCGCTCGCCTGGCTTCTGCGGCGCAAGGACGCGATCGTCATCCCGAAGGCCGGGCAGGTCGAGCATGTGCGCGCGAACCACGCGGCTGCGGCCATCACCTTGTCGACCGAGGAGCTTGCCCAGATCGACAAGGCATTTCCGCCGCCGAAGGGCAGGGCGCCCCTGGAGATGTTGTGACGCAGGGGGCCCTCGCTTCGGAGATGGGCCCGCTTCAGGCGATCAACGCCATACTGGCGGATCAGCGGACATTGCGACGGCTGCGGCTCACCTGCGGCCTCATCATGTTCACCTATGTGACCTTCCACCTCGTCAATCACGCGCTCGGCAATATCGGCTGGGAGGCGATGCAGGCGGGGGTGTTCTATGCGGCGCTCGTCTGGCGCAGCCTGCCGGGCACCGTCCTCCTCTACGGTGCCGTGACCCTGCATTTCCTGCTGGCGCTGCTCGTGCTCTATCGGCGCCGCTCCTTCCGCATGGGCTTCGGCGAAGCCACGCGGCTCATTCTTGGCTTCTCGATCCTGCCGCTCATCATCCATCACTTCGTGGCGCAGCGTTACGTCTACTCCGTCCACGACGTGCATCGCGGCTATGATGCGGTGCTCTATTTCGATTTCCACCTGAACCCCGTCAACGCCTCGCGGCAGGTGCTCGTGCTCATCGTCGCCTTCGCGCATGGCGCGATGGGGTTGCACTATTGGCTGCGCTTGAAGCCCGGCTACCGCCGCGCCGCGCCGCTGCTGCTCTCGGCTTGCGTGCTCCTGCCGACGCTCGCCCTTCTCGGCGTGGCGCAAGGCGAACGCCAGATCGCGGCGCTGGCCGACAGCGACCCCGCCTGGGTCGCGGCGCTGACGGCTTCGGCCCATCTCGCCGATCAGCCGCTCTTCGCCGAGCAATGGCGGGTCGAGCTCCTGCTCTATGCGATCTATTGTGGAGGCTTGCTCCTGGTCGTCGCCGCACGCGTGCTTCGCGCCTTCGCCGATCACCGCGGGCGCTCCATCCGCGTCACCTATCCGGACGGGAGGGTGGTGCGCGTGCCGAAGGGCTTCGCCGTCCTCGACGCCAGCCGCTTCGCCGGCATCCCGCACGCCTCGGTCTGCGGCGGCCGGGGCCGCTGCTCCACCTGCCGCATCCGCGTGCTGCACGGCTCCGAGGGACTGCCACCGCCAGCCCCCTCGGAGGCGGCGCTGTTGGCGCGCTTCCATGCAGGACCCACCATCCGTCTCGCCTGCCAGCTTAGGCCTCAGGACGACGTGACGGTGCTGCCGCTGCTCCCGCCCGATATCTCGCCGGACGATCCGAGGCGCCGACAGGCCTCGGGCGACATGGAGCGCTTCGTCGCCATCATGTTCGTCGACATCCGCCAATCGACGGCGCTCGTCGAGAAGCGCTTGCCTTATGACGTGATCTTCATCTTGAACCATTTCTTCGAGGCGGTCGGCGGAGCGGTGTCGGATGCGGGCGGCATGCCGAACCAGTTCATCGGGGACGGCATGCTGGCGATCTTCGGCCTCGAGCGCGAGCCGCGCGAGGCTTGCCGCCAGGCGCTCGCCGCGGCACGGCTCATCGGGGAGCGGCTCGACGAGATGAACCGCCTCCTCGCCGAGGAGCTGCCGCAGCCGATCAGCATCGGCATCGGCCTGCATGCGGGCGAGGTGATCGTCGGCGAGCTCGGCTATCGCGACCGCCTCCTGACGACGGCGATCGGCGACTGCGTGAATGTCGCCTCCCGCTTGCAGGAATTGACGAAGGAATATGCCTGTCAGATGGTCGTGTCGGATATCGTCTTCGATCAGGCGGAACTTCCCGTGGCCGGTCTGCCGCATCATGAAATTCGCGTGCGCGGGCGCGACGCGCTGTTGACGGTGCGCACCGTCAGCGGTGTCGCCGAGCTCGCCGCGTGAGGATGCGGCAGATGAGGGACGGGTCTCGCCGGTCGCTGCGATATGCGCATGGTTGCGGGGGCACGACGCCCCGCCGCCTGCGATCCAAGGGATAAGGAATTGACCGCAACCTGCGGCGCGAGCAGCGTCCGCACAACGACGACGAGGTGGATCATGGTCAAAGGCATTCGCGTTCATGAGGTCGGTGGCCCGCAGGTCATGAAATACGAGGAGTTCGAGCTGCCGAAGCCCGGTCCCGGCGAGGTGCGGGTGGTGCACGAGGCGATCGGCGTGAATTATATCGACACCTATTTCCGCACGGGCCTCTATCCGGCGCCGCCGCCGTTCACGATCGGCAATGAGGCGGCGGGCGTCGTGAGCGAGGTCGGGAAGAAGGTGACGGGCTTCAAGGTCGGCGACCGTGTCGCCTATGTGGCCGGGATGCGCGCCTATGCGGACGAGGCCAACGTGCCGGCCGAGGTTGTCGTCAAGCTGCCGAAGGCGATCTCGGCCGAGACCGCGGCCGGCATGATGCTGAAGGGCATGACGGCCGAGTATCTGGTGCGGCGCACCTACAAGGTGCGGGAAGGGGACACGGTGCTCGTGCACGCGGCGGCGGGCGGTGTCGGGCAGATCCTCTGCCAATGGGCGAAGGCGCTCGGGGCGACGGTGATCGGCACCGTCGGCTCCGAGGAAAAGGCGAAGCTCGCGAAGAAATGCGGCGCGCGCCATGTCATCCTCTATCGCGACGAGGATTTCGTGAAGCGGGTGGGCGAGATCACCAAGGGCAAGAAATGCCAGGTGGTTTATGACGGGGTCGGCAAGGCGACGTTTCCGGGCTCGCTCGACTGCCTCGCCCCGCTCGGCACCTTCGTGAGCTTCGGCAATGCGTCGGGTCCGGTCGATGCTTTCAACCTCGGGCTCCTTTCGCAGAAGGGCTCGCTCTACGCGACGCGCCCGACGCTCAACACCTTTATGGGCCAGCCCGGCGGTATGGCCGCGATGGCAAAGCAGCTCTTCAAGGTCGTCGACAACGGCTCGGTGAAGATCAAGGTGTCGCATCGTTACGCGTTGCAGGATGCAGTAGCGGCGCATGAGGCGCTCGAGAGCCGCGCCACCACGGGCTCGATCGTTCTCATGCCCTGAGCTGCCCTTCGCTTCGCCTTGCGGGAGGAAGGGGACGGCCACGGCGAGAGGCCAGGGCCGGCTTTTCCGCAAGCTGAGGCCTCGACCCGGCCGGAGCCGCTGCGAAAGCCGCTCCGCCCCTCTTCGTTTCATCCCTCTCGATTTTGCACTGACAGGATACCCGATGACGACGATCGCGAAGCGCCTCGGCGCGCTGTTCCTTGCCGGATTGCCGGCTCTCGCGCTGACTGCCGGCAGCCCCGCCCGCCTCGAAGCCGCGACCCCACCCAAGGTGCTGCGGGTCGCGCCGCATGCGGATCTCTCGCTCCTCGATCCGATGTTTGCTTCCATCGTGATCACGCGCGAATACGCGCTGATGGTCTATGAGACCTTGTTCGCCTGGGACTCGAACCTGCAGCCGCGCCCGCAAATGGTCGATACCTGGACGACCTCGCCGGACGGGCTCGTCTGGCGCTTCACCTTACGCGACAATCTTCGCTTCCATAGCGGCGAACCGGTGACCACGACCGACGTGATCGCCTCGCTCAAGCGCTGGATGCAGCGCGATGTGGTCGGCCAGAAGCTCGGCGCGTCGACCGCCTCGCTCGACCGCGTTGACGACAAGACCTTCGAGATCAAGCTCAAGCAGCCGGTCGGCTACATGCTCTTCGCGCTGGGCTCGGCCATCGGCCAGATCCCCGCCATCATGCGGGCGAAGGACCTCGAGGGCGATCCGACGAAGCCGGTGACGACAGCGATCGGTTCGGGCCCCTTCAAGCTGAACAAGGCCGAGACCGTCTCGGGCTCGCGCGTCGTCTTCGAGCGCAACGCCGATTACGTGCCGCGGAACGAGCCGGCGGATGGGCTCGCCGGCGGGCGCATCGCCAAGGTCGATCGGGTGGAGTGGACCTTCATTTTGGATCCCGCCACGGCGTCTGCGGCCTTGCAGAATGGCGAGATCGACATCTGGGAGCAGCCGAGCCTCGATCTCGTCTCGCTCGTGACGCGCAACCCGCAGGTCAAAGCGAAGCCGCTGAGCAAGCTGAGCAACCAGGCGATGCTGCGCCCGAACTCGCTTTACCCGCCCTTCAACGACCCGCGCGCCCGCCTCGCTCTCGCCTACCTCACCGACCAGCCGGACGTGCTCGCCGGCGGCTTCGGCGATGAGAAATGGTGGAAGAGCTGCACCTCCTACTTCATCTGCAATGGCCCCTATGGCACCGAGGCCGGCACGGACGCCTTCCGCAAGCCGAATGTCGAGCTCGCCAAGAAGCTTCTGGCCGAGGCCGGCTACAAGGGCGAGAAGCTCGTGATGGTCTCGTCAAAGGATATTGCGCCGATCGGCCAGATGGCCGAGGTGGTCGCCGACGAGCTGACGAAAGCCGGCGTCAATGTCGATCTCATCTGGTCAGATTGGGGCACGGTCACGACGCGCCAGATCAACAAGAACCCGCCGGCGCAAGGCGGCTGGAACCTCTTCGTGACCACGGCCTCGGGGCCGACCATGCACAGCCCGCTCACCAATATCGGCACCAACATGTCCTGCGACCAGAAGAACTTCGCCGGCTGGCCCTGCGACGAGGAGGCGGAGAAGCTGCGCCAGGCCTTCCTCGACGCTGCCGATGACGGGGCGCGCCATGGCGCCGCCGAGACGCTGCACAAGCGCCTCGCTGAGATGCAGCCCTATCGGGTGCTCGGCCAATACGACCAGCCGATCGCCTTCAGGAGCAATGTCTCAGGGATTCTGGAATCGCCCGTGGTCGTCTATTGGAACATCGACAAGCAGCCATAGGCCGAGGCCCGCTCAGCTGAGGGGAGCGGGCTGCGGCCCGCTGTCGAAGCAGCCGACGACGACCTGATCGAAATCGATGATCGATCCGGTCATCAGGCCGGATTCCTCGCTCGAGAGATAGGCGCAAGCGCGTGCCACCTCGTCGGGCTTCACGAGCCGGCCCATGGGCAGGCCGGCTTCGGCCGCCTCTCGCCACCCATCACTTGCGCCGTGATACGTCTTCATGATGCGGTCTTCGCCCGGCGTATCCATCCAGCCGATGCACAGGCCGTTGATGCGGATGCCGTGGCGCATGACGCCGAATGCCGAGTTTTTGGTCAGCGTGATGAGCGCGCCCTTGGAGGCGCAATAGGCCGTGATGAAGCTCTGGCCGCCATGGCCCGAGATCGAGATGATGTTGACGATCGTGCCGCCGCGACGATCGCGACGCATCAGCTTTGCGGCCTCCTGGGTCAGGAAGAAGGGCGCGCGCACATTGACGGCGAACATACGGTCGAAGAGTTCGGGGCTCGTGTCGAAGATCGTGCCGCGATCGGTGATCGCCGCGGCGTTGACGAGCGCATCGATCCGCCCGTACGCCTTGTCGGCCGCGGCGATCACCGCGCGAGCATCCTCGACCTTCTCAAGATCGGCTTCCACATAGAGCGCCTTCGCGCCCTTCTTCTCCAACTCTGCCTGCACGGCCTCGCCGTTGCGCCTATTGCGCCCGCAGATCACGAGGGCTTCTGCGCCCCGATCCACGAACAGGCTCGCGACCTCGGCGCCGAGGCCTTGCGTGCCACCCGTGACGACAGCGACCTTGCCGGCCATCGAGAGCTTGTCGAATGTTTGAGCGTTCATGAGGATCACCGCGTGATCATGAATTAGACGCCGAGCCGCTGCTTCTTCTTCGCCGCTGCATGCTCTTTGGCGGCCGCGCGCACCGTCTCGCTCGGCGAGACGGCAGGGACGCCCACGTCCCACCAGGCATCGCCTGGCGTCCAGGTGAAGGCGTCGGTCTTGATCACGATCACGCAGGTGCGGTCGGCACGCCGCGCGCGACCGATGGCGGCCTCGAGATCGGCGATCGAGGTGATGGTCTCGGCGAGCGCGCCCATCGCTTCGGCGTGCCTCGCGAAGTCGACGGTCACGAGGCGCTCGGTGCGGCAATCCTTCAAGAGATTGTTGAAGGAGGGCACGCCCTTGAAGTTCTGCAGACGGTTGATGACCGCGAAGCCGCCATTGTCGCAGACGACGACGATCAGCTTATGGCCGGTCAACACCGAGGAGTAGATGTCCGAATTCATCATGAGGTAGGAGCCGTCGCCCACCATGACGATGACCTCGGCGCCGGGCGTCGCCATCTTGGCGCCCCAGCCGCCCGCGATCTCGTAGCCCATGCAGGAGAAGCCGAACTCGCAGTCGAAGGTGCCCGGCGCCTTGACCTTCCAGTTCTTGGTGACCTCGCCCGGCAAGCCGCCGGCCGCGGTGATCACGAGATCACGCTCCCCGGCTCCGCGATTCACGGCGCCGACCACCTGGGCGTAGCTCGGCAGCTCCGCATTAGTCGCGCGCGTGCGCTCATCGACCGTCGCGTTCCACTCGGCGTAGAGAGCGCTCGCCCGATTGGTCCAGGCTTGAGGCCCACGATAGCGGCCAAGCGCTGCGTCGAGCTCGCCCAATGCCTCCTTGGCGTCGCCCACCACCGGCTGCGCGAGATGCTTGCCCGCATCGAATCTCGCAGCGTTGATGGCGATGATCCTGACCTTGCCGCCCTGGAAAACCGACCAGGAGCCCGTCGTGAAATCCTGGAGCCTCGTGCCGATCGAGACCACGACATCGGCCGTCTCTGCGAGAGCGTTGGCGGAGGAGGAGCCGATGACGCCGATCGGGCCTGCATTCATCGGATCGAGATGGGTGAGGACGCCGCGTCCCGCGATCGTCTCGACGACCGGAATGTTGCGCTTTGCCGCAAAGGCTGCGAGCCTTTCGGCCGCAAGCGAATACTGCACCCCGCCGCCCGCGATGATGAGCGGGCGCTTCGCCGTCCTGAGCAGGGCGGCCGCCGCCTGGATCTCGCCGCGGTCGGGCCGAGGCCGGCGGATGCGGTGCAGGTGCGGCTCGAAGAAGCGCAACGGATAGTCATAGGCCTCGCCCTGCGTGTCCTGGCAGAGCCCGAGGAAGGCAGGGCCGCAATCTGCGGGGTCGAGCATGGTCGCGACCGCCTGGGGCAGGGAGCCGAGGATCTGCTCCGGCCGCGTGATCCGGTCCCAGTATCGCGTCACGGCCTTGAAGGCGTCGTTGACCGTGAAGGTGGGATTGCCGAAATGCTCCACCTGCTGAAGAACCGGGTCGGGCAGCCGGTTGGCGAAAGTATCTCCGGCAAGCAGCAGCACGGGCAGGCGATTGGCGAGGGCAACGCCTGCGGCCGTCACCATATTGGTCGCGCCGGGCCCGATCGAGGAGGTCGCGACCATGATCTGGCGCCGCCGCCTGGCCTTGGCGAAAGCGGTCGCCGCGAGCGCCATGGATTGCTCGTTCTGCCCGCGCCAGGTCGGCAGCACGTCCTTTGCCCGCTCCAGCGCTTCGGACAGGCATGTGACGTTGCCGTGGCCGAATATGCCGAAGACGCCGGGGAAGAGCGGTAACTCGACGTCGTCGATGACCGTCCTCTGGGCGGAGAGATATCGGACCAGGGCTTGCGCCATGGTCAGGCGCACCGTCCGCATGGGCATCTCCTCCTGTTGCCGTCTTCGACCGAGAGTTGGCCTCTCTGACCCAGAGCGGCGCCATCTTCACAGGATCGGCGTCGTTTGCAACAATAGGAACCGGATGGGGTGTGAGGAAGCTTCGGCTTGTAATAATGCCATGATCCGCGTCGCAGTGCTCGGTGCCGGACGCATCGGCAAGATCCATGCTCGCAATGTCGCGGCGCATCCAGGCTGCCGTCTGATCGCGGTTGCCGATCCGCTCAAGGCCGCGGCGCGCGCGCTCGCTTCGAGCCTCGGCGCCCAAGCGAGCGCGGACCCGGCCGCGGTGCTCTCTCGTGACGATGTCGATGCCGTCATCATCGGCACCCCGACCGACACCCATGTCGACTTCATCCTCGAGGGTGCGCGGCGCGGAAAGGCCGTGCTCTGCGAGAAGCCGATCGATCTCGACATCAGCCGCGCCGATCACGCGGTCGCCGAGGTCGAGCGGCTCGGCGCCCGTGTCATGATCGCCTTCAACCGCCGCTTCGACCCGAGCGCCGCAGCCATGAAGCGCGCGATCGATGCAGGTGAGATCGGTGAGGTCCGCCAGGTGATCATCACGAGCCGCGATCCGGAGCCGCCGCCACCCGGTTATACGGGGTCGGGCGGCGTCTTCCGCGACATGACCATCCATGATTTCGACATGGCGCGCTTCCTCCTCGGCGAGGAGCCGGTCGAGGTACTGGCGATGGGCAATGCCCTCATCGATCCTGAGACGCCCGAAGGCTACGACACGTTGATGGTGATGCTGCGCACGGCGTCGGGACGCCAATGCCACATCAACAATTACCGGCAGGCGGTCTATGGCTACGACCAGCGCTTCGAGGTGCTGGGCTCGCGCGGGTTGTTGATGAACGAGAATCTCCGCCCGACCACCTTGCGCCGCTGGAGCGGCGAGCGGACAGAGGCGAAGGATCCGCTCCTGTATTTCTTCCTGGAGCGCTACGCGGAGGCCTACCGGCTCGAGCTCGACGCCTTCGTCGCGGCGCTCGACGCGGGTAACGCCATGCCGGTGACGGCGCGCGACGGCCGCGCGGCGCTGCGCCTTGCCGATGCGGCACTCGAGTCTGCGCAAACGGCACGCGCGATCAAAGTTTGAGGGGAGCGGCATGACGCGCGAGATCGGGGTCGGCATCATCGGCACGGGCTTCATGGGCAAGGCCCATGCCTTCGCCTATCAGGCGGTGTCCGGCATCTTTCCGCTGGAGCTCAGGCCCGTGCTCGAGATCGTCGCCGACAATGATCGGGAGGCCGGCGCGCGGGCGCATCGGCAGCTCGGTTTCAAGCGGGTGACGGAGGATTGGCGCGAGCTCGTCGCTGATCCCGCGATCGGCATCGTCTCGATCACCACGCCGAATATCGTGCATCGCGAGATGGCACTCGCGGCGATCGCCGCCGGCAAGCACGTCCATTGCGAGAAGCCGATCGCGCCCGATGCCGAAGCCGCGCGCGATATGATGGAGGCCGCCGAGGCGGCAGGTGTCGTTACGCAGGTCGGCTACAACTACATCAAGAACCCGCTCCTCGCACTGGCGCGCGACATGATAGCGGCGGGCGAGCTCGGTGATATCACTGGCTTTCGCGGCATCCATGCCGAGGATTACATGGCCGATCCGCAAGTGCCCTGGAGTTGGCGTGTCGATCCGCGCGGCGGGGGCGGGGCCATCGCCGATCTCGGCAGCCACATCATCGGCATGGCGCGCTTCCTCATCGGGCCAATCGCCGAGGTCTTCGCCGAGCTCGAGACTGTGGTGAAATCGCGCCCGGTGACGCAGGGCTCGGCCGAGCGCCGGGCCGTCGACGTCGACGATGTGGCGCGGCTCATCGTGCGCTTCGCGCGTGGCTGCGGCGGCAGCATCGAGGCGAATTGGGTGGCGACCGGGCGCAAGATGCAGCTTGGCTTCGAGGTCTCGGGCTCGAAGGGGGCGCTCGTCTTCACGCAGGAGCGCTTCAACGAGCTCCTGCATTGCCGCACGGGTGGCGACCCGCGTCATGCGGGCTTCACGCGCATCGAAGCCGGGCCGGCTCATGCTCCTTACGGGCTCTTCTGCGTTGCGCCAGGTCACCAGCTCGGCTTCAACGACTTGAAGACCATCGAGGTCGCCGATTTCCTCGCAGCCATCGACGGCGGGTCGCGCAAGGGCCCGGATTTCCGCGAGGCATGGGAGATCCAGAAGACCATCGACACGGCGATCTCGTCGGCCAAGGCCCGAGCCTGGCAGCCCATCCGCTGAGGCCTCGCACAGATCGGCGCCTGGCCGGCGCTGTCTCGAGATCAGGCTGGCAAGCCTGCCTCCAGAAGCCCCGTCTCATGGCGCTTGCGATCGGGCACGTGCTTGTAGTGCTGGGTCGCGAGATAGCTGGCCACCGAGAATGACGGCTCGAGCTTCATGACTTCGGCCGCATGCGCCGACGCTGCGACCGCGTTGCGCATCTGCGCGAAGGTCGCGGCCAGGAAGGCGTGATGCGTGTAATCGGGCCGCGTGATCCGCGCGAAAGCCTCGACCGCCTCCGCATATCTCTCGGCGCAATAATAGGCGCGCCCAAGATGGCTCCAGAAACGCTCAGGATGATAGGGGTTGAGGCGCATCGCCTGCTTGATCCAGTCGATCGCTTCTTCCGGACGCCCGAGCCAGGTCAGAAGCTCGCCTTGCTGCACCACCACGAGGTCGTAATTGGGATTGAGCGCGAGCGCCCGTTCCTGGTGATAGGCGGCCTTGTCATGGTCGTCGTGCGTCAGGTTCAGGGCTGCGAGGATGCGGTGCACGTCGCTGTCATTGTCGTCGAGCGCAAGGGCGACCTGCAACTCCTCGTCCACCCTTTGCAGGGTGGCGTCGCGGTCCGCGCACCACCCATAAACCCAGGTCTGGCCGAGCACGCAGGCCTTCCAGGCATGAGCATGGGCGAAGTTGGGGTCGCTTGCGAGCGCGCGGTCCAGGAGGCGCTGCGCCTCGGCGTTGTCCTCTCGCTGCGAGCGGTGATGCAGCACCTTGGCGGCGAGAACGCATTCATAGGCCGCCATATTGTCGGTCCGCTTGCGCTTGGCGCGTTCCTGGGTCGCGGCCTCGACGCGGCCGGGAAGCGTCGCCACGATCGCGCGCGTGACCTCGTCCTGAATCGCGAAGATATCCTCGAGCTTGCGATCGTAGCGTTCGGCCCAGACATGGCGGTCCGTTGCCGCGTCGATGAGCTGCACCGTGACGCGGACGCGGTCGCCGGCCTTGCGCACGCTGCCCTCGAGCACATAGTCGACGGCCAATTCGCGCCCGACCTCCTGCACATTCACCGCCTTTCCCTTGTACACGAAGGCCGAATTTCGCGAGATGACGAGAAGCTCGCGGAAGCGCGACAGCTCCGTGATGATGTCCTCGGTGAGGCCGTCGGCAAAGAATTCCTGCTCCGGATCGCCGCTCATATTGGCGAGCGGCAGGACGGCGATCGACGGCTTCCTGGCGGTGGCCACAAGCGCTGCCGGCTTGCCACCCTGCGGCTCGGCGCTGATGGGTTCCGCGCCGGTCTCGAGGTCGAGCCGCAGCCGGAAGACGCGGATCGCCCGGGCGATGTTCTTGACGCTCTGCTCGCCGAGATCCTCGAATGCGATGGCTTCGAGCCTATGTCCGATCTGGTCGCGCACCGCGCGCGAGACGCAGATGCCGCCGGGCTCGGCGAGGCCTTGCAGGCGCGCAGCTACATTGACGCCGTCGCCGAAGATGTCGTCCTCTTCGACGATCACATCGCCGAGATTGATGCCGATGCGGAACTGGATCCACCGCGCGGGCGACACATCGGCGTTGCGCCGCGCCATGCGGCGCTGCACCTCGGCGGCGCACAACACCGCATCGATCACGCTATGGAACTCCACCAGCATGCCGTCGCCGGTGGTCTTGATGATGCGCCCTCGATTCTTGGCGATGGCCGGATCGATGAGCTCGAGCCGGTGGGTCTTGAGGCGCGCAAGCGTTCCCGCCTCGTCAGCCTCCATCAGCCGGCTAAAGCCGACCATGTCGGCGGCAAGGACCGCGGCGAGCCTTCGCTCAGGCCCGGGTACTTCCATTCTCGCCCTCTCAGGCCGGGCAATCTAGCAGTGATACGCTCGCGGCGCGATACATCGAACGGGTGATACCGGGCGGGTGAGGCGTCCGACGGCCTCCTTCAGCGCCCTGCGCCCGATTTCACTGGCTCGGTCAAGAAGCGCCCCGTCGATGGTTTCAACGCCGGCTCTTCCATCTGGTCAACCGTGGGCTCTTTCCCTTCGATCATGGCTCGCAAGCCGGCGATCGCCCGGGTCATTCGTTCGGCGAATTTGGCTGCGGCGCCGTCGACGAATGCCCTGTCCTTCGGCTTCGGCTTGGCGACGCGCAGCTCCAGATGCGTCGTTCCGTTTGGGCCATCCAGAAGGGCGCGGGTCAACACGATCTGCGGCGCTCCTGGAACCGGAAGCGTAATACCGACCGTAAAGTAGTCGGCCGGGCGCCAATCGAGCGTCTCCTCAATGTTCGTATGTTTGCCGTGCTGGCAGTGATTCTGGGTGCCGACGCCGCGTCGCCCTTTGCCCGAATGCTCGACGATGTTGTCGGCGTCCCACCAACTCTGCCACTGGCCGGGCACGGTGAGATACTCCCACACCGTCTGCCGCGGCGCGGCGATATCGAACTCCAACGTGGCGTGTGCGTCGCCCCGCGTCACCTCCATCCGAACTTGCGCGTCTTCCTGCCCCCACGCCGCTTCGAGATCGCGCAGCCACAGCTTCACGTCGCCGATGACATCGATGGTTTCGTGATGCGCGATGAGGCCTTGCGCCACCGGATCGACGCCCATGGCGCGTATGGCGGCGTCGCTGTAGAGCGCATAGGCGCGGCCGCCGAGCTTCTCGCCGACCGAGTTCTTGAGCAGGCGGTGGACGAGAATGACATCGCGCCCGGCGAGCTCTTCTCTGCCGCCCATCTTCTGCTT
>Ga0306920_100007956_pt1 | contig 14023 bp, 12 predicted proteins | sample flu12Cox44000170_FD_204666 | JGI IMG/M metagenome (GOLD analysis project Ga0306920, IMG submission 204666) | Lab enrichment of tropical soil microbial communities from Luquillo Experimental Forest, Puerto Rico - flux4day.12C.oxic.44.000.170 (v2)... | ecosystem: Environmental > Terrestrial >...
CTCGCCACCGAGCCCGAGCTGCTCTGCCTCGATGAGCCGACGGCGGGCATGAGCGCGGCCGAGACCCACGACACCATGGAGCTGGTGCGCCGCATCGCGAAGGACCTGACGATCCTGATCGTGGAGCACGACATGCAGGTGGTGATGGCGCTAGCCCAGCGCATTACCGTGCTGCACTACGGCGACGTGCTGGCGGAGGGAACGCCGGCGGAGATCCAGCGCAACCCGCGGGTGCTGGAGGTCTACCTCAAGACATGAGTCCGGACCCCACGCCAATGGAGCCCCTCGTCGCGGTCGAGGACGTGCACACCTATTACGGCAAGAGTCACATCTTGCACGGGGTCTCGCTCCACGTCGACCGCGGGGAGGTCGTAGGCCTGCTCGGGCGCAACGGCGTCGGCAAGAGCACCACGCTCAAGACCATCATGGGCCTCGTCCATCCCAATCGCGGCAAAGTGCTGTTTGCCGGCAAGCCCATCACCGGCTTGCCGGCGCACAAATTGGCGCGACTCGGCATAGGCTACGTCCCGGAAGATCGGCGGATTTTTCGCCTGTTGACGGTGATGGAGAATCTGCGCACCGGTCTCGATCGCCACGGCGTGACCGAAGCGAGAAAGCAGGAGCTGCTCGACAAGGCCTTCACTTATTTCCCGGTGCTGGCCGAGCGGCGCAATCAGGCCGGCGGCACGCTGTCGGGAGGCGAGCAGCAGATGCTCGCCATCGCCCGAGCGATGATGCTCGAGCCCAAGATCATCCTGCTGGACGAACCCACCGAAGGGCTGATGCCGCGAATGGTTTCGCAAATCCGGGAGATCATCGAGGTGCTGCACCGGGAGGGCGTGGCGATTCTGCTGGTGGAGCAGAACGTGCCGCTCACGCTCGAGGCCAGTCAGCGTATCTACATCATGGAGAAAGGCGCAGTGCGGCATCACTGCGCGGCGTCCGAGCTCAAGATCGACGACGCGGTCGTCCATCAGTATCTGGGGGTGTAGCATGACGCCCGTGCTGGAGTTTCTCCAGGCCATTCCCTACGATCAGATCCTGATCCAGACGGTGAACGGCATCGTCACCGGCATGATCCTGGCGCTGATTGCCTCCGGCCTCACGCTGATCTTCGGCATCATGGACGTGGTCAACTTCGCCCATGGCGAGCTGTTCATGTTCGGCGCCTATATGGGCGTGGTCGTGCTGGCGGCAACCGGCAGTTTCTGGCTTGCGCTCCTGCTCGCCACGCTGATCGTGGCGCTGATCGGCGCGGCCCTGCAGATCACGACGCTGCGTCCTCTGATCGGCCGCGATCCTCTGACCACCATCCTCGCCACCTTCGGCATTTCACTGGTCATGCAGAACTACGCGCTGTGGCAATTCGGCCCGGTGGCGCGCAAGATTCAGGAGCCCTTCACCGGCCAGTTCACGCTGTTCTACCTCGAATACCCGTGGTACCGGGTGCTGATCGCGGGGCTCTCGGCCGCCATCATCGGCGCCTTCTGGCTGTTCCTCAAATACGGCACCTACGGCATCTGGATCCGCGCCACCACGCAGGATCGCGTCATGGCCGAGGCCATGGGCATCCCGGTGTCGTGGGTCTACACCACGGTCTTCGCCATCGGCGCGGGGATGGCCGCCGCTAGTGGCGTGCTGTTCGGTCCGCTGGTCGGCGTCAATCACGCCATGGGGGTAGACTGGATATTGAAGGCCTTCATCGTGGTGGTCGTCGGCGGCATGGGAAGCCTGGGCGGCTCCATCGCCGCATCGATCTTCATCAGCCTGCTGGAGGCTTACGCCTCGATCTGGGTGAGCCCGGCGCAGGCAGTGATCGTCTCCTTTGTGGTCCTCATCCTCACCCTGCTGTTCCGGCCGACCGGCCTCTTCGTTCCGACGCCGAAATGAGCAAGCGCTCCGCGACCGTCTACTGGACCGGGTTCTCGGTCATCCTGGCGCTACTGATCGTGGCGCCGCTGGTGCTGCCGGAATTTTGGCGGCGCTTCGTCACCGAGATCCTGATCTGGGGGCTGCTGGCCATGTCCTCCGACATCCTCATCGGTTACACCGGGATGGTGTCGTTCGGCCACTCGGCCTTCTTCGGTCTCGGCATGTACGGCGCGGCGGCGGCGCTGCTGATGGTCAAGCCGCCCAATCTGTGGCTGGCGATCGTCTATGGGCTCATCGGCTCGGCGGGAATCGCGCTGTTCGTGGCCTATTTCAGCACACGGTTGCGCGACATCTATTTCGCCATCACCACGCTCATCTTCTCGCAAATCTTCTACGTCATCATCTTCACCTGGACAGAAGTGACCGGCGGCGAGAATGGCCTGAGCTTCCGCCGGCCGCCGCTGGAATTTCCCGGATTGTTCTCCGTGCCGTTCACCTCGGAGACGCTGCACTGGTTCGTGCTCGCCGTCGTCACGGCGTCGTATCTGATCCTGCGGCGCATCACCCAGTCGCCGTTCGGCATGGTGCTGCAGTCGATCCGCGAGAACGAGGCGCGCACCCGCGCCATCGGCTACGCAGTCGAGCGCTACAAGATCGTGGCGGTGATGCTCTCCGGCTTGTTCGCGGGCCTCGCCGGCGTGCTCTACGCCATCCAAAACCGCTTCGCGGCGCCCGATTTCGTTTACTTTCTGGTTTCTGGCGAAACGGTGATTTTCAACGTCATCGGCGGCATCGGCACGCTGGTGGGACCGATCGTCGGCGCTGCCTTCTTCCTGCTGCTGCGCGAGGCCTTCTCGCGCTTCTTCACCGAATTCTACCTCATTCCCGTGGGCGTGATCTTCATCGCCATGGTGATCTTCATGCCGCAGGGGCTGCTCGGCTTCATGCGGCGGTGGCTCAACCAATAGCGCAGCGGCTGGCGAGCCGGTCGCGCGGCGCGCGAAGCGGCGATTTTCCGACGGCCGGACCACGCGCTACGCTGGCGTGAGCCTCGCGTCTCCACTAACATTCGACCGGAACCCATCACATCGCGACCAGAAGGCTAAGCGGACATGGCCAAGTTCGGCATCGGACAAGCTGTGCGGCGAGTGGAAGACCAGCGTTTCCTGCTCGGGCAAGGACGCTACGTCGACGACATCAGCCTGCCCGGGCAATGTTACGGGGTGACGGTGCTCTCGCCGCACGCCCACGCCCGCATCAAGCGCGTCGACGTCGCCAAGGCCAAGGCCGCGCCAGGCGTGCTCTGCGTGCTCACCGGCGCCGATGCGGTGGCGGAAAAACTGGGCAGCTTCACCGCTCACCTGATGCCCGAAGACTTCGGCGCTCCCAAGGGACACCGCACGTTCCAGCCGGTGCTCAATGCCGACAAGGTGCGCTTCGTCGGCGACCGCGTCGCGTTCGTCGTCGCTGAGACGCTGACCCAAGCGCGCGATGCCGCCGAGCTGGTCGAGGTCGACTATGAGCCTCTGTCGGCGGTGGTGAACCTCGAAGACGCCGCCAAGGACGGCGCCGCCAAGGTCTGGGACGATTGTCCGCAGGGCAATGTCGGGTTCCGCCTCATGTTCGGCACCAAGGATGCGACCGACGCCGCCTTCGCCAAGGCCAAGCACGTGGTGAAGCTGCGGGTCGAGAACAACCGGCTTTCCCCGGTCGCCATGGAGCCGCGGGTGGCCATCGGTGACTACAACGCCGCCGACGATTCCTACACGCTCTACACCGCTTCGCAGAATCCGCACGGCGTGCGCATGGAAATGTCGCACATCTTCCACGTGCCCGAAAATTGCATCCGCGTTGTTGCTCCCGACGTCGGCGGCGGCTTCGGCCTCAAGGGCAACCCGTTTCCCGACGACGCGCTGGTGCTCTGGGCTGCGCGCCGCCTGCGCCGCCCGGTAAAGTGGGTAGCGAGCAGGTCGGAAAGCATGCTGACCGACCATTGCGGTCGCGAGACCGTCTATTACGGCGAGCTCGCGCTCGACGAGCACGGCAAGATTCTGGCGCTGCGGGCAAGATGTCTGTTCCAGCTCGGCGCCTATTTCGTCGGCGCGGCGCTGGCGGCGGGAGCGTTCTCGGTGCGCTTCATTCCGGAGGCCTACGACATCCAGACCATGCACATTCTGTCGCAGGGCCTGTTCACCAACACCTCGCAAAGCGGGCCCTATCGCGGCGCCGGACGCCCCGAGGCGGCTTACTTCACCGAACGACTGATCGAACACGCGGCGCGGACGATCGGCATGGATCCCGCCGAGATCAGGCGCCGCAACTTGATCCCGCCGAGCAAGCTCCCGTACGCGACGCCCACGCTGTGGAACTACGACAGCGGCGAGTTCCAGCGCCTGATGGACAAGTGCATCGAGCTCAGCGACTGGAAGGGCTTTGCGGCGCGAAAGAAAGCCTCGCAAAAGAACGGCAAGCTCCGCGGACGCGCGGTGAGCTACTACATCGAGTTCGGCGGCATCTTCAACGACCGCATGGATTTACGCTTCGATCCCGGCGGAACGCTGACCGTGCTGGCCGGCACGCATTCGCACGGCCAAGGGCACGCGACGGTGTTCGCGCAGCTGGTGCACGAGTGGCTCAACGTCCCGCTCGAAGACATCCGCTATGTGCAAGGCGACACCGCCCAGGTGCCGATCGGCCGCGGCACCTATGGCGCCCGCAGCGCGATCGTCGGAGGCAATGCCCTCAAGGCTGCGAGCGAGGCCATCATCGCGAAGGGCAAGGCGCTAGCCGCCGCGCTGATGGAGGCGGACGCGGCCGATATCGAGTTCAAGGACGGCCAATATCGCGTCGTCGGCACCGACAAGGCGATCACCATCACGGACGTTGCCAAAGCTGCCTATGCGCCGATGGGACCCCTCACCGACAAGTTCGGCGTCGGTCTCGAGGCGAGCGGCAGCTTTAGCCCCAATCCGCCCAGTCATCCCAACGGCGCGCATGTCTGCGAGCTGGAGGTGGATCCGGAGACCGGCGAGGTGGTGATCGACCGCTATTTCGTCGTCGATGACCTCGGCCGCGTTCTCAATCCGATGATCGTGCGCGGACAAATTCACGGCGGGGTCGTGCAGGGCCTCGGCCAGGCGCTGCTGGAGCACCAGGTCTACGATCGCCAATCCGGACAGCTGCTCTCCGGCAGCTTTATGGACTACGGCATGCCGCGCGCCGACACGATGCCGAACGTGGAGGCGGAATTGGAGGAAGTGCCCTGCAAGACCAATCCGCTCGGGGTCAAGGGCATCGGCGAATCCGGCACCATCGGCGCGCCACCGACGGTGATCAACGCGCTCATCGATGCGCTCGAGCCGCTCGGGGTCGACCATATCGACATGCCGGCGACGCCCGCGCGGGTGTGGGAAACGATCACCCGCGCGCGCGCGGGCGCGGCGGCGCACTGACCCGACGCCGCTGCGGCGTTGCTATGGCGAATGCCGTTCTTGCGAACGTGAGACGGCGTCCGAGCTGGCCTTTGGCAGCGCAGACGCGGAGCTAAGGGGCAGCATCGCGGCGCGCACGGCTTCGAGCCAAGCGAGCCAAGCCAGCTGGCCGGCCCGAACCCAGAAAGCAAAGGGGTTGGCTGCTTCGAGGAAGCGGCCGAATGCCTCGAACGACGGCACTGCCTGGAGGTTGATCGAAATCTGTTCGCTGCCGCCGTCCGGCGACTGGCGGTGAACGACCTCAACGTTGAGACCAGGCAGGCGCGCGGTTGCCTTGGTTGCGCCGATCTCGCTCTGTGGTGCGGCGTGTTTGAATTCAGACAAGCATCGCCTCCATAGTTTTGAACCGTCGCTCGCACGCTATCGTCACGCCGCCGCGCGCGCTCCGTCGGTCATGCCCGCGGACATTTTCTCCGTTGAGGTTCATCGCGAACGCGCCATCCTCGTTTGCGTGCCGTCGAGCGTGTCGACAGTGATGTCTTCGATGTTTCGGGGCTCGACAATACCGATTCCGAGTATGAGATTCCGGTCGTCGTGCTCGACGATGTATTGGCCCCAACCACGGTCAACCTCGGCCTCGGCGAGGACAAAGTCCAGGTCGGCCAGGTGTTCCGATCGGTCAGCTTTGATGCCGATTCCATAAGCCAAAGGAGCACCCGGCCTTTTAGGCCATTCTCGTGGAGGAAATCGGCGAGAGCCAGGAATACGACCGCCCAGGCATGGCGTTCGTTGTAGCCCTTGCGTTTGTAAGTTCGCGCCAATCGCACCACCAAGCTCTGGAAACCGCGAACAACGACCGGTCGGCGCGCCAACTGCGGCATTTACTTGGCCCGCCCGATCGCTACCACCTTTCCGCCAGTGGCCGACCTGGCGCAGAACTCGGCCCATGAGTCCATCAGCCGCCGCCGCTTCTCGAACAGATCGCCGCGCCGATAGGCGGCCTCGACCGCGTTCGGGATCGCGTGCGCCAGCGCCATCTCGGCAACCTCACGCGGGAAGCTCGTGCGCTCTGCCGCCCAATCGCGGAACGTCGAACGCAGCCCATGCGTCGTTATGTCAATGCGGGCCGCCTCTTTCGCAACCCTCAGCACGCTGTTCGCTCCGACCGCATGCGCGTTGCGTTGGCCGGGGAAGATATAATCTGAATGCCGAATGAGTCGCATTGCCTTCAGAACTTTAATGGTTGCATCGGATAGCGGAACGCGGTGTTCCTTGTCGGCCTTCATCCGTTCGGCGGGGACAGTCCAAACGCGGTTTACAAAATCAATTTCGGCCCAAGTTGCAACGTTGGCCTCACCCACTCGCGCGATCGTCAGCACGATAAATTCGAGACAGCGCGCGGCAACTCGGGTGTCCTGCCGAACCTTGGCCATGAAAGAACCAGCCTGCACATACGGCAGAGCGGCATGGTGCTTGACCTTGGCAACCTTGTCTCGTGACGGCAGCGCATGTTCCAGCAAGCCGCGCCAGCGAGCGGGATTGTCTCCCGTCCGATAGTAGTGAACGGTCGCCCACCCGAGCACATTTTCGATCCGGCCCCGAACACGCGAAGCAGTCTCGGGGGCCCGTTCCCATAATGGCTTCACAACCTTCAATACAAGCGGAGTGTCGATCGCCGCAACCGGCAGATCTCCAAGCACCGGATAAACGTAACGGGAGAGCGTAGCTCCCCATTCATAGCGATGCTTCGCGTTTGTCCATTTCACTTCGTTGTCCTTGATATAACCTTCCGCGCATTGCTTGAACGTCATTGCCTTGGCTGCCTCCAGCACAGCGGCGGCCCGCTGTGCGCGCTTTTGTTCGATCGGATCATTTCCATTGAGACGCAGCTCGCGCGCCTGTCTCGCCCTCTCTCGCGCTGCCGCTAGCCCCAGCGTGTGGACGGGACCGATTCCCATATCTCGCAAACCGCCGTTGGTGACATACCGGAAAATCCACTGCTTGCTGCCACCCTTGGCGACCCTCAGATACAAGCCGCCGCCATCTGCATACATGCCAGGGCGCTTCGCTCGTGCGACCTTAAAACTCGATAGTCTGTTAAGTGTCCTCGCCATCGCCGCCACCATGCTTGCCATACTTCTTGCCCATTTTCACAAGGCCGACATTGGCAGACGGTGGCGGACACATCAAGACGGCAGCAGTGAAGAAATGTTCACTGCTACTGTATTACCTCAGCCCGTGACGGATATGGGCAGATGCCCCCAGACACGACTCCGGCCGAAATTTTCTCCGCGACCATGATGGTCGGGATGTTGGTATTGCCGCGCGGCACGGTCGGCATGATCGAGGCATCGACGACCCGCAAGCCAGCAACTCCGCGCACGCGTCCCGCCGCGTCGACGACTGTATCGCGATCATTCGCAGCGCCCATGCGGCAGGTGCCCACGGGATGGAACGTGCCGGCAACGTTTTGGCGGATGTGCTCGGCCAGCGCCTCATCGTCCTCGACCAGCGCTGCGAGATCGACGCGCCGATCGGCCAGCGTCGAGAAGATCGGACCGGCGAGCGGCGGCACGAGATCAATGATCGCAGCGATGACCGCGCTCCCAATTCTGTTCGCGGTGCTGATCCGGTTGAGGCGCCGCAGCCGGTCGGTGAACTTCACCGGAAACGTCACGCCGCGCATCGCGCGCACTTTCTCGTGCGCCAGAATTTCGACCGCCCGGCGGAAGCCCTGCATGAAGCGCTTCAGGTCGAGCTCGTGGCCGGCGAAGTTGAATTCGACGCAGGGCCGCCCGGCATCGTGCGCCGTGAGCGAGATTCGCCCGCGCGCCATCGGCTTGAGCAGGGTGGGCGCCAGATTGGCGACCTGGAAGCCCAGCGGGCTCCACGACGTCTTGCACTGCACGTTGATGTACATGTCGGTCCGCGGCGCGCCCGGAAGACCAGACGAGTACCGGAACGCGGTCATCGGATGCGGCCGCACCGACTCGGCCTGCCGTGCGTCACGATGCTGAAGCAGGCCGACGAACACAATGGCATGGTTGGAGAGATTCTCTCCGACGCCGGGCAGATCCGCGCGCACCTCCATGCCGAGCTCACGCAGGTGCCCGGCCGGCCCGATGCCTGAGCGCAGCAGGAACACGGGCGAATGCACGCCGCCGGCGGAGAGGATGACCTCGCGCGCGCGGAATTCCTGTGCCTTGCCGCCGATCCGCGCGCTCACGCCGGTGACGCGGCGCCCCTCGAATACCAATCCGGTCGCAGTCGCACCATTCACGATCCTCAAATTGCTGCGAGCACGCACCCCCGCGTCGAGATAGCAGATCGCCGCCGACGCGCGCTTGTGCGGCCAGTTGCTCATGGGCACCGCGCCGTAGCCGTCGCGGAAATCCGCGTTCATGTCGGCAATGAACGGGATCTGGCGCTCCTGCGCGAAAGCGTAGACCGCCTTCGACAGCGGCGCCCAATCTTCCGGCTTGGTGCGGCGGATCGGCACCGGGCCGTCGCGGCCGTGCAAATCGCCGGTGAAATCCAGCTCGTTCTCGAGCTTGCGGTAATAGGGCAGCACGTCGGACCAGCCCCAGCCGGCCGCGCCATGCGCCTCCCATTCGGCATAATCGTCCGGCGTTCCTCGATACGCCACCATGCCCATCACGGAGGAGCCGCCGCCCATGATGCGCCCTTGCGAAAATTGAACCGGCGGGGAACTCTCCTTGCGGCGCCAATGCACCTTGAGGTCCGGCCAGAAATAAGCGTCGTTGTAGTACGAGGTCGCATAGGTATCGAGCACGTCGGTCGGCTCTTTGCCCGGCGGCGTGTCCGGCCCGGCTTCGAGCAGCAGCACCTTCGCACCCGAGCGCGCAGACAACCGGTTGGCCAGCACGCATCCGGCCGCGCCGCCGCCAATGATGATGGTGTCGAAACTGTTGCTCATGGCTTCTTGAGCGATCCAATTGGTTCGGCGCGCAGCGCCCGTCCACCGCCGCATGACGGCGGCGGAAATGGCTGCCATAATCATTGGACAATAAAACACGCCCAGGAGCAAAGCCCCATGTCGAACCTCCCGTGCGCCAAGCAGATTCTGCGACGCATGTTGCCGGCGATGATTTTGATCGCCGGCGCTAGCGCGACGTGCTCCTCCGCACGGGCGGAATATCCCGAGCGGCAGATCACCATGATCGTCTGCTTTCCCGCCGGTGGCGGAACCGACATCGCGGCGCGGCTGATCAATACTCCGCTCGGCGAGGCGCTGGGCAAGCCGGTGGTCATCGAGAACCGGGGCGGCGCCGGCGGCAATATCGGCATTGCGGCAGCGGCGCGCGCCGGTGGCGATGGCTATACCTTGCTCGTGTGCTCGAGCGCCTACGTGGTCAATCCGAGCCTCTATGCCCAGGCGGCCTACGATCCACACAAGGACTTTGTCCCGGTCATGGTGATCGGGGCGTCGCCCAACGCATTCGTGGTTCCGGCGCAATCGGACATCAAGACCATGCCCGAATTGATCGCCAAGGCGAAGGCAAATCCCGGCAAGCTCAATTGGACGAGCCCGGGCGCCGGGACGACACCCTATCTCGCGGGCGAAGTCCTCAAGCTGCGGACCGGGATCAACATGTTGCACATCCCGTTCCCGGGCGCGGGGCCTGCGACCACCGCCGTGCTCGCCGGCCAAGTCGACCTCTACACCGCCAACATCGGATCGTTGATGGCGCTCATCGACGCCGGCAAAGTGCGCCCCATCGCCGTGACCTCGCGGGAGCGCTGGCTCGATCTTCCTAACGTGCCGTCGCTCGAGGAGCTCGGGGTGAAGGACGCCGTCTCCGATACGTTCCAAGGGATTTACGCGCCGGCCGGGACGCCGCAGCCGGTTATCGACCGGCTCGCGAAGGAACTCAGCTTGATCCTCAAACGCCCCGATATCCGGGAGAAGTTCGTGAAAGCGGGCCTCCCTGTCGTCGCGGAAGGACCGGAGGTTTTCCGCGCGCGCATCGCGCGCGAGGTTCCGATGTACAAGGACATCATCGACAAGGCGGGACTGAAGATACAATAGCTAAAACGCGTCCGCGTCTGATGCACAACGGAGAAATGCGTCGGCCCACCTCCTGATAGTCCGAGCGCAGGGAAATCGACATGCCAAAACCGCTGGCGGGAATTCGGGTCATCGAGCTGGCGAATTTCATCGCCGGCCCGCTTGCCGGCACGCTGCTCGCCGACATGGGCGCCGACGTGGTCAAGATCGAACCGCCGCAGGGCGACATGGGCCGCGCCACGCCCCCGATCCGCGACGGCGAGAGCGTGAGCTTCGTCGCGCTCAACCGCAACAAGCGCAGCCTCGTGCTCGATCTCAAGCGGCCGCAGGCCATCGAGGTGCTGCTCAAGCTCGCGCGCGTATCAGACGTGGTGCTGGAAGCGTACCGGCCGGGCGCGCTCGACAAGCTCGGCCTCGGCGCCGCGCACGTCAAAGCCGTTAACCCGCGCATCGTCTACACCTCGGTGTCGGGCTTCGGCCAGAGCGGGCCCGACCGGCGGCGCGCCGGCGTCAATCTGATCATCGAAGCGTTTTCGGGCGCGCTCTCGGTGACCGGCGAGCCCGGCAAGATGCCGATGCGGCCGGGCGTGCAGACCGCCGACGTGTTCGGCGCATTGTTCGCGGTCTACGCGACGCTCGCCGCACTTGTGGGTGCCGCGCGCAACGGGGAAGGCCGCATCGCCGACGTGTCTCTGGTCGAAGCCTCGATCGCCGCGGCGGCGTGGGAGGTCGCCGAATATCTCGAGACCGCAAAGGTGCCGCAGCCGCTCGGCAACCGCCATCGCCTCAACGCGCCCTATCAGCTGTTCGAGACCAAAGACGGCCGCTACCTCGCCATCGGAACGCCCAACGATGCGCTCTTCGCCCGGCTCATGCAGGTGCTCGGTCTCGACGCCCACGTGGGCGATGCGCGCTTTTCCTCCTATTCCAAGCGCAAGGCCAACGAGGACGCGTTGCTCGCGCTGGTCGAGCCGGCCGTGCGGGGACGCGGCTGCCAGGAACTGGAACAAGCGCTGCTCGTCGCCGGCGTGCCGTGCGCGCGCGTGAACGACTTCAAGGAGGTGTTCGACGATCCCCAGATCATCGCCCGAGGCGTGATGCAGGACGTCGAGCATCCGCGTTTGGGCAAGATGCGCACCACCCGCAATCCTGTCCTCCTCGACCACGACGGGCCTGCAATCGACCGGCATGCACCCATGCTGGGCGAGCACTCCGAGGAGGTGCTCGCGGCGCTCGGCTATTCGCCGGCCGCGATCCGGGACCTGGTGGCGGCGGGGGTAACACGCCTGGCGACGGCGAAGGGAGCGGTTGAGGCCGCGGAGTAGCGACAGCGGAAAACACTCGCGAGGACAAAGGACCATGCCGCTGGCGCGCAGCTTTCTCTACGTCCCGGCCAATCGCGAAAAATTTCTGGAAAAGGCGATCGCGCTGCCCGCCGACGCCTTCATCTTCGATCTCGAGGATTCCGTGCCCGCCGCCGAGAAGGCCGATGCCCGCGCCGGCGTGCGCGCATACGCGCCGAAATTCCCGGGCAATCGGGTCTGGGTGCGGGTGAACGGGCTCGACAGCGGCCTCGCCCCGGACGATCTCGACGCGATCATCGGCGTCGCCGGCGTCGTCGGCATTTTCCTGCCCAAGGTGGAGACGCGCGACGAGGTGATGCGCTGGGTCGCCATGATCGGCGCGGTCGAGCATGGGCGCGGCATGACGCCGGGCGCGATCAAGGTCGTGCTCTCGATCGAAAGCGCGCGTGGCGTGCTCAACGCCTACGACATGGCCATTGCGGCCGAGCGCGTGGTGTCGCTGACCTTCGGCGGCGCGCAGGACGGCGATCTCAACACCGATCTCGGCTGCGCCTGGTCGATCGACGGCCCGGAAATGCTGCACGCGCGCTCGCACACCCTGCTGGCGGCGCGCGCCGCGCGCTTCGACACGCCGCTCGACGGCGTGTTCGCGAATGTGCGCGACGCGGACGGATTCGAGCGCGATACCGCGCTCTCGCGCCGGCTTGGCTACCGCGGGCGCAAGCTCATTCATCCCTCGCAGATCGAACCCTGCAACCGGCTCTACCGCCCGAGTGCGGCCGAGCTCGACTACTACGCCCGCGTATTGGAGGCGTTCGACCAGGCGCTGGCGCAGGGCAGCGCCTCGACCACCGTCGACGGCCGCATGATCGACGCGGCGATGGCGAACGCCGCGCGCCGGGTCTTGGAGGCGGACGCAGCGTGGAAAAAGGCGGGGTAGAATAGGACAGGGAAAAACGACGTGGCCGCGGGTCGTGGCACGTGCGCCAGATCATTTCTTGGCGGCGCCAAACGGCGCCGCGTTCTCCTCGAACAGCTCGATCACGGTGCCGGGTTCGGACTCGTCGGTGAGCCCGACCGTCATGCGCTGGCCGTCGGAGGTGCGCACGCTGGCAATGCGCCGCGGCTGCCAATCGGTCTGCCCGAGCATATGCCGGATGGTCGAAACCTCCTCCACCATGGCCTGGTAGACCCGATCCTCTTCGAACGTATCGCCGTGACAGCGCGAGCACAGGAGCCGCTGCGGAAAAAATCCCGTGCGGCATTTAACGCAGCGCCAGATTGCAACGCCTCGATTCATTCCAGGCGCTCCAACACGGCGGCGGCGGCAGTGCCCCCATAGCGATAGAGCGTCATGCCATATCCGGTCGTAACCGCGAGCCTTGCGTGCTCGACTTGCCGCGCGCCGGCGCGATGCTGCAATTGCAGCACCGCTTCCGAGATTCCATTCAGTCCGCCAGCGGGACCTCCCGGCTGGCCGGCGGAGAGCATCCCGCCCCAGGTATTGAGGGGAAAGCGTCGCTCCGCGATATTGTGGCGCACGAAGCGCGCAAGATCGCTGCCCGGGATCATGCCGAGATCGTTGAGCTGCGCGAGCACCATGGTCGGGTAGTCGTCATAGATCGATGCGACATCGATATCCTCAGGGCCCACTCCGGCGGCCCGCCACAGCTCGCCGGCGAAGGTGCTGATGCCGGTCTGCAGGCCGTCGCCCTCCTGATTGTCGTAGTTGAAGCTCGCGCGGTGGGCGCGCACGCGCACGGACGCGCGGCCGTCGGGACAACGATCGGGATGGGCGACGACGATGGCCTGCGCGCCCGCGACCACCGGCACGCAGTCGTAGCGCGACAGCGGGTCGGCGACCAACGGCGCGGCGAGATAGTCCTCCATGGTCATCGGGGTGCGGTACACGGCGTAGGGGTTGTGCGCCGCCCAGGCGCGCTGCGCGATGGCGAGGTGGCCGTAATCGGATTTTTGCAAGCCGTACGTCTTCATCTGCCGGCTGGTCACCAGCGCGTAGACGCCGTTCGGCCCGCCATGGCCGAGCGGCGCCAGGTGCAATTGGGTCACAGTGTTGAAATTGGCCGCCACCTTGGCGTAGCCGCCGAGCCCGGTGGCATCCCCGCCGGTCACCAGGATCACCGACGCGGCGCCAGTCTCGACGGCGCGCACCGCATGCCCCAGCATGTTCATGGCGGAGGAGCCGCCGTTGGTGTCCTGGACGAGCCAGCGCAGCGATAAGCCAAGCTTCCAGGCGAGATCGACGGCGACGTCCGGTGCCAGCGAGAACGAGGCGACCGCCATCCCGTCGACCTCGCGCGGGTCGATCTCGGCATCCGCGAGCGCGGCGACGACCGCGTCGCGGATGAACGTGTGCGTCGATTGTC
>Ga0306920_100007957_pt1 | contig 14022 bp, 10 predicted proteins | sample flu12Cox44000170_FD_204666 | JGI IMG/M metagenome (GOLD analysis project Ga0306920, IMG submission 204666) | Lab enrichment of tropical soil microbial communities from Luquillo Experimental Forest, Puerto Rico - flux4day.12C.oxic.44.000.170 (v2)... | ecosystem: Environmental > Terrestrial >...
GAATCTCTATGTCGCCGATCAGCGAGTGGGTGCAATCTTTATCTTTAACACCGAAACCAGGACGGTAGATCTAATCAAGAACGGCGTGCATTCGCACTTTGCAAGAATCATCGGCCTGGCCATGGACGATAGCGACCGGTTGTTTGTTTCTGACCCAGGACTGCGGCATGTCATCATCTTCAACAAGGACCATAAACCGGAAGACGTGGTGAGTGAAGGGATGGTTGATCCCGGGGGATTGGCCATTGATACGCGGAACCGGTTTCTCTACGTCGCCGACGTGGAACAGGACCAGATTCTCGTCTATGACGCCGATTCCTTGAAGCTGCTCCGCAGGATCGGAACGGGGGGAAAACAGCATTCCCTGACAACACCGGGTGATTTTGCCCGGCCCGGGGGGGTTGCCGTGGATCAGGAAGGAAACCTCTACGTGGCGGATACCCTGAATAACCGAATAGAGATCTTTGATGCCGACGGCAATTTCATCAGCATGTTTGGAAAGGCGGGCGACGGTCCGGGATATTTTGCCAGACCCAAAGGAGTGGCCATTGACGGAGACGGACATGTTTGGGTCGCCGACGGGATGCAGGACCGCGTTTCCGTGTACACGAAAGAAGGGCAACTGCTCATTTCTCTTGGAGGCCACGGGCTTTTGCCAGGGCAATTCCAGGGGTTGGTGGCGATCACAATTGATAAGCGGAACCGGGTGTTTACGTCGGAGATATTTCCGGGCCGCGCGCAGCAATTTCAGTACCTAAGCGATGCGCAAGCAGAGGAAGAGCGCCAGAGACGGACGGCGGAGCGGGAACGGAAGGCCGCTGCCGAAAAGGCACAAGGAACGGCGGCAACACCTCTCGTAACAACGACACCACCCAAGCCTAATTGAAGAAGAGCAGCTGACTCCGCACAATTCCGGAGAGGCCCTGTTCTCTCCAGAATTGTGTTTGCCGCTTTCAGACCACCTGCAGAGATGTAACTCACTGGCAACGAACCCATGGCGATTTTCTCGTGTAACCGCAAATACAAGACTCCGTCGCGTGGCATGAAATTCCATGACTGTGCTCGCTGAACCTGGAGCATGTGACGGCTAACACGCTTATTTTCAGCTCACTAGGCTGTGTGATTTCTCATCGCCTATGCGGGATATCACCCAGACTCGAGCCGGCGAACACTTATCAAGTGTGCGCAGGTCACTCGAACGACGACTACAGCTGCAACAAAACACGGCGGTTGGCGGTTTCTGTTTGGGAATTGTGGTTTGCTCCGGTTCGGCGCCGCAGGTGCTCATTGAGACCGTGATGGCTTGGCCCGCTCCACGCTTAAGCCAATCGAAGTGGAAGGATTGCGCTGCAAAACCAACGGAGGTCACGATTCATGAAGAAGGCGATATTCCTCAGCTCGCTCTGTTTGGCTCTAGCGAGCTTCGCATTGGGCCAGAATTATTCATCGCCAGTCGACGTCTTGGGCGCCCACAATAATAATGGGCGCGGCTGTGCTGGCTGCCATGCTCCGCACAGCGGCGCGTATGGCTCGGGCCACGCCCCAAAGGGAAATGCGTCGGACACTGGTAATTATGCATTGTGGGGTCAGGACGCGAGCCCGCTGTACGGCCAGACGATTGCGTTTGGCGATAACGGCAGCTATGTCGAAACACTACCGGCGAGTTTAACTGCAGGGACGGCCGATGTCGGCGGCATTTTGCTCTGTCTCAGCTGCCATGACGGCAATCTCACCTACAACAACATGATGCAGAATTCCGTCTATGAGATGCGGATCGGTTTGATCACGCAAACGGCCTACGGCAGCAACCCAATCCCGACGTTGCTCGGCAAGGATGGAACAACCGCTGGGAACTATTACAACGATCACCCGGTAGGAACGAATGCCACTCTGGTCAACAAATATGGCAATCCGATCATGGGGAAAGGCGTCGGCGTAACCTGGGCGAATCCGAATTTTGTCGTGACCGCAGGCACCCCGTACGATCAGTTCATATCGAATTACGGCTGGCCGGCAGTTGCCCCCGGAGTTTGGGGACCCCAGTACGGTATCTCGGGCGGAGGGGCTCCCTATGTCCTGTGCACCACCTGCCATAACCAGCACGTCATGACCGTCTACACCTCCCGCGCCGTCTCAGGCGGCGGAAGCCATACTACAACGATCGGCGCGGGCGCCGGCTGGTATCCAACGTTCTTCTTCGTGAACGGCCCGTATAATCCCAATATCAACAATGTGGCCAATACCAATGCGCCGTCGACGACGCAGTTCTGCCGTCAGTGCCACTTTGGTGAAGCGAACGAATCCAACAATACGTACAACATCACGACCGTCTATCAATGAGACGGAGCATAACCGGGGGAGAGATGAGCCTCTCTCCCCTCTTTTTTTGCTCGTGCAATACAGGAGGCATTCCATGAAGTACCTGGTAGTCTTCGCTCTACTACTGACAGCGGTGGCGGGTACAAGCGCGCAAGTCCCTTCACACGCCCCCACCGGAACGGCAACCCAAACGGTTCTGCCTCCGAATCCCTTCCAAGTCAGTGATCAACCCGTAGCGCGAGTCAATGGAGCGGTTTTGACGGATCGCGACTTGCTTCGAGAGATGTTGTTGATCTTCCCTTACGCACGGCAGCACAACGGATTTCCAAAAAACCAGGAAGCGGCGATCCGCCAAGGAGCGCTGCAGATGATCGTTTTTGAGGAACTGGTCTATCAGGAAGCACAACGTCGGAAGCTTATGGTTCCTGCGCAGCGCCTGGCACAGGCAGAAGCAGATTTCAAGGGTCAGTTTCATTCAGCCGAGGAGTACCGGCAGTACCTGCGTCTGGAGGTGGGTGGGTCCGAAAAGACCGTGGAGGATAGAATCCGGCGCTCTCTCTTGATCGAACAGGTCTTAAAAAGCGACGTCGAGACCAAGTCACGGCTGACAGCAGAACAGGTCCGCACCTTCTACGACAAAAACCCCACACGATTCGAGGTTCCGGAGTCTTACCGTTTCCAAACCATCTCAATATTGCCGCCACAGAATCCTAGTGCGGAACAGCAAAAAGAAGGCCTCCGGCGGGCCGAAGAAGCACTGAAACAAGCCAAGGAAACAAAGACCTACCAGGAATTCGGACTGCTCGCAGAGAAGATCTCCGATGACGACTTTCGCGTGAACATGGGCGATCACAAAGCCGTGGACAAGGACAAGCTGCCTCCGCAGGTTGTGAAGGCCTTTACGACCATGAAGCCCGGCCAGGTGAGTGCACTGATTCAGATCGAACAAGCGTATACGATTGTTCGCCTGGACACGCATACGCTCGCGAGAAAAAAGAGCTTCGACGAAGTCAAAGCAGATCTGAAGGCTGAACTCGAAAAGGCCACGTACGAAAGACTGCGCTCAGACCTGGACAAAAAACTTCGCGCCAGCGCCAAAGTAGAAATCCTATAACCGATCGCAGAGGAATCGGCGCGCGGTGTAGAGCCAAGGATTGGCTTGCCAGGAACACCGTAAAGGAACCTCAGCAAGGGGTCGCTGAGCGTCTAATCAAGAATCCGTGTAGCGAAATTCAACAACTGACCATGGGTGAGATCGCGCAGTCAGTCCATTCAGAGAACAACCTCAGCGACCTGCGCTTTTGTAACAATTTGAAAACAAAAGTATTGTTTGCTTGTGTGACCGCGGCGGTTTGGCAGATGTTGTGCACCACCCGGGTGTTGTGAACTGCCTCACTCTTTTCGGTTGCGAGCCAGCGTCTCGGGAGGACGCGACGCGGTGAGAGCTTTGGTAAGGTGCGCGGTGTTAATTGCCTTTCTCCTAGTGGGCCGGGGAGCGTCGGCTCAAGTGCAAATCGGTGACGACCTGAAGATGAACCTGAGTGGAGTTCTGTCGGGGGGATACACGGGAGACTATGGCGATCAGATACCGTCGAGTCATGGGTTTACTTTCGGAGGAAACGGGACACTTGTAGGCTCCTATTACAATCCCAATCTGCTGAACTTCTCCGTAACGCCGTTCTACAATCAGTCCCGGGCAAACTCGAGCTTTCAATCACTCACAGATAGCACCGGGGTCGATGCAACGCTCAATCTTTTCGCGGGCAGTCATTATCCCGGCTACGTAGACTACCAGTACACCCACAATGGAACAGGAACGTACGGGATCATTAGCGGTCCCAATTTTACGACTGTGGGGAACAGCCAGGCATTCGGAATCGGATGGAGCGCGTTGGTCCCGAACCTGCCGACCCTCTCTGTAAGCTACTCGGAGGGAAGTGGAAACGGAACCGTGTACGGAACTAACGACCAAGCGACTTCCCATTCGCACACCATCAACGTGCGCTCCACATATCGGGTAGCGGGATGGAATCTGACTGCGTACTACGACTACCTGAATCTTGACTCCGAGACCCCGATGTTTCTGGTGGGGGAGCAAGGGGCAAACATCAACCATAGTCACGACAACGTTATTGGGGCGAGCGGATCACGTTCACTGCCATGGAACGGCGCCGTCACCCTGAATTTTACTCACTCAAACTTCTCCGGGGATTATTCTTCAGACGTCACTGGAAGCACGGGAACGACCGATTTTTCGACGAACATGGAATCAGCGGTTGTAACCTTCCATCCAACGACGAAACTGACGATTTTTGGGGATCAGAATTATACAGACAATCTCAACGGTTACTTCTACCAGACGATTATCAACGGTGGCGGCATCCCGCTGACACAAAGCAATACCTCGTCCAATTCCCTCTCCTTGAGCAGCGGGGTAGGCTACAATTTTCTGCCAAACCTGTACGGGCAAGCCCAAATCACCTACTACGATCAGAACTACCTTGGGCAGAGTTACAGTGGAAGTTACTTCAGCGGTACGGTCAGCTACCGGAAGCGCCTGCTGGACACCTTCACGTTCTCAGCATCCGTATTTGATAGCACCAACAAGTTCGTGAACAATGCTCTGGGGTTCAGCATCGATGCCAATGCCTTTCGACAGTATGGTGGGTGGCTGTTCACGGGAAACCTGAGCTATGCCCAAAACGTTCAGACACAGCTCGTAACCTACCAAGATTCCTATTATTCCTACAACGTGAATGTGCATCGCAGGATGCGGAGAGACCGGCAGTGGACCGTCGCCTACGCCGGAAATCACAGCGGATTGAGCTATCAGCCCGGTACCGACAGCTACAGCAACAATCTCTCCACCTCTCTGGCCCTCGGCTATGTGGCAGTGCAGGGAAGCTACACGAAGGCTCACGGCCAGTCCCTCTTAACAAGCACCGGGATTCAGCCGATTCCGCCGACGCCCGGGTTGCCGCAAGAAGGACTGATTGTCTACAACGGCGAGAGCTATGGAGGCGGGGTTACCCTAACACCTATCCCCCGTCTATCCGTCTCCGGAACCTACACACACGCGATGAGCGATACGCTGGGTAGTACGGTGCCGTCCCACAACCATACGGAGATTGTCTTCTCTCAGTTGCAGTATCGCTTCAGGCAATTGAACGTCCTGGCCGGCTTCACGAAGTTCACACAAGGGATCAGCGCGGCCGGCACTCCGCCGGGAAGTGAATACTCGTATTTCATCGGAGTGTCCCGATGGATCAACTTCTTCTAGCCGGGGGCGGGCACCGGGGAATGTTACGAGCGATGCTGGTCGGATGTGTGACTGTCTTGCTAACGGCCGGCCCATCGTTTGCAACGAAGGACAAAAAGAAGGATCTGAATCCGGTGCAGCTTCCGGACTTGCTGATGGATGGTGGGCGGAAGCTGAGTTTTGAGCGGGTGTTCAGTTCTGAGCGAGAAGTGAAGCCTAAACGGGGATTCTGGTCGAAGGTGGTGGATGTGGTGGCGGGTGCGCCTGAGTATCACGATATGGTCAGACCTTACGGCGTGGCCACGGATTCAAAGGGCCGGATCATCGTGACGGATCCGGGCGCTCACGGTGTTCACATCTTTGACTTCGAAAAGGAGAAATACAAGTTCCTGTCACGGTGGAACACTGAAAAGAACGAACTGGTATCACCACAGTGCGTGGCTGTTGATGGGCAAGACAAGATCTATGTGACCGATTCGGCGGCGGGAAAGATCTTTGTTTTCGATCCAAACGGGAAATTCGAGAGAACGATCGGAAGCCTGAAATACGGGGAGGGATACTTCAAGCGGCCAACTGGGATCGTGGTGGATTCGGCCGCCCAGCGAATTTACGTCACCGATACGCTGCGCGACGAGATTTTTGTGATGGATATGCAAGGAAGCGTTTTGCAGAGAATCGGGAAGCACGGCACGGGGAATGGCGAGTTTCACCTGCCGACGGAGTTGCGACTGCACGGAGACAACCTGGTGGTGGTGGATGCGATGAATTTCCGGGTGCAGGTACTCGACAAAAACGGAGAGTATCAGTATTCCATTGGCAAGATTGGCGACGAAGTGGGAGGAATGTTCCGGCCGAAGGGGGTGGCGTTCGATTCGGAAGGGCATCTGTACGTCGTCGATGGAATGGTGAGTGCCGTGCAGGTCTTCAATCGCGAGGGGCAGTTGCTTTACTACTTCGGTCAATTTGGAAATGCTCCTGGTGCGTTTCAGCTGCCCGCGGGATTAGGAATTGACACCCAGAATCGAATCTACGTCGTGGATTCCTTCAACCGGCGCGTGCAGGTGTTTCACTACTATGGTGCTAGTGAAGCCCCGGGGACAAAACAATGAGGCAGGCGTCGCGGCTGATGGGGATCTGTATGTGGCTGGGCGGAACCTTCGTGCAGGCGCAGGGCTTGCCGGGGCCTCAAGCCGACCAGCTCGGGATGCATAATCTCTCGGTGGGAAGCGGGTCGTCGGTTGCGGCAGAGGGAAGCCTCGGTTGTGTTTTTTGCCACGCTCCCCACAGTGGAATTGGGGGCGCTTCTCCCCTCTGGAATCAAAGGCTCTCAAGTCAGAGCTATACCCCGTATACCAGCAGCACGTATAAACAGACGGGAAACACGCAGCCTGTACTCGGCAAAACCAGCAGCCTTTGTTTGAGTTGTCACGACGGTACCGTTGCGATTGGACAGACGCAGGCCTATGGAAATATTCCGGTGACGGGTTCTATGAATCCGACCGACGTGATGGGCACGAATCTGTCCGGCTCGCACCCGTTTGACCTCGTGCTGCCGATTAAGGACTCACCGAACCTGGCCGCGTCCCTGGCAACGCAAGGCACCACGGCAGATGTTACCGGCGCTGTAAAACTCATTAATGGCAATATTGAGTGTATCAGTTGCCACAGTCCCCACGTTCAAGCGATCGATCCCATCGCGCAGCAATTTCTGGTGCGGGACAGCTCGAATGGACAACTGTGTCTCGCATGCCATGATCCCAACCGATCGTCGACGGGGCAAACCAACCAATTGAGTGGATGGCCCGGGAGCATTCACGCGGTAGCGACCAATCAGGTGGCAAACACAGCGAACGTGGGTCCGTATGCAACGGTGGCCGTGAACGCTTGTGAGTCCTGTCATATGGAGCACAATGCGAACGGAGGGCCTCGATTGCTGCGCCCGGCGACTCCGTCAGTTATCGGAGTGGACGCTAATACGCAAGACTGCATCACTTGCCACTCCGGAGGTGCAAGCCTTTCTCCGGCGGCTCCCAACGTCTACGCGGAGTTCGGAAAAGCGAACGTGCACCTGCTGCCGGCGGGGACAAATGGCCACGATGCTGCTGAGGCCGCCGTGCTGAACAACAATCGCCACGCCGCGTGCGCGGACTGCCACAATCCGCACGCGAGTAATCCGCTGACAACGGTTTCGCCGCCGCCGGCTATTCGTCCGCCGCAAAACGGTGTTATGGGCGTGAATGCGCTCGATGGTGTGTCGGTCGTGAACCCGGCGGTCAATCAATACGAGAACTGCTTACGTTGCCATGGAACGAGCGTCGGCAAACAAGTGCTGGCCAAATATGGTTACCTTCCCAATAGAGTGGTATTTGCTGGGGATCCACTCAATCTGGTGCCGCAATTCAGCCAAACGGCTATCTCGAGCCATCCTGTGTTTCACGACCGTAGCAGTCCATGGCCGCAACCAAGCTTGCTCGTGAATATGCTCAACATAAATGGGTCGGCGTCGGGGAGAATTGTAGGAACCCGAATCTTCTGCGGTGATTGTCACAACAGTGACGACAACCGGGAGTTCGGCGGGACGGGAGCCAATGGGCCACACGGGTCCCTGTTCTCTCATATCCTCGAGCGCAACTATCAATTTAGCCAGGCTGCGACACCAGGGGGGCCGGTTACGAATACCTATCCAAACCCCGACCTCAGTCCGTTGGGACCCTATGCACTCTGCGCGAAGTGTCATGATCTGAATACCATCTTGTCCAACGCCAGCTGGCCACAGCACAAATTACACGTTTCGGATCAGGGCTTCTCCTGCTCGGTCTGCCATACCGCACATGGCATGGGGGCGGTGAGCGGTTCTATCACGGGAGAGCGACTGGTGAATTTTGACGCCAGCGTAGTGGGTCAGAATGGAGCGTCACCGATTTCTTACAATCACGCTGCGAACACGTGCACTCTCATGTGCCATGGCCACGCCCACGCCCACTAGATCAAAGGATGGCTCGTGTTCAGGAGCAGTGCCGTATGAAGCGAGCACTACGAAACGAGTTGGATGGAGCTTCAACATCTCAATGCGAATAGCTGGAATTCGAGGGAAGTGGACAGTATGCCCTATCAAGGCAAGAGAACTGCAATTGAAGCCCATACGCCGGGAACGTTCGCCTTCCTGAGGCAATTCAAAACCTGGTGGGTGTTTTCGTTGGCCGTGCTGCTGCTTCTGTTGGGAATCATCTTTCTGCTGGTCCGTCTTTCTTCCGCGGACACAGAGATGTACCCGACCACTCACCTAAAGTCTAGCTGGACGATTTCAATGCTCTGTTGACCTATGCCACCCACCAGGCGAGAACTGATTCTGGCGGCGGTCGTTCTGATTGTCCTCCCGGCTGTTGCGGAATTAGCGCTGCGAATCACCGGAGTGCAATTTGAGCCGCAGCTGTACGTTCCGGACCAGGTACGAGGTTGGGCGCTGAGGGCTGGCGTCAACGGCGTGGTGCACGAGGAAATCAGGCAGGCGGTGCGCATCAACAGTCATGGGTTTCGGGATCGCGAGCGGAACTACGAAAAGTCCGAGGGAACGGTTCGCATCGCGGTGCTGGGAAATTCGTGGACTGAAGCGCTGCAAGTGCCCCAGGAAAAGACGTATCCGGCGGTGCTTGAAGAGGAACTGCAAAAGCCTGAGTGTTTCAAGGGAAAGCGGGTGGAGGTGCTGAATTTTGGCGTAGCCGGTTATTCGACCGGGCAAGAACTGCTGACCTTGCAACAAGAAGTGTGGAAGTACAGGCCGGACTTGGTGCTGCTGGCGTTTTATCCCGCGCGAGACATTGCCAATAATGTGCGCGAACTGAACAATGCAGCAAATCCCGATCACTCTCCTTATTACGTGTATCGTGATGGCAAGCTGAGCGAGGACACTACCTTTCGTGATCTGCAGGTCCTTCAGCCACGACAAATCGCCCTTCAGAAACTGCGATACGACGTCGATGATCACGTGTATCTGTTGCAAGCAGTAAACGCGCTACAACGATCGGCGAAGCTGCGACTGGCGACAGCTGCTATCAAAGAACGGGCCGAGAAACATGGCCTCGAGCATCTGGAATACAGCATTTATGCGCCGCCGGAGTCCGATGTGATGCGGAACGCGTGGCGAGTGACAGAAGGGCTCTTGGGGTTGATGCGCGATGAGGTGAAGGCACACAGCGCGGAATTTCGGTTGGTTGTGCTGGCGACTCGGCCACAAGTGCTTCCTGATTCGGTGAAGCGGGCCGCCTTGGAGGAGAAATTGGGAGTGAAAGAGTTCTCCTATGCCGATAGGCAGATTGCCGAGTTCGGCAGAAGAGAAAATATCCCGGTAACTCTGCTGGCCCCGACATTGTCTGCCTATGCACAGGCACATCGCATTTATTTGAATGGTTTCAACGACCACAACTGGGGCACGGGTCATTGGAATGAAACAGGGCATCGCCTGGCGGCGGAAACCATCGCCGCTGATTTTTGCGGCAAAGTACAGTCGCCAGAGAAAGCGGGCCAAGAGTGAGTGCCCGCAGCGAGTTTTGCCAGCAGCTCAGGGAGACTCTGGCCACGAATGAGAAGAAAGTGGTGCTAAAGGTTGTCGTCGAGCCGGATTTCGAGAATCCGGCAGAGTTCAACGGCGCCTCACTACTGAGCGAAGCCGAGAATCTCGCGTCCCGATTCCGTACGCCCGAGCGGGCGGTAGTGCTGGTACTGCTGCCGCATTCGGTGGAGTTATTTCTGCTGCAGCTAGGGCTAGTTCTGACCGGGCGAGTCCCGGGGGTATTGGCTTGGCCCACCAGCCGAGTGGATCCGGAGAAATACCAGCGCAATTTAGTGCATCAATTGGGCAACCTGCCGGTCGATCTTCTTGTGACGTTGCCGCGACTGTCAGAAAACCTGGCGCCCGTGTTGCCCTATCCCGTGGCGGGCTTGGCAATCGAGAAGGGTTCGAGCTCCGATGAGATCTTTCTTGCCGATGGGGTGAGTGACCGACTCGAAAAATACGATATGAGGCCTGGTGAATCCGGTGCGAGCGACGATGCCTTGTTTCTGCAGTTCTCGGGTGGCACGACCGGTGCGCAAAAGGCGATCGTGGTGACCGCGCCGATGCTGACGGCGCAGTTCGACAGTCTCGGGAGGGCGCTGCAGTTTGGAGAAAAGGACTGTGTGGCGTCGTGGCTGCCCTTGTATCACGACATGGGATTGATCGCGTGTTACTGGATGCCGCTGTGGCGGGGAGCGACTTCGATACAGATTGGCGCGAAAGACTGGGTCATGAACCCGGAATTGCTTCTCAGGTACGTCGATCGGGGGAAGGTCACATTCTGCTGGCTTCCGAATTTTGCGTTCTCGTATTTGAGTCAGCGGCGCGAGTTGATGCAGGGCAGTTATCGGCTGGACAGCGTGAGGGCGTGGATCAATTGTTCTGAGCCGGTGCGTGCGCGCTCGGTGGAGGAGTTTGCCCGCGCGTTCGAGGACTGGGGCGTGCGAAAGCAGTCGGTGCAAGCGTCGTACGCGATGGCGGAAACCGTGTTTGCCATCACGCAATCGCGATTGGACAGGGAGTTGCTGACGGTGCCGCGTGCCGCAGTCCAGCGTGGGGAGCAAAATTCCTCTGGACTCGCGTTTGACGTCATTGACGAAGTGTATGTGTCCTCCGGAGGAACGCTCGCCGATACAGAAGTGAAGATCGTGGGCCAGGATGGCTCGGTGTGCCGCGAGGCATGCGCTGGCGAGATTTATGTGCGCGCGCCGTCACTATTCTCAGGCTACTGGGGAGCACAGGGTTTTCAAAAGCATTCGTTGAAAGACGGATGGCACGCGACCGGCGATTACGGATTCCTCGTGAATGCTGACTTATACGTTATCGGGCGCTTCAAAGACATCGTGATTGTCGGAGGGAACAATGTGTTTCCAGAAGACGTCGAAGCGGTTGTGAATAGGATCGAGGGCGTTTATCCAGGTCGGGTGGTGGCTTTCGGTGTGGAGGACAAAGACTACGGAACTCAGAGTCTGGCCATTGTGGCGGAGACGAAAGTGAAGTCGAAGGAGGAAGATAGCTCGCGGATTGAGGCGGCTATTCGAAAACTGGTGCTGACAAATATAGGCGTCGCGCCCCGTTACGTGGCCATTGTTCCGCAGCGATGGATTGTAAAGAGCACAGCAGGAAAGATATCGCGGCGTGAGAGCCGGGACCGATTTCTCAAAGAAAAGCTCGCGGCAGGTGAGTAGGAGGGCTTGTGCTACCGGATCCGGAGACGATTCGCAGTGCGGCGCGTGCGGCGGCGTCGGAGTTGACGGGCAGGTCCATCAAGGACAGTCAGAAGCTAGTGAGTTCCGGTCTTCTCGATTCACTGGCAGTGTTGAAGCTGATTTCTCTGCTAGAGAAGAAACTGAACATCGTGATTCGGCCAGAAACGTTGCAGCCGGAGGACTTTGACGACGTGGCACTGATCGTAGAAACGATCGAACGAGTGGGGAAGGCAAGGAAGTAAGAAACCTTACCGAACGAGAACGGATGGCACTCAATTCTCTAACCTATCTCGGCTTCCTGCTGGTGGTTGTAATAGCCTACTGGCTACTGCCGGTAGTATTGCGCCGCTCGCTGGTTATGGCAGCCAGTCTTGCGTTCTATTCTTCCTGGAACGCGATCTTTCTCTGGGTACCGCTGATCGTGGCTGGAGTGGTGTTTGTCTGTGGGAAATACATTCAAGCCAACCCGTCTGCGCCCAGGAAATGGCTGCTGACCGGGATCGGAATTCTGCTGACATTGTTTGTCCTGTTCAAGTATCGCCTATTTGTGGCCACAAACCTGGGTTATTTCGGCGTGCCGTTGAGCAGAGGTCCTTTTTCCCTGGCGAGTTCCCTTGTATTCCCCATGGGCATTTCGTTTTACACGCTTGAAGCGATCGCCTATTTGGTGGACGTGCGTCAAGTGCGCGTGCGGATTCCAAGCTTTGTGGATTTGTGCTTATTTTTCTTTTTCTGGCCGAACATCTTGTCCGGGCCGATTGTGCGGGCACGCGAGCTGATGCCCCAGTTGAGATTCGAAAAGATATTTGAACCACGTTTTATATTTGAGGGATGTGACCGGATCGTTTGGGGACTGGTGCAGAAAAACGTGATCGCTAATATGCTCGGGATCTGGGTTGACCGCGGGTTCGCTAGCCAACCGGTAGGCACGTTTTCGACGGTAGACGGGTGGTTTCTGGCAATTGCGTTTGGCTTGCAAGTTTACTTCGACTTCGCTGGTTATACGAATCTGGCGATCGGGACGGCACGACTGATCGGGATTATGCTTCCGGAGAACTTCCGGCATCCGTATCATGCAGCGTCGCCAGCGGATTTCTGGAGTCGTTGGCACATCACGTTATCGCGCTGGATCCGCGATTATCTGTTTTTCCCGATGAATGCGAAATGGAAAGGTGCTCCATTGCCGCTGTACCTAAGCCTGGTTGGAGCCATGGCACTCGTGGGATTGTGGCATGGAGCGGAATGGGGTTTTCTCTTGTGGGGAACAATGCATGGCGTGTACCTGGCTGTCTATCGATTGTACGAGAGCTGGCGTCGCGGTGACTCACCTGCGAAGGGGTCGCACTTATCCGCGGGGCTATGGCGAGTTGTGACTTTGGTCGCGGTAACCACGGCTTGGGTGCCATTTCGGGCTCTGTCGCTGGCCCAAGCCGGTTCGATTCTCGGCTCGATGTTCAGCCGATTCACGTGGCGCCTTGAATATAGTGGCCTGTTCTACGGGATCACTGTGGCGGTAGCCCTGTTCGCTGCGGTCGAGCCGCTGGTGATGCGGGCGCTCGCGGAGGTGGACGAAGAGGCGGCGGCCGCGGGGCTCTCGATGTTTCGAATCATTGTCAGGCCCGTGGCGTATTTGTTCGGATTGATGCTATTCCTGCTGTTCGATCAGAACTACAGTCAATTTATCTACTCGCAGTTTTGATGGTTCGACTCACATCACACGCGTGCCGTCGGGAAGAAAGACGGGAAAGCCATCACAGGGTTGGGCGCGAATGAATTCTTGCGCGGCGGCTTCACGGTTGTAATCAAAAAGGAAAAATCCAAATTTGTAGTGGAGTGCGAGATCGCTGGGATGCTGCGCGATGGCCCATTGATATTGTGCGAGTGTCTCTTGAGGCGTTTCGGTAGACGTCGAGCGCAGAAGCAAGCTCCGCACTTGTTCGGAGTGATTCAGTTGGGTCGTGAAGGGTGGCTCCTCGAGTCGCTCAACCATTTCGGCTGCGACGCGAGCACGGTCGTGAGCGGTGAGAGCAAGCAGACGTTCGCAGTCAGCTTGGGTTGGCGCATCCGCATTCTGGCCGGCTGGTGGCAGTGCTCTCGCGATCTGCTCAAAGACGGAACGCGCGAAGAGATAGCTGCCTAAAGGCGTGAGATGTACGTGATCATAGAGCAACTCGCTGCCGGTG
>Ga0306920_100007958_pt1 | contig 14022 bp, 13 predicted proteins | sample flu12Cox44000170_FD_204666 | JGI IMG/M metagenome (GOLD analysis project Ga0306920, IMG submission 204666) | Lab enrichment of tropical soil microbial communities from Luquillo Experimental Forest, Puerto Rico - flux4day.12C.oxic.44.000.170 (v2)... | ecosystem: Environmental > Terrestrial >...
GCGACGCGTGCACCCAGTGCTCCGAGCAACTCCGCGTCGATCCGATCCAGGTCGGCGCGCAGCGTCTCGAGAGTGCCTGGGTCCGCTTTCTCCCGAGCTGCTCGGTCCGCAAGTTCTCTCATGAGTCAATCTCTCCTTCTCAAAACGAAATCTCCGGAAGCGCGCCGGACCGCGGAGATGCCCCTGTCGCGCAGCAGGGTGCGCATGGCGCGCTTGTCGTTGAGCAGGGCGACCGACCGCGGTGAATTGACCGCCTTACCCAGTCGTCGGCGACCTCGTAGGCGAGCATCATCGATTCCTAGCTACCGGCATGCCAGACGTGGTCGGCGTCGGTCTCTCGCACGGCCGCGCGGATCGCGTCGGCATAGGCGCGTGATCGGTGAAATCCACCAACCGGAAGCCGTCGGGGAGTGCCTCGACGTCCCGGAGGTACTGTGCGGCCTGCGCGCCCAACAGCCGCTCGGCCTCGGCCGGATCCCAGATCGCGTGGATCCGGAACCCTTCGGCCTGGGCCTTCGCTATATACGTACGCATGAGAAAAATTGTTGTGATCGAGCAGTGGTTCCGTAATCGCTGGGAAGCCAGATTCCACTTAACGACGGGAAAGGTTTTCCTATCCGCGCGGTAAGCAGACGGCTCGTTCGACGTGCTGCGGCTGCCTCAACCCTCGAGACCTGCGAAGCCACCGCCGAGGAGATCGAGCAATACACCGGCCGCGCCGCGATGCCGTCTCAGGTGCACGTCGGGCGCTGGGATCAGCTCGACGGCCTCGTCGACGCGGCGTACGGCCGCTTCGGCAAGGTGGACGTGCTAGTCAACAATGCTGGCATGTCGCCGCTTTACGAGTCGCTGACCGGGGTGAACGAGAAGTTGTTCGACGCCGTGGTGAACCTGAACCTGAAGGGGCCGTTCAGATTAGCGGCGCTGGTCGGTGAGCGGATTGTCGCCACCGGTGGCGGTTCGATCATCAACGTCAGCTCCATTGCGGCAATGCGGCCTCGACCCGAGATGCTGCCGTACGCCGCCATAAAGGCCGGGCTCAACGCGCTGACGGAAGGGTTGGCACTTGCGTTCGGCCCGAGCGTGCGCGTCAACGCAATCCAGCCGGGTGCGTTTCTTCGCTGACATCAGCCAGGCCCGGGACATGGACGCATCGATCAAGCGATTCAAGAGCTACGGGTTGCAACGCGGCGTCAGCCATCCGAGATCGTAGGCGCCGCTTTGTATTTGATGTCCGACGCGTCGAGTTACACCACCGGATCGGTCCTGCGGATCGACGGTGGTGTCCTATAAGAAGGAGCGCAGAAAATGGCTTGGGACTTCTCCACCGATTCCAAATTCGCCGAAAAGGTCAGCTGGGTAAAGGATTTTGTATGGGACGAGGTCGAACCGCTCGACGCGCTGTTCCCCGGCTCCGAGTACCTGCCACTCACCGACGAGCGCCGCACGATCGTCGATCCGATCAACAGCAGGTCCGCGATCGCGGGCTATGGGCTCCGCACCTCGGACCTGAGCTCGGCGGCCAAGGGTTTGGCACCGCGAAGCTCACACTGATCAACGAGATCCTCGGCCGCACCGCGTGTGGGGTCCAATCGTGTTCGGCGCGCAGGCACCCGACACCCGGCAACGCCGAGATTTTGACGCGATTCGGCACTCCGGAACAGAAGGACCGCTATCTGCCGCCGACCCGCGCGTCTTCACCACTCGAGCGGTCTGCGACGGCGACGACTGAGTGATCACAGGGCGAAAGCTCGTCTCGTCAAACGCTTCTGTGGCATCGTTCTTCATTGTCATTGCGATCACCGACCTTGGCGATGCACTGCGGCGCTTCGACGTTCCTGGTGCCCGCTTACACACCCGGGCTGACGGTAGAGGCGACGCATCACCTCGTCGGCGCGCTGCCGTGGTAGGCGGGGCATTTACTGGTGCGGTACGACGGCGTTCGCGTGTCTGCCGGATGCTCGGCGAGCGGGCGCAGGCATTCCCGATCCTGCAATCCCGGCTCGCCGGCGCGAGGCTGCACCACTCGATGCGTGCGATCGCTGTGGCCCAGCGCGCGACCGACATGATTGCGATGCCCGCGAAAAGCCGCTTCACACAAGGTGGTTCGCCCGCAGACAAGCAACTGGTGCAGGCGTTCATCGCCGACTCCTACACCGAGCTGGTGCCGTTCCGGTTGGCCGTGCTGCACGCCGCGCGGTTGATCGACACCGCTGGGGAACACGCCGCCCGCGCCGAGATCGCCGTCTGCAAGATCCTGGCTGCCCGGGTGGTGCAGTCGACGGCGTTGCGGGCCATTCAGGTACACGGTGCGTTGGGCATCACCGATCAGATGCCGCTCACCGGGATGCTGCTCGGCAGGCTGGCGCTGGGTCTTGCCGACGGGCCCACTGAAGCACACCAGGTGAACTTGGCAAGGCTGCTGCTCAAAGACTACGAGCCCGAAGACTCCAAAACGCCAAGCGAATCCGTGCCGAACCGAATCGGCGCCGCCAAGGCGAAGTACGACGGACTCGTCGACAAGGTGCCGTCGGTGCCCTGATCACTCGACTGATGGCTCGTCCCCGCTGGGTCTTCTAAACCGTTCTGGATGTCGCTGATGATTCCGGCCAACAGGAACACGGCCGCGGCGACTGCCGCAATCACCACGCCGATGCGGACCTTTGCCGGCGGACCCGCGCCGCTCGCGCGGTTCATGCGGTCGCCGATCAGCTTGCCGACCGCTAGGTACCCGAATGCCCTACGCCTGTCCGCCCGCGTCGGTAATCGCCCACCCCTGCCGCTGCGGATAGGCACCCACGCGCTCGACACGAATTTCCTCAATGAGTTCCTCGGCGGCCAACCGCCTGATGGCGCCGTAAAGGCTTCCCACCCTGATATCGGTTCACAGCGTGACGTGCTCCTGCTCGGCCAGCAGCCCCAGCTGATGACCGTGCTGGGGTCCGCGCTCCTCCCGCGCGGCCAGGATAAACAACCGGATCGATGACGCACGAGTAGTCCACGACTACTTGCGCGCGACAACTCGACGTATCTGGCATCCCAAACGCGCGCTGGTCGTAGCTGAAGATTTTTCTTGGGCAGGTGTTTCTCGCCATCGTTCGTGTCTCTCGCAGCAGGCACCCCTACGACTACCAGCCACGGGCACCACAACCCGGGAGATCCGTTGCAGAACCGACACGTGTCGACGGTCTACGCAGCGTCACACAACAGCTCGGCTAACCCCAGACAACGCTACCGGCGGTTGTAAACCCGTTCGATCCAGTCCGCGATGGCCAGTTTGGCGGGCGGCAGGTAACAACGCCAGGAACCGGACCCCAAATGCCGCAGCTAGACCGCTGCTTACCAGATGGATAGGAAATCCTTCCCTTTTCAGCAGAAGAATCTGGCCTCCCGGTGATTACGGAAGCACTGCTTTGACCCTGACCATTCCCTCATGAATCAGGTGACCGGACAACACATGACCTAGAGGAAGCGAGACATGAACAGGAAACCCACCAACCGCCCGGCCCGAGCGGCGGTCCGGCGGCGTCTGCAAGCCGTCGCGGCGGCCGCCGGCGCTGCGGTCTTCCTAGCGACGGGTGCCTTCGGTGTCACCGTTGATGATGACGACGCCATTGCCGATGTGGTGGAAGCGACTCCTCAGACTACTGTTCAGGGACCCGCGCGGGGGGAGCCCGCGACACCTGTTGCAAAGCCGACGATTACTGCGCGCCCCTTTGGTGGGTGGTGCGCGACGTGCAGCTCCAACGCGGGACTGCTGCCCTAGTTCGACGTCCGCCACATTTGTCGCACTTCGAAATGGATCACATCGATGTATCGCGGACTTCCGGAGGCCGAGATTCACGTGAAGCGTTTCAGCTGCTCATCGCGGCAGACCCCGCGACACGATCCGCTAAGAGCGACGCGCTTCATCCCATTTTCGGCCGCCCACGAAGATTCAGCCGTGTCCTTTCCCTCGCCGCAAAAGCAACTGCGGTGCACAGTTCACCCGGATTACGCCAGCCGCAGCCGCTACGATCTAGGTGACCTGGAACGAGCTTTCCATGACAGATCCGACTGCCAACTACCCCGCCGAGCTCACTCAGACTCAAGCGGCGGCCGACACTGCCGACGAAACAGACATTAGCACCGGAACACTCGAATCAGCGTTTGCCCTTGCCAGCCCATCCTCCCGCCTCACACAGATTGAGGTCGGCCAGCGGCTCGACGACTTCGATCTGCTCGTCGAACTCGGCAGCGGCGTATTCGCGCGAGTCTTTCTAGCCCGGCAACGGTCGATGCAACGACTGGTGGCGGTCAAGATCTCCGCGAACCGCGGCACCGAGCCACAAACCCTCGCCCAGCTTGATCACGATTACATCGTCCGGGTCTTCGACCAGCGGATTCTCCGCGATCGAGAGTGGCGGCTGCTGTACATGCAGTATTTGCCTGGCGGAACGCTGCTCAACCTCGTTCAAGCGATTCGCCGTGCGGGGGGGCCTCCCGACTCCGGTCAGGCGTTGCTTGACACGGTAGACAACGCACTGGAGTCGCGCGGCGAGATCCGGCCCACCGAATCATCGACCCGCACTGAGCTCGCGACCCTTTCCTGGCCCGAGACCGTCGCGTGGCTGGGGAAACGACTAGCTGAAGCGTTGCACTATGCGAATTCACGCGGCGTCCTGCACCGCGACATCAAGCCCGCGAACGTACTGCTCGCACCCGATTGCACCCCCAAACTCGCGGACTTCAACATCAGCTTCGCCCGAAACGTATCCGGCGCAAGCCCGTTCGCCTATTTTGGCGGCTCACTGTCCTATATGTCTCCCGAGCAGCTCATGGCTTGTCGGCCCGGGCACACGCAAGATGCGGCAAACCTCGATACCCGCAGCGATATCTACTCGCTCGCGGTCGTGCTGTGGGAACTGCTGACCGGCCTGAAACCGTTCGATGATTCCGCGGCGCAAGCCGCTCGGGCGCGCTCGGGCGGATCGGTCGGCGACACCACCGCGCTCGAGCTGATGCTGACCACCCGCGCACAAGGGATTTCGTCGGCGGCACTCGCCACGCTACCCACGAACTGTCCTACCGCGCTGCGTAGAGTTCTGCTGAAGGCACTGAGCGCCGATCGCGATCAGCGCTGGGCCTCGGGCGCTGAATTCGCCGAGCAACTGGAGTTGTGCCTCGATCCGCAAGCTCGTGACTTGGTGGATCCGCCTGCACAAAGTTGGCGGCTGCGGCTGCGGCCGTTCTCTGTGCCGATTGGTTCGCTGGCCGTCCTGATTCCCAACCTGCTGGCCACCGCGTACAACATCCAGCACAATCAGCTGCTTATCGTCAGCCAGCTTTCCGAGCAGGCCCAGGGTCGGTTCATGCTGGTCACCACACTGGTCAACCTGGTTTTCTATCCGGTCGGCGCTGCGGTGCTGGTCTATTGGTGTCGTTACGCCATCCTGGTCCCTCGGCGCCTGCGATGTGGGCCAGCACCGCCCGCAAAAACCGTGGCCCGAGCGCGCCACGACTGTCTCGTCGCAGGTGATCGGGTGGTGTTCGTCGTGTTTGGCTTGTGGTTGCTGTCCGGGCTGACATTTCCGCTCACCATGCAGTTCGCCGCGGGTGGAATCCCTGGTAGGTCTGCGATCCATTTCTTTGGGTCACTCACGGTGTGTGGCGCAATCGCGATCGCGTATCCATTCTTTCTGTTCACCTTTTACGTCGTGCGCAGCGTCTATCCGGAACTGGTGGCATACGGACAGACAAATCCGCGGGAGGCCGAACAGCTACGAGCACTCAGCCGCCGACTGTCACGCTATTTGGCGATCGCGGCCTCAGTGCCGCTGGTCGGTATTGTGGCCGTGAGCTTCCTGACCGCCCCCGAGATCACCGAAGTCATGGTGCCGATCAGGGTGCTGTGTATCGGGGGAATTGCCGCGTTCGTACTCGCGTATTGGCTCTCGCGGCAGATCGAATCCGACATTCAGGCGCTCGAGCGGGTGATTCGCCACCGAGCGCAACACTAGCTTCCACATCCAATCCGCCGTTCGCGGTTACTCTGATGGACGAAGCATGTGCGCTAGTGCTGGCCGTATTTGCTTAGAGCTGATGGAGACGTCATGAGTTGGGTTCAGGCCATACCCGACCACATTTGAGTCCACCGACCGGGATGGATCACGACTGAGCGAGCATCGGGAAGCTCATACCGCGCTGTCGAACCCAGAAAACAGGCGGGGTCGACCACGACGTAGCCGCTGCGCTCGTAGGTGGGCCCGGCATCACCGCACAGTCGCACGCATATGCGGCGACGTGAAGGCGGCAACGGCTAATGAGAAGCTTCCGCCGAATTTCGGCACGCCATAAGTGAAGCACGTCCCGCCGCAGCCAACGGTGCACGGCCGCAAGGCATCTCTCGACAAAGTCCGCACCGACTTCGCCGCTGTTTGATCGGCCCAGCTCGCGCTGATCGGCGAGGATTCGTCTGGATTCGTTAGTTAGCTGCCTTTGCGCGGCGAAACGCACGGCAGAGGCTTACGGGGCTGTGCCCCGTAAGCCTCTGTGCGCTGGCCAAAGCCGCGGTGGTGGCCCCCTTTAGGGTTGACTACTGCCCTCCCCGCAAGCCGTCGAAATCGTTACCTTCGACTACCGCAATCTCGGGGGGAGCCTCATCCTGGACTGGGGCGGCCGGTGCCTGCTGCTCGGCGGCCGGTGCCTGGTGCTGGGCGGCCGATGCCTGCGGTTGGGCGGCTGGTCGCGTCGACAGGTCCGACCCAGAAGCTCCGAATCTCGTACGAGTGTACCACTAATTTCGCCGTCACTTTGCCGTCAACCCCCGCGGATCAGGCCGAACAACGGCGAACCGTCACGAATGCGTATTCGCATGTGGCGGGCATGCACGAACAAGTGCGAACCCACCCGAACTGGGATTCAATCGCCTTGTAAGCGAGCGGTCGTCAGTTCAATCCTGACAGGAGGCTCGACACCGATTCTTGTGTTTCCGCTGCTCAAAGCGTTTTAGCGAGGGTACATCCGTTCGATTGGGCACGCCGTGGGCACATTTTGGGCACAGTTACAGACAACGGAACGCCCCAGACCGTTAGCTGGCCGGGGGCGTTCTCGGGGGCGGTGGTCGGCGGCTTCGCTGCATAGGATGTCAGCTGTGACGGACGGAGGCACCGTGCCTGGTTTAACGTGCCAACCTGCTGAAGGAACAGCGCCGACGTGACAACCCCCGACCACCCCGATCTCACAGATTGCCTATTTCATTACACGTCGACGAAGGGGTTGATCGGCATTCTCGAAGAGCGTTGTGTGTGGGCAACTGACGCAGCATTTTTAAACGACTCTTCTGAGATCGGTTACGCCGGTCGTGCGCTTGAAAACTATCTGGAAAGCATGATCGCCGAACTGCGCTTGGGCAATCCGGCACCGGGTTCGATCGAGGGAGAACGCCTAATCCGTATTACTGACGCAAAAGAAGCAAATGTCAAATTTAACGAACCGGAAGATGCGCCTCCCCCTTTGCCACGATACGTTAAGGATGGTGCGACTTACGTCTCCTGCTTCAGCGAGCAGCCTGACCAGCTCAGTCAATGGCGTGCGTACGGAGGACGTGGCTACGCAGTCGGCTTCACCAGAGCGGGTCTTGGTAACCTGGAGATCGATGGCGAGGACGCGCCATTCAAGCCAGCCGGACAAGTCGTCCAGGAAGGGTACGGGGAGCCAGCGATTGACGATCTCTGTCAAAGAGTTGCCAATTATTTTGCTCGTCCTGACTTTCTGTCACTTCCTCGCCCTAGCGGCTTGCTTGACGCCGTTAGTTTTGTCCTTCCGGCACTTGCACGAGTGAAACACGAAGCGTTCAAAGATGAACTGGAATGGCGTGTCACTGTATCGAGGTACGCACGCGGACCGGCTAAGAGACTTTATTTTAGAGAAGGCGTTCGTCTGGTTCCATACATCAAACTTCGGTTTGACCCGTCTGCCGTAGCTTGGGTATTCATCGGCCCGGGCGCAGAGATCCACGACGAACGAGCGTTGCGTCGATTTCTGGAGGCCAATCGATACGACCTTGACCGTGTGTGGGTCGAGCGATCGAAGGCTCCGTTTCGAGGTAGTTAGGGCTGTTTGCGACTGGCATGACGTAAGAAAGTCAGCGACGCCAAGGAGCGGCTGCGATTCGGCCTCATGGTGTGATTCCTTCCTCCCGGCTGGCAGGCTGCCAGCCCGAGTCCAGCCGTTCCGCCACCGGCGATGTCGTTCGCCCACCCGGCGTGTTGATCGACCGGGTCGACCGACAGCCCGATGATCTTCACCCCGCGCCGGTCGAACTCATGCTTGATCCTGGCCATATAGCCGAGCTCGGTGGTGCACACCGGGGTGTAGTTCTTAGGATGCGAGAACAGCACCGCCCAACTCTCACCGATCCACTCATGGAAATGGATCCGTCCCTCGGTTGTCTCCACGTCAAAGTCGGGCGCGAGGTCGTCCAGCTGCAGAGTCATTATTTCTCCTTTGATCATCAAGTGGCAGGTCGGCGTGACCTGCCGAGGTCTTAGGCAACGGGCGTGCGGGCGAATCAATCTGCACCGCAGGTTCTTCTGCACAGGTTCTTCTGCCACGGGAGTCGTGGATGCGGCGGGACTCGATGGTCGCAAAAACTGAAGTCTGTTCCTGCAGAGACTGTTTCGTGTCTACCGAGCCAGCCAGGATCCGAGTCGGCGTGTCACCGTGGGCGTGATGACCCAGACCATGGCGGCGACGGCGATCGGGACCACGGCTGCAAGCCGCGCCGGCATAGTAAGCCCGGCCAACAGCGGCGACATCACCCAGAAGATCAGGTTTAGCACGAGATAGACGCCGCAAACGGTTACCAGCCATACCTTCCACTTGCGCGGGGTCGGCGGCTTCGCGGTCACACGGCCAGCACCGCAGGTGCTTGCGACGGGCTGTTGGGTCATTGTGTAGCGCCTTCCATTCGGCCATCGGAAACGTCGTCCACCGCCGGCGGGCCTAACCCGGCGTGGCCGTTGGTGTCGATGACCCGCCCGCGCGCGGCGATCATGCGGGCGATCACCGCGGCGTCCTCACCGACGCCGAACAACAACGACGACTTGCGCTTGCGCAAAAATGGTGCACCGCAGAAATACAGCCTCGGCACGGCGGTGCTAGCGCCGCCGCTGGTGACCGGGAATCCTATGTCGTCGAAGGCCGGCAGGCTGATCCAGCTCCGGTAGTCGGGCCGGAAGCCGCTAGCGAAGATCACCACGCCGATGCCGCGGACGTCCACGTCCAGCAGGGGCCGATTACGGAAAGCGGGCGGGTCGGGCAGGATCGGCGCCGCGTAGCCTCGGGCGGGCAACTGGTCCATGAGGAGCCGCCGCATTTGGCGATAGCGGCTGTCCCCGTAGGCGACCGACTGCGCCACGTCGTCGGTGAACCGGAAGCACCCGTCCGTGATGGCCGTGAGGTGACCCACCAGCTGCACGCCGAGCTGCTGCAGCGTGCGGTAGTGCAGGTCGTGGCCGCCGCCGGCCCCCGTTGCCTGCGCATTCGCCTCCAAACGCGCCGCTGGCGACGACAGCGCGGACAGTGGCGCATCGAAAAAGCTCGTCCTGGCAAGCCACGTGATCAGGTCGAGACCGCCTGCACGGCGTGGCCCCCACGGCGCACGTCCACATGCCAGGAAGACCTGCCGCCCGGATCGGAACAGTTCCTCGGCAAGTTGGCAGCCCGTTTGGCCGCTGCCGACCACGAGCACATTCCCATCGGGGAGCGCCTGCGGATTGGTGTACTCGGTGGCGTCGATCGCCATGATCGAGGCGGGCAGGTCACCGGCGACCGCTGGGCGATGCGGTCGTTGGTAGGCCCCCGTGCACACCACGACGACATCGCTGGCCAGTACGCCGTCGGAGGTTTGCAATTCGAATGGCGCCGTCGTTCCCCTGTTTAGAGCATCGACCCGTATCCCCTCTCGGATCGGCGCGGCCAGCCCGGCCGCATACCCTTGCAGGTACTCGACGATCTCGTCACGTGCGACATGCCCTTGCGGATCGTCGCCGCGATACGGCTTCCCAGGAAGGCTCATCGTCCAATTCGGCGTGACGAGGGTGAAGCTATCCCACCGGCTTCGCCACGACTGGGCGACCCGCGACTGCTCGATTACGACGTGGTCGACTCCGGCGGCCTCGAGTTCGTGGCTGACAGCCAGCCCGGCCGACCCAGCACCAATAACCGTGACGCGCTGGGTGGGCGGCCCGCTGTGTGCCCGCCCCAGCGATTGCCCCATCGAGTGGAAAATCATGTCGCGCCACCCCGTTGGTGATGGATACGAGATCTGTCACGACAAGTTTGGGAGCAGGCGGGCGCGGTTACTATCGCGCGTTCGCGCTATTTCAACAGGCCGTGCTCAAGCGCGAACACGGTGGCCCCGGCGCGGGAGGAAACGCCCAACTTCTCGTAGATGTGACGGACGTGGTGGTCGACGGTGCTCGGAGCGATCACCAGACCCGCCGCAACCTGCTTCTTGGACGCTCCCCGACACAGCAGGCGCAGCACCTGGACCTCGCGCTCGGTCAGCCCACCTGGCCATTCGACCGGCAGGCGCACTGGCTCGCCCGCGGCCTGCAGCACGGCAGCTACCGCGTCGCGATCGAGTCGCCCGTGTGCCACCTCCGCGCGCAGATGTTCGGCCAGCTGGGTCTGGTCGAGCGCGGGCCGGTGCGGGCGGGGCTGTGTCTTGGCCTGCACCGCGTCGGCGGCCGCCAGAATCCGCGCGGGCCACGACATCGCGGCCGCGTCGATGCCGCGATGGTAGCCGCTGCCGTCGAGTCGTTCATGATGCATGCTGGCGATCGTGGCCAGCGCGGCCAGCGCCGGCGAGGCGACCAGGATCCGCTCGGTGTAGTACGGATGCAGCCGAACCTGCTCCCATTCGTACTTGCCGAGCGGGCCAGACTTTTCCCAGATAGCGTTCGACACACTCATCCGGCCGAGATCGTGCACCAGCCCGGCCCGCCGTAGGAGGGTCCGGCTGGCGTCGTCGCCCGCGGCGGCGGCCAGCTCGGCGACGCCGCGCGAATGTCCAACGGTGTAGGGCGATTTGAGGTCCACGAAGTCGGCAAATGCCTCCAGGACCGCATCAATACGAGATTCCGGCAGTAAGGGCCGCGGCTCGGGTTCGGCGTCGAGGACCATCTCCCACACCGACCCCTGCGCGGCCTCGGCAAGGATGTCGGCGGCCGCCGGGACGAACTGGTGGACAAGGCTAGGGTCGTAGGCGCCCAGATGCCGGCGATGGGCCACCACCTCGATTGCCGCGGCGGTGCCCATGAGGGATCGCAGAACTTCGGCATCACGGGCCAAAAAAACGATCCGGGCCGGCAGCGCGATCTCGTCGCCCCTCATGCCGTTGGGGACGCCGCGGCCGTCAAACCGCTCGAAGGCCTGCCGCAGCCCTGACTGCACGCCCTCGGCCAGACCGAGTCGGCCGGCGAAGTTTTCGGCCACCTCGCAGTGGGCAGCGACGCCGCGCCGCATCCGGTCCGGGCCGCTACCGAGAAACGTGGCCACAACTCGGGCCCGGCGAACCGACGGCTGACCGGTCGCCAAGCTTGACAGCACCGAACGCATGAAAGCGGGTCGCGAATCACCCAAAGTGGCTGCCATGGCGACGCGCAAACCGATCTCGTCACCTCCGGCCAATTCGGCCATGTCATGGGCATTGGCGGTGCATCCGAGAAAACGCAGCAACGCAACGTAGTACAGGTCGGAAAGCTCCGGCTGACGCAGCCCGGCGAGGGCGCCGATCCGCATCGCCACGACACAGGTGCGCAGAGCATGTTCCAACGGCTGTCCCATGCCCAGGTCGGTCGCCAGCGACAGCGCCGCCATCAGCTCCGCCAGCCGCAAGCACCCGCCGCTGCGGCCGTCATCCGCGAGCTCGTTTATCGGCCCAGCATGCACCTGTAACCGGCAACCAGCAACGGCCAGCCGCCTCGCCGGCATGTGACAGGTGATGTGGGCATGATCCGCGCGCGCTCGGCCACGGAGGGCGTCCTCCTGACATACGGAGTATACCCTATGGGGGTATACCCGAACTGACCGGGAAGGTCAGGTGGCTGACATCGCGGGAGTTCAGCAACGAGCCGCCGACACGTTGGTCGCCCTCCGGCCCGCCACTCTGCTTGGGTGGCGGGCCGACGCCTCTGAACCATCTGGGATGGCAAGCAATCACATTGGTGCAGGGGGGTATTCGCCGTAGGTGCGCGGGGATCGCCGGCCAGACGCCACACCTGCTGGTTGGTCGGCCAGTCGATTAGCGACGCGGGGTCGGGCGACGGGGGTTCGGCCGCGAGTACCGGCTCGGGTCGGCGGCGCGCCTACATCGTTTGACCCATATACGCGCTGAGCAAACGCATCTTTTGCCCGATGTCTGGCCCTTTGTGGGAGCCATAGCTTCGTGATCAGCCGGTGAAGCCGGAGAAACCAACCCAGACAAAGGGAACAGTCATGAACAGCAAGTGGACCATGCGACTCGTCGGGGCGCCGATCGCCGCGGCTGTTCTCGTCGGTCTGGCCGGAGGCATCGCCCACGCCAACCCAGGCGGGACCACGGCAGCCAACGGATCTGCCAGCGGCGCCGGGACGCAGTCCCCAACCAGCAGCCAGCAGACCGCGGCGCCGTCGACCAACGCTTCGAGCGCCGCACCCTCGGCTCGAATCATCGCGCGGCCGAAACCCTTTGACGCCACGGTCGGTCAACCTTTTGCCAAGAACCCGTATCCGCAACCGAACCCCTTCCCGGGCTTTCCAGGGAACCCCTGGGCGCAATGAGTCGAACCCCGGTCCTCAAAACCGCATCGGACCTCTCAGAAAAGGAACTCAAATGATCAAGACCCGCCTCGCCAGCGCCGCGGCCGCCGGTAAGGCCGAGAAGGCAGCCCCTGCGGTGGCCCTGCGTGCCTTGGGCAGCCTGGCGATCTGGGTTCTTATTGTCCTGGCCTGTTGGGGGATCGGCGAACTGGCAGCCCTGGTGAACGTCCCAGCGCCGCACATGCTGATCTCAATCCTGATCGGAGCGGGCCTGGCCATCGGTGGCGTCGTGCGCAAACAGGTGCCTCGCAAGATGAATATTGCCGCGCAGTGCGCCGTCGGCGTCGTCATGGGCGGCTACCTGGACTTGGGCTCCCTCGCCGACGTCGGCAACGCGTTGGCCAGCCTGTCGGCTGCTATCGTCGCCACGATCGGGTTGTGCCTGGTCGCCGGATGGATGCTGCAGCGACTCATCCCCGTCGACGCCCGCGATTCAGTTCTCGGCATGGTTCCCGGCGGCTCGGCGGCCATCATCTCGCTGTCCGGCGACCTCGGGGCCGACTCCAGGGTCGTCGCGTTCATGCAGTACCTGCGGATCGCGATCGTTGCGGCCTCCGCTCCGCTGATCGTTAGCATGGTCGGGCATCAGTCGTCGGCCGAACCGCATTCGTCCCCCGGCCGTGTGGCGCTGGACCTGGCCAACAATCTGAAACTCGTCGATTCCCCAGACCAACTACTCGGGACGGGGGGATTGATCGGGTTGTGCGTAGTTGGCTACTTCGCCGCCAAATGGTTGCGGCTCCCCGCCGCGGCGACCGTGGGTCCGATGCTGCTGGCCGCGACTGTATATCTGATCCTGCCCTACGACTTCAGCCCGAGCCCGCTGGCCAAGGAATTTCTCTTCGTCATGGTCGGCCTGGAGATCGGCCTGCGCTTCACCCGGGCATCGCTGCGGCAGATCTGGCGACTGGTACCCGGCGTCTTCATCGCGATCGTCACCGTCGCCGTGGCGTCCGCGGGCGTGGCCGCGTTGCTGTCGATCGTCATCCACACGACGTTCCTCGACGCCTACTTGGCGACCACCCCCGGCGGTATCAACGCGGTGCTCGCCGCGGCTGTGAACGCCGACGCGAACCTAAGCATCATCTCGACGGTGCAGACTTTGCGGCTGTTCCTGATCGTGCTCCTGACGCCGTTCTTCCTGCGCTGGATGGCCACGCGCCTGAACAACAACTC
>Ga0306920_100007959_pt1 | contig 14020 bp, 9 predicted proteins | sample flu12Cox44000170_FD_204666 | JGI IMG/M metagenome (GOLD analysis project Ga0306920, IMG submission 204666) | Lab enrichment of tropical soil microbial communities from Luquillo Experimental Forest, Puerto Rico - flux4day.12C.oxic.44.000.170 (v2)... | ecosystem: Environmental > Terrestrial >...
GCTCCACAGCGCGCGCATGAGGCGCACCCCTTCCAACATGCGCCCGACGCGCTTTTCGAACGGAACGCCGGCGGCGGTGAATTCCGCTCGGACGTTGGGCACGTCGGCGGCGATGCCGACGCCGAGGATGATCCGCCCCTCGGCCACCTGATCAAGGGTCGCGACCTGATGTGCGAGCAGCACTGGATTGTGCAGCGCTGGCAACAACACCGCGGTGCCGACCTTGACTCGCTTGAGCCGCGCTGCGATCGCCGTCATCAAAGTGAGCGGCTCGTGGCGCGGCCGCGCAAACAGCGAATCCCCTACCCAGATGGCGTCGAAGCCGAGCCGCTCCGCCCGCGCAGCGAGATCGAGCAAGGGTTCCGTCGCGGGCTCGCCCGCCATGATCTTCTCACGCGTGGGCAGCAAATATCCGAGACGGGTCGGCATGGGGGTCTCCGGTGAGTGCGACCGTCAGCGAGCATAGTCGACGACGGATCACCGGAGAAGGCCCAAGGGTGCGCGCGCACCGGCGCGGCCTCGCTGGTCGCGGCGTCCGGCCAACGGCGCACTGGCCGAGCGAAGGAGAGATCGCCGTGATCCGCGCTGGCGGATTTAGGAGTACAGGCCCTAGTTCGGTACCGCCGACTTCGGTGATGGACGAACGTCGGCATTGACGGTGATGCCACGCAACAGATTATAGGCGGCATTCAGCGCCTTATCGTCCTTCTCCTCGGGCGGCACGTAGGACTGGGAGCCGGTCTGTTCGGCGCCCTCCGCCGAGAGATGGCCGCGCATCGACGCTTCGCCTCTGATGTCGACGCGGCCTTTGAGTTCATCCGGCACGTCCTGCAGGATTTCGATGTCGGGCGCGATGCCCTTGGCCTGGATCGATCGGCCCGAGGGCGTGAAGTAGCGGGCTGTCGTAAGCGCCAGCGCCCCGTTGCCGGCGCCCAGCGGAATGATGGTCTGGACCGACCCTTTGCCAAAGGACCTCGTACCGATCAGCGTCGCGCGTTTGTGATCGTGGAGCGCGCCCGCAACGATTTCGGACGCGGACGCCGATCCGCCATTGATCAGAACGACCAGCGCTTTGCCCTTGGTAAGGTCGCCGCCACGTGCAGCGAAGCGCTGGGTTTCCTCAGGGTTGCGGCCACGCGTCGATACGATCTCGCCACGCGCCATGAAGGTGCTCGAGACCGAAACGGCCTGGTCCAGCAGGCCGCCGGGATTGTTGCGGAGGTCGATCACGTAACCCGCCAGCTTCTCCGGCGGGATCTCCTTGGTGATCGCCGAGATCGCCTTGCGCAGGCTATCGCTCGTCTGCTCGTTGAAGGAGGTGATGCGGATGTAACCGATATCCCCGCCGTCGGTGTGATAACGCACGGGACGCACGCGAATGATTTCGCGCGTAAGCACGATTTCGATCGGCGCATCCTTGCCCTTACGCAGGATCTTGAGCCTTGTCTTGGTATTTACCGTGCCCTTCATCTTGTTGACGGCCTGCTCCAGGGTCAGACCCTGGACCGCCTCATCGTCGATCTGGCTGATCAGGTCACCGGACATGATGCCGGCCTTCGCCGCGGGCGTGTCGTCGATCGGGGCGACTACCTTGACAAGACCATCCTCCATCGTGACCTCGATGCCAAGTCCGCCGAACTCGCCCGACGTGGTCTCCTGCATCTCGCGCCAGGCCTTGTCGTTCATGTAGCGCGAGTGGGGATCAAGCGAGGTGACCATGCCATTGATCGCGCCCTCGACCAGGCTGGTGTCATTCGGCTTTTCCACGTAGTCGGAGCGGACGCGCTCAAACACCTCGCCGAACAGGTTCAGCTGCGAATAGGTGTCGGCCGCGTTCGCCGCGGCTCTAGCCTTGGCAATCAGACGTTCGCTGTTTGGACCGGTAACGAGGAGCGTCAGGCAGACGCCTGCCAGCGAACCCAAGAAAAATAGGAAATTCTTCCGCATCTGCCCCTGCTGCCTTTCCGCGCTATGTCGGCCCCAGATGGGGCCGAAGTGGGAACGTCACAATACCTTTCTGGTTTCTTCATGGCCGACTTCGAGCCCAACCTGCCAAGTCGAGGGATTGGTGCCGAATCCACGCTTGGCGCGGGTACCCAGCCAATAGCCGAATTGGGGCGGAACGTTACGGAACGGCCCCTCGACGCCCAATTTCAAGGCAGCGTCCATCGGCCAGTTGGGATTGTAGAGTATTTCCCGTCCCACCGCGATCAAATCGGCCTGACCTTGCTGCAAAATCCGCTCTGCCTGATCGCCATGGATGATCAGGCCGACCGCCATGGTCATAATCTCGGCGTTGCGTCGGACATATTCCGACAAAGGCACCTGGTAGCTGTATTTGATCTCTTTGCCAAGAATCGGCGCCACGTCGGTAATGCCGCCGGAGGAACAGTCGATGACGTCAACACCCCTTGCCTTCAGGATTCTTGCGAGCCGCACGCTCTGTTCAGGCCCCCACCCGGCGTTATCCTCCACCGAGAGGCGCACGAACAGCGGCTTGTTGTCGGGCCACTGCGCCCGGACGGCCTCGGCGATTTCGATGACAAAGCGCATCCGATTTGATTCGGAGCCGCCGTACTCGTCCGTGCGCTGATTGGAACGTTCGGACAGGAACTCGTGCACGAGATAGCCGTGGGCCGCGTGCAGTTCCAGCATGTCGAAACCCGCTTGCCGCGCGCGGCGCGCGCCATGCGCCCATGCTTCAACCAGGTTCTTGACCTCGTGGCGCTCCAGCGCCTTCGGAACCGGCCATTTCTCGCTGTGAGGAATCGCGCTCGGCGCGACCGGCGTCCAGGACTCCCAGTCCTCAATCTCGGGTGTCCGCTGCAACGGGCCGTCGCCCTCCCAGGGGCGCCTGGCACGAGCCTTGCGGCCTGAATGTCCGAGTTGAATGCCGGCGATTGCACCCTGTTGCTTGATGAATTTGACCAGACCCTGCAACGGTTCGACAAAGGCGTCGTCCCAAATGCCGAGATCGCCCAATGTGCCGCAGCCGCGCCGCTCCACTTTGGTCGATTCGACGACGACCAGACCCGCGCCGCCTGCTGCGAACTTGCCGGCGTTCATCAGATGCCAGTCGGTCGGAAACCCCTTGACCGCGGAATACTGGTGCATCGGCGGCACGACGATTCGATTGCGCATCTTCACATCGCGTATCGCCAATGGCGTAAACAGCAGCGTCCCCGGCATTTTGATTCCCTGTTGCACAGCCTAGATCTTGCGAACGATATCGGCAGCTGCCGGCGGCGCAAAGCTGCAAGTGCAGCGCGGCCACTCAGCCTCCGCCCGCAAGCCATGCAATTTTGGGATGGCGTGAAGCCGCAGGACGCGATAGCGAAAGATCGACCATAGCCTAGTGGAGCGGATTTGACGTTCGCTACCCTCTTGCCGCGATTGCCTCATGCGAACGTCAAATCCGAAGCTCCACTAGCATTAATAATTTGCTAGTGGTTTTCTGATTCTAACATTCGCAAAAGCGGCCCCCCAAATGGGCAGCGAATGTTAGAATCGGACCACTAGCCGGGAGGACACGATGAATGAAGCGATCCGGCCAGCGCGGAACGTCGAGCTCGGCGCGAGCAACGAACTGTTCCAGAACCTGCACGAGTTCGTCCGGAGAGCACGCGCCAATCTCAACCAGAACGCCTGGGACTACATTGTCGGTGGCGCCGAAACCGAGACGACGATGCGCCGCAACCGCATGGCGCTCGACGAGATCGCGTTTCGGCCGCGTGTGCTGCGCAATGTCGCCCGTGTCGATGCCTCGGTCGAATGCTTCGGCCGCAAGTTGCGGCTTCCCGTGATGTTGGCGCCGGTCGGTGCGCTCGAAATCTTCGACCCGGCGGCAGCCGCCGCCGTTGTGCGCGCAACCGGCAAATTCGGAGCCGCTCATATGCTGAGTTCGGTGTCGGAGCCGGGTCTTGAAAAGGTCGCCGACGCGGCCCCCGGCGCGTTGCGCCTCTTCCAGCTCTATGTGCGCGGCGACGACACCTTCGTGGAGCATCATGTGGGCCGCGCCATAGCCAAGGGCTACAGTGCGTTCTGCCTCACGGTCGACACCGCCCATTACAGCCGCCGCGAGCGCGACATCGCCAAGCGCTATGTACGCGAGAGCCGGCATCGCGCAACCGGGGGCGACTTCCAGAAAGGTCTGGAGTGGCGCACGGTCAAGCTGATCAAGGACAAGTTCAACATCCCGCTGATCATCAAGGGCATCGCGACCGCCGAGGACGCGCTGATCGCGCTCGACCACGGCGTCGATTGGATCTACGTCTCCAACCACGGCGGCCGGCAGCTCGACCACGGCCGCGGCGCCATGCACGTGCTGCCCGAGATTGCGGACGCGGTGAAGGGGCGCGCGAAAATCATGATCGATGGCGGCTTCTGCCGCGGCAGCGACGTGGTGAAGGCGATCGCTTCGGGCGCCGATATCGTCGGTATCGGCCGCTTGCAGTGCTGGGCACTGGCGGCGGCCGGCGAAACGGGCGTCCTGCGCATGCTTGAACTATTGGAGGACGAAGTCATCCGAAATCTCGGATTGCTCGGCGTCACCTCGTTCGCTCAGCTCGACAAATCCTATCTGCACGCGGCCATGGCCACCAACTTGCCAGGCGTTTTCAGCGCCTATCCGTTGCTGGATATCGAGCCCTATCGATACTGATCGCCGAAGGGGTCGGGCAACCCACCTCCCGCGGCAGGCAACACGGGAGTGGATCGGGTTGTCCGCAAGCCGGCTCACGGTCGGGGCGTTGCCGCCTTTTCCCGCTTTCGGTAAAGGACACTCCATGACGCCTCCAAAGCTATCTCCGGGCGATGCGGACGCCCTGCTCTTCGATCTCGGCCGTGTCGTGCTGGACATCGATTTCCGCCGCGCGACCGCTTCCTGGGCCGGTCATGCCGGTTGCGAGCCTGCCGAGCTGGCAGCGCGCTTTGCCGTCGACGAGGCGCTCAGGCGGTACGAGTCGGGCAAGATCAGCGACGACGACTATTTCGCACGCTTGCGCAAATTGCTCGGCGTCGAACTCTCCGACGCGCAATTGCTGGAGGGATGGAATGCGATCTTCGTGGGCGCAATCCCCGGCATCGCGCCGCTGCTCGCGCGCGCCGCAAGGCATCTGCCGCTTTACGCACTCTCCAACACCAACCCTCCTCACGTTGCATATTTTTCGTCGGCCTATGCGGATCTGCTCGGCCATTTCCGCGAAATGTATATGTCATCAACCATCGGGCATCTGAAGCCTGATGCAGCCGCCTACGATCACGTGGTAAGGGCGATCGGCGCGCCGGCAGAGCGCATCGTGTTCTTCGACGATCTTGCCGAAAACGTCGAAAGCGCGCGCGCATTCGGCCTGAAGGCGGTCAAGGTCGCCTCGTCGGAGGACGTCGAAAGCGCACTCGTCGCGCTTGGAATCTAGTGTCCCGGTTCTGACATTCGTATCATATCGCGGCGGGCAGGTTTACGAATGTCAGAACCGAAGGGACACCAGCAAATATTGGATTCTGGTGTGGTTTTGGATTTGACATTCGCCTTGAGGACTCGCAGCGATACTAGAGCGAATGTCAAATCCACCACACTAGGAGGATTGCCGTGGCCTTGATGCCGGTTGCCGACGCCCTTGCCGCGATCCTCGCCGGCGCTGAGCCGCTGGCGGAGGAATTAGTTCCGTTGGATGCCGCCTATCACCGGATCCTGGCGCGCGACATTGCGGCGCGGCGCACCCAGCCGCCGCAGGCGATGTCGGCAATGGACGGCTATGCGGTACGCGCCTCCGACGCCGCCCACGTCAAGGCAAGGCTTAAAGTGATCGGCGAGGTCGCCGCAGGCCGACCGTTTGACCGGGCGCTCGGTCCGGGCGAGGCAGCGCGTATCTTTACCGGCGGCGTGATCCCTGATGGAGCGGATGCGGTCGTGATCCAGGAAGACACGATTGTCGACGGCGATGGCATCACGATCACGGAAGTGGCCGCCAGGGGCCGAAATATTCGCCCCGCCGGCGTCGATTTTCGCGAGGGTGAGATGCTGCTGTCGGCCGGTAGCCGTCTGACCGACCGTGACCTGTCGCTCGCGGCGAGCATGAACTATCCCGAACTGCCGGTGCGCCGCCGGCCAAGGATCGCCCTGCTCGCCACCGGCGACGAACTCGTGATGCCAGGCTCGACCCCCGGGCCAGGCCAGATCGTCTATTCGAACGGCTTTGCGCTCCATGCGCTGGCTCGCGCTGAAGGTGCCGATACCGTGGATCTCGGGGTCGTCGGCGATACGCTCAAGGCGACCACTGCGGGGATCCGGCGCGCCCACGAGATCGGCGCCGATATTCTCGTGACCACCGGGGGCGCCTCGGTCGGCGACCACGACGTGGTGAAGAAGTCGCTGGAGGCCGAGGGGGTCACTATCGCGTTCTGGCGCATCGCGATGCGCCCGGGCAAACCGATGATGCATGGACGGCTGGGCCCCATGCGGGTGGTCGGCGTGCCCGGCAATCCCGTTTCGTCCTATGTCTGCATGATGCTGTTTGTGGTGCCGCTGATTCGGGCGCTGTCGGGCCGCAAGAGCCTGCAATACAACCGAAAGAGGGCCGTGCTCGGCCGCGATGTCGCAGCCAACGACGTTCGCGAGGACTACCTGCGCGCGCGCCTTGAGGAGCGCGAGGATGGCACGCTGCTCGCGACCCCCGTCGACCATCAGGACAGTTCGCTCCTTGCAAATCTCGCCCTCGCACGCGCACTTGTGGTCCGCGCCCCGTTTGCGCCACCGGCCAAGGCCGGATCGTCCTGCGAAATATTGCACCTGCCGGAATAAAGTCCGCGTTACCGGCATCATCATCCATCCGGGCCTGGAACTTGGTTTCAAACGACTTTCGCCGTCTTCGTCCTCGCGTTGATTTGGCATTTGACGATCGGCCCGATCCCGTGGAAAGTTCTCCTCAAGCAAGAAAACTCGCAAGGGGATGCGATGCGCTCGAACGGAGCCTCGTCCGCTAACAGGGACGCGCCACAATCGGTATGGATCGCGGAGGCGTTTCGTGGCCGTTGATTCCCCGCTTGCCCAGGCGAGCGCTTCCCGCGATCGCCCAAGCTTTGCCAAACCCAATCAGGAGCAAATCGTTCTACTGATTACGATCGTGCTCCTCGTTGTGTTCGGCCTGACACTGAATGGCTTCGCAACGCTGACGAACCTGCTGAACCTGCTGCGCAGCATTTCGATCCTCGGCATCCTGGGCCTTGGCATGGGAATGATCGTGATCAGCCGCGGCATCGATCTCAGCGAGGTCGCGATCATGGCCGGATCCTGGGCGATCGCCCTCATCGAGATTCAGAACGGCATGCCGATCGGTTGGGCCTGCATCGTCGCGCTCGGACTGGCGCTTATGATCGGGGCAGTCAACGGCTTCATGGTGGCATTTGTGGAGGCGCCAGCCCTGTTCGTAACGCTGGCGGCAGGCTTTGTGATCTACGGCCTTGCCTTTTGGTTTGCGCCCGCCTGGGTCGTCTATGCGCCGAAGGACGCTCCTGCGCTGATGTTTCTTGGCGCCGGCCGCCTGCTCGGCGTGCCGGTGCCGATTTTCGTGTTCGCGGGCGCTGCGATTATCATGCACCTGTTCCTGTCGCAGACATCGATCGGACGGTTCATCTACGCGCAAGGCGACAATCCGGAGGCGGCGCGGCTGTCCGGCATCGCGCTCCGGCCGCTGATCGTGCTCGAGCATGTGCTGGTCGCTCTGCTCGCCTGGATCGCCGGTCTGGTGTGGATCGGCACAACCGGCAGCATGCAGATGGCCATTACCCAGGGAACGATGATCTTCGACGTCGTGCTGGTGGTGGTGATCGGCGGCATCAGCCTGGTTGGCGGTCGTGGCAGCGTGTTTAGCGTCGTGGTCGGCTGTATTCTGATCGGCACCTTGCTCAATGCGTTCACCATCATGGACGTCAATAACGAGGTGCAAAACATCATCAAGGGGATCGTCCTGCTGGCGGCTATCGTGCTCGACAACTGGCTGCACCCGCGCGACGAGGAGACGGCGCGACAAGGCGATTGATCGGACCACTCAAGAATCTTGAATCACAATAAAAACGGGAGGAACACATGAAAGTCAGAACAATCAAATGGACGGCGTTTGCGGCTGCCCTTGTGCTCGCGGCGCTGCCGCTTTTCGCGGCGGCACAGGAGGAAGGCGGCACCAAGACGGCTCGCGAGCTTCGTGCCGACTATGACAAATCGCTGAAGGGCAAGACCATCGCCTATCTGCCGATCGCGCTCGGTGTGCCGCTTTCCGACGAATGGGGCCGCGTGGTGCAGGAGGAAGCCGAATGGCGCGGCATGAAATACATCGTGCGCGATCCCAACAACAACCCGTCGGCAATGCAGCAGGCATTGACGGCCCTCGTCGATCAGAAGCCTGATGTCCTGATTGTGCAAAATCCCAGCGTCACGCTGCTGATGAAGGATCTCAAGCGCGCGGAAAGTCAGGGCACCCACGTCATCCAGATCAACATGTCCTCAAACTACAAGTCGGGCGCCTTTGTAGGAGCCGACTGGAACGAGATCGGCAAGCTGCTCGCAACCGAAGTCGTCAAGCAATGCGGCACCGGTTCGGGAAAATCCGGCAAGGTGCAGATCATCCAGGGCGAGCTCACCGCTGCCGCCAGCGTCGATCAGGTCGCCGGCATCATGGAAGTCTTCAACAAGGATCCGGCCATCAAGGTCGTATCCAACCAGGCGGCGAACTGGGACGCCAACACGGCGCTCAATACCACCGCCACAGTCATCCAGCAGCACCCCGACCTCTGCGCCAGTGTCGGCTTCTGGGGCATCATGCAGTCCGGCGCCGCGCAGGCAATCCGCAACGCCGGCAAGATCGACGACGTGAAAGTTTACGCCTCCGGAGAAGGCTCGCAGCTTGATTGCGACCAGGTCAATCAGGGCAACTTCTTCAAGTTCTTGAGCTACAAGGCGACCGAACAGGGCCACGACTTGATGTTTGCGGCCCAGACGCTGCTGGAATCGAGTGAAAAACCCGGCTCCAAACATCTCGAATATTATACCCGGCCGGTTTGGCTCGATAAAACCAACGCCAACGGAGCCAACTGCTTCGCCCTGCCCAAGAAATAGCAGTGGCCCGATTCCAACATTCGCATCCCCTCAACCTGGTTTTGCGAATGCTGGAAGCAAGGGATCACCAGCAAGCACCGTCGCCGGTGGGAATTTGCATTTGACGTTCGCATCAAATCGGAGTTCCACCGGCTGACACGTCGGCCTGCCAACAATTCGCGCTTTACCTTAAGGTTTCTTTGATGTCGATGACGATCGATTCGGTGACGGCTTCGGTTAGACGATTCTCGCCTCGTCTGCTGTTGTCGGAACTATTGCTGAAGCAGTGGTTCGAGCCGGTCATTCCGTTTACCGTAATGATCGGGCTCTGGCTCTATTTCGCGGCGACCATTCCAGACTATGCAACGTTGCAAAACTCGCTTTCGCTGCTCCGCCTGTTTGCGGAGTTCGGCTTCGTCGCACTGGCGATGGGCTTCTGCCTGATCAGCGGCGGCATCGATCTCAGCGTGGGCGCAATCTTCGCATTCTGCAATTTCTCGGCGCTGTACTTCCTGTTTGTCCTTGAGCTGCCGGTCGGCGCCGTCATTCCGGCGACGCTTGCGGTGGGTGCTGCGCTCGGCAGCATCAATGGTTTTCTGATCGGCTTTCTAAAGACACGGCCGTTCCTGACGACGCTGGTGACGTTGATCATACTGCGCGCTTCCGTGAACCTTCTCAACACAAGCTACGCCCAGGTGTTCGCGACCAACTCGGTGGACAGCGACGCCTGGGACTTTCTCGGAATAGGCAGCGTGCTGGGGATTCCGATCAACGCGGCAACACTGCTGGTCGTGCTGTTGGTCTGCCACATTTTCCTGTCGCGCTCCCGTTACGGCTGGCATCTGACTGCGATCGGCGCGAACCGCAAGGCGGCGCGGCATGCCGGCATCCGCGTCCGTTTGATTCTGTTCTTCACCTACGTCCTGTCGGGTACTCTTTGCGCCCTGAGCGGCATTTTTTACGCAGCGCGGCAATCGAGCACCGATTCGACGACCGGCGTGGGGTGGGAGTTCCAGGCGTTGACCGCTGTTGTGCTTGGCGGCGTTTCACTCGCCGGCGGTAAAGGCACGGTGTGGCGCGCCATGATCGGCGCCTTGATCGTCTTTCTCCTGATCAACGGGCTGGTGCGGATGGGAATCCCCGGCTACGTCACCTCGGCGGTGATCGGCATTATTCTCCTCGCTGCGGTCGGCATCGACGTCAAGTGGTCGAAGAACCGTGGCAAGGCGATCCAGAAAATCTACGTCAATCCGGCGTTTGTCGCGCTTTCGCCGGCGCCGTCGGTCCAGCCGAACTCGGCCTCGCCCTACGCTCAGAACGCGCGTCTCATTCACTCCCAAGCGATCGGCCTCGATCAGGTTGAGGGGCCGGAGGATGTTATTCTCGATCGCCAGGACCGCCTCTACGGTTCGACCCGTGACGGCAACATCATCCGCTTCTCAGGTCCCGACCTCAAAACCCGCGAGGTCTTTGCGCATATCGGCGGCCGGCCGCTCGGAATGCAGTTCGATCGAAACGAGAACCTGATCGTCGCCGTTGCCGGCATGGGCGTATACGGCGTCAAGCCGGACGGCGAGGTGTTCAAGGTGACCGACGAAACCAACCGCACCTGGTACAAGCTCAACGACGATTCCCGCCTGCGCATGGCCGACGATCTCGACATCGGGCCTGACGGCAAGATTTATTTCAGCGACTGCACAACGCGTTACGAAATGACGACCAACACGCTCGACATCCTGGAGGCGCGCCCGAACGGCCGCATGGTCTGCTACGATCCCGCGACCAGGACCACCCGCACCATTATCAACCATTTCTATTTCCCGAACGGGGTCTGCGTCTCGCATGACGGCAAGTCGCTTTTGATCGCAAGCACCTCGCTCTGCAAGATCTTCCGCTACTGGCTTGAGGGTCCGAACAAGGGGCGGACCGAGGTTTTGATCGACGAACTGCCGGGCAACCCCGATAACATCAACCGCGCCTCGGACGGCAATTACTGGCTGGCGCTGGTTGGCATTCGTACACCGACTTTCGACCTTGCCGCGCGCAAGCCCGGCTTTCGGCTCCGCATGGTCAAGCAGGTCCCGACCGACGAGTGGCTGGCGCCAGCTCTCAATCATGGCTGCGTACTCAAGTTCAATGAGGATGGAAAGGCGCTGGAATCCTGGTGGGACCCCACCGGCATTTCGCATTCGACGCTGACCTCGATGCGCGAGCACAAGAGTTATCTCTACCTGGGTGGGCTTGAAAACAATCGCATCGGGCGGATCAAGCTTGATGGCGTGGACGAAAGCTGGACCGGATACGACGCCTATTGGGGCATAAAAAGCAGGTTGAACGGATAAACGGCCGTGGGACTTTTCGATCATCTCCTGCGGGATATCCGCAGCATCATCGATCGCGACGGCGAACAGAACGCGATCCCGCCGCTCGACGGCGCGCTCAGTCCGAATGACCGTCTGGATGAATGCTCGCCAATCGGAGATCCCCTGCCCGGTCTCGATGACATCATCGCTAACCCGGAAGGCGCTCTGTTCGCATCGGCGGGAAGGCATGTCCTGAAATTGTCGGGCCCGGGTTTTACTGAGCGCACCCTGGTGGCGGAGTTCGACGGCGATGCCGGCGGGCTTGCGCTACATCCCGACGGGCGGTTGCTGGTTTGCGTCGCCGGACGGGGACTTGCCGCGTTCGACCCCACAAAAGGGGAGCCGCGATTTCTCTCGACCGTGGACGGACAGGCGCTCTCTGGGCTGTTGTCGGTCACCGCGTCGCCGGATGGCCGCATTTTTGCGACGGAAGGCAGTACCGCGAAGGTGCCCGAGCTCTGGCGGCACGATCTGATGGAGAAGCGCCACGAGGGCCGCCTGATCGCGTGCGGGGCAGCGCTGGATTGCGCAACCACCGTGCTATCAAATCTCCACTACCCCTACGGTGTCACGATCAAGCCGGATCACGGTGAACTCTGGTTCAGCGAGAGCTGGGCTCATCGCGTCAGCCGTATGGCACTACCGGGCAACGGCGCCGTGCAGCCGAGCGTCGTCTTGCGCAATCTGCCCGGTTATCCCGCGCGTATTCACGGCGATGGGCGCGGAGGATTCTATCTCGGCCTGTTCGCGCGCCGCACTCACCTGATCGAATTCGTCCTCAAGGAAGATGATTTTCGACGGGACATGATTGCGACCATGCCGCCGGACTACTGGATCGCACCGGCCTATGCCGGGGGAAGCGACTGCCTCGAACCAATGCAGATCGGCGGCGTCAAGGCGCTCGGCATCCAAAAACCCTGGGCGCCGCCGCGCTCCTACGGGCTGCTTGTGCACCTCGATGCCAACGGCGAAGCCACCGACAGTATTCACAGCCGCGCCGGCGGCCGGTTCCATGGAATCACCGGCGCCTGCGCGACGCCCCAGGGCGTGGTGATTGCCGCAAGGGGCGCCGGCCGTTTGCTGCTTGACCGGGAAGGGATGACATGAACGACGCGCCGCCCTTGCCCGGAAACGCAACCGACGCCGCGCCGACACGGCGTGACCCCGTGCTTGCGGTTGCAAATGGCAGCAAGGTTTATGGCGGCGTCCATGCCATAGAGGGCGTGAGCTTCGACCTCTATCCGGGCGAGGTCCACGCTCTCGTCGGCGAAAATGGAGCGGGAAAGTCGACGCTCTGCAAGGCGATTGCCGGAGCGATCCGGTTGACCTCCGGCGACATGTACGTGGATGGCAAGCGCGTCGATTTCGAGCAACCTCGTGACGCTCTCGCGGCCGGCATCTGCATGGTCTATCAGGAAACAAGCTTGGTGCCGACCATGACGGCCGCCCAGAACATCGAGCTTGGCAATGAAAAACTGTTGACGCGGTTCCGCACGCTGAACATTCAGGCCCAGCAGCTCCTGCAGTCCCTGAATTTCCATGTCGACCCGGCGACACCAGTGGCACTGCTCGGCACCGCCAAGAAGCAGATGGTCGAGATTGCGCGCGCTATCTACAACAAGGCGCGCATCATCATATTCGACGAGCCGACCGCGAGCCTTACGCCCGAGGAAATAGTCCACTTCTTCCATCTGGTCCGCGACCTGCGGGCGCGCGGGGTCGCCATCATCTACATCTCGCACGCGCTCGAGGAGTCCTTGCAGATCGCCGATCGCATTACGGTGCTGCGCGATGGTCGCCTCGTGATCACGGCGCCTGCAAAGACCCTGACCCGTGACGCACTGGTGCAACACATGGTTGGCCGCCAGATTGCGCAGGCCGTCTACGGCCGCAGCAAGCCCACAGGCCATCGCCGCGAGAAGGTCCTGACGGTCGAGAATGTCACCATGGGCATGGTCGTGAAGAACATGTCGTTCTCGGTCTACGCCGGGGAAGTGGTTGGCATCGCAGGTCTGATCGGCTCCGGTCGTACCGAGATCGCGAAAATCATCTTCGGCGCGCTCAAGCGCAATCTGGTCAATGGAGGCACGATCCGGCTGCGCGGCAATCCTATTCGCTACCGCGTGCCGCGGCAGGCCATCGATGACGGCATCGCCTACATAACCGAGGACCGCAAGGCCAACGGCTTCTTCGAAACCATGATCGTGGACGACAATGTCTATGTCGGCAAGCTGGGGACCAGGGGCGGCTTCAGTTTCCTGCTTTCCCGCGCGCGACGCTCGAAGCTAGCGAATTACTGGGTTGAGCGGCTAAAGATCAGTGCCCTGCAACGCAAGGCCAGGATCGTCGAACTATCGGGCGGCAATCAACAGAAAGTCGTGCTGGCGAAATCTCTCGCCCAGGATCCTTCCATCGTTATCTGCGACGAGCCGACCCGCGGCGTGGACGTAGGCACAATTCCGCACATCCATGCCGAAATCCGCAGACTGGCCGACGAAGGCAAAGCCGTGGTGGTGATCTCGTCCTACCTGCCCGAGATCCTCGCCGTCTCGGACCGGATTCTCGTCGC
>Ga0306920_100007960_pt1 | contig 14020 bp, 13 predicted proteins | sample flu12Cox44000170_FD_204666 | JGI IMG/M metagenome (GOLD analysis project Ga0306920, IMG submission 204666) | Lab enrichment of tropical soil microbial communities from Luquillo Experimental Forest, Puerto Rico - flux4day.12C.oxic.44.000.170 (v2)... | ecosystem: Environmental > Terrestrial >...
ACTAGTTCCAAACACTCGGCTCGTAAGCGACTAATAGTTCTCCCGGTTCCGTCCAGCAGGTTGTAACAGATTTCCCAAAGACATAGATGAAGTTTTGCAAATCTTATGATATCGAGAACACTCAACGCCGGCTGGGTGCGCCCGCCCGGGCGAATGGGTCGCATCCGGCGGTGATAGGTGCCGCTCACCCGGCCCAGCGATGCTTGTGCGGTGAAGCCGTAAACCCGAAGCTCGCAGTTCGGTCAAATCTTCGGATCGGGCTGCGCGTCGATCCGGTCGGAAAGACCGGCAGCCTTTTTCACGAACTCGAGCGGGCCGGAGAAATCGAATGCGTTGTAGACCGCGTTCAGATGTGCAAAGTGCGGCGACTGTGCGAACTGCACAAAGGTCAGCCGGTGGCCTGCGTAATCGGAGTTCAATAGGTCGCGGGCGAAGGCCAGCAGCTTGCGGCGGTCCTCGGCTTGCCAATTGTCGTTGAGCGAGTAGAATTTTTCGAGCCACTCGCGTGGCCCGGTCGCGGCAAAGGAAGCGGCATTGGGGGTCACGCAGATCTGCCCGCCGCACAGCTCGCGCGTGATGTGCATCATTTGCGGGAGATTGGCGCAGGCATGAACGCGGCCGGCATAGAGCAACGATTGGTGCGGCATCATCAGGCCGCCGGGGCTGCGCTGCGCCTCCGCGATCGCAGCGATCAGATGGGCGTTGATGCCTTCGCGATAGCAAACGAGGTCGGCGAGCTTCTCACGCACTGCCTGCAGCTTGTCGAGACCGGTCTGCCTCACATTCCACTGCGCCGCGCCAATCATCAGATCGGCGGTGTAGAGGATCCGCAGTACATACGGAAAGGCGGAGTAGCGGTGCAGCGTACCGCGGATATACGACGCCGCGCGCGTGTGACGATAGAAGAACACGTCCTCCCACGGGACCAGCGCATTGTCGAGGACTACCAGCGTATCGATCTCGTCGAAACGGTTGGCGAGCGGGTAGTCGGCGGCGCTGGCGCGCCCGGCAAAACCGGAGCGGCAGAGATGTTTGACGCCCGTCGCACCCATCTTCACGATGCAGCCGACCGCATAGTCCGAGAGCTGCTCGTCCGTCCAACTGGCGATCGTCGGCTTTAGAAACGCCTGGTCGGCATAGGAAGCGGCTGTTTCGTATTTGGCGCCGCGCAGTACGATCCCCGCGTCAGTCTCTTTGACGACATGGACCATCATGTCGGGGTCCTGGTCCTGCGGGCGTTTCGAACGGTCGCCTTTCGGATCGGTATTGGCGGAAACGTGAAAGAGGTCCTGTTGCAGCACCCGGCGGATGTGGCGGTCGATGCTGTCGCCAAAGCGCGGATCGATTTCGTTGAGCACGTCGCGTCCGTCGAGCAGCGACCACATCTCGCCGACCGTTTCGTCGCCGACCCGCGTGAGGACGCCGCGGATCTCATTGAGGTAGACGTCGATCGCCTGCCATTTCTCGTGCCAATGCGCCTTTTCGGTCGGCGGCCGCAACAAGGTCGAATAGCGCTCGCTACCCTCGCAATAGCTCATGACATCGGCCGAAGGCGGCTCGTGCGCCATGTCGTACATGCGCGCCTTGAGGTCGACTACGGGCTCGAACGCCGGATGCTTGGTCACGTCGCGGACCCGCTCGCCGTCGATCCAGACCTCGCGTCCGTCTCGCAGCCCGGCGCGGTATTCTTCCCCTCTTCGGATCATCCCCTGTCTCCCTCATTACAGCGCGACGTGGTGCAGATTAGCGAAGCCAGATCTTGGAATGCCAGTCGCGCGGATGACTTGAAGGCGCGGGTCGACGGCCGGCCTGACGGACGAGCGGGCGCTCTCTTCAAGGATGCGATCGCCGCCTGCCGGACCTTCTCGGCAGAGGTCCGCCATCCGGTCGGGTCGGCACCAACGACGAGGCGCCCCTCGTCCAATGGCTTTCCAAACGCTTGGGACATCGGCTGTCCGCTCCGACCTTTCTGCCGTCGGGTCCCAGCCGGATCACCGCCGCTGACAGGCAGACCGGCTAAGCCCCGAATTTCCGGCCGCGTCCCCGGAGTGCTTGTTCGACCTAAAGGGGAATAAGGCGGGGTTTCAGGAGTCATATGCACCGAGCGCGAACCTGCGGCGGCGCGGGACCGCGTGCGAGTCCATGGGAGGACAAATATCATGAAGCCTGTTCGTCGAAGCCTCGCTGTCACTTCACTTATCGCGCTCTCCGTCATCGTCGGCTCTGTCGCTCGCGCCGATGACGGTGACGGTCAGGATAAAGGGCCAAATCAGTATGTGATCACCCCCTTAACCGCCGATCTACCGAACGTCGCTCCGAACATGGATCCGATCCTGCGAAATGCATGGGGTGTAGCCTTTAGCCCCGGCGCAAGTCCTTTCTGGATCGCAGATAACGCATCCGGTTGTTCGACGCTTTACGATGGCCAAGGCTTACCTCAGCCTCAGCCCACGCCCCTAAAGGTCAAGATTCCTCTGCCCGGTAACGTAGTGCCCAGTACCGCTTGTCAACCGGCCGCTCCCCCAACCAACCCGCCGGCCCCCACGCCCGCGGCGCCGACCGGCCTCGTCTGGAACCCCACCACGAGTCCTGCAGGTTTTCTGGTTCCGGGTACGACCACCGCGGCCAGCTTTATATTCGACACCGAGGACGGGACGCTCTCCGCCTGGGCCGGCGGTCTGAGCCCGGCTGACCAGGCTGTGCTCGCCGTTGACAATTCAGGGAGCGGCGCGGTGTACAAGGGCCTTGTCCTCGGCACCAACGCCAAGGGCGTCTTTCTCTTTGCAACGAACTTCAATGCCGGAACTGTCGATGCGTTCGCCCCCAATGGGTCTAGCGGTTTCAGGCCCGCGACGTCGACAGAAGTAAGCGGTAGCTTCGCTGATCCGGATATTCCGGCAGGTTTTGCCCCGTTCGGCATCCAAAACATCAACGGCAATCTCTTCGTCACTTATGCCAAGCAGAACGCGGAAAAGCATGACGATGTCGCCGGTCCCGGCAATGGCTTCGTCGACATTTTCGATACCGACGGCCATCTGCTGCAGCGCTTCGCCAGCAAGGGATCGCTGAATTCGCCCTGGGGTGTCTCGCGGGCATCATTCGCCTTTGGCCGGTTCAGCGGCGACATCCTCGTTGGGAATTTTGGCAACGGGAGAATAAATGCGTTCGATTCTAACGGGAGATTCCTCGGTACCCTCAGAGACGCCAAAGGCAAACCGATCGTGATCGACGGCTTGTGGACTTTGACCCTGGGCGGCGGCAGGAACTCGAACTCAGACACGCTTTATTTCACCGCTGGTCCCAATGGCGAGACCAACGGCTTGTTCGGTACCATCACCCCGGCATCGAAAAATTGAGATAGGATAGGCGCAAGGTGAATCCAAATCTGACCCGTAACCAGAAATGAGGCTCGGACGGCCGATAGATGATCCTGACGCCGATCCCGCGCGCAGAGTTGAGGCATGCGCTCGACCGCTTCATGGCCGGGTTGGTCGACCCGTACTCCTGCGCAGTGTTTCGCCGGATTTGTGCGACGTCGGCCGAGCGCGCCTGCGGACCGGAGGCCGAGCGGCATCGGCAGGTCGCGCTCTCGCTCGCCGGTGCCCTCGGAATGGCGATATACCCCGAGGGAACACCATGCCGCTTTAATTGGGACGGGACGGCGCTCAATCGCGCGACCGAGGCTTATGTCATTCTGCACGAAATCGCGCATTTTGCCCTGGCGCCGCCGGAGCGGCGGGGGCTTATCGATTTCGGCCTCGGACCCGGGCCGGATACGACAGATCGCGAGGCGGCCGAAGCGGCAGCGATACTCCCCCCATTGGACGCCGCGGAGGAGGAGGCGGCCGCATCATTGCTCGGCATCGTCTGGGAGGCCGAACTCGGACAACCGGCCCTCGCCTCGTTCCTCGATCAGAACTGGCTCGAAGGTCTGGATCGCTCAGCCGCCGGCCACTTCATCTCGGTGCTCGGCACGCTCCGGCAGCGCCGGGCGCTCAGCCTCGCCTCGCGCGGCGCATCTGATAGGGTGAAAAAACTCCGGGGCCTGCCGAGCCGTTGAGCCAAAGCCGCGAGCAGAGCAACGGATCAGGTCCGAGCCGCCTGCCGACGTCCAATGACGCTCGCGCGTTCGGCGAGGCGGCGCACCCTCGCCCAGTCCCCAGCGGCGACGGCATCATTGGGCGCCATCCATGAGCCGCCGACCATCGGCACGTTGGGCAGCGCCAGATACTCGCTCGCAGTGTGCTCATCGATGCCGCCCGTCGGGCAGAATGCGACCCCGGGGAAGACCGGCGCGAGCGCCCGCAGCAAAGCGAGCCCGCGCAAGGCCTCTGTTGGGAACAATTTGAGAAAGCTGATCCCAAGATCGCGAGCCGCCATCACCTCGGAGGGGGTGGCGACGCCGGGGATATAAGGCAGCGCGGTTGCGAGCGCGGCGGCGGCCAGCTCCGGGGTCATTCCCGGACTGACGAGAAACCGGGCTCCGACGGCGCAAGCCTGCGCGATATCGGCCGGGCGTTGCACCGTCCCGGCGCCGACGATTATCTGCGGCATCTCCCTGGTGATCGCGGCGATGGCAGCCGGAGCGGCGGGGGTTCTGAGCGTTACTTCGATCAGCCGCAAACCGCCCTCGTAAAGCGCATGGGCGATCGGTATCGCGTCAGCCGCGCGCTCGATCGTCAAGACCGGAATAACCGTAACATCGCAGAACAGATCATGCATGCGCTACTCCCCCACGCTGGCATTTTACCCCGAGGCCCGCCAAAAAACCGTCGGGTCACGGCGGCGCCGGGGTTCATAATTGTCTAATAGCCCGTGTAATCGCAGCTTACCGGTGGCGTCCCGAATCGGTTTCCGCCTCAGCGTCGACCGGCTGCCTGTTGTTTCCACAGCTGCCAGGGACGACCGAGGACCTTGTTGTTGGTTTCGGTAGCGTGGGCTGCCTCTTCCGCATTTAGGAAATTCACCTGCCCCTGGCCGAGACGTAGCGCCTCGGCTTGCAGCTTAGCATTGACCTCGGTGTAGATGGCGCGGAACACGACCTGCTGCAGCGAGTTGCCGACGACGACATTCCCATGGCCGCGCATCAATGCGACCGCCGATGCGCCTAGGGTGCGCGCTAGCGCAGCGCCGAGTTCCGGGCTGCGGATCAGCATGTCGGTCGACGGACCGCCGGCGTCGCGGATCTCGAAGATCGGCACGCCGGCGCCAAGAAACGAGCTCATGTGATAGATCGGTCGCAACGGCGTGGCGGTCACACCGAACGGGATGATCGACGGCGAATGGCTGTGCACGATGGCGTCGACCGCAAGATACGCCTTGTATATCTCGCTGTGGATGAAGCGTTCGACGTAGAGCGTGCGCCCGCGTAGATCGAGCGCGTTGCCGTCGAGGTCGAGCTCCATGATGTCGTCCGGCGTAACCAATGCTGGGGCCATGCTGCGCGCCAGCAGGAAGCGCGCCGGGTCCGCCTCACACCGTGCGCTGACATGTCCGAAACCGTCGACCACGCCTTGCTGCGACAGGATGCGGTTGGCGGCGACGAGATCCTCGATCAAAGCCGAATTTGCCATGCTGCCTCCATCGCCGGGCCTTTCCCGGCGAGATTGACAGTACTCGCCGTGACGGATTTGATCAGCAACGCCGGCAAGCATGGAGGAAGCGATGGAGAATCGGAAGCTCGGACGGACCGGGCTCGATGTGTCGGTCCTCGGATTTGGATGCGGCGCGGTCGGCGGGCTGATGGTGCGCGGCACCCCCGCCGATCAAGAGCGCGCGGTAGCGCGCGCGATCGAGCTCGGGATCACTTATTTCGACACCGCGGCGATGTATGGAAACGGTGAATCCGAGCGCAATCTCGGGCGCGTCATGAAGAGCCTCAAACCCGACATCCGCGTCGGCACCAAGGTTCGCATTCCGGCCGGCGAGCGCAATCGCGTGGCAGCGGCGGTCACTCAATCGCTGGAGGCGAGCCTCCAGCGTCTGCAGCTCGAGCGAGTCGACCTGTTCCAACTGCACAACCACATCACCCGGGACGGCCGCGACAGCGACTTGACCCCCGAAATCGTGCTCGGCGAGGTCGTGCCGGCCTTCGAACGCTCGCGCGAGCAGGGCAAGACCCGGTTTTACGGGATAACCGCGGTCGGCGATACCCCGGCGCTCCACCAGGTGGCCGATGCGCGCGCTTTCGACACCGCCCAGGTCAGCTACAATCTTCTCAACCCAAGCGCGGGGGCGACAGTGCCGGCGGGCTATCCGGCGCATGATTTCGGCGATCTGTTAGGCCACACGAGGGCCGCCAATATGGGGGTCATCAATATCCGGGTACTCGCCGCGGGCGCGCTGAGCGGAAGCGAGGAGCGCCATCCGCTCGGCTCTCCGACCGTCGAACCGATTGGTTCGGGCAGCACGTACCACCTCGACGCCGAGCGCGCACGCCGGCTTCAGCCGCTGATCCAAGAGGGCCACGCCGAGAGCCTGATCGATGCGGCATTGCGTTTCGCGATCGCCAACGCGGCGGTATCGACCGTGCTCGTCGGCTATTCGACGCTCGACCAGCTCGAATATGCTGCACGATCGCTCAATAAAGGCCCGCTGTCGCGAGCCGCGCTCGATCGGCTCGCCGAATTGCAGCGCAGCTTTGTCGGCGAGCCGCGATGAGTTGATGCAGCGAAGGCGCCCGCTGCGCCTTACTGCACGACTTCGTCGGGGTAGATGCCCCAGAGATCGCCGCGCTGGACCCAGCCGGTGTGGTCGGCGGCGTCGACGTGGCACCAATCGACGCGGCATTCGATGAGCCGTGCGATCACACCCGGTTCCGCCCGCGCGATGGCCGGTGACGCGACATCGGGCTGTCGATGAATGGTGCGGATCCCGCCTTTGACGATGACCGCGCGCTTGCCGGTCAGCATTCTCTCGTGCACCCAGCCCTCGATGCCCTGCCAGTCGTGGATCATTCGCCAGTTCTCGAATTCCTTGATGATCTCGACCGGCATTTCCTTGTGGGTCAGCACCCATTCGATCGGGTAGTTCTCACCAGGCCCGACCCGCAGATTGACTTGGTCCGAACGCAGACTGACAAAGCGCGGGACCTTTTGCCTCGCATCGGTCTCGGCCGCAGAGCCGGGCGGCGCAACGACGACAATCGCCACCACCGCGATCAGGTACGCAAGCGACCTGGACATCTCACCGCGTGTCTTGCTAATGGCGTGCCGCATCTACGGACATTGTCGCCATGCGGTCGAAACGGCCATTCGTGATCGTCACGCGCAAACTCCCGGACCCGATCGAGACCCGGATGATGGAGCTTTTCTCGTGCCGGCTCAACCTGGACGACATTCCCCTTTCCAAGGCCGAGCTGACCGCCGCGATCGGCCAGGCCGAGGTTCTCGTGCCGACCGTCACCGACCGAATCGATGCCGAGCTGCTGGCGGCGGCGGGTCCTGCCCTCAAGCTGATCGCATCGTTCGGGACCGGCATTGACCATGTCGACCTCGCCTCGGCGCAACAGCGCGGCATCATCGTGACCAACACGCCGGGGGTTTTGACCGAGGACACCGCGGATATGACGATGGCGCTGATCCTCGCGGTGTCGCGCCGTCTCGCCGAGGGCGAAAGGGTGATCCGCAGCGGCGCGTGGACCGGCTGGGGTCCGACCACGATGCTCGGACACCGCATCTGGGGCAAGCGGCTCGGCATCGTCGGAATGGGCCGGATCGGCGTGGCGCTTGCCCGGCGCGCCAAGGGCTTCGGACTGTCGGTGCATTATCACAATCGCCGTCCGGTGCCGGAAGACATCGAAACCGCGCTCGAAGCGACTTACTGGGAGAGCCTCGACCAGATGCTCGCCCATATGGACATCGTCTCGGTCAACTGCCCGCACACTCCGGCCACCTATCACCTCCTGTCGGCGCGCCGGCTGCGGTTGCTGCAGCCGCGTGCGATCCTCGTCAACACTGCACGCGGCGAAGTTGTTGACGAGGAGGAGTTGACGCACCTGCTCGAGACCCGCGCCATTGCCGGGGCCGGGCTCGACGTCTTCGAGCACGAGCCCGCCATCGATCCGCGGCTGCGCGCGCTCGACAATGTCGTATTGCTCCCGCATATGGGCTCTTCGACGATCGAAGGACGCATCGCAATGGGCGAGCGGGTGATCATCAACATCAAGACCTTCGCCGACGGCCACCGCCCGCCCGACCGCGTCCTCGGCTCGATGCTGTAACAACTCATCAACCACCTGTTCGCTGTTTTCGCTGTTCTTCCCGAAATTTACAGCAAGCGTCGCCCCGTTTTCCGCGGAAATCCTGGCTTTCCTACAATCGCGCCACGCAAAAACAGTGGCGAGCTTCGCTGTTTTCCGCTGTTTCTCGCTATTCTTCGCTGTTTTTGATGGCCATCGAATTTGACCGATATTCTCCCGACGTCCGGGCGATCGGAGGGTATGGACGTACTGTGGATCGCCTGTTTCTACAGGGAATCTACAGGCGTTAATCATTCTGTTGCGATCACCGTGCGCCGCCTCGTCATACCGGCGAAGGTCAGTATCCAGAGTAGCTGTGGGTCCCGGCCTGCGCCAGGACGACCGAAAGGCCTTGCAGCATCTGTTACCAATTGTCTGAGCCGTATCACTTAGGCATGGTGTAATTCCTGTGACCCGCCACAATTTGCGATCTAGCACGGGTCACATTACCACAGCGACAAGTAATTGTCAATTTATAAATATCTTAAAAAGGAATATAGCGATGATCCTCCCGATCCGGCCGCTCATGACCGTGCCTCCGCCGCCGCGGCTTGGCGAAGGAGTTCGGCGGCTTTGGCGGCAAAGGCATCGAGGCGGTCGGCGACGCGCCGGTTGATAAATGCGGTCGCCGCGGCGGAATTTGGCGGCGATCGCCGCCTCGACCTCGGCCGCGCCGACGAGGATGCAGATGCCGCATTCGCCGAGGAGTGGCGACGGCTGATCGCGATCGTGATTGAAGCTCAGGTTCCGAGTCGCGAAGATGGTTTAGTGACGCACGGTGCTTTCAAGGTCGATTAGCCGAGTCCTTCCACACGATCCACCACCCGACGCGGCCAACAATCCAGATGATGCCGACGGCCAGGACAAACATGCTCAAAGGCCACTCCAACTCGTGGGACGAAAGTGCGTCAAACATCAGAACCAGCCCGATTGCTATGAGACCTAGCGAGACGATCACGTGTATGCGCGTCACCGCCGCTCCCCCAACGGACCGAGCGTCGAGTACACCCGCCGTGCCTCGCGCAGAGCAAGTTCGTCGCAGTATCCTCGAATGAATTGGGCCGCCGTGCGGTCCACCGCCCTGTAAGCATCCCGGCGCGCGTTAGAGCGGTCCCGGTCGAATGCGACGGTATGCTCGTCGGCACTCTGAGCCGCGCCAATCTCGTCCGCGCCGTGGCGGCGAACGGCCGCGAGCCGGCAACCGGCGCCGCCAGCGGCGACCGCGAAATCCGCGCCAAGCTGTTGGCCGAACTCGATGGGCGGGAGTGGGCCCGGGTATGGCCGCAAGAGATTGTCGTCCAGGACGGTGTTGTGCATCTGTGGATCTCGGACGCCCGCCTCGCGGCGGAACAGGAGCCGTTGCGCGTCACCGCCGCGAACGTTCCCGGCGTTTGCCGCGTCGAAGAGCACGTCGCGCCGGTCCCGATATTCCCCGCGTTTTAAGCCGAAACGCAACCTGATCGTCATCACCTTGCCTGCTCCCCCTGACAGGAGAAATATCAGTTAAGCAGATTTGTTAGCTCCTCGGAGCCGAGACTATCGCTAGTCTCGGTAAAATTGGCGATGTCCGAGAACAAGATCGTCAGCTTCTTCCGCTCGGCCGCTAGCTTGGGGTGTGCGCGCCTGGAATCAGACAGGATAGCGCAGCATCGCCGCGAGCGCCGCGGCCCGAGGGATGTCGGCCTTGCGAACCCCGATGACGCGGCCGCCGGTTGTAATCACCCGAGTCGCGATCTCGTCGACCAAGTCGTAGTTGGTTGCCGTGGGCTGCTCGGCAAAAACGACGGCGCCGTCCTCCGCGATCCGGCCGAGAAGGGTGTCGTCAATATCCATCAGCATCGAGTCTACCGCGCCGACGGTGGCCGCCCGGGCCGCCTGAGCAATGTCCGTGGTCGCCCGGCCCTGATTGGCGCGAACCTCGAAAAGGGTTCGCCAGGCAGTGAGCTCATCGCGGTAGATTCCATCCAAAACGGCGCGTGCGCGATCCCCGAGTTGGGCCTCGGCCATCGCTTCCGGATTGCCCTCGATCGTGGCTGCGGCCAGGTGCGGATAGCTGTTCACCGATCGATAGGTGGACGCCAACGGTTCGGCCGCTGCCAGCACCAACGGAACGCCGCTTCCGGTGACCACCGGCCGCAGCGCCTTGTCAACCTGGCGGGCAAATTGGCGCAACAGTACCTTCTGCCCCTCGGCGGCCTGAATGCGTCCGCTCGGCCAACCCGCGCCGCGGGCGCCGGCGCTGGCCCGCAATCGCGGGCGCGGTGATCTCGGCCAGTCGCCGGCCTCGCCCGCGCCCTGGACGGCTCGACCCGCATCTTCGGGCATGCCTTCGACATGGATCGCTGTCGACGGCAGATCGGGCGATACCTCAACGATCCGAACCGATTTTTGTGCCAAGGCGAGGACGTAGCAGGATTGCGGGAAGCTGACGCTGCGCAGCAGCGGCTTCACCTGAAATCGGTCGGAGACGATCACGAGCGACTGAAGCGCATTGGGCAGGCGAAACGTCCGCAGGTTCTGAGGGGTAACAAAGATCGCCAGGCTATGGGCCTGGAAGCGCCAGAACTCATGGTCATCGATGAGATCGTCGAGCTGCTCGGCGATCGCGGCGCAGCTCCGCTTGTCGATTCCGGCCGCTTGCAGCTGTTCCGCGGCGCGTCTCGCGAGGTTCTTCAGCTCGATGGGGTCGCCCTGCGCCTGCGGGGTCACCGGTGTTGTGCGCAAGTAAATCGAGACACAACCCTCGCCGCGAAAGGTAGCCAGAGCCGCAATCTCGCTCGGAGCCGGTATGTCCACATATAGCACCGCGCAATCCTCCGTCGCAGAAACGGCTGTCGCCGGTTTCGTCGCGATCCAACAATGATACCGGTCGCGCCACGTTCACGGCAAACATCCCATAGGTTGCCCGGATCAGCGAGCATTGGGGCGGTCCGACTTTCCAGAAAATCGAGGATCGACAGCGGTGCGGCGTATTACCGTGGAGACTGCTTCCGCAACGGCAAAATACATCGCCCGCGCCGGCATGAGGGATCAGCGTTGCGGTGCCGTCAACGGCCGGCTTTGATCGCCTCTCGCCCGCCGAAGACAGTTTGCCTTTGCCCGAGCCGGTCAAAAGGGCGATCCTGACGTCAAAATCGCGGGGAATCTGGCGAATGTCGGGTTAAAGCGGTCAGAACAGGTGAATTGATGCAGATCAACGGGTGCCGCCGGGCCTATAGCATCGGTTGTGCGGACCAAGAGCGGAGGAGGATGCAATGAACGCCGGCGAGGTGATGAGCCGCAATCCGATTGCCGTGCCGGCCGAGGCCGGCCTCGCCGAGGCCCTCCAGCTGATGTTCGATCACCATATCAGCGGTCTGCCGGTGGTCGACGGCAAGGCCGGGCTCGTCGGCATCCTGACCGAAGGCGATCTGTTGCGCCGCAGCGAGATCGGTACGGCAGGGCAGCGCTCACGCTGGCTCGACCTGCTGATAACGGGCCGGTTGGCGAACGAATATGTGCGAACCCATACGCGCCGGGTCGACGACATCATGACCCGCGACGTCGTCAGCGTCGCAGAGGACACGCCGCTCACCGAGGTTGTACGCCTGATGGAGCGGCATCGGATCAAGCGCGTGCCGGTGGTGCGCGACGGCGCGCTGATTGGCATCGTCAGCCGCGCTGATCTGCTGCGCGCGATCCGGCGGCTGCTCGTCACGGAACCCAAAACCGCAGCCAGCGACGAAACCATTCGCCAACACGTCCTCGCCGAGCTGGCACGGGCGCCCTGGGCGCCGCACGGGCTTACCGTCGACGTCGGGAACGGGGTCGTCACATTGGACGGCGTGATCCTAGACGAGAGGATGCGCAGGGCGGTGCGCGTCGCCGCGGAAAACGTGCCCGGGGTCAAAGCGGTCGTCGATTATATCCTCTGGGTCGAGCCGCACTCGGGAATGGTTTTCAAGGCGCCGTCGGGTGAAGAGAGTTGAACTTCGCCCGCCGCACGGCAAGCTCATCGGCTGCCTTCGCTTCTTCTCGGCGGTGTCAAACGGGGACGATGATCCTCCCGATCCGACCGCTCATGACCGTGCCTCCGCCGCCGCGGCTTGGCGAAGGAGTTCGGCGGCTTTGGCGGCAAAGGCATCGAGGCGGTCGGCGACGCGCCGGTTGATCGTATCGGGCGGATAGATGCCGTCGGCGTCGGGCTCTCCCGCTGGAATCCCGGTCAACAGCGTGATCCCCTGATCGATCGTGTCAATCGGATAGATTGCAAAGCGGCCTTCGGCAGCGGCGGTCACAACGTCCTGGCGCAGCATCAGGTGGCGCACATTGGCGGCCGGGATCACGACGCCCTGTTTGCCGGTCAGTCCGACGCCGCGACAGGCGTCAAAAAAACCTTCGATCTTCTCGTTGACCCCACCGATCGTCTGGATCTGACCCCGCTGGTCGACCGAGCCCGTAACGGCGAACGTCTGCGCGATCGGCGCCTCGGCGAGCGTCGACAACAAGGCGAAGAGTTCGGTGGCCGAGGCGCTGTCGCCGTCGACGCCGCTGTAGGACTGCTCGAAGACGAGGCTAGCATTTAACGACAGGGTCCGGTTGAGGCCAAAGCGGCCACCCAAAAAGCCGGCAAGGATCAGCACTCCCTTCGAATGCAAGGGTCCGCCGAGCGCGACTTCGCGCTCGATATCGACGAGCTCGCCGCGGCCCAGGCGCACCCGCGCGGTGATGCGGCTCGGGACGCCAAAGGAGGTGCCCCCGAAAGTAATGACAAAGAGCCCGTTGACCTGGCCGATTGCAGCGCCTTCGGTCTCGACGCGGGTCGATTTTTTCGCAATCTCGTCGAGGAGGCGCCGGTAGATGCGGTCGCCGCGGTGGAATTTGGCGGCGATCGCCGCCTCGACCTCGGTCGCGCCGATGATCTCCCGTTTGGCGTCGGCGGCGAGCTGATCGGCTTCGCGCAGCACATCTGCGATCGCACGCATCTCGATCGACATCTGGCCGCCATCGCCGGCAAGGCGCGAGGCGTATTCGACGATGCGAGCGACGCCGTCGCGGTCGAGGGGCCTGAGCTGTTCGCGCCGGGCAAGGGCGCAAATAAAGCGCGCATAGAGCAGCACCGTCTCGCTGGTGCGCACCATGCGGTCGTCGAAATCGGCCGCAATCTTGAACAGATCGGGGAATTCCTCGTCATGGGCGCTCAACAGGTAATAGGGTCCGGGAGGGCCGATCAGGATGACCTTGACATCGAGCGGGATCGGCTCGGGTTCGAGCGACACCGTGGTCGCCTGGCTCAACAGCTGCTCCAGGGTTTCGATGCGGATCTCGCCGGCATTGAGGGCGCGTTTGAGCGATGCCCAACCGTAATTTCCGCCGAGCAATTTGCTGGCATCGAGGATCAGATAACCGCCATTGGCGCGGTGCAACGCCCCTGGCGCCAACAGGTTGAAATCGGTGATCAGCGTCCCCAAACGGGCGACGCGCTCCACCCGGCCGACGAGCGTCTGATGCGTCGGATTGTCCTCATAGACAACCGGCGCGCCCTTCCGGCCGCCATTGTCGATAATGACCTTGACTTGATAGCGGCGAAACCGGCCCTCCTCGAGCGCCACGGTGTGCGTCGCTGGCGCCGCCGCCTCGGGCGGCTGCGGCACCGGGCGGGGCAGAAAGTCTTCCGCGTTTTCCTTGACGTCGGTTTCGACCGCGTCGAAGTAGTGCAGAACCTCGGGCAGATCGTGGTAGGAGGTGCGCAGCTCTTCGATCAAATCCGCGATCGCAAGGCCGGTGGTCTCGCGATCGAGC
>Ga0306920_100007961_pt1 | contig 14020 bp, 11 predicted proteins | sample flu12Cox44000170_FD_204666 | JGI IMG/M metagenome (GOLD analysis project Ga0306920, IMG submission 204666) | Lab enrichment of tropical soil microbial communities from Luquillo Experimental Forest, Puerto Rico - flux4day.12C.oxic.44.000.170 (v2)... | ecosystem: Environmental > Terrestrial >...
CGTTCGCCGCCTGGTGGCGTCCGCTGGCCGCGGTGATTCTCGCGCCGCTCGGCCTGCTCGGCTACTTGGCCTACGCGGGCTGGGCCTGGCACAAGCCCGACGCGTGGTTCTTCATGGAACACAAGATGAACAGCAGCTTCGACTGGGGCCGCAGCGCGTTCTCGATCGCCAAAAGCGCCGTCATGACGGACACCACCGCTCCGGTCGCGCTGACCCTCGTGGTCGTGGCCGCCGCGATCATCCTCACCGGATGCCTGCTGGCCGACCGCATCCCGTGGAGCCTGAAGGCCTACGTGCTCGTGGTGGTCATCACCGCTGTCTGCACCGGCCCGGACTACCTGGGCGCCAAGCCCCGTCACCTCATGGTGGCGATGCTGCTCGGCCTGCCGCTGGCCCGCCCGCTGGCCCGCGCGCGCACCTGGGTCAGCGCCCCGCTCATCGCCGCCCTGGCCGTCATCTCGGCGTGGTTCGGCCTCTACCTGATGAGCGTCAACTGGGCCCCGTGACCCCAGCGAATCAGCGGCCGTAGGCTGTTTCAGGCTACTTTGCGCTGGAGGCGGGGATGGGCCGTCCGGTTGCTTCAGACACCGAGCATCTCGATGACGAGCCTGGCGACCTCCCGGCCAGAGTATTGCTGCTGCCCGGTGATCAGCCGCCCGTCGCGGACCGCGAACGCCTTGAACAGCCCGGCCTGGATGTAGTTGGCGCCGCGCTCCTTGAGCGTGTCCTCAATCCGCCAGGGCATGACCTCCACCCCGGCGGCGGCGTTGCTGAAGTCCTCCTCGATGTTGGAGAAACCGGTGACGGTCTTACCGCTGACGAGATACTCGCCGCTGGACAGCTTCACGTTGACCAGGGCGGACACGCCGTGGCACAACGCGCCGGTGATCTTCTCCGCCTCGTAGAAGGTCCTGACCGCGGCCTGCAGGCCGATGTTGTCGGGGAAGGTGAACATTGGTGAAAAGCCGCCGCAGATCAGCAGCGCGTCGGCCTCGTCGTAGTCCAGCTCGGAGAGCTTGGGCGTGTTCTCCAGCAGCGCCATCAGCTCGGGTGTGTGGATGAAGCCCATCGAGATCAGGTCCTCGGCCGACCACTTCGACGCATCGCGCGGGTCGGACAAGTTGTCGAACTCGACCTTCCCGCCGTCGGGCGAGGCAATCGTTACTTCCACGCCGCGCCCGGCCAGCTCGTAGTAGGCGTGGGTGAGCTCGGCCGCCCAGAATCCGACCGGCCAGCCGTTGTTGGTGCTGATGGCGGGGTTGGCGACTACCATGAGCACCTTCTTCGGCTTGCTGCGCACCAGGTCCACGGCCATGTGGTGGCTGCTGGTGTCCCCGCCGACGTGTGCTTGCTGCTGCCCCATGAGGTGCCTCCTGAGGAGATGCATGATTACCTTGCTCGTATACGATGCTTGATATCAAGCATTGATTCAAGCCCTGTGGGGCACAGTAATGTTTTGCCGTGAGTGAACATCCTGCCAGGCTGCGGTTCGGGGTACCGGCCTGCGCCGCTGGCCGCGACCGTGTCGATCAGCTGCTGCTGGACTGGGATCGTGAGCGGCCAGACCTCGATTTCACGCCGGTCGGCGTCGTCGCGAGGCTGAGCCGCGCCCGCTCCTATCTCGACGCCGAACTGTCCGCGGTCTTCGCCCGCTTCGGGCTGACATCAGCGGACTTCACCGTCATCATCACCTTGCGCCGCTCCGGGACGCCTTATCTGATGCCGCAGGCACGGCTCATGGATGCGCTCGGCCTGACGTCGGGCACGGTGTCGGTCCGCCTGGACCGGCTCGAACGCAACGGCATCGTCAGCCGCGAACCCGATCCAGCGAACGCCCGCAACTCCCTGGTCCGGCTGACCGGCAAGGGCCTGCGGCTGTTCGACGAGATCGCACCGGTCCACCTGGCCAACGAGGACCGGCTCCTTTCCGCGCTCAACCCCGATCAGCGGCAGCTTCTCGCTGACCTGCTGCGCCGCCTGCTCGCCGGGTTCGAGTCAGCTACCACCGACGTCGCCGCGGGCCTCGGCCTCACCCTCGAACCAGCGCACCTGGCCCGCACCCGGCGGCGCGCCGTCGGCCTGTCCGACACGCCCGGCCTCCTAGTCGCCGACGTCGCCGCACCCAGCGCGGCGGCCGACGCCGGCATCGACCGGGGCGACCTCATCACGTCCTTGGACGGCACCGTCATTACCAGCAGCGTCGAGCTCGCCATGCTGCTCGAAAGCCTGGAAGCCGACCCGCGCACAATTACTGTCACGCTCCTGCGCGGGAACGACCCGCTAACCGTCAGGCTCAGCGTGCCGCCAGCCCGCTAGGGCCCCCATGCGCCCCCGCACGGCCCGCGGTTCACCGCGCCATCGTGGGCGCGCAGAGCACCCACGTCTGCGAGCTCGCCAAGCTGCCATGACGGCAGCGCGCGGTGCTCATGCTCCGCTAGTTCTTGGATGTCGGCGAGGAGGATGCGGCGCAGAGCTGGGCTGGGGCGCTTATCGCACCGCGATTGCGTCGATCTCGACCAGGAAACGCGTGTTAGCCAGAGCGCTGATCACTGGCACGCTGATCGTCGGTGGGTTCTTTAGCTCTGGATACCGCTGGCGGAAGGCGCCGAACGCTTCCATCACGTCCTGGCCCTGGACGAGCCAGATTGTCCAGTGGACCACGTCATCGATGGTCGCGTCCGCCGCGGCCAGTGCGAGCTCGAGGTTGATGAGGGCCTGGGTGACCTGCTCGCCGATTGTGTCACCGACTATCTGCCCGTCCTTGGTGATCGCGTTCTGTCCGCCGACGTAAATCGTCGCTGACGGTTCGCGCACCACGACCGCCTGACTGAACGCGGGGTTCTTGTGCATCGTGTCCGGGTTCAGGTACATCTTCATGTAACCGGTTATACTAGTTTCACGATGCGTGCGCAACCGGCGCTAAGAGAACCGGCCAGGCGGGTCCTTGGAGGGCCCCGCTTGGCGGGGCTGACCGCTGCCGACGCCAGGAGGTTCCGCACCGGGCGGTCCTGCCTGGACTTCTGTCATACCGGCGGGGGCGGGCCGCTGGCCAAGTTCGAACTGCTGCGCGACGGGCCATCACTCGCCGACTGGCTTGGCGTAGTGCTCAACTTGGAGGGCATCGACGCTACCGATGACGACGTCGCCCAGGCGCGCGAGCTGCGCCGGGCCATCTGGAGTGCAGCGCACGCGCTGATCGCGCACGACCCGGTCACCGATGAGCAGCGCCAGGCCATCAACGACGCCGCCACCAGGGAACCAATCGTGCCGTTCCTGCACGCCGACGGTACGGTCAGCGCGAAACAGCCGGTCACCATCAGCCAGGTGCTGTCCACGCTGGCGCGTGATGCGATCGACCTGTTCAGCGGCCCGTTGGCGGCACGCATCCGAGTCTGCGCGGCAGGTGACTGCGGGCTGCTGTTCGTCGATCAATCCCGCCCTGGGGCCCGCCGCTGGTGTTCCATGCAGCGCTGTGGCAATCTTGCGAAGGTCCGCCGCCATCGGGCCGCTTCAGGCGGCACCTAGTCGGCAGGGAGGACTCACTTGGCGGCCTAGCCCTGTTGTGCGTTGGTTCCACGCATCGTGACACCGTTGCCCGCGCAAGGTCTTTGGCAGTGGGGACGGGGCTGCGCAAGGAAATCGCTTGACGCCACGGGTCTGCCGCCGATGGGCTGGTGTCCGTTGATCGGATAGCGACGCGCGGCGCCCGAGCGTGCCGCCGAGGGGAGACGGGGATGGTCGTGCTGCAGCACGTTGCAGCTCCCGACGGGGTAGCCGCCGGGCGCGGCTACAGTCAGGTGGTTACCGGCCGCGGCCGGCTGGTGGTGGTGAGCGGCCAGGTCGCGCAGGACGAAAGCGGCGAGCTGGTCGGGCCCGGGGATCCCGCGGCGCAGGCGCGGCAGGTGTTTGAGAACCTGCGCCGCTGCCTGGCGCAGGTCGGGGCCGGCTTCGGTGATGTGGTGAAGCTGACCTTCTTCGTTCTCGACGTCGCGGACCTGCCGGCGGTGCGTGCAGCCCGCGACGCGGTCATTGATACCGCCCGGCCGCCAGCGAGCACTGCCGTCCAGGTGGCCGCCCTTTTCGCCCCTGGTTACCTGCTTGAGGTGGAGGCCTGGGCCCTGGTTGACGACTGACCGCAGCCGCACCTGCTGCGAACACCAGGGGCAACTCCACGGTGCCGGAGAAGGTGTGAGAACGCGCGTCAAGCCGCCGACCCACAGCGTCGCTTGGTTTAGTGCCCGCGGATATTAATCACTTTGTTGCGCTGACGAGGTAACCGATGATCTTGTGGTGCGCTTGGCATCGTGTGGTCGCAGAGGCGGGATGCTGAAGTCGGTGTGCGTGGTCTCGGAATCGAGGAGGCGGGCGGCAGCGCGCAGTTCGAACAAGTCGGCGACGTTACGTGGGTCGCGGCCAGTCAGGGCAGCGATGCGCCGCAGCCGGTGTCGCACCGAGTTCGGGTGCAGGATCAGCACCTTCGCAGTTGCCGCCACGTTCAAGTTCGCGTTCACGTACGCGAGCAGGGTGACGCGGAGCGTTTCGTCCTGGAGGACGCTGCGGACCCGCGCGGGGATGAGGCGTCCGGCGGCTTCACCCGATGACAGCGCGAGATCATCGAAAAGCGTGATGTCGTCGGGGCTGCAAACAATTGGCCGCTGCGGTGAGGTGTGGCGGAGCGCCCGGCGGGCTTCGTCGAAGCTGGCGGCGAACCCGGCGATATCGGTGAACGGTGTTCCGATGCCCGCGCGCGGCAGCACGCGGTGCGAAGCCTGGGCGGCCCGGCCGACCTCGTCGAGAACCGTGCGCGCCTGGCGGTGACCTGTGCTGTCGAGGACCGAGACGACATCGCCGGCCCGGATGACCACGAAAGCGTGGCTGGCGCCCCGGCCCGAACATCGCGCGAGCGCTTCCGCGAGCCAGCGCCGCGGCAGGCTGGCTCCGCCGGCGTCGGCGACCGTCGCGATCACGACAACCTGGGTTCGCCCGGGCTCGAGGCCCAGACCCGCGGCCCGCCGCGCGAGCGCGGCGTGATTGCCGCCGTGTCCGGTGAGCAGCTCCTCCAACAGGTTACGCCGGTCGGTCTCGCGGTCTGCCCGCTCACCCTCGACCGTCTGAATGTAGGACTCGACAAGAACAGCTATCGCGACAGCGATGTAGTCCGATATGCGCACCGCCAGCCGAAGCGCCGCCGCCTGTGCGCTGCTGTCATCGCGCGCCGCGCTCGTGATCGCCTCGATCATGGTCCGCTGGGCAACGAGATGGCCGTGAACAATCACCGCCAGCGGAACCATCTCGCGAGCCCGCTGTGCGGCGCGTTCGCGCACGAAATCGAGTTCACCCGGCTCAACCGCCCGGTTCCTGCGCGCCGACCGGATGAAAGCCATGGCGTGCTGGCGCCCGAGGCTCCGGAGCTCATCGGGAAGAGCGGCGTCGCGGATCGGCTCGTAGGCCGGCGTCTCGGCGATCGACTCCGCCGCCCGCTCCAGGCATGGGCCGATCTCTGCTTCGAACCGGTCAAGCAGGGCGCGCTCCTGCGAGTCCATATCGCGGATTGTACGGCTCAGTCGCGGCCCGGGGATTGTCCAGCCGGACAACGAAGACCGTCGCAGGGAACGATGACCGCAGGCCGGCCGGTCAATACTCTCGGCTGCAACCTCACCTCGGATAACGGGCACAGGAGCCAGACGATGACGGGAACCACTGGTCATGACTAAGCCGACAATTGCGCACCTGTCATCGAACATCCACCGGGCGACCATCAACGGCTGCGAGGTCCGTTACCTGCGCCTAGGCGCGGGGACGCCTGTCGTGCTGGTCCACACCCTGCGGACCCAGCTCGAGATGTTCCTCCGGGTGATCGAGAAGATGGACACCGCGGAACTCGAGGTGATCGCGATCGACCTGCCCGGGCACGGTGAGTCGACCGCCCCGCCGGTCGACTACACAGCGAACTACTTCACTGACGCCGTCGAAGGCTTCCTTGAACGGCTCGAACTCCGAGACGCCGTGTTTGTCGGCGAGTCGATCGGTGCCTCTATCGGCCTAATCCTCGCCGCGCGCGGCAATCCGCGCATCGCCCACGTCGTGGCGGTCAACCCGTATGACTACGGCCGCTGGGGCGGCGCGCGGCGCAGCTCGCCGCTGAACAATGTCGTGTTCACCACGATCCTGTGGCCGGCTGTTGGCCCCATCGTTGCTCGAGCGGGCACGAAAGGGCTGCTTCGGCTCGTGCTCGCCGGCGGCCTTCACGACCGGCACAACCTGCCGCCTGGCCTGGCTGACGACATCGCCCGATGCGGTCGGCTACCGGGACACGCGCGCGCATTCCGCTCGCTATGTCGGCAATGGCGCAGCTGGCTTTCAGCCCGCGCGCACTACGGCGCGATAACCCTCCCGGTCACGCTTGTCTATGGGGACGAGGACTGGTCGCGACCTGCTGAGCGGGACGCCAACGCCCGCGAAATCCCTGGCGCTCGTCTCCTCACGCTCAAGGCCACCGGCCACTTCGCCAGTCTCGAGAAGCCAGGCGAGATCGCTGACCTGATCCAGGCGGCGTGCTAGCCCTGCCGGGGGAAGCCCCGCCGTGCCAGCCCGGCCGCACGAGTCCGGACTCGTAGGCGATGACCACCAGTTGTGCCCGGTCCCTCGCCCCGAGCTTGACCATGGCGCGGCTGACGTGGGTCTTGGCGGTGGCCGGGCTGACATAAAGTCGTCCGGCGATCTCGGTGTTGGACAGTCCTTCCCCGACTAGGGCGAGCACCTCGCGCTCCCGGTCGGTCAGCTCGCCGAGGACGCCCGCGGGCTGGGGCGGCTTCGCGCGGGAAGCGAACTCGCCAATCAGCCGCCGGGTAACTCCGGGAGAAAGCAGGGCCCCCCCGTCGGCGACCACCCGCACGGCCTGCACGAGCTGGTCCGGGTCGATGTCCTTGACCAGAAACCCGGCGGCCCCGGAGCGGATCGCCTCGAACACGTACTCGTCCAGCTCGAAGGTGGTCAGGATCACCACCCGGACGCCGGCCAGCCGCTCGTCGGCGGCGATCTGGCGGGTGGCGGCCAGTCCGTCGGTCCCCGGCATCCGGATGTCCATGAGCACCACATCCGGCACAACCTGCCGGGCCAGGCTGACGGCCTGCTCCCCGTCGCTGGCCTCGCCCGCCACTTCGATGTCACCCTGAGCGTCGAGCAAGGCCCGGAACCCGGCCCGGACCAGGGCCTGGTCGTCGGCGAGCAAAACCCGGATCATTCGCTGCCGTCCAGGGGAAGCGTGGCGGTGACCCGGAATCCGCCCCCGGGGCGGGGCCCGGCGTGCAGCTCGCCGCCGAGCGCGGCGGCCCGCTCCCGCATTCCGGCGATCCCGCTGCCGCCGGGGAGAGGCGGGCCGCCGTTGCGCCCCTGGCCGTCGTCGTCGACCTGCACGGTAAGGTCACGCTGGCCATAGCGGACGCGGACGGTGGCGGTATCCGTCCCGGCGTGCCGGGTCACGTTGGTCAGCGCTTCCTGCACGATCCGGAAGGCCGCCCGATCAACCCCGAAGGGCAGCTCGCGCACTGTGCCGTCGGTTTCCGCGCGGACCTGCAGCCCGGCCGCGGCGGCGTGGTTGACCAGGTCGCCCAGCCGGGCCAGCGATGGCGGCGGGGCGTGGGGAGCGGGCTCGCCGTCCTGGCGCAGGATGAGCAGCACCGAGCGGAGTTCCCGCAGGGCCTCCTTGCTGGCCTGCCTGATCGCGGACAGCGACTCGGCGACCTGGCCGGGCAGGCCGGGATTCAGGTTCAGGGCCACCCCTGACTGCACGCTGATCATAGACAGGTAGTGACCCAGCGAGTCGTGCAGCTCCCTGGCGATCCGCAGCCGCTCCTCACTTGCCCGCCGGAGCGCCTCCTCCTCCCGGATCCTGGCGGCCTCGGCGGCTCGTACCCGGCGGATCCGAACGGCCTCGGCGGCGCCCAGAATCACCAGCGGCCACGCCGCCACGGCCGCGAGCCCCGCGGCCGATAGCGCCGGGCCTCTGCCGAGCACGGGGTGAATCAAGAGGAAGATGCCGAACACGGCGATCGCCGCGGCCACGCCGGCCAGCCGGTGCCCGCGGACCACCGCCGTGAAATAAGCGATGATCAGTGTCAGCCAGATCGGCCCGTCGGGGTACCCGGTCGCCAGGTAGGCCAGCACGATCCCGAACAGCACTGCCAGCACGGCGACCGGCCGCATGCGCCGTGCGGCCAGCGCCGCCGCCGAGGCGATGACCAGCGCGGCGGCCCCGGCGTCGAACGGGCGCACACTCGCCCGGTGCTGCGAGACGAAGTAGGTGGCCACGGTTAGCACCGCGGCCAGCACCAGCGCCAGCGCGGAATCTGCGGCTAGCCCGGCCCGGCCGGGCCGCGCCTCCTGCTGCCTGTCCCGCTGTCCGCTTGGCTGCACGCTGTCCTCCGGCTTGCTCCGGCTGCGGCTCCCCGTCAACACGGCCATGATCCGAGAGTAGGTCAGCGCGACGCCATCGTCGCCGGCCGTGGGGAGCAGCGGCGGGTACCGCGCGGGGAGTAGGCCGGATGCACCGCCCGTTCACGCCGCGCAAGCACTGAGCCCGCCGGGACCAACCCGCAGCTCCGGGAAATCTTCTACTTCCCGCGGCGTAGCCGCCGGCCCGCGGCTGCGCCGCCCGGCGTAGCCGGGAAGCCGCCGCACGCCCGACGACGAACCTCACTACCGCCAGGAAGCATGGTCCCAGACCGGCACAGAAGCATTCGAGGAGCTGAGGGAGATGAGGATGACACAGCAGGCCCCTGCGGGGGAACTGACGGGCGGGCGCAGACCCGCCCGGGCCATGATGACCCCGCTGACCGCCTTCGTCCTGCGCCACCGGCGCTGGATCGCCGGGTTCTGGCTGCTGGCACTGGTGGCGGGCGGCGTCGCGGCGGGGAAGGTGCCACAGCGGCTTTCGACCGATTTCTCGCTGCCGGGCCAGCCGGGCTACGCGGCCGCGCAGCAGATCGTGCGCGTCTACGGCAACGGGGGCCAGCGGGCGCCGTCGATCCTGACCGTGACCGTCCCGGCCGGGGAAACGGCCCGTGCAGACCAGGGCCAGATCGCCGCGGCCTTCGGCAAGCTCCGGGCCGCGGAACGCCAGCTCCGGATCGTCGATTACGGGGACACCGGCGATCCGGCGTTCATCACCTCTGACGGCCGGACGACCTACGCGCTGCTGTTCGCGCCACGGCCGACGGGCTTCAGCTCGTCACTGGCGTCCGAGCAGGCCCTGATGGTCCTCCAGTCCGCGCTGCCGCCGGGCTACCACGCGGCGGCGACCGGGCTGGCTGAACTGCAGGCCGGCGGCGACACGAAGGGGCCGGGCGTGCTGGCCGAAACGCTGATCGGCGCGGCCGGGGCGCTGGCCGTGCTGGCGTTCGTCTTCGGGTCCATGCTGGCCCTGCTGCCCCTGCTGATCGCCGCGGTGTCCATCATGACCACGTTCCTGATCACGCTGGGCCTGACCTACCTCACGAGCATCTCGTTCGTGGTTGAGTTCTTGATCGCGCTGGTCGGGCTCGGGGTGGCCATCGACTACTCGCTGCTCGTGGTCACCCGGTGGCGCGAGGAACGGGCACGGGGACAGGACAACACCTCGGCGGTGACCGCAGCGATGAACACCGCCGGTCGGGCGGTGGTGTTCTCCGGGCTGACCGTCGGCATCGGCCTGGTCGCCCTAGTCATGCTTCCGGTCCCCGGGCTGCGCAGCATCGGGCTGGGCGGCATGCTCATCCCGCTGATCTCGGTGGCCGTGACCACCACGCTGCTGCCGGCCATCCTCGGCGGCATCGGCCCGCGGATCGACTGGCCCCGGCTGCGGCGGGAGAGCTCCGCCAGCCGTCCGTGGCTAGCCTGGGGCCGCCTGGTGGTCCGGCACCGCGCCGTGGCGGCGGCCGTCGCGGTCGGGGCGCTGGGGTTGCTGATCGCGCCCTTCTTCGGCATGAAGGTGGGAGAAACCTCGCCGGACGCGCTGGCGAAGAACGGCCCGGCGCACACGGCCTATCAGCAGCTTGTCTCGCAGCGCGTGCCAAGTGGTGTGCTGACCCCGCTTGAGGTGCTCGTCCAGTCCGGCACCGCCCAGGCGGCCCAGCACAAGCTGGCCGCGGTGCCGGGTATCGCCACCGTCGCCACACCGGCCGCGGCGGACAGCAACCGGTCCGGTACCACCGTGCTCATCGCGATCCCCGAGACGGCGAACCTGAACAGCTCCGCCAGCACCGCGGTAACCGAGGCCAGGAACGCGGTTTCCAGCCTGCCTGGCGTGATCGGGATCGCCGGCGTGGGCGCGATCCAGCTGGACTACGTACACGCCGTGTACGGGAATTTCCCGCTGATGCTGGCCGTCATCGCCGTGCTCACCCTGGTGCTGCTGGCTGGCGCGTTCCGCTCGATCCTGCTCCCGGTGAAGGCCGTGGTGCTGAATCTCGTCTCGCTGGCCGCCACGTTCGGCGCGATCACCTGGTTCTGGCAGCAAGGCCACGGATCCCAGGCAGTGTTCGGCATCCCCGCGACCGGCGCGATCACTTTCTGGGTCCCGCTGATGATTTTCGCCTTCATGTTCGGGCTATCCATGGACTACGAGGTGTTCATCTTGTCCCGGATGCGGGAGGAGTATGACCGCACCGGCTCCACCCGCCACGCGGTCACCGAAGGCCTGGGCCGCACCGGCAGGCTGGTGACCAGCGCCGCGCTGATCTTGTTCCTCGCCTTCGCCTCCCTGGCCTCCGCGCCGAACACCGACATCAAGGTGTTCGCCACGGCGCTCGGCGCAGGCATCCTGCTGGACGCCACCGTGGTGCGCGCGCTCCTGGTCCCGGCGACCGTCGCGCTGTTCGGCCGGTGGAACTGGTGGCTCCCCGGACCGCTCGCCAAGATCCTCCCCGCACGGCCCGCCGAGATCCCCAAGGCGCCATCGCCTGTTCGCCGCCAGGGGCATCACCGGACCGGCGGGGCGGTCCGGTGAGCGGGAGGGCTGCGCAGCGGGTTCATCCGCAGACGCGCCTGCTCTTGTTCGGTGATCTCCTGATCGCGATGTGGGCCGAGTCTGGCGTTGGCGATTTTTTCGCGCAGCTTGATTATCGCGTCCATGAGCATTTCCGGCCGTGGCGGGCAGCCGGGCACGTAGATGTCCACGGGGACGATGTGGTCCACGCCCTGCACGATGGCGTAGTTGTTGAACATGCCGCCGCTAGAGGCGCAGACGCCCATCGAGATCACCCACTTGGGCTCGGGCATCTGGTCGTAGATCTGCCGCAGCACGGGGGCCATCTTCTGGCTGACCCGGCCGGAGACGATCATCAGGTCGGCCTCACGCGGGGTGGACCCAAACTTCTCCATGCCGAACCGGGCCAGGTCGTGCCGGGGGCCGGTGGTCTGCATCATCTCGATCGCGCAGCAGGCGAGGCCGAGGGTCGCCGGCCACACGGAGCGGGAGCGCCCCCAGCCCGCCAGCTTCTCCACCGAGCTCAGCAGCACGCCGCTCGGCAGGTGCTCCTCAATGCCCATGCTGAAGTCCGTGTGTTGTCATGTCTCCAGGCTGGGCCGACGGGCTGACGGCGAACTTGCCGCTAACTTGCAGCGGCTGCTAACGCAGACGGCTCGCGGCGGCGTCGTGCCATGACTGCACGCCTGCCCGCTCGCTGATGGCGAGCGCGTCCCGGTAGTGCGCATCGGCACCGGGAAGGCCGAGGTACCGGGCGAGATCACCGAGGATCTGGGCGACGGGCCACAGGGTTATCAACAGCGCCTCGGCGCCGGCGGGCTGCGCAGCATACGGCAGCAGCGCCTGGTAGGCAGACAGTGCACGCTCACGGTCGCCGACGGCAATGCCGAGCAGCCCGCGGACACAGGTCATGAACAGCCACATGCGGTCCCTGGGGACCGGGAGCATCCGGCCGACCGCAGAGCGCGCCTCGGCCGCACGGCCTGCTGCGGTCAGCCCGAGCGCGTACAGCTCGGGGAACAGGCCGGCCAGGGACGGTTCGCCGACGATCTCCGCGGTCCGGCCCTGCATGATCAGCAGCGCTGACGTGGCCACCGCGTCCACCGCGGCGGCATGCACGCGCAGCCCGAACCCGCCCAGCTGACGGGCCGCGTCCCGGTAGCGCTCCGCGGCGGCGGCAGGGTCGCCGTTCAGCGCTGCGCGCATCGCGCTGTACATGCCGATCGCGGCCTCGATCGTGGGCAGCTGGTAGCGCTCCGCGATCCGTGCGGCCTCGGCGGCGTGCCAGTCCGCCGCGCGGAAGTCCGCGATGCCGCAGCTGGCTGACATGAGCATGGCCTGGGCGGCCGCCTCCGCGGTTGCCGGCTTGCCGCTCACCGTGAGCAGCTCGCCGCCTATCCTCAGCCGCTCGTCCGGACCGCCTGAACGGAAGCTCTGCGTCCATCGGCCGAGGAGAGCCGTAGCCAGCAGAACCGGGTCACCGAGCCGCCGGGCCATCGCCACTGCCTGGGCGGAGGCATCGTTACCGCGCTCGGTCTCCGCGATCTCCAATTCGATGGCCAGCGTGGTGAGCAACTGGCAGCGCAGCGGGTGGTCGCCCGGCGGCAGTTCCCGCAGCAGCCGTTCGGCAACGCCGACTAGTTGGAGGTCAGTTTCGCCGTACTCGCGGAAGAACGGTACCCGCGGCACGTCCAGGGCCGTGACCGCGCGGGCGAGCAGCTCCGGGTCGTTCAGCCGTAGCGCGGCACGGATGGCATGCTGGCGCAGCGGGTGCGCGATGGCCAGCTGGCCGTCATGGGACAGCGCGCGAACGAGGCCGAGCACTAGCTCCAGCCTCTCCCTCAGGTCTTCGCCGTGCTCCTGCTGGTCCGGCGTGCGGGCCCGGTCGAGGAGCTCAAGGGCCTGCTCCCGCAGCCTGGCGGCCTCGTGAAAGGCGAATCGCCGGTCCGCCTGCTCGGCGGCGAAGCCGCAGTACCGTGCGGCCCTGGCCGGGTCGGTCCCCGCTACGGCGAAATGGTGCGCGAGGGCGGAAACGTCGCCTGGGTTGTGCCGCTCGATCGCTGCCGCGACCTGGGCATGCAGCCGGGCACGGCGCAGCCGGGACAGGCTGCCGTACACGGTGTCGCGGACCAGTGCGTGCGCGAACCGGATGCGGCCTGGCGTCGGCTCCGTCACCAGCCCCGAGTGGAGCGCGGCGTCGATCGCGTCCAGCAGGACGCTTTCCTCGACGCCGGCGATTTCGTCGAGCACGCTGACATCGGCCTCGGTGCCGATCACCGACGCCTGCGCCAAAAGCGCCTGGGCCGTGGCTGGTAGTCCGGCGATCCGATGCCGCAGTACCTCGCGGACCCCGGTAGGCACCTCGGTAACCGCGCGTTCGGCGCCATCGGAATCCAGCAGCCGCGCGGTCTCTATGAGGGAGAACGGGTTGCCGCCGGTCCGCTCCGTGATGACCCGCACCGTGGCGTCATCGACGGAGCGCGCGCATGTCGCGCGGATGAGCTCGCCCGCCGCGGCCTCATCCAGCCCGTGCAATGCGATCCTGGCTGGATAGCGGCCAGCCAGCGCCGCCATCCAGCTGTCGAGCCGCTCTCCCGCCTCGGCGGCCCGGTAGGTCGCCATCACGAGAACCTGGCCCGCCGCTTCAGCCGAGGCCGCTCCGGCGGTGACGTCGGCGAGGATGGCCAGTGTCTCTCCGTCGGCCCGGTGCAGATCGTCGAGCACAAGCAGCAGCGGAGCGGCGCGGCTGACCGTGCCCAGGTACTGACCGACCGCCTGGTGCAGCCGGAACCTGGCGGCGGCCACGTCATCCTCCGCCGCGTGCTCGCCGTCGAGCAACGCGGCCAGCGGCCGCGGATCGGCTGGCGGCGCCACACGGGCCAGTTGCCTGAGGACCTCGGCCCAAGGCCAGCCGGCGGGCGCGCCGTCGTGCTCGGGACACCGGCCAGCCGTCACCACCCAGCCTTCGGCCGCCAGCCGCCGGCTGACCTGCTCGGCCAGCGCGGTCTTCCCCTCACCGGCATCGCCGGTCACCAGGACGATCCTCCGCCGTCCTCT
>Ga0306920_100007964_pt1 | contig 14018 bp, 9 predicted proteins | sample flu12Cox44000170_FD_204666 | JGI IMG/M metagenome (GOLD analysis project Ga0306920, IMG submission 204666) | Lab enrichment of tropical soil microbial communities from Luquillo Experimental Forest, Puerto Rico - flux4day.12C.oxic.44.000.170 (v2)... | ecosystem: Environmental > Terrestrial >...
GTAGAGAGCAGACACTTCCTCTTGATCGATGGAACGATTAAGTTGCGCGCGGTAGTCGACGCCCGTGTTCGATGAGGGGTTGCCCTGGGCTCGGAACTCCAATTCCGCGTATGGACAACCTGCAAGCCGGTGCCTGGTGCCAGCAGGGTCTTGAAGGCGAAGGCAGAATCGAGCGCCGAGTTCCAAGCGGCGACCCCACCGGTGAGAACTCCGCACATAGGCAGGGCGGCGTCAAAGCGGTCAGGATAACGCTGGATAAGGCCCGCGGTGATCATCCCGCCAAGAGAGTGGCCCCAAGCGATGGTGCGGCTCGGCGTGCCAAACGCTTGGTTGAAAATATCTAGGACAGCAATTTGATCCAGCAGACCTTCTTCGACGGCCCAGCCAGTATGAGCGTACGACGATCCGGCAAGCGCCAAACCACTGGAAAGCATGAACAAGCCTGTGGCTGGGTCACCCACGTCCCGCGCGGGGTTCGGACTCCCGGGAGTCACGTAGCCGTGGCTATAGAGGAATAATGTGCCGTGCTGCCAATTAGCCGGAACTTGAATGACGTAAGTGGCGCCGTCGGGCAGGGTGCCCGTCCGCGTGGTGACGGTCAGTTGCGCATCGGCCGCCCGCGAGAATGAAGCCAGAAGAATTGCGAGAAGAGACAAAAACAAAATCCGCTTGGTGGAGACCGAGATGATGAGTGCTCCCTTCGCTTTTCCGATGTGAGGGCAATCGAATTCTTCCGGAGATAGGTGCCTGCTCTATGCCAGTTCGCTCCTGTCGCACAAGGGAGAGGAGGGCACCAAAGCGCTCCGGGCAGCGCGGCGGTGGCTAGCAGGCAGCGACGCGGTACATGGTGATGCCACTGAGAAGCTTGGGATAAAAGTCGGTGGATTTCTGCGGCAGGACTTCGCCGGCAGTGGCGATTTTCATGACTTGCTCGACCTCACAAGGATTGAGAAGGAAACAGATCTGCGCGCGGCCGGAGTCGACGGCGTCGAGGGCGGCGGTTGCTTCGCGTTCGTAAGTGAGATGGGCTTCAGCGGTGATGGCCTGCGGCGTGATGCCCAGAGCGGGCTCGAGGATTCCTTCATGGAGCAGGACGACGTCTAGTTCGCGCTGGAGCGGAGAGACATTAGGAAGAAGCGCGGGCAGATTGACGCCGGGGCGGAGCGTGAGAAGGTAGAAGGCGCGTCTCGCTGCATCTGCTGCGGGGTACACACCGATGGCGCGCCGTGAGCGGGCCCTAGGGAGGCAGGAGAGCAGTCTTTTCGACTGTTCGGCGTTGTTTGCGTCGTTCGAGAGGGGAAACTCCTCGGCGGCAAACCACGGTTCGAGGTGGCGGCGAAAGGCAGGCCACGAAAAATCGTGAATGTGCGCGACGACCCGATGCGTGGCCAGAACGGTGAGGCCCTCGCTCGAGCTGTTGATGAAGGTCATCATGACGCGTTCGAAGGCCGCGTCGGGGTCAATTTTACCGGCGCGGGCGCGGCATTCGTCGCGGTAAGCAAGAGCGGTTTCGTAGCGGTGGTGGCCATCGGCAATGACCAGCTGCTGGTCGGCCATAGCGAGCCGAATTTCAGAGATGTGGGGGGAACTGGAAACCATCCAGAGCCGGTGGATGACGCCATATTCATCGCAAAGCTCGGTATCCGGTGTGGAAGATTCCACCTGGGCGAGGATTTCATCGACGCGTCGCCGAGGGTCGGAGTAGAGCATGAACAGCTGGCCCGTGTGCGTCTCGGTGTGGCGAAGGAGTTCGAGGCGGTCGGCCTTGGGGCCGGATAAGGTTTGCTCGTGGCGAAAAACCACGCCGGCGGAATATTCTTCGAGCCGGCCGGCGCCGATGAAGCCGCGGCGGAGGCGCCGCTCTTCCGTTCCGGGGACCGCGTATTCCTGAGAGTAAGCGTAGAAGCAAGGCCCGGGATCCTGCCGCAAAATGCCGCCGGCAATCCAATCTGAGAGCGCGGCGGCGGCGCGGGTGTAGACGTTGTTCTCGGGCGTATCGCCTGAATTGCTGCGGCCTTTTTCAACGGTTACGAGGTTGTGGGGATCGGCAGCGTAGTATTTGTCCTGCATGGCTCGGGAGATCTTGTCGTAAGGCTGGGTCAGAGCGCGTTCGACCGGGACGAGCGCTGGATTGTAGCGAAGGGCGCGAAAGGGAAAAACCTGAGCCATGGGGTCTCCCCGAACACGAACTGGCCAACTCGAAAGCCTTTCAGTTTACGTGAAGAGAGGCGAAATCCGAAAAATGGTAGACGCCGGAAGTGGGCTGTTCTTTCAATGTTATCCTGGTGCTCAGAATTATTGGCCAATGCTGTCCGCCGTGTCGCCCGAAATCGAGGTGCGTCGAGATTTTCGGCCCCAGGGAGGCTTCCTGACCCTACGTCAAATCGCCAGGTTGTTTCGTTGGAACGGTTTGAGCGAAGTCTTCATGATTTTCTCTTCGGCCCGGTGCTCCTGGCCGCGAACTCATTCTAGCGCTGGCATATTAGAATAAATTCTCTATGGCCGCTTTGGATTTCTCTGCGGTTCGCGCGCTGATCTTTGATTTGGACGGCACGCTGATTGATTCGAAACAAGACCTTATCCACTCCGTCAACGCGATGCTGGTCGAGATGGGTCGCGAGAAGCTGCACGAAGACACCATCTCCGGTTATATCGGGCACGGCGCCCCGAAGCTGGTAGCGCGTGCGCTCGGCGACGGGGCTAGCGCGACGGAACGCGAACAGGCGCTCAAGTTTTTTCTGGCGCACTACGAACAGCACAAGCTGGATTCGACGCGCCCGTATCCGGGGGTTGCGGAGGCGCTCGAAGAATTGCGCGAGTTTCCCATGGCGGTGCTGACGAACAAGCCCGTGCGCGTGAGTAGAAGGATTCTCGAAGGCCTAGGCCTCGGGAAATATTTCCGCGCGGTGTATGGCGGGAACAGTTTTGAAACCAAGAAGCCCGACCCACTGGGCGCCAGAAAAATTCTGGAGGAGCTTGGCCGGACCGCCGGAGAAACCATGATGGTTGGCGACTCCGAAGTGGACGTGCAGACGGCACGAAACGCAGGGACGCTGGCCGCCGCGGTGAATTATGGATTTGGCACTCACGACCGCGCGGCCTATCCCGCTGACCTTTATTTGGATCGGCTGACGGATCTGACCGTGCTGCTTCGCGACGACGCCTGACCGACCTGGTGCTGCTGCCCGAACGACCGTGGAGACCAGGAAGGGTGCCTAATTCCTGTCAGAAACTGCAGCCCCGGGGACCGCCTTGGCGTCGAAGACAAATGCCGTTTGATCGTCAGTGAGCACCAGCAGACGCTTGCCGTCCTCCGAGAAGGTATAACCGGAAACATGGTTTGCAAAAGAAAGATCGCCCGCCGGCTTTAGGGTGTGCAGATCATAAATCACGAGATGCCCCGCACCATTGGCGAGGCAGAGCCACTCGCCCTTGGGCGAAATCTGCGGGTTGTAACCGAACCACTTCGCTTTCCCCTCTCCCGTCGAGCTCGAATACAAGAGCACGCGGTTTAAATTGTCGGTGACGATGGTCCAGTCTCCCGCCGCATCCAGATTCTGCGGCATGAAGGAGTATTTGCCGGTGTGAACGACTGCCCCACCGACCGCGGTGCCGTCGCGGGCGTTCAGCACTTCGACAAAATAGTCCATTTCGCCGGGTGTTCCCCGCCCCATAGGGCCTGAAGCTTCGCGTCGCGAGCGAGTTCCTCACGCAAACCGTCCGCTTTTGCGTTCCAGAGGAAGACCAGCTTTCCGCTCGCTGCGGAGCCGAACACGCTGGGCCCCTGTCTAGGAAAGCTGCGCGACCATAGGGGTGTCAACTTGACGATATCAAGTGCCTGCAATTCAAAATTGCGCCGCGCATACCGATTCCTTTCATTGTGTTTGATGCGCAGAACCATGTTGCCGAAGAAAGTAAGATCGTCCTCTTTGTCGACGTCGCGGGCCTTCGATTGCTTGGTGATGGGGTTAAGCACTACCATCTCGCGGCCTAGCTTGTCGAATTCAGGAAAGTCCAGATAGAACAGCGAATCGGGGGCGGCGTACGCACCTTGAAAGCTGCGGACGAGGAAAGGCCGCTCCCCGGAATCCAAACCCCAAATACCGCCCCGCGTACGGCTAGACATGGCCAACCATCTCAAGTCCGAAGACGCCGTGAACGAACGTAAATTGCCTAGCTTGCCGATGGGTAGCTGGAGCAGGTCGCTCGCTTTCGTCTCTTCGATTTTGTACAGACCTATCTCGCCATTCACACGCTCGCTGACCGAGACGTCACCCCAAACATCGGTGGCGGACATGCGATCGGTGTATGCGAATTTCTTCTGCTCCAGGTCGAAAGCTCCAACCGGAACGTCCTTGAGCGGCCGCACAAGCACGAATCTGGGATTGCTTGCCGCAACGAGAGCGCCGCCTCCCAAGGAAATCCGTTCGAGCACTTTCCCTGATGTAAATTCGACCACGGGAGACTTTTCGGGCTTATACACATCCACTCCGACGATGCGGTCGGACCCAATGAACGCAAACGAATATTGCATGGCCGTTTGCACTTGCCCCGGAACATTGATTTTCTTTTCCGTGGTTAAGTCGACGACTACCTCTTCCTTGGTGCGCGAAGAGGCCGCGAAGTAGCGCGCGTCCGGTGAAAAGCGGAGGGTGACCACATCGTGATGGGTTACGAGGAAAAGAAGCTTGAAAATGGCACCGTAACCCGTAAAGCCGGGATCAAGATCGAAGAACTTCTCTTTCTTGAAAACAGTTTCCCCAGTGGTGACATTGTAGAGGGCGAGTGCCAAGTCGTTGCCGAAGCAAGCGAGATACTTGGCATCCGGCGAAAGCGCCGTCTGACGGCAGCCGCGCAGGACGGGAACGTCCGTGACGCTGGTCTGGTCCTGATGATCGATGTCCCAGGTTTCCACGCGGAGACCAGAGCTAAAGAACACCACTTGACGGGAATCCGGGGAGAATTGCGCAGATTCAGCGTCAACGGTGTCGATGCGAAATATAAACTTCAACGGATCGCGGGTGAGGACATAAATACCTCCTTCGTCCTGCGCCAGGAGGTATTTGCCATCCGGACTGAAACGAAAGTTTTCGATGTCGCCCCGCAACGGGTCAGCCAGCTTCTTGCGCGTGAGTACCCCGGCGAGGTGCTCGGCGTGGCCGATACCCTGGTAGTGGAGCACCGCCACTTGCCATTGGTGAAAATTGTCGGACGGGAGGGGAGCTTTCCTGTCAATGCAGCCCGCCGGCAAAGTGTCCACGTCCTTCAGCGCTTCGCGCAGCCTTTTTGAATCGGGGCGGGTGAAGCCAAAGAGATCGGTAAACCAGTTTCCGATACGCCCCTTCGTCTCCATCAGGCGATCCAAAAAGTTCGGGAACGCCTGGGTGGAATAACCAGCACGGGCGACGGCCTGAACCCCAAGCTGATCGGCAATCCTCTGACTTCTTTCTTCCTCAGCGTAAGAGGGAGCGTGGATCCTTCTTAAGCGCACGCTTTCCACGAATTGGTTATAGAGACCAAAAAGATCTTCGTCGGGGGAGAGGCTTTGGATTCCCAGGACATCACGAAACATCCGAGACATGTTCTGCGCCTGCTGCCGGGCAACCAAGTGTCCCAGTTCGTGGCCAAGCAGACCGGCCAGTTCATCTTCATTCCGCAAATAAGCGACCATTTTGCGCGAAACATAGACGCCGCCTCCGGGCATGCTAAAAGCCTGAATTTCCGGTTGATCGTATAAAAAGAACTGGTAATGCAAGCCGGTCTCCGGAAGATGCCGGCTCACGCGCTGCCCGACAAGCTTGAGATAGCCGGTCACCTGATCCTCGTCGATCACGCGGAACCGGCTCTCCATCTGCTGACGCACGATTTCCCCAAGTTCCTGTTCCTGTTGAGGGGAAAAAAGAAGTTTCGAAAGGTCAATGGACGGTGCCTCGAGCGCATGGCAGTTCGTTTGGGCGCTAGCCACCGAACAGACCACCAAAACAAAAACGATGAACAGGAAACTGCGCATGCCCATGGGATCCCGTCGCAATAGCGGCGAGGTTAACACTGGTCTCGGGCGTCGGCAACCGTTCTAAGCACCCTCTCGGAATCGGTCAATCTGGCAAACTTTGGCAAATCTCCCCTGAACACTGACGATCGATAAGACATGGCTTGCCAAGGGGCGCGACAGTTGGCAGACTCAGCGCGTGGTTATAGGCCTGTTCCCAGAACTGGATGCACCCGGGGGGGTGCAGCGCGTGGGGCGCCATTTAGCGGCGGTGCTGACCGAGTTTGCCTCCAGCCGCGGGTGGGACTGCCGCCTGCTCAGCTTGAACGACACCCGAGAGCTGCACCGCGGGGCGGTGGGCGGCCGGGAATTTGTGTTTACGGGCTGCGAGAAGGCCAAAGGACGCTTCGCGGTGACGGCGATGCGGGCAGCCAAGCGCCACGCCAAGCTCGTGTTGGCAGGGCATCCGCATCTCTCGCCGGTGGTGCAGCTGATGCGCGCGGTGGCGCCAAAGATGAGAACCATTGTCTGCACGCACGGCGTCGAGGTCTGGGAACCCCTGGGACGACTGCGGCGAGACGCGCTGCGGCGCTCGCACGTCGTGCTCGCGCCCAGCCGGGATACCGCCGAGCAAGTGGCGGTGCAACAAGCGGTGGCGCGCGAGCGCATTCGCGTACTGCCTTGGGCGCTCGACCCGCAATTCGAAGCGCTGCTGGCGGCAAATCCTCGTCCGAAGCCGCCGAAAGACTTCCCCGCAGGCCGGGTCATCCTGGCTACCGGGCGTTGGGTGGCAACTGAGCGCTACAAAGGAATGGACACCCTGATTACCGCGATGCCGCGGCTTCTGACCACCTGGCCGGAGCTGCAATTGGTGCTTGCCGGAGCGGGAGATGACCAGGCGTGGCTCGAAAATTTTGCCGAGAAAAACGGCGTGGAGCGTCACGTGCATTTTCTTAGCGGCTTGAGTAACGCGGAATTGGCGGGGTGCTACGCCGCTTGTGAGATCTTTGCTTTGCCAAGCCGCGGCGAGGGATTTGGCCTGGTGTACCTGGAGGCGATGGCCTGCGGCAAACCGGTCGTCGGAGGAACACACGGGGGAGCGCCGGAGCTGATTCAGGACGGCGTCACCGGGTATCTGGTGCCGCACGGCGATCCCATCCAACTGGCCACCGCCCTGCAAACCCTGCTGGCAGACCCGCAGCATGCGAAGGAAATGGGTGCCCGCGGGCGGCAAACCGTGGACCATGAATACCGCTTCCAGAACTTCGCGAAAGCCCTGAAAAAAATCCTGCGCGATCAATGCGAATCCTGAATGTCACGGAGACCTACGCCCCATTTCTGGAATTTGGGGGGCCGCCCGTGAAAGTGCGCGCGCTCGCCGAAGGTTTGGCGCGAAGTGGGCATTCTCTGACGGTGCTTACGGCGGATTGGGGCTTGGAAAAACGCGCCATCGCGACGGGAGTCGAGAACCTAGCCGACCGATCTCCGTTCGGGTGGCGGCGCCGGGAAAACGGCGTCGAGGCCATTTACCTTCCGACCTGGCTGCATTACCGGCAGGTCAGCTGGAATCCGGCGGTGAAGCGGTATTGCCGGGCGCGGCTCGAACAATTCGACGTCGCGCACATTTTTGGATTGTACGATCTGCTCGGTCCGGCGGTGGCGGCGGCTTGCCGGAAACGCGCGATTCCCTACGTCGTCGAGCCCATCGGGATGTTTCTTCCGATCGTGCGAAATTTCCGGCTAAAGCGCGCGTATCACCGGCTATGGGGAACACGAATGCTCGAGAAAGCGAGCGCGGTCGTGGCCACTTCGGAGCAGGAGATGGAAGAGCTCATTGCGGGAGGGATTTCTCGTGCGAAGGTTGTCACGCGGCGAAACGGCGTGGAAGCGCCGGAGTCCTGGCCGGAGCGCGGAGTCTTTCGAAAAAAAATGGGAATTCCAGCGGAAGCCAAAGTGGTGCTTTTTTTGGGGCGGCTATCCGCAAAAAAAAGCCCTGATTTGTTGTTGCGAGCCTTTGCAGAAGTGAAGAAACAGCGCCGAGGGATGCCGCTCAGATTGGTGTTTGCGGGGCCAGACTTGGGTGGAGTAAAAGCCCAGCTGGTCGAAATGGCGGCGCAGCTGGACGCCGGGCAAGAGGTGCAGTTTGCCGGGCCGCAATTCGGCCAGGACAAGTGGGCAGCGTACCGGGACGCCGATGTTTTTGTCCTTCCGTCACGGAACGAAAACTTCGGGAACACGGCGGCGGAGGCCGTTGCGTCTGGGACGCCGGTGGTTGTGACCGAACAGTGCGGGATCGCGCCGCTGCTCAGGGACCAAGCCGGTGTGGTGGTAAGCCACCAGGCCCACGATGTGGCTGACGCGCTTTCTCGCATTTTGACCGACGAGGAACTCCGTAGACATCTCCAAGCCGGATGCGCTAAAGTCACACTGGATCTCGGATGGGGGGAGCCAGTCCGCGAGATGGAGCGCCTGTACGCCGCGTGTCTCTCGGGGAGGGCAGGACAAGGAGGAGCCGAGGAACCGGTATAGGGCTTGTGCCTAACCCTCGCCATCCCATTTTTCTTGCCGTGTGGTGGAGCTCGAACCTGCTGCTCGCTCTCGCGCTAATGGCCTTGGTTTATTCCGGAGTCAGGGAATTCTCCGCTCGACGGTATCTCGACGGGTATTCCGATGCGATTGTTCCAAACTTTGTGCCGCCGGAGGAACGAGTCGAGGCGATCCTGGACTGGATGCGAGCAGAACCTTCGCGGGGCATCGCGGCGGACCCGGCAAACCTTCCGACGCGCGATCCACAAACCACTCTCAACTACGCGCAACTCTTGAAGGTGTGCGGCACGGCCACAAACGCTTTCTTGAATCTTGCACGAGCTTCTGATCTCGAGGTGCGCCGCTTGCTCTTGCTCTCGAAGGATGGGATGGCCAAGCATGTGGTAGCCGAAGTGTTGATTAACCGGCGCTGGATCGTAGTGGACCCTAGCTACCGGGTGATCATGAAGGATGCGAACGGCCACTTCTTGACGCGCAAAGAGTTACAGGATCCGGCAACCTTTCGACAAGCTGTAAGTGCTGTTTCCGGCTATCCTCCGGAATACGACTATCAGAGCGTGGCGCATGTCCGCCTGTCGCGGCTGCCGTTCAAAGGGCTCCATTTGCAAAAGGTTCTCGATTTCGTCTACCCGGGTTGGGAGGAAGCGGTAGACTGGAGCCTGGTCCTCGAGCGCGAATCGTTTTTCCACCTGGTGCTTGCCGGAGCGGCCTTTCTTCTCTTTCTATTGCTCCGGCAGTTGCTGGGGTGGTACGCGGACAGCCGCCTGAGGATCCCGCGCTTTCATTTCCGGGAACACGCGGTCCGCGCGGGAACGGCCTTCTTCTCAACGCCGGAGATCAAAGAATAGCGTGTGCGGGATTTGCGGAGTCGCCTTCACCTCGCGGAATACGGAGGCGGAAGCGCGGGTGCGGGCCATGACCCTGGCGATGCGCCATCGCGGCCCGGATGAACAGGGATTCCTCCTTAACGAACCGCGTGCCCCCGGACTGGCGCTGGGGATGCGCCGGTTGAGTATCATCGACCTGGCTGGTGGCCACCAACCTATCTGGAATGAAAGCCAAGATGTCGCCGTGGTGTTCAACGGCGAGCTATACGGCTACCGCGAACTGCGCGAGCGCCTGATCCTCTGCGGCCATCGCTTCCGAACCCAATCGGACACCGAAATTCTCGTGCACGCATGGGAAGAGTGGGGAGAGGACGCGCTCAGCGAACTGCGCGGGATGTTTGCCTTTGCACTGCTCGATTTGCGAAGGCGTTACGCAACGGCGCCGATTCTGTTTTTGGCGCGCGACCCCCTGGGAATCAAGCCGCTCTATTACACGCAAACACCGGACGGATTTGCTTTCGCCTCGGAAATGCGGGCGCTGCTGGCCGCGGGCGCGGCTCCCAAAAACGTGTCGCAGGACGCGCTGACGTCGTATCTGCTCTTTGGGAGCGTCAGCGAACCGGTAACGCTTGTTGAAGGGGTGTTCAGCCTGCCTCCGGGCCACCGCATGCTGCTACACATTCCCGAGCGCCGTCGCGTACCGCGCGCGCGCCAATGGTGGGATCCCGCGGTTTCCCCGGCGGCGAAGGACACCCGGAAACCGCGCGATCTTGCTACCGCCGCCAGGAAGTTGCGTCCGATACTCGAAGACGCGGTCGAGGCGCATCTGATCGCGGATGTCCCGGTGGGCTTGTTTCTTTCAAGCGGACTGGACTCGGGAGCCGTCGCGGCGCTCGGGGCAAAAGCGCGGACCGGAATTCAGAGCTTTACGCTGACGTTTCCAGGCACGGCATTTGACGAAGGTGAAGCGGCGCGAGTGGTTGCCAAGCGCGTTGGAACCCAGCACACCGAAGTGCCGCTGGACGGCGGAGCGATCGTTGAGCGCATTGATGAGGCGGTTCGGGCACTAGACCAGCCCACCATGGACGCCGCGAATACCTATTTTGTTTCCTGGGCGGCGAGAAAAGTGGGGCTGAAAGTAGCGCTGTCCGGCTTGGGTGGCGATGAGCTTTTTGGGGGGTATCCGACGTTTGCAAATACGCCGCGGCTCTCCAGATTGGTTCGCACTGCATGGTTCGTGCCCTCACTAGCAAGACGATGGGCGAAACCCCTGGTGGCGGCCCTCGCCGGGAAGCGCGGTTCCCCGGATGTTGGAAGCAAGGCGGCTGCCGCATGGGTTTCACCCGATTCGCTCCCCCATCCGTATTTTTTTTCACGCACGCTTTTCCCCCCGGGAAGATTGGAGAAAATCATCGAACCTCGATTCCGCCCCAGCACCATCGGCCCTGACGGCGTGACGCTCGAACCGACATGGGTGGGATGGCTCGAAAGAGCCTCGGACGAGGCACGCAAGCTCGAACCGGTGGGGGGCGTCTCGTGGCTGGAGATGCGCAGCTACATGACGAGCACGCTACTGCGAGACACCGATTCCGTGAGCATGGCGCAGTCGCTGGAAGTCCGCCTGCCGCTGCTGGATACGCCGCTGGTGGAATTCGTGAGGGCTTTGCCGTCCGCCTCGCGCCACCGCGCGGGCGTGCACAAGGCATTGCTCGTCGAAGCGATACGCGACCTACTTCCGCCGGAAATTCTCGCGCTAAAGAAGCGCCCTTTTACTCTGCCCTGGGAGGAATGGTTGCGCGGACCACTGCGAAAAAGGCTGGAAACGAGTTTCGCGGATCCTGCCGCACCTCTGGCGCCGGCGTTGCGCCCCGGCGGAATCCAGGGAGTTTGGAGCGATTTCCTCGCCGCAAAGACCACCTGGTCGCGCCCTTGGGCTCTCTACGTTCTGAACGAGTGGTGCCGCCGGCATCTCTCCGCCTGAACCTGCCGGTTGCGGTACACTGACCCGGTCGCGTGATGAACATCCTGGGGATTAATGCGTACCACGGAAACTCCTCCGCGGCGATTGTGTGCGACGGCCAGCTCGTCGCCGCCGTTGAAGAAGAGCGGTTCAATCGCGTTAAATACGCGGCGGGATTCCCCGCGCAGGCGATTCGTTATTGCTTGAAGCGGGCGGGCCTGACGCTCGGGGAAATCCACCACGTGGCCGTGCCGCGAAACCCCTACGCGCGGTTGGCGACAAAAATATTCTATGCGCTGCGCATGCCGTCGTTTGCGCGCGAACGCGCCAAAGTGCTGGTGAAATTTCAGGGCATTCGCGAAGCTCTAGCGCAGGCGTTTGATACGGACCCCAATAGAATCCGCGCGCAATTTCATCGCATCGAGCACCATCAGGCGCATCTGGCAAGCAGTTTTTACTGTTCGCCGTTCGAACGCGCGGCGCTACTATCCGCCGATGGCCTCGGCGATTTCGCAAGCACCATGTGGGGAACCGGCAGCGGCAGCCGCCTGAAAATCGAGGGCACCATTGCCTTTCCGCACTCACTGGGTCTGTTTTACAGCGCGGTCACACAATACCTGGGGTTCCTCAAATTTGGCGATGAGTACAAGGTCATGGGGCTGGCAGCCTACGGGCAGCCCGAACAGCTGGAACTGTTCCATGACATTTTGCGCTTTGAAAATGGCTCCCGGCGAAACGGCTTTAAATTGGGACTGGATTATTTTTCGCACCATCGCACCGGCCCGGAGATGTCCTGGGCGGAAGCGGACAAAACGCCGACTCTTGGCAAATTGTTTTCCGAACAGATGGAAAGGCGGCTTGGCTCGGCGCGCGCTGCGGACGGAACTCTCGTCGAACGCCACCGGAATCTGGCGTCTTCGCTGCAGGCGCGCCTGGAAGAAGTCTATCTGGGAATGTTGAGGAAGCTCGGGGAAGGCACGGGATTAAAGGCCGTGTGCCTGGCTGGGGGAGTGGCCTTCAATTGCGTGGCCAACGGAAAGATTTTTGAGGCCACTCCTTTCGAGCTGGTTTATGTGCAGCCGGCGGCCGGGGATGGCGGGCTCTCGGTCGGCGCGGCATTTTTCGTGTGGCACCAGATTCTTCGGAAGCCGCGCTCGTTTGTGATGGACCACGCCTATTGGGGCCCGGAGTATTCGCCCGAAGAGATTCGCCGAGCCGTGGAGGCCACGGGTCTCGCGCAAAAAGGCTGCATGGTTCGTGAACTCCAAGACCAGGAATTAATGCGGCGCGCTGCCGGCGTCATCGCCGACGGCAAGATCCTCGGTTGGTTTCAGGGACGAGCCGAGTGGGGCCCGCGCGCGCTCGGGAACCGCAGCATCGTAGCAGACCCGCGCCGTTCCGAGATGAAAGAGATTCTCAACCGGCGCATCAAGCACCGCGAGAGCTTTCGCCCCTTTGCGCCTTCGATCCTGGCCGAGGCCACCGGGGAATATTTTGAAAAGTCGCAGCCTTCGCCGTTCATGACCCTGGCTTATCCCGTGCGCCGCGAAAAGCGCGAGAAAATCCCCGCGCCGACGCACGTAGATGGCACCGGGCGCCTGCAAACCGTCACACGCCAAGCGAACCCGCGTTACCATGCGCTGATTTCCGCGTTTGCGGAACTCACCGGTGTCCCGGTGGTGCTGAACACTTCGTTTAACGACAACGAGCCGATTGTCTGCAGCCCGGAAGAGGCCATCGACTGCTTCGAGCGCACGCAGATGGACGCACTCGTTCTCGGCGATTTTCTGATCACCCGTCCAGCCCAGTAACACCGCGAAACCTCTCCAAAGCAGCTGGCCGGCTTGGTCCAGCTGGATACTGCAGGCTGCGCCTCCTCGGCGAACGCGCTCTGTCGCGCTTCACCGTCAATGATCACCCGGACAAAGCGGGCGTACGCGCGAAGCGACACGGTCGAGACGTCCGCTGGGCAAGAAAAACAGTTCGACATAAGGGCGCATTACGACTGATCATTTAAACCGTCTCGAATTGCTGCCAGGCAAAAACGATTGAAGATCCTTCTGCTGAATCTTTACTACCCGCCGGACACTTCGGCGACCGCCAAGATGGCGCAAACGGCGGTGGACACGATTTCGACCCACCACCGCGTCACAGTACTTTGCGGGCGGCCGTCCTACGACCCGACCGAGCGGCGCCCGTGGCGCGCCTACCAAACGGAAAATGTGGACTTGGTTCGCATCATTCGTGTCGGGTCCACGGCGTTTCCACGGTTCAGCATGAAGAAGCGCCTGATGAATTACCTGAGTTATGTGTTGCTTGCTGTACCGCGCGCGCTCGTCCTGGATTGCGATGTCGTGGTAGCCATGACCGATCCGCCATTTCAGGGAATCGTAGGAGCCTTCGTGGCCATGCTGAAGCGAAAACCGTATGTCTACAACATCCGGGACCTGTATCCCGACATGGCGGTTGGAGGCCATATCGTCACCGCTGGCGTGCTGACGCGTATCTGGGAGCGGCTCAACCGCTGGGCGCTCGGACGCGCCGAGCGCATCATCGTTCTTGGCGAAGATATGCGCACGCGCATTATTCGAAAGGGAGTGGAGCCCTCGGGAATCGCGGTCATTCGCGATGGTGCCGAGATTCTTGCTCCCGCAAAATCCCTACCCCCTCCCGATCCCGAAGTGGTTCGCGCGAT
>Ga0306920_100007967_pt1 | contig 14016 bp, 13 predicted proteins | sample flu12Cox44000170_FD_204666 | JGI IMG/M metagenome (GOLD analysis project Ga0306920, IMG submission 204666) | Lab enrichment of tropical soil microbial communities from Luquillo Experimental Forest, Puerto Rico - flux4day.12C.oxic.44.000.170 (v2)... | ecosystem: Environmental > Terrestrial >...
GCTGCGGGGCCTCTATTTTCCCCAGGTGCTGCGCGACGCACGACGAATCGGGGAGTACTACCCGGGTCTCTCGCCCAGCAGCGCCTCGTGCATGGACAAGCTGGGCGTTGCACTAGGGAACTGCGAGTCCAAGTGCCAGAACTTTTACGACGCGGCAGAGGTGGAGCGCGTGTTCTACCCGGAGATGGAAAAGCTCCTCCTGGAGTTTTTCCCGGATGCGACGGATGCGCTCGTGTACAACCACGACGTGTTTGACAAGGACTACAAGGGAGACCGCACGGAGGACCAGGACAACAAGAACCCGGGTGTGAACGCCAACTACGTCAACATGGTGCACAACGACCTGAACGATAACAGTGGCCGCGTGCGCTGCCGCGAGCTGCTCACGAAGAACCTGCGGAACTTCGGGCGCCAGCAGCACTGCACGGAGGAGCAGGCCGACGCGAAAATGTCACGGCGATTCATGTCGATCAACCTCGCCAAGCCGATGGAGACCGTGCGCCAGAACCCCTTCGTGCTGTGCGCCTGGCCCTCTTTCGCCGACCAGCCTTACATAACCAGCTATCGCATCTACGACGACCGCGTCGGCGAGACCACCCGCTTCACCTATCGGTCGAGCCACGAGTGGTACTGGTTCCCCCAGCAGAAGCCGACCGAGGTCTCGATGCTCAAGTGCTATGACTCTGTCACCGACGGTTCCGTCTCGCGCTGGTCTTTCCACAGCGCCTGTATCGACCCGACCGCGCCTGGCGACGCACCTTGCCGCAAGAACGTCGTGGTGCGATCCTTTGTCTTCTTCTAACAAGACAAGTAAACGGCAGCGAGGAAGGGGCGAGAACTGCGTGTGCTCCATCCGATCATCGCCTATTGGAGAAACACTGGTCCAGTCGGCGGACAAGTCACGTGAGACTCCCCTTTAACCCAGGTACCATTACCTCTGGTGATTAGGGCGAACATTGAATTGCAATCGGGGTCGCGCCGTCTTGGCTGGTCTGGTCTTTGAGCTCCTGAACCAGCCGCGATTTGCCAATACCGGCCTCCCCACTGAGCAGTGGGAGTTGGCGTTCACCCGTTTGCGCTACGTCCAGCGTTCGCGGAGGGACCCGCAGCTCGTATTTTCGACCGGCTAAGGTGTGAGGCCCGTTTGAACCAGCATCTCAAAGTGACTCTCCGCACCTTGGACCAGAAGCCGCCGCCCGCCACAAGAGAAAAATTCCCCGGAACCTGACTGAGCGTTACCTCCTGTTTATACTGCATAACCAGCGGTTATGCGGAACAACGAATTCTAAAGTCCTTCTTTAACAGCGGACAACGGAGCGCCAGCGATGATGGCTAGACGGATACAGCAGGGGTAGCCTACGAAGCGATTTACGATGTACCAGCAATAGGGCAGAGTCCATCGCGCCTAGCTTCGAGTACTCATTGGCTGTAGCACTTGCACTGCGGGTGGATTTGCTCTACGCGTATGATGAGTCGCAACGGAAAGTCCGGTGGAGGTTAGCAGACGGCAGTTCTTTAAGCTGACCGGCGCGAGTCTGCTCGGTTCGACGCTGACCGCGCTCGGGTTTTCGGCTGAGGAAGTGATGGCCGAAGTGCGCGAGTTCAAGCTCACGCACGCGTCCGAAGTACGCAACACTTGTCCCTACTGTTCGGTCGCTTGCGGAATAATTATGTACAGCCTCGGCGACCGTGCTGCGAATGCGCGCCCATCGATTTTCCATATCGAGGGAGACCCGGACCATCCCGTAAGCCGCGGCAGCCTCTGCCCAAAGGGGGCGGGGCTACTCGATTTCGTGCACAGTCCGAGCCGGCTGCTCTATCCGCAGTACCGCGGTCCCGGCGACAAGGAGTTCCGGCGCGTCTCGTGGGACTGGGCGCTCGACCGCGTGGCGCGGCTGGTCAAGGACGAGCGCGACCGCAGCTTCATCATCCGGAACGGCCAGGGACAGACCGTCAACCGCCTTGAATCGATCGCCTTTTTGGCTGCTTCCGCATCTACCAACGAGGCTGGTTACGCGACCTACAAAGTGGTGCGCGCGCTCGGCATCGTCGGCTTCGACAATCAGGCTCGCTTCTGACACGGACCAACGGTGGCCAGTCTGGCCCCCACCTTTGGTCGCGGGGCGATGACTAACGACTGGATCGACATCAAGAACGCCGATGTCGTTCTGGTGATGGGCGGTAATTCGGCCGAAGCTCATCCAGTAGGCTTCAAGTGGGTGATTGAAGCCAAGGCGCGCAACAAGGCGCAGCTGGTGGTGGTTGATCCGCGATTCACCCGTACTGCCGCGGTGGCCGACGTTTATGTGCCGCTACGCGCTGGCACCGATATCGCTTTCCTCGGCGGGGTGATTAATTACCTGCTCACGCAGGACAAGATCCAGCACGAATACGTGCGCAACTATACTAACGCCGCGTTTCTCGTTAAGCAGGGCTACGAATTTTCTGACGGTCTCTTCAGCGGCTATGACCCAGTAGCACGCCGTTACAACCGCGCCGAATGGGAGTATGAGCTTGACGATCGGGGTTTGGTCAAACTCGACCCGAAGCTGCAGAATACGCGCTGTATCTTCCAGCTTCTCAAACAACATTATGCGCGCTACACGCCCGCAGTGGTGTCAAACATCACCGGCACGCCGAAAGACAAGTTCCTCGAGGTGTGTGAGATTATCGCCTCGACCGCAGTGCCGGACCGGGTGATGACCAGCCTGTACGCCCTGGGCTGGACCCAGCATACAGTCGGCACCCAGAACATCCGGTCGATGGCGATAATTCAGCTTTTGCTAGGCAACGTCGGGATGTCGGGTGGTGGCGTCAACGCGCTGCGCGGCCATTCCAATATCCAGGGTCTAACCGATCTGGGGCTGCTAAGTGGCCTGATGCCAGGCTATCTCGTTCTGCCCACAGCCGACGACACCGACCTGGAGGCGTACCTCGCCACCCACACGCCCAAGCCACTGCGCGAGGGCCAGCTCAACTACTGGTCGAATTATCCAAAGTTTTACGTGAGCCTGATGAAGGCGCTGTTCGGCGAAGCCGCGACCAAGGGAAACAGCTGGGCCTTCAGCTATCTGCCCCGGCTTGACCACGCCGACGAGGAGTTCGACATCCTGCGCGTGCTGGAGATGATGGCGCAGGGGAAAATTCGCGGCTACTTCTGCCAGGGTTTCAATCCGCTCCAGGCAGCGCCTGACAAACGGAAGGTGCTCAAGGGGTTGAGCCAGCTCAAGTTTCTGGTGGTGATCGATCCGCTGGCTACCGAAACCTCTGCTTTCTTCGAGAACCACGGGCCGTACAATGATGTCGATCCCGCCAAAATTGAAACCGAGGTCTTTCGCCTGCCCTGCACCTGTTTCGCTGAGGACGAGGGAACTCTGGTCAACAGCTCGCGCTGGCTGCAATGGCACTATCCGGGTCAGGACCCGCCGAGCGAGGCGCGCACCGATATCGAGATTATGGCCGAGCTGTTCGTCGGGCTGCGTGAACTATATCGGAAGGAGGGGGGCACCTTCCCTGACCCAATTCTCAATACCTACTGGCCCTATCTGGTGCCCGAAAGGCCCACTTCCGATGAACTTGCGCGCGAGCTAAACGGATACGCGCTCACCGATCTTGGCGCTGCTGACAACCCATCACAGGTGTTGGTGCACAAGGACGAGCAGCTCGACGGTTTCTCGGAGCTGCGCGATGACGGCTCGACGCTTTGTGGATGTTGGATCTATTCGGGCTCGTGGACGCGTCAGGGAAATCAGATGGCGCGGCGTGACACCAGCGACCCGGGCGGACGAGGATTAGTGCCCGGATGGGCGTGGTCGTGGCCAGCAAATCGACGAATTCTCTATAACCGCGCCTCGTGCGACCCCGCAGGCAAGCCTTGGGACGAGCAGCGGCGAGTGATCTGGTGGGACGGAGCGCGATGGACCGGGCTCGACGTGCCCGATTACGCGCTGACGATGGCACCGGACAAAGGGATGGGCCCGTTTGTCATGAACAGCGAGGGGGTAGGTCGCCTTTTCACCCGCGGGATTATCCGTGACGGCCCGTTCCCCGAACACTACGAGCCGTTCGAGTCACCGATCGGCACCAACCCGCTTCATACCGGAGCCGTCACTAATCCAGTCGCGCGGATTTACAAGGACGACGCCAAAATGCTTGGCAAGGCGTCCGATTATCCGTACGTCGGTACTACGTACCGCCTCACCGAGCTGTTCCATTTCTGGAGCAAGCACTGTCGGATCAACGCGATACTGCAACCCGAGCAATTTGTCGAGATCTCTGAGGAGTTGGCTCGCACCCGAGGTATCCGCAATGGTGATCGTGTGCGGGTTTGGAACAAGCGCGGCGAAATCTTCGCCGTTGCGGTCGTGACCAAGCGGATCAAGCCGCTGCGGGTCAACGGGCGGCCGGTGGAGCACGTCGGCCTGCCGATCCATTGGGGTTTCACCGGCCTCACCAAAAAAGGCTATTCGGCCAATGTGCTCACGCCTGTCGTTGGCGACGCCGAGACCAACACCCACGAGGCTAAGGCCTTCCTCGTGAATATCGAGAGGGCCTGAAAGAGACGAAAGCCATGGCATTGCAATCGCTCGACATCGTCCGTCGCTCGGCGACCACCCTGCCGCCGCCGCAGATAAGAGAGACACCCGAAGTTGCCAAGCTCATCGATATCTCCAAGTGCATCGGATGCAAGGCCTGTCAGGCAGCCTGCATGGAATGGAACGACCTGCGAGACGAGATCGGCGCGAACTTCGGTTCCTATCAGAACCCACCAGACCTGAGCGCCGAGAGCTGGACGCTGATGCGGTTCAACGAGGTTGAGGTCGATGGGCGGCTCGAATGGTTGATCCGCAAAGATGGATGTATGCATTGCGCGGAGCCTGGATGTCTCGAGGCGTGTCCGTCGCCAGGCGCGATCGTCAAGTATGCCAATGGCATCGTCGACTTCGTCGAGGAAAACTGCATCGGATGCGGCTACTGCGAGACCGGATGCCCGTTCAATATTCCGCGGATCTCGCGACGCGACCATAAGGCCTACAAGTGCACTCTGTGCTCAGACCGCGTCACGGTCGGGCTCGAACCCGCCTGTATCAAGGCCTGTCCGACCCAGGCGCTGGTCTTTGGCACCAAGGAGATGATGAAGCTGCACGCCGAGGACCGCATTACTGACCTCAAACAGCGCGGATTCAAGAACGCCGGGCTCTATGACCCAGCAGGAGTGGGCGGCACCCATGTGATGTATGTGCTGCCACATGCTGACCGTCCCGAAATCTACTCCGGACTGCCAAAGAATCCGCGCATTAGCCCGATGGTCTCGCTGTGGAAAGGAATCGCGAAGCCGCTCGCACTGGCGATGTTCGGGCTCTCTTTTCTGCTCGGTTTCTTCCACTACATGGCCGTGGGGCCAAACGAGGTCAGGGAGCGCGGCGAGAGCAGCGAACGTAACTGATCAGGCGTCACATGGCTGTGTTGATGGACGAGCAAAACGAGCTGATCGTGCGCCATCCGCTCAGGGAGCGAGTCGTTCACTGGAGCGTCGCTATTCTATTTTTTCTTGCCGGGCTGAGCGGCCTCGCGCTGTTTACTCCGCATCTGTTCTTTTTGAGTACGCTGTTCGGCGGTGGACCATGGACCCGCATTCTCCACCCCTGGCTCGGGCTCGCGATGTTTGCGCTGTTTGCCGCGCTCGCCGCGCTTGAGTGGAGGCATAATTACCTCACACCTGACGATCGGCAGTGGCTCAGGCAGCCGGGCGATTCGTTCTCGGGGCGCGAGCGCAGACTTCCTGAGGCGGGACGGTACAACGCCGGCCAGAAGGTACTGTTTTGGGTGATGGTGGCGTGTATGGCGCTGCTGCTGCTGAGCGGACCTGCGATCTGGTACCAGTACTTTGCCTGGGGTCTGCCCGTGTGGCTGCGGCGGCTAGCCGCCGCAGTGCATGCGATCGCAGCTTTCGTCCTAATCGAGGGGATAATCGTCCACATCTACGCGAGTGTCTGGGTGCGCGGCTCGATCCGCGGGATGATGCGCGGGGTGGTGCCGAGCACATGGGCTCGCTACCATCATCCGGCCTGGTATCGGGAGATGACGCGTCAGTAGCATCCGTAGCGACGGAGGGATATCCACGGCCGACTCTGATAACTTGGCGACCTTGGCGCCCGGCCCTGGCTCGGCGATTCCATCTTTCTGTCCGCCTGAGCCGGCGTTCGCTTTTGCGCGGCGCGCCGTTCGCTTCGAGCATTTAGCGGCGAAGCGCCAGCCGGCTGACTTTCTGCGCTTTATGGCGCACCTGAGCCACGCCCAGCATGTCGCGCTCGCGCAGGCTGGAAGCTCCGGACTCGCACCGTGGCCTGCACCGAGTGGGCGCTCCGACTTTGCGCCCCTCGATCCGCGAGCGTGCCGGCTAAATCAGCAGTGGCGCGAGACGCTCGCGATCATCACCGCCGAGGTCGGGCGCGCCGTGACCGGAGCACGAGTGTGGGAGGCAATCGCGCGACTCGGGCGGATGGACGAGTGGATACTCGATGCCTGGGCAGGTGCGATGTTGCGCTGTGCGTATGATCCGATCGACAAGGCGCTTGCGCCGTTTCTTTTCGCTGCGCTTCAAGTGCATTTCATGGCCGCCGCTGCCTTACTCGATCCTGCGGTGCTCGAACGACCAGCCCGCCCCCCAGTGCTCTGTCCCGCATGCGGCTCACCGCCGCAGACAAGTATAGTCGCCCATGTGGCCCATCTACGCGGCAGCCGTTTTGTGTGCTGCACGCTCTGTGCAAGCCAGTGGCACATGGAGCGCATCCGATGCACCTACTGCGGACGCAACGATAAGGTCACCTACTTCGCACCCGAAGGCCAAGCCGCAAACGGAGCCCTCAAGGCCGAAAGCTGTGAATACTGCCGAAGCTACATAAAGATAATGTACCTTGAGAAGGATCCGGAGCTCGACCCGGTTGCCGATGACCTGGCCTCGCTCGCGCTCGATTTGGCCATGGCAGAGCAGGGGTGGCGCCGGTCGGCGCCGATACCCTTTATTGCCGTGGCCAAGGACTGATGTCAGCAATCAGGCGGGATTCCCCCTTCCCGCCTGATCGGTCCGGCTGATCCAGCCTCGCATTGAGCAAGATCAACCGGTAGCACTGGGCATCACGATAAACCCCAGAAAACGACCAATGCGATGGAGAAATCGGGGGAGTGCCTCGATTATGTCCGCAACCCGCAGAACGGCTACCTATCGCTCCCACTGCCGTTCGATGCGGGTCGTGGTAATGAGCTCACCGTAGTTACCCGGTGAGCGCCACGATGAAGGAAAATTATCGGCGGAGCAGTGCCTCACGCAGCACAAAGCGGGGCCGACTCTCCGAAGAAAAAGGACAAGCGTCTTCTTTGTTAAGCGGCGTAATGGTCTGCTCGATATGGCCCAGCCAGCAGCGCTGGCAGCGACTGGACGGCGCCGTTTTGCTGCCACTGGTCCATGCCGGTGTGAAGTTCGTCGACGGCGATCAGAAGCAAACACTAACCACTACGCACGCCTCACATCTTTTATTCGCGCTTTATACTGCAAACCAGCGGTTATGCCGTGGCAAATTCGAGCATCACTTGAGAACGAGCTAGTCTGGAGCAGGACAAAGAGCAGGGCAGGATGGTTGACGATCGCGCTCTGTTCCGGTGCAATGCGGCGCGAGAAGCCCCTCATAGATATCGCCAAGGTCCAGAATGGCTCGGTCAAGTGAACGTTCTACGACGCACCACTCTGAAAAACAGGGGTCTGGACGTCCGTCGCGATCGCAAATCGGGGAATCGCCGAATTCAGACCGCCCAGCGAGCGAAATCCGGCGGACTACGAAAGAACAGAGCGGGCCAGGTCCTCCATTTCAGGCAGAATGCTGTTCAAATCCTGAGCGGTCAACCAAAGAACTACCCGATTCGCCCCGGCTCGCTCCAGCTCTTGGATATCTCTGGCAGACCGCCATTGTTTCTCCACTCCGAATGCGGTGAATTCGAGCGTACTTGCGGCACGCCCGATTTTAGTGGCGATAGCCTTGATGCGCTTAACCCCGTCGGCGAATTCAGTGACGGTCTGCACCACCGGAATCCATCCATCGCCCCACTCCGCTACGCGTCTTAGGGCGCGTGGATTGTTGATGCTGCCGATAAGGATTGGCGGATGTGGTTTGCTCTTGGGCTTAGGGAAGCATCGTACTGCGGGAAAGCTTATATACTGCCCGTGATACTCCGAGATGTCGTCCTGCCAGAGCACTTTCATCGCGGCTATATAGTCCTTCACCTGGCTCCATCGATGCTCAAAGTCGCCGCCTAGTATGGCACATTCCTCCGGGTTCCATCCTCCGCCGATGCCTAATAGCACGCGCCCGCCGGAGCTGTCGTCGAGCGTGGCCACCTGCTTCGCGGTCAGGATCGGATTGCGCTCCGGGACCAGGCAGACACCGGTGCCCAGTTTGATGCGGCTGGTCGTAGCGCCCGCTCGTGCCAGCGCCAACAGTGGATCGGGCAGTTGCCAAAGGAAATTGGGCACGTGGCCGTCTCTGGCGCCGGGATACTGGACACTTGATGTGATCGGGATGATGGTGTGATCACCAACCCAATAGGATTCGAAGCCGAGCTCCTCGGCTCGCTTTGCCACAAGCGCCGGATCGGCTTTGCTGTAGGGAGTCAGATGCATCAGTCCTATCTTCATTGCCGCTCTCCTTCTACGGGAACATGCCCAAGGTTCGTGATTGCAGTCACTTCATCGGAATTCTCACTCTACAGCACTCGATGAAGGCGACGGGAGAGCAAAGCCCGCGCCGTATGTGGAAGAGCGCGAACGGCTGGCTGCGGGAGCAAGCCGCATAGCCATCACCTCCTTCTCAAATGCCGCATCGGCCACCGAACGAACACCTCGGATACAATCCTGTTCGTTATGCGGTATAAAGCGTCCGGACAGTTACGCCTTGACCAGCCTAGCGGAATACGTCTGATTCAGCAGGGCAGGAGGGAACGTCATGCCATTACCGAGTGCCGTGGTGCAAACCCTTATCTGGGTGATGAGGTGAGACGTTTTCAACGATCGGCCGGCCAGAAGACCAGCGTCCGCACTCGATGCTCTCCCTTGTTGGGGCGTCTGACGGGCTGGTCGCATCATCAAATGCTGAATGCGCCGAGAAACGCGCCCCTCCATCTTTGCTTGAGTCGTAACACTTGAGCAGAATTACTTCGTTATATTCGAGGCCGGGAAAATAAAACCAGCGGTGCTTCGGGTTGTAAGCCAATCGATATACCTCGCCGACCTTTTCCCTGTTCACGAAATCGGTTGGAACAAAATCGACAAGATCAATGGAGCGAGCATCACGTACCGCCAGCGGTGTCGATTCGACAGGGCCTCGTATTACGCGCCAGACGTTAATTTCTGCGAATCGATGCTGCAATCTCTCGTTCGCCTCGGCTGGTGGTAGGTGATCTCGTACACGGCGAGGGCCGGATGTTGCCGTGAAATCGTTATGTACTACCAACACGTAGTCCCCAGCCTTTGTTTCGCCTCGACTAAAGAGTTGACGGTTCCGAATCTGGTAGTCGAAACCGACGATTTTTTCTGCCCCAGTCGCTTGCTTCAATAACAGCTCAACTTCCAGGTAGTAAATCCTTTCCACCTGCACTGGATCGTAAAATCGTGCACTGCGGTCTCGTGCGCAATGAGCTGAAACCCTTCCCGATCGAGTGATAAATGGGCTCGAGACGGGCATTAGAAATTTGAACTGAATGTGGCTCAGATTGCCCGATGGTGGGTGGAATGCCGGGCGGCGGCTCATAAGCATACACAACCGGTTTCTCAGAGGAGCGGACGATATAATTCAGGATCGCCTCGACCGAACTCGGTTTGTTCTCTGATGCGTGACGGTTTCCGTCACGGCAGGGAACTCCCATTTTACGAGATGAGCAAACTAGTCGTTGTCATATTTCCGCTGCGTGGGTTTTACCTTTCAGAGCAACTCCGCTCGCGTAATGTACCTGTCCATCATCTCGAGGATGCTGCTTGATCCCACCGCTCGGTCGGTGGAGACCGTCTACAAGGCCCGTACGGAAACCGACGTTTACGAATCCAGTGCGGTGCCAAAGTCGACTGGAACGAACGTGAGTCACGCGACATAGACCTTTGCGGTGGGAATCTCGCGCATTTATCTGGTCAAGACGGTCTTGCCATGCATATCGCCTTCCGACATCGCCCGAAAGGCCTCCTTTGCGCGCTCCATGGGAAGAACCTGACCAATTTCGGGTTTTATTCCTGTGCCTACGATGAAGGTGATCATGCACTTCATGTCATGAAGCGTCCCCATAATGGATCCGCAAACCGTAATCTGATCTCCGAGCATAGGCAAAAGCGACAGCTTAACTTCAGGGCCGGTCGTTAACCCTGTCATCACGACCGTTCCGCCGCGGGCGACCGATGCCATCGAGTGCTCCCACGAGGCGGGCCCTATATTGTCGACAACTGCCCGGACTTTGCGCGGAAGTGCCTCATTCGCACTGAACGTGCGGTGTGCCCCGAGCTTTTCGGCCAGTTCGCGACCCTTCGAGCTACGGCTGGTAGCCCATACCTCGAATCCGGCAGCGCGACCGAGCTGGATTAGCGCCGTGGACATTCCGCCCGAGGCGCCTTGGACAAGCATTGTCTCTCCCGGCTTTAAGTTCGACTTAGTGAATAATGCCCGGTATGCGGTCAGCCATGCGGTTCCGAGCACAGAAGCATCGAGTGCAGAGATGCCGCTTGGGAGAGGGATCGCGTTGCGCTTAGGTATCGCGACGTAGTCACTAAAGGTGCCCGGTACCTTCTCGCTGAGAATGTGCCATCCCGGGTCGAGCGTCTCGTCATCACGCCAATAATCGCTGCCCATCACCGGATAGATGACCACGGGTGTCCCATCATCTAGCGTTCCCGCGCCGTCATTGCCCAGTATCATTGGAAAGGGGATAGGGTCCGGTTGGGCGGTGATCCCACGCAAGGTGAACAGGTCGTGGCGGTTAAGACTTGCGTGTGAGATCTTCACCCGTACCCAGCCATCAGGTACTTCCGCCTCGGGGCGATCACCGACCACCAGCGAGGCCAGCGGATCTTCGGGATTGGGCCTTGCCGCATATACCGCAAACATCGGGTTCCCTCCCTCGCTTCACGATAAGTCAGTTGAACGCTTCAGGTCGGAACTCTGGACCAGCTGACGCACCATCTGCGCGAGATCCGGCGGCTTGTAGAAGGGGTGGTCTCGGTAGATGTCCGCGCATTTTCCGTCCAGGGTCTTGATAGTTTCGAACGCCTGCGGCGCTGCGTCCCGCACTTCGCAGATTCGCTCGCGATTGAACAGAAGGTTGTCCGGATCGACGTGACCTGCCTGAATGAAGCCGCGGGTTTTCTTGGCGCAGCGGCAGGGGTTCGCCTGGTTCACCAGTCCGCACTTGTCGTTCATGAAATTGCGCAAGTCACGGCGAGCGCGCGCCAGTCGTTGGCGAAAGTTCTCTGGGGTGATTTCCAGCACTTCAGCGGGAACGGCGTCGCTGACACCGAAGATTGCACCGAGGATGTAAGCCAGACGCTGCTCACGATCGAGACAAAGCAGCATTCCAGAGGTGCAGGCGAGCATAGCTTCAGTCACGAATAGATTTGCATCAGGCGCGCTTTTTGGATCCGGCAGCTCAAGATCAGGCGTCTTGTCGAGCTCTTCGCCATACATTCGGAAGTTTATCTCTGGGTCCTCGACTCGCGACCGTCTCGTATTGAGCAGGTGATTGACGACGATGCGGTAGAGCCAAGTGCGGAAGCTGCTCCGGCCGTCGAATGACGAGAGCCGGGTTAATATTTTGATAAGGATCTCTTGCGTCGCGTCCTCGGCATCCTGCGGGTGGTAGAGCATGCGGACGGCGATATTGTAGATCCAGCCCTGATGATGCTGGAGCAGATCTTCGAGCGCTGTGCGGTCGCCCGAGCGCGCGCGCATCACGAGATTTTGATCGTCGTGGTGGGTGGGTGAGTTGTCGGCTAACGGGTTCATCCTCATCGCTCACCTCCGGGGGACCAGATAGAGCCTTAGCGCCCTAAGTAGTCGTCTGCGGTATAGCGGAGAAGTGGGCGCTCACAATCTTCCACTGCCCGCCTTGCTTGATGAAAACCAATGTGGTTCGGCCGTGAATAGTCAAGGCTCTGCCGTCCTTGGTTGCGCCCATGAACATGTCGTAGGCATTTACGATTCCCACCGTGTCGTTATATACGCGGCACGACGGTTGCCGGAACCCGAAGCTCGTCGAGGCGACCCCTTCGATTGCCCCGTTGAGATATTTGGCGAACACCGGCTTTCCGTCGAATCTATAGGGTACGTGGTCAAACACCTCAACGTCTTCGGAAAGCATCTCAACGACGGTTTTCATGTCGCGTTTGTCAAAGGCGTCAGCGAATTGCTGCGCCAGCGCCTGGAGTTCATTCACGCCCATGTGGTTTCCTCCTCTATGATCTTTAGACACGCACCGAACGCGAGTGTGACAGTAGCCGGCACAAGATCTTGTTGTCTGGTCGATTTCGAAATACCGGGCTCCTCAAGATAGAAAGGCAACGAAGATAGAGAAAAAGCCAAACTGGCTCGACTCGTTTGCTGGAGGCCCGATGGCCCTTTAGCACGCACCATTATTCAAGCCGACGAAGGGTGGTGGTACTAGCCGAAATCGGTGGTCCGTACTGACCAGATACGGCTTTTTCAGAGCCATAGTGCGTCTAATCAATCGTCCCCAACTGACTGATTTTGGTGCGGCCGAACTTCACGGGTTGGAGCAGACTGGTTCGGGAAGCGTTCGGTTCGGAGGATAGTAGGAATGAGTGCGCGGTATCTGGACGACTTTGCAGTAGGACAAACCTTTGGTTCTGGCCGCTTGCGGATCGAGGAGGAGCGGATCAAGAGATTTGCCGCCGAATTTGACCCGTAGCTTTTTCATCTCGATCCGGCGGCAGCGGAGCACACGATATTTCGCGCACTGGCAGCTAACGGTTAGCACACTGCTGCGGTTACGATGCGCCTCCTAGTCGTGAGCGAGCTCAGGCCCGCAGGCGGGGTCGTCGGCGCGGGCTTCGATGAATTGTGCTGGACGCGTGGCGATGAGCTACACATTGAGAGTGTAGTGCTCGAAGTGCGGCCATCGAAGTCGCGCCCGGACATTGGTTTGATCAAGGTCCGAACCACGACCGTCAATCAGAATAGCGAAGCGGTCCAGGTCGCGGTCGGCAATCTGTTGGTGCCGCACCGTCCAGAATAGGCCGCCTATTGGTGTTTTGCGCTCTCCTCCGGCAGTTATGTGTTTGCTGTTATGTCGTCTGATAGCCCGACGTCAGAGGCGAATTCACGAAAAAGATAGAGCACCCAGCTTTAGGGCTTTGACTTGAAGCTCGACTGCTAGACGAACGGCCGTCCCCACGAATCAATATATGCCATTTCCTCAACCGGTCGACGCGAGATCGGCCCATGCCCGCGCAACTGCGGATAGCCGATGGGAACGGCAGCCGCAGTTCCCCACGGCTCTGGAATCCCCAGGATTTCTTTAACTTCGGCTTCAGCCTTACAGAGGAGCGTTGTGAGCACACACCCGAGCCCTTCAGCACGGCAGGCAAGCAAGAGATTTTGCACCGCTGGGTAAATCGACCCTCCACCCACAACCGAGACGCGATGAAGATCAGCGTCGGTCACCGCCAGTCCATCGGGATGAAAGCAGAAGATACAGACAACTGGACCTTGGCCGAAGTGCTCAGCCAGGTACACACCGGAGCTCAACATTCTTTCAGTCTTGGCCCGTTCACCCTCGGGAAGAGAAGCCAGTCGCTCCGTGTACGATTGCATGAACGGGAGCGCAATTCGTTTGTACAACTCACCAGACGTTGTTTGCGCGGCGCGTCTTTGACCACAACGACACGCCAGGCCTGGCGATTGCCACCGGTCGGCGCCCAAGTCGCGGCTTCCAGGACGCGGCGGAGCACATCATCTGGAATTGGGTCCG
>Ga0306920_100007968_pt1 | contig 14015 bp, 13 predicted proteins | sample flu12Cox44000170_FD_204666 | JGI IMG/M metagenome (GOLD analysis project Ga0306920, IMG submission 204666) | Lab enrichment of tropical soil microbial communities from Luquillo Experimental Forest, Puerto Rico - flux4day.12C.oxic.44.000.170 (v2)... | ecosystem: Environmental > Terrestrial >...
TCGGGTGTCTCGCCGCTGGTGCCGATCGCGCCGACCACTTCGCCGTCGGCCCGGAGCGGTATTCCGCCGGTCAGAGCGGCCGCGCCGTGCAAAGCGAGCGCTCCCAGGCGTCCCGAGGTTACCTGCCGCTCGATGTTGCGGCTGGGCTGGACGAAGATTGCGGCCGTCCGGGCCTTGTCGACGGCCACCAAGCTGCTGGCAACCTGGGCACCGGGCGTGCGGCGCAACCCGAGGACGTTGCCGGCCCGGTCCACGACGGTGATGACGACCCGGTAGCCCTGCTCGCGGGCATGTTGCTCGGCGGCGAGCAGCACACTGTCGACGCCTGCCTCATCGATGATCCGGCGCATGTGGATGGGGGCCATCTGATAACTCCTTCGCTTCGTTTCGAGACCGGATCTGATGCACGGCGATGGGCGTCGCGCCGGTCGCAGCGAGCGTGGCCCCCCATACGGCGGTGCCGGTGGTGATGAAGAGCACATTGCCTGCCCGGCCGCCGAAGCAGAAGTTCACGGCACCCGGCAGCGAGATCTCGCCGATCAAGTCGCCCAGCGGGCTGAAGACCTGCACACCGCTGAAAGACGACGCGTAGACGCGGCCGTCGTCGTCGACCTTGAGCCCGTCCGGGAAACCGGGGTTCGTGACGGCGAAGAGCCGGCGGTTGACTAGGTGCCTGCCGTGGTGGACGTCGTAGGCAATGACGTGGTGTGGCAGATGCGGGTAGAAAGTGCCCGCCTCCTGATTCGCCCCGCTGTCGGTCACGTAGAACACCGACTCGTCGGGGGAGAAGGCCAGCCCGTTCGGCTTGACGAATTCGTCGGCGACGACGGTGAGCATCCCTGTGCGCGGGTTCCACCGGTAGACGTAATCACCGGCCTGCGGTTCGGGCCGGAAGCCCTGCAAGTGGCCGTAGCTGGGATCGGTAAACCAGATGGTGCCATCGCTGCGAACCACCACGTCGTTCGGCGAGTTCAGCGGCAGACCACGCCAGTTGTCGACGACCACGCTCTTGGCCCCGGTCCGCGGGTCTACTCGCGAGATCGCCGCCCGCTCGGCCATGCTGCCCTGCTCACACACCAGCAGGTGACCGTCGGCGTCGAGCGTCATGCCGTTGGCAACCCGCGTGTGCTGGACCACGGTCTGGACCCGGTCCACTGCCAACGGGAAGCGCTCCTCTTCCAGTGCGATCCGGCGGATCGCCACCCGCCAGTCGGGCGTCGGCAAGCTGGTGAAGTACAAGGCGTTGGCGTGAGCACTGTAGACGGGCCCTTCGTGGGCGTCCACATCAACGACCAAATCCAGCCGCGGAGCATCGCCGAGCGCCCTCAGGAACTCAGGATCGTGTATGACAAACGGCGGCGCCATACCAATGGAGTGCCCGTTGGTCTCCAAGCGTTACAGCGGCTTTGCCAAGAGCCGCGTCTGACGCCAGCGCTCGACCGCACCCTCATCGGACATTTCCGTGTCGGCCAAGATCGGCCGGCGCCTACTGGTCGGCGCTAGCTGCCCGCCACGCAGCGCGCGCCTCGGCAGTCGTTGGGTCGAAGTCGGGCTTGGTGCGGCGAAGCAGGTCCTGGAGGTCCTCCCAGAGCTGGAAGGGCGACGGGCGGCCCCAGAACCAGTAGCCGACGTAGACCTTGTCAATCACCAGCCCGGGAGCGGCCACGATCGTGTGCGGCACGGTAGCGTGATGATGCGGGTCGGTGTATTCCTCGATCTCGAAGGTGCGCTGAACCTCGAGGTCGGTATCGGCCAGATAAGGCCAGTAAGCGCCGGTCGAGATCCGCATCTTGTAAGTGTCATGCAGGTCGTTGGGGAGAATGGTCACCAGTTGTGTGAAGGCCACGGCACACCACTGATGGAACACCACCATTTCACGCTGGTGCTGCCGCTCCCGCGGACAATGCTCGCCCCGGCCCAGCATCAAAACCAGAAAGTTGTCGCCCTGAAGCTCCGACAGACGCCGGATGGTCCCCGTCTCGTCGGGGAGGGTGAAGTCGGGGAGCACCGCTCCCGGGGTGAGGCCCATGCTCATTGCTTTCTCCTTGCCGCGCGCGGCTCACCGGGGCGCACACCGGGAATGGCGAGCCGTATTCGGTAGACGCTGGTCAGCGCCGTAACGTAGAGGGTCCGGGCGTCCTCGTCGCCCCACGTGAGGTTGTGGGGGTTCTCCGGCAGCCGCAGGATGCCCAGATATTCGCCGCCGGGTGAGAGGAGCCAGATGCCGGAGGGGCCGCACACATACACGTGGCCGGCTGTGTCGACCTTGATCCCCCCGATTGCGTCCTCGCCCTCCGCGCCGGTCATGTCGAAGAAGACGGCGCTTCCGGTCGCGCGCCCCGTATCGCCGAGGGTGTAGCGCATCACGACCCTGCGCGCCGGATCCCCATTGCCGACGTAGAGGTAATGCTCGTCGGGAGACAGTGCGATGCCGCTAGGCGCGGGCAACTCCGCGGCAACAAGGAGCACGGTGCCGTCACGGACCCGGAAGACGCCGCTGAACGGCAGTTCCTTGCTGGTGTCGCCGAACCTTCCCGGCAGGCCGAACGGCGGGTCGGTGAAGTACAACGTCCCGTCCGAGCGGTACACGAGGTCATGGGGGCTGTTCAGCCGCTTTCCGACGTAACGATCGGCGAGCACGGTGATGTTACCGTGCGGCTCGACGCGGATGACGCGCCGGTTCCCGTGCTGGCAAATGGCGAGCCGCCCGTCCGGGTCGAAGGTGAGCCCGCTGGAGCCGGGCTGGGCGTGTTTACCGATGTCTGCTCCGGCGTAGCCGCTCTTGGGGCGGAAAACAGTGACCACGCCGACCGGGTTCCAGCGGTAGATGACATTGGTGCGGGGCGAGCTGAAAAGCAGCGCGCCGTCATGGGCCCACACCGGGCCCGCGGTGAACTCAAAGCCATGAGCTACCCGCTCGAGGCATACGGAGGGCGGCACGATCGCCTCGAACGCGCCGGGACTCGTGACATCGGGGGCTAGCCCTACGGGCACCTCCTCTACGGTCCGCGCACGACCCGGAGCGTAGAAATCTAGCGTGGCGCTTCGCATCCAGATGTAGTTGGCGGGCCAGGCCGAGATCGGGCCGTTGATGCCAAACACGGCGATGGCAAAAGATTCACCGGGGCGCGCGGACGTGGTAAGCACGACCCGGTTGGGCGCATTGAAGCCGCCGACCACGTGTCCCCCCGTGTCACCTAGCGCGGTAGGCTGCGCACCGTTGACCCAGACCTCGGCGTAGTCGTCCACGACAACTTCGAAGATGACGGTCGAACCAGTTGGGTCGAAGTCGCCGATCCGCTCGGGAATTGTCGCTGTGATCCGGTACCAGTTGAAGCAAACTCGCCCGGTGGACAGGCGCTGCTGGGTGTCGGGGGGAGCAAGCACCGGCCAGGCCGAGTCGTCGAAGTCGGCCGATTGTGCGTGCGGCACCACCTCATAGCTGCGGTTCGGCGGGCCGCTTGGGCCTAGATCCGGTCCGGCAGCTACGAAGTCGATCTCCTGTACCTTCGTGTCGCTGTACCGCCACTGGCCGCCCACGAGAGCCACGCCCTCCTGCGTCTGCAGGTCGACGATCGCGTCCGGCCGAGATGGGAGGAATTCCCGCGGGCATGGCACGCTCACAGTTACCCCGTTTACCCGCTCAGCCGATCGCCGGGGGCGCGACCGTGCGCCGGTAGCGCCGAGGAGCTTGGCGTGGGAAATGACCGGCATGAACTCGGGCACGCCCGCACGCGATCTCTTGGAAACCTTGCCTGGCGGAATCCCATTCAAAGCGGCGACTTCGTCGTCCTGGCCATACCGAGACGGCCACCAGCGGGCCGCCTTGCGCTGCCTGTTTGCGTTCGGTGCGCGTCAGCATGCTGGTTTGTATCTCCAGGGTGGCGGAACGTTTCACGATTCCTGGGTGGTCGTACGGCCAGACGCTGGCGGGCACGCCGCAGGTTGAGGAAGACGGCTCGGCCTGCCCGGCCCGGTGCGTGGGGCAGAAGCTGCGGACCCAGGTGCACGCGGAGATCTGCCAGCGCGCCGTCGACCCGGAACGGGGATGTTTCACCCGCGCCCACGCTCCGCCGAGCTCTACGCCAGCCTGCTGCTGCCGCTGGTGGGCTTCCTGCCACCCGGCGACCCGCGGGTGATCCGCACGATAGAGGCCGTCGGCGACGAGCCCAGGCGGCAAAGATCCTGCCTGAGCAGGGCCTTCACGTGGGGTGAGCGAGGGGACTCGAACCCCCGACACCCAGGACCACAACCTGGTGCTCTAACCAACTGAGCTACGCCCACCATCGCCGTCTGGCTGCCTGAAGCATAGCGGCATCCGGCGCCCGGCCGGACCGTGCCCGCCGGGCGGACCAGCCAGCCGGATCAGGGAGCCAGGCCTGCTGGCTGATCAGCGGAGTCCTGGCCGCTGCCATCGGCGAAACGTTCGGCGATGTGGCGGGCCGTGACCGAGTCCGGGCCGGGTGGCGGGACGAACACCGAGGCCCGGTAGTACCGCAGCTCCCTGATGCTCTCGGTAATGTCGGCCAGCGCTCGGTGACCGCCGCGCTTGGGCGGGCTGGCGAAGTAGGCGCGCGGGTACCAGCGCCGGGCCAGTTCCTTGACGCTCGACACATCCACCATCCGGTAGTGCAGGTATGCGTCGAGTTCGGGCATGTCGCGAGCGAGGAAGGAGCGGTCCGTGGCGATGGAGTTGCCGCACAGCGGTACCTTGCGCGGCTCGGCGACATGACCCCGCACATAGCTGAGCACCCGGTCCTGGGCCTCGGCCAGGCTCACGCCCGTGGCCAGTTCCGCCAGCAGGCCGGAGGCAGTGTGCATCTGCCGGACAACCTCGGCCATCTGGTCCAGTGCCTCCGCCGGCGGCTTGATGACCAGGTCCACGCCATCGTCGAGGATGGCCAGGTCACCGTCAGTGACCAGGCAGGCAATCTCGATCAGGGCATCCCGGGCAAGGTCGAGCCCGGTCATCTCGCAGTCGATCCACACGAGCCGGTCCGTCATCCCGCCAGCCTAGGGCCTGTCAGGCCCTGGAGTGCTGACCGGCGCTAGCTGTTTGCAGCTACGGCCTTCCGCTCACGGGCCTGGCCTCCGCTCGCGCAGCCGCAGGGCCGCAATGTGGTCAGGGGCCACGATGCCGGGCCGCAGTGCCGGGTCCGGCTGCGGCTCACCGAACGTCATCGCCACCGGCACCACCCCCGCCCAGACGTCAGCACCCAGATCGGCCACGTCGTCGGCGGGTGGTCCGGTGCGGATCTTCACCGAGGCCTCCGCGAGACGGATGGCGAGTGCTGCGGTGGCGGCGAGTTCCTTGCGGGTGGGCCGGCGCAGCGCGTCCCACCGGCCGGGGATCAGCTGCTCAGTGACGGCCCGGAAGGCGGCTAGGCGCTCGGTGTCATCGGTGACGAGCCGGCCGGTCCCGAACACCACCGCGCTGCGGTAGTTGGCTGAATGGTTGAAGGCCGCCCGTGCGCAGACCAGTCCGTCGAGGTGAGTGACGGTGACGCAGACCGGCTGCCCGGCTGCGGCCAGGATGCTCCGGTTGGCCGAGGACCCATGCAGATAGAGCGTGTCCCCGCGGCGGCCGTAGGCGGTGGGCAGGACTACTGGCGAGCCGTCCATGATCACCCCGAAGTGACAGATCAGCCCGGCGTCGAGTACCTCGTACAGCTCGGCGCGGTCGGTCCGGCCGCGTTCGGGGTGGCGGCGCAGCCGGGTGCGGTCGGTCACCGACAGGGGATGTGCGGCATTCATGCCACCCAAGTTATCCGCCGTCCCGCCAGCTCAGGCCTCATCATGGGGATAGGGCCCGCGGGCAGGCGACAGGAGTGAGGCGATGGCGGACGGCGGCGTGCCAGGGGTCGAGGACGTGGCCGCGCTCGGCCGCTGGTTGTCCGGTCATGGCATCGCCGGCGATGGCCCGCCGCGGGTATCGATCATCGGCGGTGGCCGGTCCAACCTGACCTACCGGCTCGACCTGGGCCTGGATCGCCGGACCGGGCCGCTGATCCTGCGGCGGCCGCCGCTCGGTCACGTACTGCCCACGGCCCACGACATGTCACGGGAGTTCCGGGTGCTGGGTGCGCTGGCCGGGACCGAGGTGCCGGTGCCGCGCCCCATCGCGCTGTGCCAGGACCCGGAGATCATCGGCGCACCGTTCTACCTGATGGAGTACGTGCCCGGCGCGGTGCTGCGGACGGCGCAGGACGCGGCCGTGCTCAGCCCGGCCCAGGCGGGGCAGCTGTCGCGCACGTTCGTGCGGATGCTGGCCAGTATCCACGGCCTGGACATCGAGGCGGCGGGGCTGACCGGGTTCGGCCGCCCGGAGGGCTACCTGGCCCGCCAGCTGTCCCGCTGGCAGCGGCAGTGGGAACTGTCCAGCACCCGGGAGATGCCCGGTTACGACGAGCTGGTCGGCCGGCTCACGGCCGGGCTGCCCGGCACCGGCGGCCGCCCGGAGGGGGCCGGCGGGCTGGTTCACGGTGACTACCGGCTGGACAACATGCTGGTCGTGACGGAGGCGGAGCCCAAGATCGCGGCGGTGGTGGACTGGGAGATGTCGACGCTCGGCGACCCGCTGGCCGACCTGGGGCTGTCGCTCGTCTACTGGACCGACCCTGGGGAGCAGGACTGGCTGCCGGCGGCTTCGGTGACCACCGCCCCCGGCTTCCTGAGCCGGGCCCAGCTGGCCGCTGAATACGCTGCCGTCACCGGCCGCGACCTGTCCCGGATCGGCTATTACATGGCCTTCGGCTGCTTCAAGCTAGCGGTCGTGCTGGAGGGCATCCACGCCAGGTTTCTGCAGCGCAAGACGGTAGGCGAGGGGTTTGAGCAGGAGGGCCAGGCGGTCCCGGTGCTGATCGGGCGCGCCCATGAGCTGCTGGACGCGACCGTGCTCTGATTTCCGGCCAAACGGATAGCTCCCAGCCGCTGTCCGGCCGTGAGCCTGGGAGGTTTGTTATGGGGCCCGGCGCCCCGCTCTCGCCGGGCCCCATGCCCGCCCTGGCCTTGGCCCGGGCGGGAGCTTTGTTGAGGCCCGGCGCCCCGCTCTCGCCGGGCCTCAGCCCGCCGGGGGAGTTCAGCACTTCCCGGCGGGAGCTGTTTGAGGCCCGGCGCCCCGCTGTCGCCGGGCCTCACCCACCGGGATCTCGCGATCCCGCTGGGAGCTCTCATGAGGCCCGGCGCCCCGCTCTCGCCGGGCCTCGTAGACAAGACGCGCAGCCCGCGGCGGTGGTTCACACGCTCGCACCAGGTTTCCGGAAACTTTCCGGCTAGGTTTTGCAGGCGGAGGGCTGGCAGAGGGCGCGGGCAGCGGTCAGGTAGATGGCCGGGCCGAGCTGTGCGTGCCTGGTGATAGCGGACGCCTGCCCGTTGGTGGCGGCGGCGATCTGCTGCAGCGCGCGCAGGTCACCCGCTGAGCCGAGCATGATGAGCACGATCTTGACCGGGCGCCGCGGGTCGTACAGCGACTGCAGGTCGTGCACCAGCGTGGCAGCGCTGATGTCACCGTGACGGTGGTCAACCCCGGCGGTCAGGACCAGCACCGCGTTGGTGTACCGCGGCTGGTAGCTGGCGAGCATCTGCCGGTAGGCGGTGAGGATGGTGCGATACAGCGGGGCGCGCGCGGCCACCGGCCGCTGGGTGCTGACCAGTTGCTCGATCTGCTGCCGCCGGGTGCGCTGTCCCAGCGAGTCGGCCAGCGGGCCGACCGGCACCAGTTCCTGATAGGAAAGCCCGTCCTTGACCCGGCTGGGGAATGTCCACAGGCCCATCTGGGTGCTGTCCGGGAATGACCCCAGCCCGGTTCCGGCGGCCTGGCCGAGCAGGTGAGCCAGTTCCGGGCCGCCCGCGCGGCTGGGCGCGGCCGTGGCTGCGGAGATGTCGACCAGAGCCAGGTCGCGGGAGCCCAGCATGAGCCGTTGCCACGCCAGCCAGGCCGCCCCCGCCTGGCTGGCCGTGACCGGTGGTAGCAGCCGCGGCCGGGCGCTGGCCAGGCCGTACCAGCGGGGCCAGGTCCCGGCCTGCCCGGCGGATGTCCGGAAGCCGGCGTAGCGGACATAAGAGGTCGCGTATCCCGACCGCAGCACATCATCGAACTGGCCTGCGGTGGCAACTGCGGCCGCACTGGTGGCAGTGATCAGGTAGGGATAGCTGAGCTGCAGGCTGCCCTCGGCTGGGTAGCGCACCGCAAGTGGCTGCCGGGGGTGTGCCCGGTCGAACTGGATGACAGCCTGCTCGGTGGTGACGGTGACCGGGGCGGACACGGCCCCGGCGCCGCCTTCCGGCGCCCAGCTGGCCAGCCTGGCCAGTGGCGCCGGGCGGGCGGTGGGTGGCTCGGTCTGCACATGCACCGCGAAGCCGGCCAGGCCGGCCTGCCTGGACGGGCCGAGCAGCCGCTGCAGTTCGGCGAGCGTGACCAGCCCGGCCGCGCTGCTGGCCGGATCGGGGAACTCGACATGCAGGCCCAGCGCCGAGGCGGGGCCGCCGTCGCTGGCCGGGAGCAGGAACCGCCAGCTGACCGAGCTGCCGAACGCGGGTGTCAGCGCGGCGGCGGACCGGGGCATCACGATGACCAGCGTGGTCCGGGCCAGTGTGAGGCCGGCCGGCCGGATCCGGGTGGCGGCCGGGCCGTGCGCGAACCCGGCCCACAGGCTGGCATCCGGGATCCAGGCGGCGGGCGGCTGGACGTGACCCTGCCGGCCGGCGCCGAGCTGCGCGGCAACCACGGCGGGCGGCTCACCGGTGATATTGACCCGCACGCACTGCCCGCCAACCTGGCGGTGCAGCTTGTTGAAATAGTCCCCGAGGCGCTGCACGACCGGCTTGATCTCAGGGGCCACCGCCACGGTCACGGTCATCGGGTGCTGAGTGCAGTTAGTGCGGGCGACGATCGCCCGCACGCCCAGCACGACCAGGAGAGCCGCGGCGATCAGCGCCGCGGTGACAGTCAGCGCGGTCGTATGCACCCGGCGTTTCCGTTCGGGCCGGTAGTGGCGTGCGCGCTTGCTCCGTTCCGCGTTCACGGCGTCCTTCTATGCCCAGCGGCCGCGGCTGCCGGGCGCCCGTTCGCGCCTGGACTGCCGCGGGCTGTGCCGGTGACTGTAGCGCGCTGCGGGCCGTGTCACCCCCCGGCCGGGCAGACTGGCCGGGTGGCCTGCCACCCGCTGCGGCGCGGCACCGGCTAGTGCTGGCCGGCCGCGGCGAAGAACCCGGCCGATTCCCGCCGCCACAGCAGCACGATCGCGCTCAGGCCGACCAGCCAGACCACCACTGCGAACAGCTGGCTGGTGGAGATGGAGGCCCGGGCGAAGGCATACAGCAAGAGCAACGTGTCCAGGGCGAACAGGATGGTGGCGGAGATCCGGGCCCATACCCGGCCGAGGTTGTTCGCGTACGCCATCAGCAGCCAGAGCCCGGTTTCGACCACCGCCAGCACAATGGCGCCGACCGCGAAGGCGTGCGCAGCCCACGGGGTGACCGCCGCCGAGGAATCCTGGAAGGCCCGCTCGATGGTGTCGAAGATCACCAGGGTCACCAGCAGGTTGATGGCACTGAGCGCTGCCCCGGCGTACATGAGCATGACCGCTATCCGCACCTGCCGCGGGGGTTCGGCCGGGCTGGCAGCGGGCGTGGCCGACTGCGGGTCGCTGGCCGGGTAGGGCTGGTGCATGTCGGCTCCTGGCAAACGTCCGGCGAGAGATGACGCTGGATGGTGGGTCCTGGTTCACCGGGGGTCGCGGCCCACCGAGCCTAGCGGGGAGGCGGGACATTGGCCAGGTACCCGCGGGTGCTACAGCGCGGGGCGGAGCAGCGCCCAGACGATCTTGCCGCCCTCATCGAGCAGCTGCCATCCCCACCGGACGGAGCAGGATTCCACCACATTGAGGCCGCGGCCACTTTCCTCGGTGGGCCCTGACTCGCGCAGGACTGGAATGTCAGCACCCGGGTCGCTGACCATGCAGATGACGAATGGCGTCTGCGCCAGCAGCCGGAGCCGGATGCATTGATCGCCCACGGAGCCGGGGGCGGACGGGACGCCGTGCCGGAGTGCATTGGTGACCAGTTCGGAAACGACCAGCTCGGCCATATCCGTGAGACCGGACAGGCGCCAGTCAGCCAGTGTGGTGCGGGTGAAATCGCGGCTGGTCCTGACCGATTCCGGCTGTGGCCCGAGCCGGCAGGTCGCCGCCTGGGCGTCCGGCACGGTCAGCCCGCTGGCCAGCGGCCGGGCGGCTACCCACGGGCCCGGCCAGCGTCGGCCTGGCGGCGGGGAAGGCCGGTAGCCCAGTTGGCTCGTACCGCCGAAGCCCGGTGTCACTGGCAGTGCCGCCCGGTCTGCGGTCATCGGCTTCCCGTCTCGAGGTCACGCGTCGCAGTCGTCCGCCTACAGCGCAAGCGTTATCATCGCAACTGTATCTTGCAAACGCAAGGCCAGATGCACGTGCAGATGAGATTGTTAGCTTGCACGTGCGGAACGGGGGAGCAGTACCACCGGCTGGCGCCGTGCCTGGCTCAGGCAAGCCAAGGGGGTAGTGGTGATATCAGCGCAGCCGGGCTCCGGCCCGACGGTTCTGCGCATTCTCCTTGGCTCCCAGCTGCGGCTGCTGCGGGAAGCGGCGGGCATCACCCGGGAAGAGGCCGGCTATGCCATCCGGGCCTCCGGCTCCAAGATCAGCCGGATGGAATTGGGGCGGGTCAGCTTCAAGGAACGTGACATTGCCGATCTGCTCGCTTTGTACGGCGTCGCGGAAACAGAAAGCTCGGCCCTGGCGGAACTGGCCAGGGAAGCCAATACGCCGGGGTGGTGGCACAAATACGGGGGCGTGCTGCCGGACTGGTTCAGCGTTTATGTCGGGCTGGAAGAGGCCTGCTCGCTGCTGCGGGTGTACGAGGTGCAGTTCGTCCCGGGCCTGCTGCAGACGGCCGGCTACGCCCGGGCGGTGGTCCAGCTCGGGCAGCCGCGCGCGACCCCGGCGGAGATAGAGCACCGGGTCGGCTTGCGGCTGGCCCGCCAGGAGCTGCTCACCAAGCCGGGCAGGCCCCGGCTGTGGGCGGTCGTGGACGAAGCGGCGCTGCGGCGCCCGATCGGCGGGACAGAGGTGATGCGCGAGCAGCTCGAGCGGTTGATTGAAGCCACCCAGGAGCCGAACATCACGCTCCAGGTGGTGCCGTTCCGGTCCGGCGGCCATGCCGCCGAGGCAGGGGCCTTCACCATCATGCGGTTCCCCGAACCGGACCTGCCCGACGTCGTCTACCTCGAACAGCTCACAAGCGCCCTGTATCTCGATAAGCGTGACGACGTGGAGCGGTACACCGAGGTCATGGAACGCCTCAGTGTCGAGAGCGAGTCCCCAGAACGTTCTGTCGGCATTTTGAGCGGGATGCTTGAGGGAGTCGAAGGCATATGAACACCTACAACGGAATGCCCGCGGCGGAGCTGGCCGGCGCGGTCTGGCGTAAGAGCAGCTCCAGCAACTCGCAGGGGGCATGTGTCGAGCTGGCGAGGCTGGGCACCGGTGAGTTCGCGGTCCGCAACTCGCGGAACCCGGACGGCCCTGCCCTCATCTACACCAGGGCCGAGATCGCGGCTCTCATCGAGGGCGTCAAACTGGGCGAGTTCGACGACCTGCTGGCCGGGCTGGCCTGCTGACCCGCCGGCCGGCCCGGCTGCCCATGCCCAGGCCGGCGGCTGTCTGTGACGCGGCCGGCGGGCTGCCTGTGCCCCGGCCGGCCGGCCGCCCGGCCGCGGTCGCCCGCACCCCCCGGTCAGCGTTGTTAGGTAAACCTAACTTGGGCTATCCTGGCCCGGCGTGCGGTGCCCGGCCGCGACTGCCGGTGCCAGCAGAGCTGCTGGCCCACCAGGAGAGGACTGTCCGTGCCCGCGAGCCAGATCGCCTTGCTGGGGGCTATCGCCGGTCTAGCCATCTTCATCGGCCTGCCGCTGGGCCGGGTGCGGACGGCCATGCCGAGGACGAAGGCCTTCCTGAACGCGCTGGCCATCGGCATCCTGATCTTCCTGCTGTGGGACGTGCTGACCAATGCCTGGGCGCCCACCAGCGCGGCGCTGGCCCAGCACCACTACAGCACCGCCGCTACCCGCGCCACGGTGATGCTGGCCTGCCTCGGCGTCGGGCTGATTGGCCTGGTGCATATCGACCGCTGGCTGAAGCGGCGCGCCGCGCGGCTGCTGCCAGAGGGCCCAGGTGCCGCGACCGCCAGGCCGGCGGTGATCCCGGCCGGCCCGGAGGCTGCCGGGACGCGGGCGGCCGCGCTGTCGCTGCTGATCGCGATCGGCATCGGGATGCACAACTTCGGCGAGGGCATGGCCATCGGCGCGTCCGCCGCGGCGGGCCGGATCAGCCTGGCGCTGCTGCTGGTCATCGGGTTCGGTGCGCATAACGCGACGGAGGGATTCGGCATCGTCGCGCCGCTGCCGGCCAGCGGCAGCCGCCCGTCCTGGTCCCGGCTGGCGCTCCTCGGCCTGATTGCCGGCGGCCCCACCTTCGTGGGCACCGTCATCGGCATGCAGGTAACCGCACCGCTGCTCACCATCGCGTTCCTGGCCCTGGCCGCGGGCTCCATCCTGTACGTGGTGATCGAACTGCTGGCGGTTGCCCGGGCCACCAGGATGAAGGAACTGGTCGCCTGGGGCATCCTGCTCGGACTGATCCTCGGCTTCGTGACCGACGCGATCGTCTCCGCCGCCGGTGCCTGAGGGCTGCCCGGCACCGCCGTTGCGCTGATCCGGCCTGGCCCGTCGGCGCATGGCGGCCTTCCGGCTAAAGTCCAGGGGTGATTCCGGGGCAGGACGCTGCGCTGCCGCCACTCACCCGGCGGCTGCTGGGCTGGGAGATCATCATCGTCTTCGCGGTGTCGCTGGGCGGCAGCGCGCTGAATGCCGTCATCAGCCTCATCGGGTCGCTGACCGCGCACAAGGAGCTGCGCCACCAGGCCGCGGTGCTGGTTGGCTCGGCGGCGCCGGGCCGCCCGCTGCTCGACCTGTCCTTCCAGCTGGCCGGGATCACGCTCACGCTGGCCCCGGTGGCGCTGGTCTTCTACCTGATGGCCAGGGCCGGTGAGCCACTGTCGGCAATGGGCCTGGACACCAGCCAGCCCGGCCGCGACCTGGCGCGCGGTGCCGGGCTGGCGGCGGTCATCGGCGGCCTCGGGCTCGGCCTCTACCTGGCTGCCTACCGGCTGGGGATCAGCCTCAACGTGGTGCCAGAAAGCCTGCCGCCGGTGTGGTGGCGGGTCCCGGTGCTGGTGCTGATCGCGTTCCAGAACGGGGTCCTGGAAGAGATCCTGGTCCTCGGCTACCTGCTGCGGCGGCTGGAGCAGCTCGGCTGGCGGCCGGGCTGGGCGATCGCGGTCAGCGCCCTGCTGCGCGGCTCCTACCACCTGTACCAGGGGTTTGGCGGGTTCATCGGGAACGCGGCCCTGGGGGTTGTGTTCGCGGTGCTGTTCCGCCGGTGGCGGCGGGTAACGCCGATGATCATCGCGCACGGGCTGATCGACACCGGTGCCTTCCTCGGGTATCTGGCCCTGCACGGCCGGGTTGCGTGGCTGCCCTGACCCGTATCCTTCGGCCATGCCCGAACCCACGGCCGTGACCGAGCCGATCCCAGGTACCGGGATCGACGCCGACAGTGCCACCATCGCGTCCCTGGCCGCCGCACTGGCCAGCGGCCAGGTCACCGCCCAGGCGCTGACCACGTTCTACCTGTCCCGGATCGAGCGGCTCGACATGCTGCTGCACTCGGTGATCAGCGTCAGCGGTGACGCGCTGGCGCAGGCGCAGGCCAGTGATACCGCGCGCGCCAGCGGGGCCGCCCCCGGGCCGCTGGCCGGAATTCCGGTCCTGGTCAAGGACAACATCGCGGCCCGCGGGCTGCCAGCCACGGCCGGCTCGCCCGCGCTGGCCGGCGCCGAATCCGGTGACGCCTACTGCGTCGGCAGGCTGCGCCAGGCAGGGGCGGTGATCCTGGGTAAGACGAACCTGTCGGAATGGGCCAATT
>Ga0306920_100007970_pt1 | contig 14015 bp, 18 predicted proteins | sample flu12Cox44000170_FD_204666 | JGI IMG/M metagenome (GOLD analysis project Ga0306920, IMG submission 204666) | Lab enrichment of tropical soil microbial communities from Luquillo Experimental Forest, Puerto Rico - flux4day.12C.oxic.44.000.170 (v2)... | ecosystem: Environmental > Terrestrial >...
CCGGCAGTCGGGTGGCGCGACCGCCGGCGTCTGGCCAAGAAGCGGGCGCGCGCAATCGAATACAGCCGCGGGTTGGACAACAAGCGCCGGCTCTATGGCGAGCTGATCGCCGCCGCTCGGGCCAGTCGCGCCGAACTGCAAGCGCTGGCTGCCGAGCTGGCTGAGATTGCCGGCACCGTCGCCAAACGCTGGCGCGCTCAGGTCGACCATTACCTGCCGCTGATCGCGCGCATCATCGCCCAGAGCGAACGCCGGGTGCTCAACGGCGAGGCGGTGCCGGCGGGCGAGAAGCTGGTCAGCCTGTTCGAGCCGCACGCTGACATCATCGTCAGAGCCGTCGTCAGGTCCAATACGGCCACAAGCTCAACCTGGCTACCGGCAAAAGCGGCCTGATCCTCGATGTCGTTATTGAGGACGGCAATCCCGCCGATGCCGAGCGCTTCCTGCCGATGCTCGATCGCCACATCGACCGCGCTGGCGCGCCACCGCGGCAGGCTGCCGCCGATGGCGGCTACGCCAGCCGCGCCAATCTCACCGCCGCCAAGACCCGCGGCGTCGCCGATGTCCCTTTCCACAAGAAGTGCGGCATCGCCGTTGCCGACATGGTCCAAAGCCCTTGGGTGTACCGCCGGCTGCGCAACTTCCGCGCCGGCATCGAGGCCGGCATCTCCTGCTTCAAGCGCGCCTATGGCGCCGCACCCTGCACTTGGCGCGGCCTCGACCATTTCAAGGCCTACATCTGGTCCGCCGTAGTGGCTCACAACCTAGTCTTGTTCGCTCGCCTCAAATTGGCATAGCCCCAGCTTCTGCCCACGCGGCAATCGATCACATCAGACTGACCAGAGTTGCTCGCAACACGATTCCCTCGATTGTGCCCGCCACCAAAGCGCGAACAACGCCCCGGTCGCTCCGCCAGTCGTTCCGCGGCGCCTTGCTTTACCGCTGAAAAACACACCTTTATGGACGCGCACTAGTCTAGCTCGAGTATTGCAGCAGCGTCACAAACCGCGAGCTTTAGCTCGGTACGCGTCGCCTCCTATAACCGCGCGCGAGCCGTCGCAACGGCTCGGTGGGGTCAACCATGTCGGTTCGCGCCTATGGTAGGTGCGTCCGTTGAAGGCCAATGATCCGACCTCTCTCGATCCTAGTCAGCGAGTCTGAGGTGTGCCACTTTCGGACATTTAACCTACCGCCCAACGTACTGCATCGATCCATGGTGAGATTGCATATCGAAAATCACTTCGCGACCGTGAACGGGATGAATCCATCTGAGAAATCGCCGTCTGGAACCGATCTCGCATGCCAATGGAGCTGGTATCGACCTGGGGGCAACGCAGCGGCTGAGGCCGCCAGAACATCGGGCTCGCTGTCCCGGGTTGGAACGAGCGGTTCGACGATCTTTCCGTTCTCGGTGATGTCCATCTGGGAGGCCCCATGATCAACCCAACCGTCGAAGCGGACGACATATTGTGCGTTGCGGCCGTCGACGATCGCCTCCGCCGCGGGAGAGGAATCGCGCACATGCAACGGGCGGGCCTCGGCAGGCCCGCACGCCGCAAACATTACGGTGAGCACCCCAGCGCCTAGCAGGAAGTGTGACATGGCTGCGCTCTGCGGGAGTTCCTATTTTGGGACTTCTTGGACCGAGTCTAACCCCTATGCCTCCTGGCTAAAAAGTCGCTTGTCATTGGCTCGGAGAGGTGATGCTGTTGAGGCTGAGCACCTCGATCTTGCCGATCACAATCTCGGTTCGCCCCAGGGCGGCAACAATCAACATCATCGCGTCGATGATGCCGACAATGTCTCTGGTAACGAGATGCGCCCACTCCTCCATCGACCGTCCTTCTGAGCCGTATCGGGCGGCCGCCGGAGAACCCGAACGGCCGCCCGCGTCCGGTTCGGTTGGGTTAGGAGTGGGCGCTCTGCTGCATCTTCTGGAGCACCTCGAGGTTGAAGCTGGCGGCCTTTTGCCGTTGCGGATACTCCCTGAATGTCTGCAGGAATTCCCCGACAAAGGCCTGCGCCGGGACCACCAGGTAGACGTGGTCGATTATCCAATCATAGTAGGTGTTCGACGTGATGTCGGCACGCTCGAAGGGATCGGTGCGGAGATTGAACATCTTTGGTATACGCAGACCAGTGAACGGCTCGGCCCACAGCTCCAACGTGCCGGGCGAGCGCTGCTCCGAGAACACCAGCTTCCAATTGTCATAGCGCAATGCCACGAGCTGCTGGTCGTCATTGCAGTAGAGGAACCACTCGCGCGGGCTCTTCTCAAGCTCGCCGGTCAGATATGGCACCAGGTTACCTTGTAGGTCATGTCACCGATCGTGTGGCCCTTTAACAGCTTGTCTTTGATGTCGGGATCGCCGGCCATTGCGAGAAATGTCGGCAGCCAATCGTGATGCGCAGCCATCTGGTTCGAGACCGTGCCGGGCTTGATCTTGCCGGGCCAGCGGACCAAGCACGGCACCCGATAAGCGCCCTCCCAGTTGGTGTTCTTCTCGCTGCGGAACGGCGTCATCGCTCCGTCGGGCCAGGTGTTCATGTGCGGACCGTTATCGGTGCCGTACATGACAAAGGTATTGTCGGTGATGCCGGCATCATCGAGCGCCTTCAGCACGGTCCCGACATTTTTGTCATGGTCGATCATCACGTCGTGGTATTCGCTCTGCCAGCGCCCCGCCTGACCCCGGCTTTCCGGCTTGACATGGGTGCGCAGATGCATGTGCGTGAAGTTGACCCACAGGAAGAAGGGTTGGCCGGCCTGTGCCTGCCGCTTCATGTAGTCGACCGCGCGGTCGGCGACGTCGTCGTCGATCGTTTCCATCCGTTTCTTGGTCAGCGGCCCAGTGTCGTGGATTGTCTGTTTGCCGACCCTGCCGAAGCGCGGGTCGACCGTCGCGTCGTCGGTGTTCGTGGCCTTGCAGTCCATGACGCCGCGCGGACCAAACCTCTCGCGAAAGTGAGGAAATTCAGACTCCTTCGGGTAATCGGGTAATTCCGGCTCCTCCTCCGCGTTCAGATGGTACAAATTGCCATAGAACTCGTCAAAGCCGTGCACGGTCGGCAGATATTCGTTGCGGTCGCCAAGGTGGTTCTTACCGAACTGCGCAGTCGCGTAGCCCAAAGGTTTTAGTAATGCGGCGATGGTCGGGTCTTCTTTGCTGAGACCGACGGTGGCGGCCGGCAGACCGACTTTGGTCAACCCGGTACGCAGCCCGTGCTGGCCGGTAATGAACGATGCGCGCCCGGCCGTACAGCTCTGCTCGCCATAGTAATCGGTGAAACACATGCCTTCCTGGGCGATGCGGTCGATGTTGGGCGTGCGGTAGCCCATTACTCCGTTACTGTAGCAGCTCAAATTGGCAATGCCGATATCGTCACCCCAGATGACGACAATCTTCGGCTTGGCAGCTGCTCTGGATCTAGCCATCTCGATCTCCTTTCGTTGGTCGGGTGGTTTCGAACGTGCTTATTGCTCTCGATTCTTCAGCCTGTCCCGCTAGGTGAGGCGGAACAACACGGCAAAGAAGGACAGCGACCGCCATGACCGGCGACTGCATTTTTTCCTTTGTCGCACCGGCTCTCATTCCGGCGATTGGCGCGAACGACTCGCCCCACAGGTAGCGGACCGTCCACAGGTACTGCCAAAGCGAAATGACAAGCGCCAGGATGCCGCATGAAATCAGCGCGAGCCCAAATACTCCGGTGCGGTCGGAAGATAGGCGGGCCGCGCGCCGGGTGCCTGTTGCAAATGGTTGAGGTACTGGACGATCGCAAAGCCGAAGCCGATCAGCGCCACCGCGGTACGCTGCCACGACATCTTCGTGCGTTCGACACTGAGGCGCGTCCGCAGCCAGCCGAAGTGGCTGTCCGAGGTTGTCCTCACTTCGAACCTTTCCACGCATGAGGCGGTGTGTGCATCTGACATGACCGTTGTTCTTTGCTGACGCTATTCTCGCCTTTGTTATGCCGCATCGCCGCCCTAGGAGCCGGGCCAGCGTAACGCCTCAAGAACACGCAAAGCATGGATCATGATCTGGACGGCCAGCGAGGCCTGAAGCACCGCCAACACCCATCCGACCATCGGCAATATCCCCGCCAGGCCATGCTTGAGAATTGTTTCAGTGTTCCGCAGTGTCAGCAGGTTGAGCGCCATCACCCCCAGCAAGAGGGCAACATCGATGGTCACGTGAGCGATATCGTGCCTGTTGAGAACGATAATTACCGCAATGGCTGCGATCCCCGGCGCAGTCACGATTGCTGGTATGGCCAGCGGAAAGACAGCGATTGCCGGAGAGGGCGGTGACGGGCTGGCCTGTTGCTCGCCTGAGCCGCGCATACCCGCGGGCGTCTGCATGATGATCCTTAACGCCTGGGAAAAGAGGATGATACTGCCGGTAATCGAAATGGCCGGCGGCAAGACATGCCACCTCGTCAACACCAACGGTCCTAGCAAGCCCACGGTGAGAACGATCACTGTGGCAATCGCAACGGCCCGCCACGCCACTGTTCGCTGAAAAGCGGGCTCGGTCCCCCGGGTCGCCCTGGCAAACGGCAGGATCGCCTTGAGGGGTCCAAGGGTCAGGAAGAACAGAATGAAGATGTCCCCAAAGCTCAGTTCGAAGTCCACGGCTAAGCACCCATTCGATCCGATATCGGCATCAATGCCCGAACTCGCGCTACGTGCCGCTTTGCAGTGATCCGTATCCTCTCCGCAGCTTGCCGCGGAACAGCCAGTAAACGACTGCGGTGTAGACGGCGATCACCGGCAGCACGAATATGCCGGCGCCCCAGAACAGGAACGACAGCGACTGTTCCGGGGCGGCAGCGCTGCCGACAGTGATCGCGTATGGGATCATGTAAGGCCAAAACATCATCGCGAGCGAGAGCAGAGCCGCCACGAAGAACACGGCGGTCAACGCGAATGGCCAGCTGTCACGGCGCCGGCGAGCGGCGACGAAGACCCCGTACATGGCCAATAGTCCGATAGCAGGAAATACCAACCCCCAAGGCCGGCCGAGGAGCAGGTTCCCTGTCATCCGCGCCCGCGCGATAAGGGCGGCCACGACGGCGATGCCAAGCACTACCAACACCGCGCCGGCGAGCAAGGGAATGCGGCGCCACGCCCAGTCGCGCAGCGTCCCCTCTGATTTCAATGTCAGCCATCCGGCGCCGAGCAGGGCGTCGCCGAGGACCAGCCCGATCCCGGTCACCACCGGCAATGGCCGCAACCAGTCGAAGGAGCTTCCAGCGTACTGATTGTTGACGACGGGGATGCCGCGGATCATCGCTCCGACCGCCGCGCCCTGCACGAACGCGGCAACCGTCGAACCGACAAAGAAGCCCCAATCCCACAAGAGGCGCCGACGCGATACTCGAAGGCGACGCCGCGAAAAATCAGCCTCAACAAGAGCAGCAGCACGGGAATGTAGAAAGCCGGCAAAAATACGGCATAGACCACCGGAAAAGCCGCGAAGAGCGAGGCGCCAATCACCACGAGCCAGGTCTCGTTGCCATCCCAGAACGGCGAGATCGCCGCCATCATCTCGTCTCGGAGCGCCGCGTCACCGGTCGTCCCAAACAGGATGCCGACGCCAAGATCGAAGCCGTCCAGGATCACATACACGAGGATCGCCACGACGATGACCCCGGCCCAGAACAAGGCTAGGCCGGAAGGCTCGATCGCGGTCATTCCCCGCCTCCTCGCAATGCGCCGGCTCTTGCCGCTCCCGGCAGGGCGGCAGCGACCTCGACCGCCGGTCCGTCCCGCAACAGCCGATAGATGTAGTAGAAGCCAAAAGAATAGATGGTCACATAGACCACGATATAGGCGATCAGCGAAAACATGACGTCGCCGGTCGTCAGTGACGGCGTCACTGCATCTTTGGTACGCAACAGGCCGTAAACTACCCAGGGCTGACGGCCGACCTCAGCGGTGAACCAAACCGGCGAGCACCGCGACAAAGCCGGTCGGGAAGTACAGGAACGATACCGACAAAAACCGGCGCGTTGTCTCCAAGCGGCCACGAAAGCGCAGCCACACCCCGAACCAGGAGACCGCCAGCATGATGACGCCCATCCCAACCATAATTCGGAAGGCGAAGAATGGAATCACCACTGGCGGCCAATTCTCCCGTGCGATGCTCTCGAGCCCTACCTCTGCCGCCGAGAGGCTATCTGAATCGATCAGACTCCCAAACGGGGGAGGCAGTGTGATCGCGAAGAGGTTTCGCTTGTTCGCGACATCCGGCCAGGCGAGCAGAACCTCCGAAGCCGGCTTCTCGTCCTGCCAGCGGGCTTCGATAGCCACGATTTTTGACGGCTGGTATTGAACGACATATTTACCGTTGAGGTGGCCTATGAACAGCTGCACCGGGATGATCGCGGCGACCAGCCAGAGCCCCCAATGCAGCATCACCCGCCCCTCGTCCGGGTAGGTGCGGCGTAGCACGTACCAGGCGCCGGTCGCGATGATGCTCATGCCGGTGGTCAAGAAGGCGGCGAGCAGCATATGCGGCCAGCGCAAACGCACGATCGGGCCGGTGGTGATTGTCCACCAGTCGGCCGGCACCAGCTTGCCGTCGACCACCGTATGACCGAGCGGCACCTGCATCCAGCTGTTGTTGCAGAGGATCCAGAACGACGACAGCATCGTGCCGAGGGAGACCATGCAACACGACAAAAAGTAGAGCCAGAGCGGTGTGCGGTCGCGGCCGAGCAGCATCACGCCGAAGAAAGTCGCCTCCAGCATAAACGCGGTGAAACCTTCATAGCCGAGCAGCGGGCCTTGGATTGGCCCGGTGCGCTCCGCCAATACGCTCCAGTTCGTCCCAAACTGGAACGCCATGACGATGCCGCTCACCACGCCCATGCCGAAGGACAGGGCAAACACCTTCAGCCAAAAGTCGAAAACCCGGCGGTAGATCGGGTTGCCGGTTGCCAGCCGCATCCCCTCGATCGTCGCCAGCCACGCTGCCAGCCCGATCGTGAAGGCCGGGAAGATGATGTGGAAGCTGACGACAAACGCGAACTGGATCCGCGACAGTAACAATGGATCGAGGCTCATCGGACGCCTCCGCTGTCACCCTCTCACCCGCCGGCCGGGGAAGGGAGAGGGGCGAGGGGGCTAGAGAGGACAGAATCCGGCATCGCCCCCCTCACCCTGCCCTCTCCCGCCGCAAGCTGGGGAGAGGAAAAAAGATCCGCGACAGCAGCACCGGATCGAGGCTCATTGCCCGCCCCCTGCTGCCGCAGCTACGGGCCTGCGCGCTTGCCCGCCGAGCTTTTCACCGACAACGATCGCGATGTAGCCGAGCACCAGACTGACTACGACGTACACCGACGCGACGACAGCGCTTGCTATCGAGGCCTGCATCAATACTACGCTGCCGTAGACAAAGCTCGAAAACGTCGACATTCCGCCCATGATGCCGGCTCCCAGCAGCATGTAGACGTCGTCGGACAAGACCTGCCGGCCGTGCAACGCTGTGACCAGGCCGAGCAGGAAAGCGGCCAGGAGATTGGCAGCGAGGATGTCCAGCGGGAAACCGTCCACCGGATTTGGCACCATCAACATGACGAACTCGCGCAACATCGCGCCGAGGCCGCCGCCGACCAGCACCAGTATGACGAAATTGACCACGGCAGACCTCCTCAGCCCTGCACGAGGGCAAGCGCGCCCCCGAGGGCGGCGGCCAGCAGACCGGCCACGACCGACAGCCCGAGATAGGACGCGGCACGGACGTGACCTCTCGTTCCGGCCAGCTTGACGGCGTCCATCTGCATGCTGCTGAATGTCGTGTAGCCGCCGATGATACCGGTCAGGCAGAGGGCAGTGAGGGCGGTGCCGTGGCGGGTGTGCCAGTCGACCGCGAACAGGACCGATAGGTAGCCCATCGGGAAGGCGCCCGAGATGTTGATCAGGAACGTGCCGAGCGGGAAATCGCCGCGCCAGCGCTCGCCGACCGACCGCCCGACCCACCAGCGCAGCAGCGATCCCAGGCCGCCGCCCAGTCCGACCCAGAGGACGTCCAGCGCCGTCATAACACCCGTCCGACCGCGTCTCATTGACCCTCGAGGCCCAGCACGATGACCTTGGCGGTCACGATCTTCGTCGGCCAGACCGGGTGTGTGAAACCAGCCGCCACCGCAATTTTTTGCGCACCGTTCGCCGTGTAAGTGATCACACCGCCGCCGATCCCGCCGCCGAGCTCCTGGCCCCAGAGTTTCTGCCATTGGCGGCGTCGAGTGCGTAGAAATTGCCGCCGACGTCGCCGAAAAACACAACGCCTCCAGCCGTCGGGGTCACGCCGCTGACGATCGGGTAGTTGGACTTCACGCGCCACTTCCAGACGCCGCTGTCGACGTCGGTGGCGTAGAGCCATCCAGCCCAGTGTCCGTCCGTCCGGCTGAATTTGCCGAACATGTTGACGGGGTCCCAGTTCGCCATCCCGGCCCATGGATCCCCGATCCCCGCCGAACGCAGCTCATTGACATCCTTTGGCGTTGCGGTGTCGCACCAATCGACCTCGCCGGTGAAGACGAGGTTGGTCTGCGGATCGTAGGCCGGGCTGTTCCATTCCTCGCCTCCCACCGCACCCGGGCAGAAATGGACGGCCTCGCCGGGCGAGAAAGTTGCTGCGACATTCTCGATCTGAGTCACCGGCACCTTGTAGAGCAGGCTATTGGTGGTGCGATCGAAGCCGTAGAGGTATCCGTCTTTGGGGGCGTCAAGCATGAGCTGCTTGCCGCCAGCCGTCTGGATCAGGATGGGCGGGTTGGAGACGTCCCAGTCGTGCCAATCTTTCAGCACGAGCTTGAAATCGTGCTTGTAGTCACCGGTCTTGGCGTCGAGCACGACGACCGAGTCGGCAAAGAGATTTTCGCCCTCACGCACGCCGATTACGAAATCCGGCGCCGGATTGCCGCCGGGCACGTAGAGCAGCCCCGTCTTAGGGTCGAGCGTGTATGACGTCCACGTCCCGCCGCCGCTGATTGGGATGCCGGGGTCGTTTTTCCAGGTCGAGGCGTTGAGCGGGCTCGCGCCTAGTGGTCCGCGGACCGCGTCGCCATCGGTCTTGGGCACCAGGAAGAACTCCCAGACGATCTTGCCGGTCTTCGCGTCTAGAGCGAACATGTGCTCCTTCCCACCTTTGAAGTCGCCACCGGCATTGCCGACAAAGACGAGGCCGTTCCAGGCAATCGGGGCTGACGGCACCGACTCGCCATGTTTTGCGTCGGCGATTGTCGTTTCCCACACGTGCTTGCCGGTATTGAAATCGTAAGCAAGGACCCGCCCGTCCTCGGTGCCGCGAAACAGCATGCCATCCATGTAGGCGACACCGCGGTTGACCGGAATAATGCTGGCGGGATAGTGCTCGTGCGTTCGCCAGTTCTCGGCGCATGTGGCCGGGTTGACCGAGAACGTATCGAATTCGGTCGAGCCGATCAGAGCGTTATTCACCATGATCAGACCGGATTCGAAGGCGGTGAACTGACCGATGTCGTAGGTGCACAAGACCTTCAGCCCGCCCACATTTTTTGTATTGATCTGGCTCAGCGGCGAGAAACGCTCCGAGGTGAGTGTTCGATTGTAACTCTGCCAGTCGGCGGCGGCGCCCGGCAGTTGGACATTGGCGGCGGGCGAGGGCGCAGCCGGCGCAGATTCCTTATACGCCGGATTCGATTCGGTGGTTGTCGTGCCTGCAGGCGCTGACAAAGTGAGAAAATAATTGCGCGTCAAAGCCGCCATTATGGACGCCTCGACCGTCATATCATCGGCCACCGCGCCCCTCGCGGCTGCCCCGGTCACAATGAGCGCGCCGACCACGATGGGGACTTTGCGCCACTTGGTAAGGCCCATGTCACGACTCCTTCGGCGGTATTGCTGCAAGCCTAAAGCGGGGAGCCATCGCACACTGTGCAAAATCGGCATTTTATTGGCGGGAAAAGGCGGCGGCACGCCCGACTTCGAGATAGGTCCGGGCCAATATTAGCGCGGTGAGCAGGACAACTCGCCCCGCAGCTGTCAAGTTCATGATCATGGTACAGTCTCCGAACGGGTGTCGGGTCAGCGGGCAAAGCTTGCCCGAGCCTCGACCTTAGGCCGTCAATGCCTCGGTCGACTATTCATTTTCGGCAAACGGATGCCCTCCGACGGAGGCTCGCCGAACAGAGATTGGTACTCGACGGCAAAGCGCCCCAGCTGCCAAAAGCCATAGCGCGTCGCGATGTCAGTCACCGATGTCGCGTCGGGCGCTGCCTGACACAGCTCTCGCTTCACCAGATTCATGCGACGCAACAGCAGATACCGCTTTGGCCCCATCCCCAAATGCTCCTGGCAGCACATGCGCAAGGTCCGGCTTGAAACCCGGATCGCCGCGCATATCTCTGGGATAAACAGCGGTTCTGCCGGATTCTCCTCCACCACCCGGCGAAAGCGGCGCATAACGATCGCGTGCTGCCCTTGCGCCAAACTACTCTCGCGAGTCTCGCTACAGGCGAGGCAGTCGACCATGGCTTCGATAAGTTCCTGCTCGAGCCCACGTGCCGCGTCGGGATTAGCGATGATTTCGGGGGCGCGCTGCGCCAAGTCACCCGCGGCTGCATGCAGCTGCCGGAGTCTCGCCATAGCCGCCGGTGGAGGGGCACACAGCAGCGCATTGCGCGGCGGCCTGAGGTCGCACCCGCCCGATGTTTCCCCGATAGTCACCGCATCCGCTAACGGCAGCGACATCGCGCCCCAACTCGCCGACCCCGATGAACGCTGAAAAGTGCTCTCGCAAAAGTGCTCTCGCCCTCACTGTGTCGCACGAGGTTGGTCAACCGCATCTCCGTGCCGCCCCAAAGCAGGCTTGGCCCAGGATGGGTACGGAACGAGATGATGACCCGTCCGCTTCTACCCGCCGAGTGCCCCACGCGCGGCAGGTTGTCCGAGAACCGCTGCATCCACAGCCGATGCAGATTGATGCTGATGATCTGAGCGGTGAACTCCCCGCGCCCGGTGACCGTCACCTCCGCCTTCGTGTTGCGGATCAGGGCGGCGTAATCGTCGGGGTCGGTGAAGGTTCGCACAGCGCTCGATGGCATCTGGACCTCGCCAGAGGTTTCGACGCAATGTGCTTGAAGGGCCGCGACAATCGCCATTGGGCTTCAGCAAGTCAACGCTGTCACGAAACTTTCACGCGCGGCCGGCCCAGGGTGAGGTCTGTCACGCCAGCCTGCGTGGCTCGCCGCAGAGTGGCTGATGGCAATTCGCCATACAAATCCAGGTAATTGGCAGCGAGACGACCGAGGCTGAGGAAGCCGTGTTGCCTCGCGATCTCGGAGACCTTGGCCGCATCCGGAGTTCGGCTCCGCAGGGCGCGACGCATCTGTTGCATGCTGCGAAGTCGACGGTAGCGGCTTGGGCCCATACCCAAGTGCCGCCTGCAGCACTCGCGCAGCAAGCGCTCCGACACGTCGAGTGCCACGCAGATGTCAGCCGTGCGCATGGACGGTTCTTCAGAGAGCAGATCTTCGAACCGGGCAAGAATGGCTCGATGACGGTGGTTGGTCGTCGTCTCCTTCTCCACCCCGTCTGACAGGCACTCGATCAACGCGTCGAGCAATTGCTGCTCCAGCCCGTGCGCCGCCTGAACGTCAGTGAGCACTCCGGCGCGCGCTTCGGCCATCCGGATGGCGGCTCGATGGAGGGTTTGCAATTGTCTCACGGCCGCACGCGGCGGTCGCCACCGCGCCGCTGGCGGAACAACGAACCCGGCTCCACTCACCGCCCGGCCGTAGCGGGCAAGCTGCTCGTCTGGTACTCGGACGACACCCCAGTGACTGGGTCCGAGCGTTCTTGCGTGCAGCCGCTGGCCCGGGCCGAGAGTGATCATCTCTCCCGTTCGGATCTTCATCCCGCCCGAGATCGGCGATGGTCCTTCACCGATCGGAAACGTGACCAGGACCATGCCAGCGGGCACCTCAACAAAGGCGATCCGCGACAGTGCCTCCTCCACAGCTGCCAACCCCAAGCGGTCGAGCCCGATCTGGGTCAGCCGCGCCCGGAAATGGCCGCGACCCGTGATCAGCAGCCCGGCAACGCCGTCCGCGCTCAAAGCAGCTTGAAAATCCTCCGCTTCACCAAAAACCGACGCGCGGCTGCCCGGCATATCTTTCTCGCCATCCGTGGTCCGAGGCCTGCCCGCCGGGCCATGGGGTTGCGATCACAATCTTGCGAGGAGAATGCGGATCCTGGCTATTCAATTTTGGCAAATCGTGCCGATAAATCGGCCTACACGCGCGCCATTGTCGGCGTCCCGCTGATGAAGATCGAGCTTCGTGACGAGCAGCCGCCGGCTCGCGGTCTTTCTCCCTCTCCAACGCCGCCAGTCGGTCCGAGCAGCAATCGAAACTCACAGCGCTCGGCGTCACAATCCAGCCTGCACCTGCGACCTTGGCGCCATGGTGATCGATTAGCGTTCGGCCGGATGTCTCAAATGGGTCAACGGCGGCAGTCCTGGGCTTGAACAAGATCGTCAGCCTTGCCCCAGAAAGCCGACTACCCGCCTTTTCAAATCAATCATCTCTTAAGTGCCAATGAGAGATATCCGCCGAACCTTCTCCTAACCGCCGCAGTCGACCCGTCTCGGTGGTCGCTCGGATCGAACCCCGAAGACGGATAATGTGCAGGTTTTCGGACGCGGGCAATGACGTGGCCCGCCACATGGCGCGGGAGGTCGAGAAGCTCTGGCCCAACAAGCGAACACGAGCGATCCGCGCGCAGGTCGAGGCCGGACGGTAAAGGAGCATACGATGACCGATGATCCGAAGGTCGGGCCCGTGCTGCCCCAGGCGCTACGCACCATACTGACAGGGGTTGCCCACTGATTCCACCTAGCCAGCGTGGAATTAACAATCTCGGTCCGCGCGCAACCGTCAGGTGCTATTTGACGATTGCGTGCCTCACGGCCTCAAAGAACTCCCCCGTCAATACGACGAAGGCTGACCGACAATTCCTGCCATCCCGAAAGCATGTGCAGTCATTTTGCGTAGTTTCCCCCCCTAATCACTCCAAGCAGTTCAAATTTGCTGTATTCTAATTTTCGTAAAATTGAACCCCCGGAAGCACCTTTGTATATGGCGCAATCTGTCCACCAAAGACCGTGGTTTGTACGATCTTTAATCGAACAATCCTCGATGGATTTACGGTAGACGCTCCATCGGGTCGTGGCCCTCCCAAAAAATTCGTTTCTCCAAGAGCGACCCTTACGACCACTGGTTCAATTTCCGGTGGCCTATGCGGGTCGTCGCCGGGGAGATCATAGGGGACAACCTCCTCCATCGGGCTATCAATTTCAAGGACGGCCCAATCCATTTCCGGCAGCACCAGATGACTACAATCCTCATAACCTGAGGCAATTAACCTCTTCACTTTTGTGAGGCCTTTCTCTGGAACCACCAGAGAGCACCTCAAGGGGTCGTTCACCAAAGAGCAATCGATCAAACTGCGGAATGCATGGGCAGACGTTGTAAAGACAGTATGTGATCCGACGAATTGGGCGGAGCCGTTGCCGTTGGGACAGACGATTGCAACTGTGCCGCTAAACATTTTTTGCACCGCTGCAAGAGGGAGATCGTGGAGTGTCGCGTATTCCACTTCCGTCTTACGAGGGTCTGCCAACCCCCCCGTGCTGAAAGAACTGACCAAAGAAGCGAGCAACCCGACCACGAGGGCTAGAGATAGAAGGTGCCTTTTCATGAAGATTTTGCTGTCAGTGTTTACCGGTCAGAGGATCCTGCCCTCATAAGCGCAGTGTAGTCCACCAAGAGTCGAAGCGCGACACTACTGAAACGCTAAACGTCCTCGCAGCCGCGCCAGTTTGCGCTCCCCAGCGCGCTCCGCAACGAGTGTTAACAGGAGGGCCTACTGGCCGAACTCGTTGAATTGACTTGCAAGAAATTTGAATTGTCCGGCGTTCGATCTGGTCGCAGGCAGCCCTGAATACCGCGCCATGATTTTGCGG
>Ga0306920_100007971_pt1 | contig 14014 bp, 10 predicted proteins | sample flu12Cox44000170_FD_204666 | JGI IMG/M metagenome (GOLD analysis project Ga0306920, IMG submission 204666) | Lab enrichment of tropical soil microbial communities from Luquillo Experimental Forest, Puerto Rico - flux4day.12C.oxic.44.000.170 (v2)... | ecosystem: Environmental > Terrestrial >...
CATTGACTTGGCATCGAGGCCAAGGTGCTGCAGGGCCGAGCGCGTGAGGCGTTCCAACTCGACCGCAAAAACACGGAACTTATCGAGTGAGTGATCCTCAAGCGGATTCGTCGTCAGGGTAGCTTTCCGGAGATCGGTTTCCTTAAAGCTATCCGCGTTGACAATCAGAATTCCATTTGCCTTGAGGTCCCCGACGTTCACCTTCAGCGCCGCGGGGTTCATGGCGATCAGGACGTCCACGGAGTCGCCCGGAGTGTAAACCTCGCCGGAAGAGAAATTCAGTTGGAATCCACTGACTCCCGGAACTGTGCCGGCAGGGGCGCGGATTTCGGCGGGATAGTCCGGGAAGGTAGCAATATCATTTCCATAAAGCGCGACCGTGTTGGTGAATTGGTTGCCCGTAATCTGCATGCCGTCGCCGGAGTCTCCCGCAAAGCGGACTACCGCATGCTCGATGACCTCGCGCTTCGTTTTTCCTGGTGGAACATCCGTGAGTGTGGACATCGTAGCGCTTTGACCCCCTCAGACAGTAACTCCTCGTGGAACCCAGAAGGAGTGCGGCGTGCTGCAAGTGGGCGGTACGGTGGATCTAGCGGGAGCGAGCGCCGGACCGCCAGGTGCCGGCAAAGGAAGAATAACACAATCAGCACTCGGGCAGCGGTGCCAGGCATGTTCTGCCCGGAGTCTACATAGAGCCGTCGGCTGGCGGTTCGAACTGGCGGACTACTCTTGCCAGGCGAAAAAAGAAGAGCCACCAGATGCTAATAGGCATCAGCAGGAACACGAGTGAAACAGCCAGGAGTTGCTTCACGGACTCGGCTTCGCTTACAAGACGTTCAGGGATAGCAAAGGTCTCGTAAGGACGAAGGGCGATCATGGCGAGGCAGAAAAGCAAGGCGATGGAAGCCCAAAGAAGAGCAGCTCGCCGTGCCCATGGCCGCAATTGAAAAAGACCGAGTCCCGTGCGAATGCCAAGAGCGGCAAGAAGTGGCGGCACCAGAGCGATCAAGAGGAAGAGTCCGAGATGCGTCTCATAGACACGCCTTCCGGCGGAGTCCGGGGGCAGATTGAGCAGGTCCCGGAAAAGCGAACCCCAAAGGAGAAGGAGAGCCGTACTACCCAGGACGGCGAGGGTTGCGGCTGCGGTGACTCCTGCAGAACGAATCTTGAGGTCAGCCATGTCGAGGGAGATGAGAGCACACGGAAGAAGTCCTGGAAAGGGCGAATCGAAGGAGCAAGTATCCAAAACACCACTTGACGTTCGCTTTCTTTTCGCCTAGATTGTCTAAGACGGATCGCGTTGTTTGCCGAACGCAGACAAATTCACGGAGGCTGATATGGCTCTGACCAAACGCCAAAAAGAAGTGCTGGACTATCTGGTCTCCTTTGAAACGAAGCACGGCTACGCGCCCAGCTTCGAGGAAATTGGCCGCGGCATGAAACTTACGTCCCTGGCGACGGTTCACAAACATATCAGCACGCTGGAAAAAAAGGGATTTATCCGGCGCGGCTATAATCAGAGCCGTTCGATTGAAATTGTGCAGCTTCCCAAGCCGGTCAAGGAACAGGTAATCGAACGGCGGATCCAGGAACTGCCGTTGGTGGGGCGGATCGCGGCTGGCCGCCCGCTGGAGGCGGTCGAGGAACGCGAAACCATCTCCCTCGGGGATTTTGCTCGCGGTGGCAACTCCTTTGTATTGCAGGTGAAGGGCAGCTCGATGATCGAGGACCACATCATGGATGGCGATTTCGTGGTGTGCGAGCAGACGCAAGTGGCCAATGGGGGCGACATCGTCGTCGCTCTTGTGGGTGGAGAAGACGCGACGCTGAAGCGTTTTTACCGGGAAGGCTCCGGGAAAATCCGCCTGCAACCGGCAAACTCGGAGATGGCGCCGATCATCATTCCGGCAGCCGATGTGAAAATTCAAGGCCGCGTAATAGGCGTCCTCCGCAAGTACTAATTTTTCCCTCAGCGTAGCTTTCCGCGTTTTGCTAAACTCTTCGCTCCCACGGGAAACCGCCTAAATCCTCCGTGGAAGGACTTCCCGTTGCCCCCGACCGTAGAGAGCGTGCACGTCGTAACTGCCGATCCGGTAGTAGGAGACTCCTTACGGAACCTGTTAGAAGGAGCGGGCTACGTAGTCAAGACGTGGCCTTCCTTTGAAGAAGCACTCGGGATCCTTCGAGCCTCGAAACTGGATGCGATTCTCCTGACAGGCGGCTTTTCCTCGTTTGGGAATGATACGACACTGACTCAAATCCGATCTGCCCTCCAGGGGTCACGAACCCGCATCCTTGTTCTCAGCCCTGAAGACGTGGCGCAACGAAGCCGCTGGTTGGATTTGGGCGCGGATGACGTGCTTGCCATTCCTTTTGAAGAAAAGGAACTCCTGGCTCGCCTGCGAAACCAGATGCGGCAGAAGGGCATCAACGAGGAGCTGGAGTCCAAGACGCGGATCGCAGAAGAGAGCCGGGAAGTAGCGCAGACAGCTTTCCAAGCGTTGGCCGTAACGGAAAAGATGACGCGAGACGCCTTCTCGCTGGATCGGATCCTGAGGATCGGAGTCTTATCGCTCTTTGGCATCGCCCTGGTGATCGCCGGAATTTTCTTTTTGTATTCGCACCGCGCCGAGAAGGAAACGCGCCGCGCCTATACAGTGATTGCCCAGTTGGAACGCAGCGTCCAATCGGAAGAGCAGCTGCTGGCTTCCGCGAGGCGTTTGCGCGATGACCCGACGAATACCGACATTCTCCAGCAGAAGGAATCCTTGCTTCAGCAGAAGCAGCAGCTTAGCCAGAAACTTTCAAAACCGGATGGCGGGGACGTGACGGAGCTGCGCCGCCAGTTGGAGGAAACGACGGGCCGGCTCAGCAAGATTGAGGGAGACTCGCTGGCGGCCGAGGGGGTTATTCGTTCCTACGCGCCGAGCGTCTGTCTGCTACATATCTCGGTTGCGTTCAATGAGAAGCAGTCTGGGCGGCGCTTGCGGTACGGCGGAATCGGCAGCGACGGGACACCTCTGAAGGATAGCGACGGGAATCCGCTTTACACCACGGAAGGCCGGGGTCCGGAAGTACGCGCTGATTTTTTTGGGACGGGATTCATTGCGGGCGAAGGAAAGATCCTGACGAATCATCACGTTGTCCAGCCCTGGTGGGAAAATGAAGAGATGGCGGGCGCTATCCAGCAAGGGCTTGAACCGGTTATTGGCGAGATGGTGGCCTATTTCCCCGGTTCGATCAACGGGATCTCGCTGGGTATTTCCCAGATTTCGCAGGAAGCGGATCTGGCACTGGTTCACGGTGACCTTTCGGAACTGGCGCGCCCGTCCCTCAAACTCAATTCCGGGAAGGTGGCAGCCGTCAGTGGTGCATCGCTGATCAGTGTCGGGTATGCCACCGGACTCGATGCAATTCTTGCCCGCGCGGGAGACGAGACGGTGCAACAGATCGTGAAGACGACAGGTGGCGACCCAAAACTGGTGCTCGGCGAACTGGCGCGCCGCAAGTTGATCCGGCCGCTCGTGACCCAGGGGCACGTGGGCGACGTTCTGCCGGACAAGATTGTCTACGACGCGCAGACCACTTCCGGTGGGTCAGGCGGCCCGCTGCTGATTCGCAACGGTGAAGTGATCGGCGTGACGTTTGCCGTGGTGCGCGGCTTTGGCGGCTCCAATTTTGGTATTCCTATCCGCTACGCTCAGCCTCTCTTGAAACATTAGAATTTCCCTTGTGAATGGCATCGGCTTTTGGAATTGCGTATGCTGTTGAAATGTATGCTTTTTCCATTCGCAGCCAAGTGCTAAGAATTTCTCCTTCCTGGCAACGTGCCCTTGCGTGCCTCCTTCTATTTCTCCTGGCTTGTCCGCCTCCTCTCGAAGCCTATTCGGTACTTTCGCATCAAGCGATTATTGATGCTGTTTGGGAAGCCAATCTCAAACCCTTATTGAAAAAGCGGTTTCCCAAGGCGACCGAAGATGAGTTGAGCGGGGCACAAGCCTATGCCTACGGCGGCTCCATCATCCAGGACATGGGGTATTATCCGTATGGGAGCCCGTTTTTCAGCAATCTCACCCACTATGTGCGCGGCGGCGATTTCATCCAAGCGATGCTGCGCGACGCTCAGGATTTGAATGAATACGCCTTTGCGCTGGGCTCTTTGGCGCACTACGCCGCGGATAATGATGGACATCGCCTGGCCACGAACCTGGCCGTGCCCATACTCTATCCGAAGCTAAAGAAGAAATTCGGCGATCAGGTGACTTACGAAGACGATCCATTGGCACACGTAAAGACCGAATTTGGATTTGACGTGTTACAGGTGGCGCGCGAGCGTTATGCCCCGGATAGCTATCACGACTTCATTGGGTTTGAAGTTTCGCAACCTCTCCTGGACCGGGCCTTTCAGGAGACCTACGGTCTGGAGGTGAAGGCAGTCCTACTGAACGAGAACAAGGCCCTGGAATCCTACAGGCGGGATGTCAGTAAGCTGATTCCGCGCGCGACGAAGATTGCCTGGAGCCTGAAGCAAGATGAAATCAAGGGAGACATCCCCGACATGACGCGCAAAAAGTTTCTCTACAATCTCTCGCGCTCCAACTATGAAAAAGAATGGGGCAAAGAGTATGTGCGGCCTTCCGCGACGGACCAATTCCTGGCGGTTTTGTACCAGATTGTTCCCAAGTTTGGTCCATTGCGGGTTCTGCAGTTCAAGAGCCCGACGCCGCAGACCGAAAATATGTTCGAAGCCAGTTTTAACGCCACGCTCGATCGCTACCGGCTCCTGCTGAAGGAGGAAGCGAAGGGACACCTGCAGCTCAAGAACGACAATTTTGACCTTGGGGTGCTGGCCGAACCGGGAAAGTACCGGTTGAATGATGAAACACAAGCCAAGCTGCTGCACAAACTGTTGGAACAGAAGGTCAACGCCATTAACCCGAAGATTCGCGGGGAACTGCTGCAATTCTTTTCTTCACCCGACGCTCCGTATGCCATGAAGAACAACCCGAAGGCGTGGGCGCAGGTTCAGGAAGATCTCGCTGCGTTGAAGAATCTGCCGGATAGCCGCGAGGAGGCTGTTTCGGGCGAAGGTTCGCATTGACTCTCGCAAAGCCCACGGCCCACTGACCGAAGGGACAGGATACTTCCAAGAGACAAAGGCACGCGTGGCGAGCTGGAGCCAACAAACATTGAGGCTCATGCCCTTGGTCACCTGGACTCTGGCGATCCTTTTTGTTGGCCTTACGGTTTTGAGCTGGATGTACTTGTTCATCGTGCCAGTTATTCTCTCCGCTGTAATTAGCTTGTGCCTGATTACGGCGGCCTGGCTTGTAGGAAAGTAAGCCCGCTGGAAGGCCAATCCCGAGTTCAAGATTGAGAACCTCTGCCATATCCGAAACGCTTGGAGAAGTTATCGCGTTAGTCAGGAGTTGACCGCGTGCGGGGCAATGCGCGAGTAAATCGCACAGCGTGAGTGCTCAAATTTGCTATCATTTTCGTGGATTTATTGCTCGCTAGGATTTGGATAGCCCTAATGACAATCGCACGTAACCATAAACCTTTAGAAGAGCAAATCGAGCCAAGCCAGTCTGCAAGCATAAGAGTAGACGGCGAACAGCGATTTCGCGCACTAGTCGACCAGGCGTCCGTTGGTGTCGCACTTGAAAGTATCGAGGGAGAGATTTTTCACGTGAATCCCGCCTTCTCCCGCATGCTGGGCTACACGGAGAAGGAGCTGCGGAAGATGCGTTGCACAGAGTTCACGCATCCCGAGGACGAGATCGCTGAGGCGGCCCTTTTTACCGAGTTGCGGGAAGGCCGGAGAATTGCCTACCAAGTGGACAAGAGGTTCCTCAGCAAGAACGGTGAGTGGATCTGGGCGCGGGTTTCGGTTTCTCTGCTCCAAACGGAAACCGATTCGCCCATGGTGGTGGGAATTGTCGAAGATATCCGAGAGAGACGGCACGCGGAGGAGCAACTCAAAACAACGAAACTCGAATTAGAGCAACTAGCGGGACGCCTGCTGCTTGCGCAAGAGGAAGAACGCCGCCGCATCAGCCGGGAGCTGCATGACGATATCGGCCAGCGCATGGCGTTGATGAGCATGGAAATCGAGAGACTGGAGCAAGGGCTGCGCGTAAGCAGGAAAACGATCCTCGCGGAGCAAGCCGCGGCTATGAAGCACCAACTCGAAGATCTAGCCTCGGCCATCCATGATATGTGCCGCAATCTCCATTCCTCGAAACTAGACCTTCTTGGCCTGCGCGCGGCGCTAAAGGAACTCAGCTTTAGAATCTTCGAGCACAGTGGGATATCTGTCAGCGTCGAAGTGGACGAGGAGGCGGACCATTTACCGGCAGAAGTGGCGCTCTGTTTCTACCGTGTGGTCCAGGAAGCGTTGAACAATGTGTCGAAACACAGCAAGGTATTGACAGCGAAAGTTGCCGCGAAGCGTCTGGCCGGGGTCATCCGACTGACGATTCAAGACTTCGGGACGGGATTCGATCCATCCGCGTTGCGGGACTGCCGCGGAATCGGTCTCGCATCAATGCGGGAGCGCTTGCGCGCTATCGATGGCACTCTAATGATCCAATCGGTTCGCGGCATCGGCACAGAGGTAACTGCCGAAGTGAAGTACGTGCCGCCAACTCCGGGTTAGACAGCTTCTGCTAATCCGGTTGCCTCAGGTGACCGCTAAAGGTAGGGTACCGGACACGTCGCGTCTGCAAGCTATTGTGCTTTGCTGAAACAACCGGAGAAGCAGGAGCCAGCTAACCGGATATCTTGGTACTAGGGATTTTCCGGCACCTTCAACTTCCAGGAATTTCCTTGGGCGGCCTTAGCTTTCGGCGTTGAAAACGTCGGTCTGCCCTACTAGTTCGTCCGTGCTTCTCCGGGTCTTTCACGTGCCCCAAGCAATAGGAATGCAGCATGCCCATTCGACATTCGTCTTGGACCTATTTGAAAAATCGCACAAAGCCAGGCTTCTTCTCGTGAAACCATGTAAAATTTCGAATTGCCTGGGGAGCGGACTGACTCGCACGCATGATCAAGAAACGACCGATTCGAAAAATACTCGCGGCCAATCGCAGCGAGATCGCCATTCGCATTTTCCGGGCCGCCAACGAATTGGGCATTTCCACGGTAGCGATCTACTCGCAGGAAGACCGGTTGGCGCTGCATCGCTTCAAAGCGGATGAGGCGTATCAGGTGGGCGCGGGCAAAGGGCCCGTAGAGGCCTATCTGGACATCCCCGGAATCATTGCCATCGCAAAAGCCCACGATGTGGACGCCATTCATCCAGGGTATGGGTTTCTCTCCGAGAATCCGGCGCTGGCTCATGCCTGTGCCAAGGCAGGCCTGACTTTCATTGGTCCTACGCCGGAACTTCTCGAACTTCTCGGCGTTAAAACGACGGCCCGGCGGCTGGCGGTTTCGGCGGGGGTGCCGGTGCTTCCCGGAACGGAGAAACCTCTTTCTTCGGCCGCGGAAGCGCAGAAGATTGCGCAGGAAATCGGCTACCCGGTGATTGTGAAGGCAGCCATGGGCGGAGGCGGCCGCGGAATGCGTGTTGTCCAGAATGTGGAACAACTTTCCGCCCGGTTGGAAGAGGCACGGGACGAGGCCAAGTCCGCGTTTGGGGATGCATCCGTTTTTCTCGAAAAATTCCTGACCCGCGCGCGGCACATCGAGGTACAGATTCTCGCCGACGAGCACGGCAATCTTTTGCACCTTTATGAGCGCGATTGCTCCGTGCAGCGTCGCCACCAAAAAGTTGTGGAGATGGCACCGGCCGTCAATCTGCCGGAGTGCATCCGCAGGGAATTGTGTTCGGCTGCGGTAGAACTCCTGGGGAAAGCGAAATACCGGAATGCGGGCACCGCCGAATTCCTCTGGGACTTGGATGCTCAAAAGTGGTACTTCATTGAGGTAAATCCGCGCATTCAGGTTGAGCACACTGTGACGGAAATGGTGACGGGCGTGGATATTGTGCGCTCGCAGATCCTAATCGCGCAGGGCCACAAACTGCACGACGCTCCGCTCTCTCTTCCGCTGCAGGGAAAGATCCCGCTCTACGGCGCAGCCATGCAGTGCCGCGTGACCACGGAAGATCCGGAGAAAAACTTTGCGCCGGATTATGGCAAGATTTCCACCTATCGCTCGCCGGCGGGCTTCGGAATTCGACTGGACGGAGGCACCGCGTATGCCGGAGCCCTGCTCGCCGCTTATTACGATTCGCTACTTGTCAAAGTGACTTCCTGGGGCAGCAACCTCCCGGAAGCCTGCCAGCGCATGGATCGTGCCTTGCGGGAATTTCGCATCCGTGGCGTGAAGACGAACATTCCGTTCCTTGAAAACGTCGTTAATCATCCGCGCTTTCGCGCCGGCGAAATGACCACGGCGTTTCTTGATGACTCACCCGAACTATTTCGTTTCACGGGACGCGCCGACCGCGCGACCAAGCTGCTTTCCTATCTGGCGGATGTCATTTTGAACGGCAACCCGGAAGTGAAAGGGAAGAGATCTCCTGAATTCGTCGAAAAGGCTCCGATTCCCAAGTCGCTCGGAATTGCCCCGCCTTCCGGCACACGCCAGTTGCTCCTGAAGGTGGGTCCAAAGAAATTCGCAGCATGGGCACGAAAAGAAAAGCGATTGCTACTGACAGATACCACCTTTCGCGATGCGCACCAGTCGCTCATGGCGACGCGTGTCCGCAGTTACGACCTTCTGGCGACGGCCGACGCCGTGGCGCAGCGCCTGCCGAATCTTTTCAGCGTGGAGATGTGGGGCGGAGCGACGTTCGATACCGCCATGCGTTTTCTGCACGAAGATCCCTGGCAACGCCTGCGCGCGTTGCGGGCGCGCATCCCGAATATTTGTTTTCAGATGCTGCTTCGCGGGGCGAACGCCGTTGGCTACACCTCGTATCCCGATAACGTCATCATCGAGTTTGTCCGCGAAGCGCACCGCCAGGGCATTGACATCTTTCGCGTTTTCGATTCGCTGAATTCCATTGATAACATGCGCGTGGCCATTGACGCCGTACTGGAAACCGGCGGCGTGTGCGAGCCGGCCATTTGCTATACAGGAGACATTTTGGACAAGGACCGGCCCAAATACTCGCTCAAGTATTACGTGCAGATGGCCAAGCAGCTCGAAAAACTGGGTGCTCATTTTCTGGCGATCAAGGACATGGCCGGATTGTGCAGGCCTTACGCGGCATTTGCTTTGGTAAGAACGCTACGCGAGGAAATTGAAATTCCGGTGCATTTCCATACGCATGACACCAGCGGAGTCAATGCGGGTTCTCTATTAAAGGCAGCGGATGCGGGCGTGGATGTGGCGGACGGGGCCATTGCTTCGATGAGCGGAGGCACGAGCCAACCAAACCTGAATTCGGTGGTCGCAGCCTTGCGCCATACGCCGCGCGACACGCAGGTAGATCTCGAAGCCCTGAACGAGTGCTCTGACTATTGGGAGACCGTGCGGACCTATTATTTGCCCTTCGATTCAGGACCGAAGGCAGGTTCCGCGCGGCTTTACGAGCACGAAATTCCCGGCGGACAGTTCACGAATTTGCGCGAACAGGCGATCGCGATGGGTTTAGGCCATCGGTGGCGGGAAGTAGAAAGAACCTACGCCGAGGTCAACCAGATTTTTGGAGACATCGTAAAGGTCACGCCCTCCAGCAAGGTCGTAGGAGACATGGCGCTTTTTCTGCTCGCGAACGAGATGAAGCCAGCGGATCTGCTGAAGCTCGACGAAAAGCATGATGTGTCGCTGCCGAATTCCGTCGTCGAAATGTTCGGCGGAGCGCTGGGCGTTCCTCCAGGTGGCTGGCCGAAGAAGGTTCAGCGGATCATTCTTCGCGGACAAGCGCCATTGAAAGGGAGGCCCAGCGCCAGCCTTTCGCCCGCAAAGTTTGAGGAAGAGCAGGCGGGACTCGAGAGAAAACTCGGGCACGCCGTCCAACGCGATGTGTTGCTCAGCTACCTGCTTTACCCCGAGGTCTTTTTTGAATATGACAAGTTCCGCCAATCGTATTCGGATGTTGGCGTCTTGCCAACTCCTGCGTTTTTCTATGGTCTAAAGCCGGGAGAGGAGATTACTGTCGAAATCGAATCCGGAAAGACCATGATCGTGAAGTTTTTGACCGTAGGCGAAGCGCATCCTGATGGAACGCGGACGCTCTTTTTTGAGTTGAACGGCCAGCCCCGCGAGGTCACGGTGCGCGATAAGGCGCTGCGTGTGGTCGAACGCAGCCATCCTAAGGCGGATGTGGGCGAGTCTGGCCATGTGGGAGCGCCGACTGCAGGACTTATCAGCGGAATCGCGGTGCAGCCCAACCATACTGTCGAGCGAGGTGCTAAACTGTTGACACTGGAAGCCATGAAGATGCAATCGAACATTTATGCGCCAATCGCCGGACGCATTACGAAGTTGCTGGTCGGGCCGGGGCAACATGTGGAAGCCAAGGATCTTCTGGTCGTCATCGCTCCGTGAGTGGACCGACTCTCATCAAACATGAACGGTTCGCGTCGCGCTTCCTGCGCAACCAGCGCGACCTGATCGTCTATCTCCCGCCGGGCTACGAGCTGCAACCGGACCGGCGGTTCCCCGTGTTGTATCTGCATGACGGCCAGAATCTTTTTGACGGCGCAACTTCTTTTGTCCCGGGGATGGACTGGCATGTGGGGCAGACCGCAGACCAATACATTGGGGAAGGTCTGGTCGAGCCGCTCATCATCGTGGGGATCTACAACGCTGGAAAGCAGCGCCTGGGTGAGTATACGCCGACGCGTGCTCCGAAGCTCGGTGGCGGACGCGCCAATCGCTACGCTAAATTTCTGTTGGAAGAGGTCCGCCCATTCCTCTCCAACAATTACCGAGTGCTTGGCGGAGTGGAACATACCGGCATAGGCGGATCTTCTCTGGGAGGATTGCTCTCAATCTATCTAGGACTCCGGCTGCCGCATGTCTTTGGCAAAATTGCCGCCCTATCTCCGTCTGTTTGGTGGAATGGACGCGTGATCCTGCGTTTTGCGGCGGCCACTCCAGCGGAGCCCATGCCGCGGATCTGGCTAGACGCGGGAACCCGCGAGGGAGGCCGCACGGTCGAGGATGTAGAGCGATTTCGTGACGTATTGCTCGGCAAAGGCTGGCAGTTGGAGAAGGATTTGCACTACCAGCGGTTTGAAGGAGCCGAGCACAACGAAGCCGCCTGGGCCCGGCGTGTCGGCCCTTTCCTGCAATTCTTGTTTCCCGCCGGACAAAGACGGTTATAATCCGCGCAGTTTTGTCGAGGTCCGTGGATGAATGCGCCGAGGCCTATCAGCGTACTCTGTGTAACTTCTTACGAAAAAGGCCGGGAATTCTTACATGCCTGCAAAAGCCTTGACTGCACCGTGTATTTACTGACGGTCGAAAAACTCCGCCATGCGGACTGGCCCCGGGATGCCATCGACGAAATGTTTTTCATGCCTCAGGACCTGCCGATTCAGGAGCTCCTGCACGCTGTCAGCTACGCGGCCCGCACGCGGCACATTGACCGCATCGTGGCGCTCGATGAGTTCGACATGGAAAATGTTGCGGCAATTCGCGAACACCTTCGTTTGCCCGGCATCGGCCTGACCACCATTCGTTATTTCCGCGACAAGCTGGCCATGCGCGCACAAGCTCGCGAAACAGGCGTGCTGGCTCCTGAATTCATTCATGTGCTCAACTACGACGACCTGAAGGAATTCATGAACGATGTCCCCGGGCCTTGGTTGCTGAAGCCGCGGGCTCAGGCTTCGGGTATTGGCATGAAGAAAATCCATGAACCGCCAGAACTATGGTCCTGGCTTGAACAGCTAGGCGACAGGCAGTCTGAGTACCTTCTCGAGCAATTCATCCAGGGGAGCGTCTATCACGTGGATAGCGTCGTTTCCGAGCGTGTGGCGCTGTTTGCCGAAGCGCATGCCTATGGTGCCCCGCCATTGGATACCTCACATCATGGAGGCGTCTTCACCACAAAGACGATGCCGCGAGATTCCGCGGAAACCATCGCACTGAAAGGCATTAATCAAAAGCTGATCGAAGGCCTCGGATTGGTGCGCGGCGTCACACATGCCGAATTTCTTAAGTCCCACGCCGACAATCGTTTCTATTTTCTGGAAATCGCCGCGCGTGTCGGCGGTGCGTATATTTCCGACGTGATTGAAGCAGCGACCGGCGTCAACTTGTGGCGCGAGTGGGCGCGGCTCGATGTTGGGGCGGGGAAGGAGCCGTACCAACTCCCACAAACACGCGAAGATTATGCGGGTGTCATTCTTTCGCTGGCCAAGCAAGAGCACCCCGACACTTCTGCATACACCGATCCGGAGATCATTTGTCGCATTTCGAAGTATCACCACGCGGGATTCATTTTGAAGTCGAGTTCGTCGCCTCGCATCGAAGAGTTGCTGACTTCGTATTCGCAGCGCTTTACCGCGGACTTCCTTGCCAGGCAGCCGGTGCCGGATAAACCCACTTCCTGAACAGCGCGGATCGCCAGCCGATGAGAGAAATTTAGCGCTGCCAGCCCGCACGGCCTGCCCTTCGTACAGCCCTTCCCCTGTTCGTCAGTCTAGTTACTCTCAGGAACCCAATTAGGATACTGTATTTGCGGCGCGCTCCTCCGCGGACTATTGTTTGCAATACCCCAAGGCGGAAATCTGCGTTGGGTGTGCCGTCCCTTGGGAGGTCCGATGTGGAGTAACAAGAAGCCGGAAACGCCCCAATCGGCGCAGCCGGAAATCAAAAATTTACCAGCGATTCAGTCGCCGAAGCCAGCTTCGGCTACTTGGGAGGGAACTACCGCCATGAGTACAGATGCAATGCGTCCGATGGGTGCAACCGCGGATCGCGCTACGGCGCGGCTCGGGCCAAGCCTGCATGTGAAAGGCGAAATCAGCGGCAACGAAGACCTGTTGATCGAAGGTTCGGTCGAGGGTCTCGTGCAGCTCGACGAGCGCAAACTGACCGTTGGCGCCACGGCGAAGTTGACCGCGGACATTATCGCACGGGAAGTTGTGGTCTACGGCAGCGTGAAGGGAAATCTGCGCGCCAAGGACCGCATCGAAATCAAGAAGGACGGGTCCGTCAACGGGGACCTTACCACCGCCCGCATCATGATCGAAGACGGCGCCTACTTCAAAGGTTCCATCGAAATTGACAAGTCGGCCGAGAAGGAATCCGGTGCGGGTTCGTTCTCGCGGACGGTGGCAGCTCCTGCAACGGCTGGCGCTGGCCCAAAGACCATCTAAGCACGGAAGTTTTTTTCAAACCCTCTGAAAAAAACGGCGCCTCGGCCAAACCGGGCGCCGTTTTACTTTTCGGTGCGCCCTGCGAGCCGGGTTTTTCGTTGTTGGTCCGCAGGTTACAGGAGTCACGTCAGCGGACGCAAGCGGAGACACCGTGTATCTCGCTTTCGGCGCTGCGCCCGGCGGGCCAATTGCCAGCTGGATTTCCTCGGCGCCCAACGTTTTTGACGTTTCTCCGGCGAATGACTCTTCGTCGGACCTCACCACCGCGGCAGGCGGCACGATGTTCGCCATGCGCTCCAACAATGCCACTGAGATTCGCGGTGCAGACCTCACCCTCGTTTCCACTCCCGCAGAGGCCGAACTCGAAACGATCCCCAATCGTGTGGCCGTACCGGGCGTGGCCATGCACCCTTCCGGCGCTGATTTACGAGCCCTTTCTCGACGGCCCTCCGCCAGACGCGCCTCCCGCAAAAGGGATTCGCGGCCGAATCGACATTCGCGACACTCATAACGGGCGCCTGCGACTCACTCTCTCAAACTCCGACGGCGAGACGGTTTCGCTCGATAGTGCCTTCCTCGGGCAATGAATCGCTGTTAACCTTCACTGGCGTTCCTTCATCCAAGAATTGCACCCGCCCATTTCCCACAGCCAAATGTTCGGGCCGCTTTTCTTATGCGAAGAGGGGAATTTATGGAGACGCGCAAACTCGGGAATTCGGATCTGCAAA
>Ga0306920_100007972_pt1 | contig 14014 bp, 14 predicted proteins | sample flu12Cox44000170_FD_204666 | JGI IMG/M metagenome (GOLD analysis project Ga0306920, IMG submission 204666) | Lab enrichment of tropical soil microbial communities from Luquillo Experimental Forest, Puerto Rico - flux4day.12C.oxic.44.000.170 (v2)... | ecosystem: Environmental > Terrestrial >...
CTCGAGAAGTTGCGCACCGGCGATGGTCGAGCATTAGCGTACACAGCGATTGTATGGGGTGTGGGATTGAGCCACGAAATGTTGGACATCGCAGGGGTTGAGGGTTTTCATTCGCCCGAAGGCAACATGTGCGGCACCGCCATGCGAGGTGCTGACGCACTGGGGGGGGGGGGGTGATATATTGATTTCCAGCGCGGGGGCCGGCTGGCCAGCCGCCGCATCCGTAACCCCGCCGGATGCTTGCCCCGCGCCACTCTCAAGCGGTGCAGCGGTGTGCTCATGCCAGACAAAGATGACAAAGGACCTAACGGTTTTAAGGTTCTGCATGACGATTTCATAAAGCGGGTGTTTGGACGACGTTCGAGATTGCCACCCGCCGACTTTCACTTGGAGCAGGTTGCAGCTCTTGCGAGTACGTCTGGCGACAAGTTTGAAAGAATTGCTGAGAGGGCGCTGGAATTAGTAAGTCCGCTTGACAATGTTAAGGTGAGGTGTCGGCAAAGTATTAAAGATAGTATGGCGATGATAGGGGCAGTTCATGAAAAAGAACGTCCCCGCGCAGCGATCAATGCGGATATTGAGAAGCTTTATGATGCATTACGAAAAACTAAGGCGGCGCTCAAAAAATTATTTATAAATGGCTCCGAATTGCATCTACCAATGAATAGTTTCGATCCTAAAGAGATTGTGCAGTGTATGAAGAGTAATACAGCTTACCAATCAGAATGGCGAGTCTTTTATCAGTTTGTGATCGATAGAATTGCACTATTAGAAAACAGATCTACTGCATCATCTGATAGCGTTCGTTGGAAAGGAGGCAAAGCAAAACTTCTTGCAGCATTGCATTCGCTCCTTTTACTAAAGCGGTTTGGCAGGAAACCACCCACACAAACCGTAGGTGGTCCTTTCTACGAATTGGCTTCTTTGCTCTACGAGGGCGCAACAGGAGTACAGAATGCTAACCTTGAACGCTTTTGTCGAAAGATATTCGCGCAGCACCTGAACTTCAGGATCGAGAAAGCAGTTTCCCGTTCCCGTGCTGACGAACGCCGCTGAATTTTTCCTGTGTTTGTCATTGCGGGGGGACCCTCTAGCGGTAGATTACGAGACATTTAGGGTGGATGCGCGCATTTATACCGTTGATGCCACTTTAGGAGAGGGAAGTCGGATGCCCCGTGCAAAGTTACGTACCCGAGAGAGGGAGGTAGCGCGTGTGCTTCGAGCGGTCGCAAAGTCGGGCACGCCGGCACAAAAGGTGGAGATCGATCCAGAGGCAGGGAAGATAATCATTATTCTGGGCGCTCCCGCGCAGCCGCAGGCGAATGAGTGGGACGAGGAGCTCAATGGCGAGCATTAGGCTGAAATACGTTAACGGCTTCGCCAACCGTGCCCGGAAGAGCGAGCGCATCCGTTACTACTTTCGGCGGCGCGGCTGCAAAGCCATCCCGCTTCTGGGCTCGCCGGGGTCGGAAGAGTTCTTGGCGGCGTACGCTGCGGCTCTCGCGACGATTCCCGGTCAGGTGAACGAGGTAGGAGCAAGCCGCACGCTGCCTGGAACGTTCAACGCCCTCATCGTGAGTTATTACAAATCAGCGGAATGGCTCGCTCTGGAAGAGGACACGCGAAAGACGCGCCGCCGCATCATTGAGCGGTTTCGCGAGCGTCACGGCAACAAGAGCGTGGCACTACTTCGGCAGGATCACATTCTGTTAATGCTCGCTGCAATTGAGAAACCTTCCGCAAAACGGCACTGGCTTAAGGCCATCCGCGGACTGATGCGATCCGCCATCCCAACCATGCGAAAGGACGACCCCACTGCGAACGTTCCCGGCATCAAGCTGCCCAAAAGCACAGGGCACCACACTTGGACGGATGATGAAATCGATCAGTATCGACAGCATTGGCCGCTAGGAACGCAGCAGCGGCTCGTCATGGAATTTGCGCTGGAGACATTATCGCGGCGCGGCGAAGTTGTGAGGCTTGGTCCCCAACATGTGAAAAACGGCCGTATCCGCATTGAGCGAACGCATGGCTCCAAGGACGTCAACTTCCCGATCTCCCGCGAGCTGCAAGCCGCGTGCGACGCAATGCCGAAGTCGCATCTCACATACATCGTCACAGCGCACGGCAAGCCGCGGTCGAAAAACGGGCTCGGCAATGATTTCGCCAAATGGGTCACCGAAGCCGGGCTGCCGGCCAGGTGCCGGCTGCATGGCTTGAAGAAGGGGGGGATGCGGCGACTCGCTGAAGACGGAGCAACAACGCACGAGCTGATGGCTGTCTCCGGGCATTTATCGCTCAGCGAAGTACAGCGGTACACTGCCGATGCGGACCGCGAACGCTTGGCCGATCAGGTCATGGCAAAGAAGCGGCAGAGCGAAACCAAGAACAGCGATGTTACAAACTACGAGGCCCCCCTGCACAAACAGAGGCCTAAGTCTCTGAAAAAACTAGGGTGATAAAATGATGTGGCGGTCCCGAGAGGACTCGAACCTCCGACCTTCGGTTTAGGAAACCGCTGCTCTATCCGGCTGAGCTACGGGACCATGACCAGCAGCCGCAGTTTTACTCCCCGCCGCGTGGCTCGGCAAATCGTCGCCAGCTCGCGTTGCCGCGCAATAGCCCTTTCACAAGGCGGCCGGCATCGCTGGTGGCGAAACTCCTGATGGCCGGGGGGCCCCAGCTGCAGGGTGGGCAAAATCGTCCGACGTAGGTCTCAGCGTGGCCACGGCGCGCGCACGATCCCCGCTCGCAGTCGCGGACAAGCTTTGCCCAATGCGGAACGCAGCGAGCAACGCGCGCCTTTGCCCACCTTACGTGATCCTGGGCAAGGCTGATGGCGAAGCCCTGACGAGATCGGTCGGAGCTATAACGTTCCGTCCAACCATATCGCGGCTGTGATCAAATAAAATTAGAGAGCGTCAGCCTTGATGTAGGAGCCGTCTCAAGGCCGACGCTTCCCAACCCTGCATGAAGCGGGGATGCCGACAGGGTCGAATGGGTTTTATCACGGCGCCACATTCGGGCATCCGTGCTGCGCTACCGCAGATCATCAAACAATGTCTGGATGGTTAGCGAAATTTGCAGCGCCGGTCCCAGTGCGCCTACAAATCTGAGACCGGCGCCCCCTGACCCTTCCCATTACTCGAGACGTAGAAGGTCCAAGCGCCGGTATTATACAGCGAGCACAGGTTATACAGGCCGGTGCTACATTACCAAATGTGCCATACTGTAGTACCATTTTAGGTGTTTTAATACCGGCTCGACCTTTGCGGAGACGGAAGCAATGAAATCCCTGGTCACCAAGCGCTCGATCATCGTTGGTCGTCACAAGACAAGCGTCAGTCTGGAAGCTGCATTCTGGCAGGCGCTGCGAGAGATTGCTGACGAGCGCCGCGAGACCTTGTCCCAGGTGGTGGCGAGCATCGACAAAGAGAGGCCATTTGCCAATCTGTCATCCGCCATTCGGCTCTTTGTTCTTGAGTACTACCGCAACCGGCACCAGCGCAAAGAGGCCGTCTCGGTCGCGCTGGGAACTGCGAAATCGTCATCGCCCTCCTGATGAGGGCGCTTCCGCCAGGATCATCCTGCTGGCGAGAGTCGGCGGCGCGGGGAGAGCTGAACTGATAAAGGCAGGGCAGCTCAGCTCGGTTTCCCCTCTTTCCAATTCCCCGCGCGCATTCGAACTTTAATTCAGTGCGCCGCAGGCAAGTGGTAATGCGCTGCCCGGCGAGCTGAACCGGACCTTTTTCGCGCGATCGTGGATTCCGCGCAACACTGGCGCGCAGACGATTGATATATGATCTTGCCGCTGGGAGACGGCGGCCCGACCTTGGGAGGAGATTTGGATCGAAGAACCCCAAGGCCAGGGCCGCCTACAACCCCGACCCGTCCACATCAGGGGCTAAACCAACACGGGGGGTCAAGGGCGCAGCCATCCTGACACCCTGCGTGTGGTCTTTCAACTGGTCCCTTTCGCCGGGCGGCCGGCATCGCTAGCCTTCACATCCCGCTGGGAAAGCGCAAACGAGAGCGAGGGTGAGCGATGGCAAGCGACAAAGCCGTGGTGGGATTCGTCGGAGTAGGCACGATGGGCGGCCGCATGGCGGCCAACCTGCAGAAGGCGGGGTTCAAGCTGATCGTGCATGACAGGCACCGGCAGGCCGCCAGCCATCACCTCAATGCCGGCGCGGTGTGGGCGGACAGCCCGCGCGCGCTTGCAGCGCAGGCCGACGTGATCTTCTCGTCGTTGCCGGAGCCGCCCGACGTGGAGCAGGTGGCGCTCGGGCCCGATGGCCTCATTGCCGGCATCAGGCATGGTGCGGCCTGGTTCGATCTTTCCACCAATTCGCCGGCCGTGGTGAAGAAGCTCAACGCCGCCTTCGCCGAGAAGGGCGCGCACATGCTGGACGCGCCGGTGAGCGGGGGGCCGGCGGGCGCCGCCTCGCGCAAGCTCGCGATCTGGGTTGGCGGCGACAAAAACATATTCGAGCAGCACAAGCATGTGCTGGACGCGATGGGCGACAAGGCGGCCTATATCGGGCCGATCGGCAGCGCGACGGTGGCGAAGCTCGTGCACAACATGTCGGGCTACGCGCTCGTCTGCGCGCTCGCCGAGACGTTTACGCTCGGGGTGAAGGCAGGCGTCGAGCCGCTCGCGCTGTGGCAGGCGGTGCGCCAGGGCGCGGTCGGGCGCCGCTTCACGTTCGATGCGCTCATCGACCAGTTCCTGCCCGGGAAGTATGACCCGGCGGCCTTCGCGCTGAAGCTCGCCCACAAGGACGTGGCGCTGGCCAACGCCCTCGGCCGCGAGCTCGGCCTGCCCATGCGCATGTGCAGCCTCGCGCTTGCCGAGATGACGGAGGCGCTCGCGCGCGGATGGGGCGGACGCGATTCGCGCGTGGTGATGCTGCTCGAGCAGGAGCGCGCGGGCATCGAGGTCGCGGTCGACCCCGAGCGCCTGCGCGAGGCGCTCGCCTCGGGCTGACCGCACGAGGCTGTTTGCGGCCGGCGCGCGCAGCGCGGCATCAGGCTGTCTTGAAAATCCTTCGCTCAAGGCTCCAGGCGCCGCCGCCGGCGACCGCGATGAACAGGAATACGAAGCAATACAGCACGGCAAGCTCGCCGCCGTTGAGTATGGGAAAGAACCCGCGCGGCGCGTGCGACATGAAATAGGCAACCGCCATCTCGCCCGACATGATGAACGCTGCCGGTCGGGTGAACAGACCCAGCAGCAGCAGCAGGCTGCCGACGATCTCGATGGCGCCGGCAAGGCCGAGCAGCGAGAACACCTTCAGATTGTCAAAGCTTGCCACATGCGGAAACCCGAAATGCTTGGCGAGCCCGTGCTGAAGAAAGAGGAGCGCCGTGACAATCCGCAAAAGGCCGAGCGCACGCTCGGACCAGACAGGATCGAGTTGAAACATATCTGTTCTCCTTGCGGGGTGTTGGGTCTCAGGCCCGCCCTCTCCAATTACGCATATATCGCGAGAGGGCGGGTTTTAAACCCGCCCATAGCAAAGGATGGCGCTCTCTGAACAGCTGATCCTCACGACCCTACACGCCTCAGCTTCCCTCCGCGCTTGCCGGAGCGGCCGCGGGATTCCACTGGCCGCGCCGCATGCGGGTGATCTTGACGCTCTTGAACAGGCCGGCCTTGCGGAACGGCTCGTTGCGCGAGAAATCCTCGGCCTGCGCCCGGCCGGCGACGTTGACGATCAGGCAGCTTCCTGTCCGCTTGCTGCCGTCGTCATCGAGCAGCGCCCCGCCGAGCACCAGGATGTCGCGGTGCTGGTCGAGATAGGCGAAATGCGCCGCTCGGTTGGCCGCCCGGACCGCACCCGCGCCATCGTCCCGATCCTCCTGGTAGATGATGTAGAGCACGCGTTCTCCTCCGCTCCGTAATGCGGCTTGGCCGCTGGGCGCCCACGATGCCTGCGACTGCGGTAGCACGATTGGCGCCACCGGAGGAGTGGCGTCCGTCACCAAGGGGCCGCCATCGGCTCAGAGCAGGTGCACGGCGAGCCAGACCGTAGGCTCGTCCTTGGCCGTCCACGTCACCCAATGCAACCGGTGCGCAGCAATCAGGACATGGTCGCCCGGACGAAGTCTGCGCTCCCCTTCGCCCTCGATGCGCAGACCCGCGGCGCCGGCCAGCAGCAGGACCCATTCGTCGTGTGCCTGGCGATGCGGCTTGTCTGCCGGCGTGGCTTGCCCGGTTGAGACGATGCGTTCGATGCGCACGTGCGCCCGCGCAACGAGCTCGGTGAAAACTTCTTCGTTCGCGCGGGCAGGAATGTTATCGAAAAGATTGCTCATGAGCCGGCTTCCCGGTAGCGCCGTTGCGCCAAGATGCGGCAGCACACGACGAAATGCGATGCGCAAGTGCGATGCAAGGTGCTGAAATTGCGGCGGAGCCGGGGGTAGAGATACCGCGATGGTGAGCGCGCGCGCTGGCTTCGCGTCGGTTCTGTGGTCCTCGTGCCTGGCGATGCTCGCGGTCGGCGCCAACAGCACGGCGATCATGGCCGCGTTGCCCAGCATGCGCAGCGAGCAGCTCCTGAGCCCGGCGGGCGTGGAATGGGCCGTCAATGCCTATCTGCTTGTCTCCGCGGCCTTCATTGTGTTGGGCGGTCAGGCGGCGGACCGGTTCGGCGCTCGCCTTGCGTCGATGGTCGGGCTGGCGTTGTTCGGCATCGCATCCTGCATCATTGCGCTTGCCGGAACGCAGGGCGTCCTGCTCGCCGGCCGCGCCTTGCAGGGCCTGGCCGCGGCCTTTGCGGTGCCCAGCACGCTCGCCGCCGTGGATACCGGCGCGGAGCCTGAGCGCAGGGCGGCAGCGACCGGTGCGTGGACGGGCTTCCTCATGCTTGGCTTCAGCATCGGGCCGCTGCTCGGCGGCGCGATTACGCATTTCGCAGGCTGGCGCGTGATCTTCTGGCTCAACGTCCTGCTGATGCTGATCGCCGCTGCAGGGCTTGCCTTCGCAGGCGCGTTGACGGCGCGCGCTTCCGGCGCGTCAAGCCGGCGCACGGATTGGGCCGGCTTCCTCCTGCTGGCCACGTTCATGGTGGCGCTGGTCTTCGCCCTGCATGGCTTGCCGCATGCCACGGCGGCCCCGTTCGCCGTTGCCGGCCCATTCGCGCTGGCGGCGATCGCGCTCGTGCTTCTGCTCGCGGTGGAGTCGCGCGTCGAGACGCCGCTCCTTGATCTCGGCTTCTTCAAGCGGAGCGGTTTCGTCATGGGGGTGGCGATTGGCTCGCTGTCGATGTTCAGCATCATCGGGCTGCTGCTTTATTACAACCTCTACGCCCAGAGCCGCGAAGGAATGCACCTCACGGCACTCGAGGCCGGCGCCTCGCTCTTGCCGTTGAGCGCGGCGCTTCTTTTGCTAGCGCTCTCGGCTTCCGCGGTGGCGGCGCGCATCGGGCTGCGCAACGCGATGGGAGGTGGCATGCTTCTCCTGGCGATTGCGAGCGGTATCGTCGCTGCGGGCATCGCCGGCGGCGGCATGCTTCTGCTGGCCATCGGGTTCCTCGCCCTGGGTGCCGGGCTCGCGCTGCCTTACGCCCTGGCGCCGCGGCTGGCGCTCTCCGCGCTCTCGCCGGCGCAGGCAGGGCAGGGCTCGGGCATTGTCAACGCCTCCACCTTCCTTGCCGGCAGCGTCGGCGTTGCCGCTGGCGCTGCGGCTTTCGCGCTCGCCGAATTTGCCGGCGTGCTGGCGATGATTGCGCTCGCGGGACTGATCGGGGCAGTGCTCAGCCGCGGCATTTCAGAGAAGGAATAGCCGCAACATTGTTTCTCGCCATCGCAATCCGGTCAGATCTCCACCGTTGCGCGCTTGCGGACGCTTTCGATCAAGGAGGCGCGCAACAGATAGGCGCGATGCGTCGCCGGATCCGCGGCGGTGGCCGCAAGCTCCTTGAAGCTCCTCGCCCGCGCGGCGGGATCCTTCTCCTCCATCCGTTTCTTGTTTGCAATGGTCTGTTGCTGCACGAACTCGATATTCAGCGGCCGGCGATGGCGGTCATAGAGATCGAGGATGTCGGCCGACGCTTCGCGTCGGAGCACGCGGCCGAGCAGGTTGCTCAGCTCCATTGCGTCGTGAATTCCAAAGTTCAGCCCGAGCCCGCCGAGCGGATTGTTGACGTGGGCGGCATCGCCGGCAAGGAACACACGGCCTTTGCGGAAGCTTGCCGCCACCCGCTGATGGACACTGTAGAGGTTGCGGTGGACCACGTGGTAGCGGCTCTCTTTCGGGATGAACATCTGCAGCCGGCGCTCGACCGACGCGTCGTCGAGCAGCTCGGTTTCCGTCTGGTCGAGCGGGGTGGAGGAGAGCACCCGCCACAGCCCGGCGCCGTCGTCGCCCGCGACCTTGAACAGCGCGCACCAGTCGATGGGGTGCGACAGATAATTGCGGGTGCAGCCGGGAAACCGGCTGCCGATATCGAACGGCGTGGTCAGGATCAGGAAACGTTCCGGGTGCGTGTATCCCTCGAACGCGATGCCGAGCGACCTGCGCACGGTCGAGCGCCCGCCATCGGCGCCGATCAGATAAGAGCCCCTCACCGGGCGCGTGCCGGATGCCGTCTCAACGGTGGCTTCGACGCCGTCTTCCGACTGTGCCACCGAGGTCACGCGCGCGCAGAACTCGAGCGTGGCGTGCGGGAACGCGCGCAGCCTCTCGATCGCCATGTTGGCGAGCTTGTGCTGCTCGCATTGCACGGCAAACGGGTAGCGCGTGTCGTTGCGCAGGTTGCTGAAGTCGAACTCGGCGACCAGGCTGCCGGTCGATCGATCCCAGACGCGGAACAGTGGCTCGACCAGCCCGCGCGCAATCACCTCGTCGACCAGATCGAGCTCCTCGAGCATCTCCAGCGTCGCCGCATGGGTGGTTGCCGCCCGCGGCGCATCGTTGACGCAGGCTTCGGCCTCGAGCACATGCACCGGCAGCCCCTGGCGGGCGAGTGCAAGCGCCGTGATGACGCCGACCGGTCCGCCTCCGGCGATGATGATGGGTTGCTCGCAAGGTGAGGGCATCGCGCTTGATCGCCGAGCTTGCGCCGATGACGAACCGGGGCGCTGGTGTCAGAAACTGCTGCCCGGCTGTTTGAGAAATTCCGCCTCTTCCAGGGTCGAGGGCCGGTCCAGCACGGCGTTGCGATGCGGGAAACGGCCAAACCTGTCAATCACCGCCTTGTGCGCCTCCGCCCATTTGGTCAGCTCCGGATCGCCGAGGCTCGCCGTCAGCTCGACGCAGCGCGCCTGCATCCCGTGATCCTCGCAATGCTCGAACGGCAGATAAAAGAACTTGCGCTGGTCCTCGGGCAGGGCGGTGTCGAAACCGCGCGCGACGGCGGCTTGCGCCAACCGCAGCGCCTGGGGATCGGCGGCGAATGCGCGCGCTGTTGCGCGGAACATGTTGCGCGACATCTGGTCGAGCACGATCACCGCCGCCAGCGCGGTCCGCGCGTTGCCGACGAGCTCGTCATCCCGTTGCGATAGGAGCACCTCGTGCAGGGGAAGGAAACGCTCGCGAACAGCCGCGTCGAATGCGGGGTCCTTCTCGAACCATTGTTCGGGGGTCGCCTGCTCGAACCAGAACTTCAGGACGGCTTCCACCCACCCGTCTTCAAGGTCATTTGCGATTGCAGTCACCGTAGGTCCGCCTAATCCTGTGTCCGTCATGCGCGGGCTTGACCCGCGCATCTATCTTCTTGTGAGGAAGGATAGATTGCAACGGACCTCGGGCTTGCCCGAGGTCCGCACATTTAAGTGCCGCAAGTCCGGTATACCGGACTTGCGGGTCAAGCCCGGCAATGACGATCGAGGCCGTTTGAGCGGGAACCGCCTCAGATTTTGTCCGCGCGGACAGATGTGAGCGACTGCGCCTTTGCCTAGCCTGCACAGGGTGCAGCGCCGGCACTCAGCCCATCTTGGGGTCGAGGCTGATCGACCACAGCGAGTTGTCGTCGGCATCGCGCAGCGTGACTGTCATCACCTCGCTGGCGCCGTCAATGGCGACATGGCCGAAGAACTGCAGGCCGAAGCTCGGCGGCAGGTTCTGTCCCTGCTCCTTGCTCGGCGCCTTGATGTAGACGAGCTGCGGCCCGAACGTGCCGTCGAGAGCGTTCGGCCCGAAGGTGCCGGCGTGAATCGGGCCCGATACGAACTCCCAGAACGGGTCGAAGTCCTGGAACGCTGCCTTGCCCGGATCGTAATAATGCGCCGCCGTGTAATGCACGTCGGCCGTGAGCCACACGGTGTTGCGGATGCCGGCGTGTTTGATGAAGGACAGGAGATCGGCAATCTCCAGCTCGCGGCCGCGCGGATGCCCGTTGTCCCCCTGCGCCACCGCCTCCACGCCCCAGTTGCGATCGACGTCGTAGACGACGAGGAGGCCGATGGGCATGTCGGCGGCGATCACCTTCCAGGTCGCGGTCGAGTTGATGAGCGCGCGCTTGAGCCAGGCGAGCTGCACCGGTCCGAGAAAATACGCGGCGGGACCGTAGGCCTCCTCCATGCCTTCGCCGTTCGGGCCGCGGTAGTTGCGCATGTCGAGCATGAAGATGTCCAGAAGCGGCCCGTAGGAAATCTGCCGGTAGACGCGGCCGGCCTCGGCCTGCACGCGGCGGATGGGCATGTATTCGTGGAACGCCCGCGCCGCGCGCGAGGCAAGCTCGAGCGCATTCTGCTCGACATATTTCTTGCGCCGGTGCTCGGCGCGCGTCAGCGGCTCGCCCGGCCACCAGTTGTTGGTGACCTCGTGGTCGTCCCACTGCGAGAAGATGGGGATCTCGTGATTGAACGCGAGCACGTTCCTGTCGAGCAGGTTGTATTTGTAGTTGCCTCTGAACTCGGCCAGCGTCTCCGCCGGCTTGGATTTGTCCTCGCTGACGATGTTCCGCCAGACCTCCCCGTTCGGCATCTTCTGCTCGGCGGCGATCGGACCGTCGGCATAGATGTTGTCGCCGTTGTGAATGAAGAAGTCCGGGCGATGGCGGAGCATGGTGGCGTAGGTGCGCATGCCCCCGCGGCTCTCATCAATGCCCCAGCCCTGGCCGGCGGTATCGCCCGACCAGATGAATGCGAGCGAGCGGCGGTCTGCAGGCGCGGTGCGGAAGCGGCCGACCATGGGCTCGCTCAGGATGGTCGGGGAGCCAAAGTCGGCAAAGCGGATGCGGTAGAAAATCTCCTGCCCCGCCGGCAGCTCATCGAGCAGCATGTTGGCGGTGAAGTCGGTCTCCGGCAGGGCATCGACAAAGCCGGCGTGCCGCACGGTCCTGAAGCTATCGGTGGTTGACCATTCCACCTGCATGCGGGCTGGACGGTCCGCGCGCGCCCACACCACGCCGGATGTGCCCGACACGTCGCCCGACTGGAGGCCATGCGAGACGACGGGGCGGTCGGCGGCGCGACTGAGATGGGGCCGCGCGATACCCAGCGCCGGGACTGCCGTGGCGGCGAGCGCCGTCTTCACGAAGCTGCGGCGCGTCGGCATTCGTCTCAGGGATACGCGCATCCTGTCCTCCCTTGAAGGGTGAGGGCAACTATGATCCCCCAGTGTGACACGGTGCTGACGGCACCCCGCCGGCTCTTCCGTCCAAAGGAGGGGCGCGATAGCCTGCTCCGTTTCCTGAGACGAGGGAAGGGAAACGATGCGACTTCGCCGCCGCGATCTTTTTCGTCTGACCGCCGGCGCAGCAGGGCTCCCGATCGCTTGCGGATTTGCCATGCCACAGGATCCACTGTCGCCGTCGCGGTCGGAGCAGGGCGAACGCCCGCTTGCGGAGCGGCTTGCTCTTTATGCTCACGGCCTGCGCTACGACGATCTCGACCCCGCGACCATCGAGCGGGTCAAAGTCCATGTCATCGACACGATCGGCTGCGGCATCGGCGCGCTCGACGAGAGGCCGGTCCGCATCTGTCGCGAGCTTGCGCTTTCCGCCGCCGGACCTGCGACCGTCATCGGCACCGACCGGGGCACGAGCGCGGATCTCGCCGCCTTCGCCAACGGCGCGGCGATGCGCTACCTCGACTTCAACGACACTTATGTCGGCCGGATTTCCGTCCATCCCAGCGACAACATTGCGGCCTGCCTTGCCGTTGCGGAAGCCGAGCGCGCCGGCGCGCGCGAGCTGATCGCCGCCATCGTCATCGCCTACGAGGTCAACTGCCGGCTTGCGGACGCGCTCGACATCGGCACGCGCGGCTGGGACCCACCGGTATTGTGCCTTCCGGCGGTCGCGCTGGCCGCCGGCAGACTGATGCGGCTCGATCCGCAGCAGCTCACCCACGCGGTCAGTCTTGCGCTCAACGACCATATCCCCATGGGCCAGACGCGGGTCGGGGCATTGTCGGACTGGAAGGGGATTGCGGTTGCCGAAGCAGGGCGCAATGCCGTTTTCGCCGCGATGCTGGCGCGCGCAGGCCTCACCGGTCCGGCGCCGGTCTTCGAGGGGCGCTCCGGATTCTTCCGGCAGGTGTCGGGCCCGGCAGATATCGATGTCGCAGGCTTCGGGCGTCCCGGCATGCAATTTCGCATCCATCAATGCAGCCTCAAGGCCTACCCGGCCGTGATCTATACCCAGACGGCAATCGTTGCCGCGATCGAGGTGGCTCGGGAAGCGGGCTCGCTCGACCGCATCGCGGCAATCGAGATCGCAACCACGCAGCGGGGCTATGAGCGAACCGGCAGCGAGCCCGAGAAATGGTCGCCGACCACCCGCGAGACCGCCGACCACAGCCTTCCCTACATCACGGCGCGCGCCATGTTCGATGGCGATGTCAGCAATGAAAGCTTCGCTCCGCAGCGGTTTCGCGATCCTGGCGTCCTTGCCTTCATGCAGAAGATCAAGGTCTCGGAGGACCCCGCTCTCACCGCGCGCGGAGGCGGCGCGGTACCCACGCGCATCACCGCGACGCTGTCCGACGGGCAGCGTATCGTGCGCGAGGTCGACCACGCGCCGGGTTTTGCGGCGCGGCCGATGACGAGGGCCGACGTGAACCGAAAATTCCACGGCAATGTCGGCAGGCGTTGGCCGCAGGCGCACGCCGACGCCGTGCTGCAGTCACTATGGACGCTCGACACCGCGCAGAGCTGGCCGTCCGTTCTGCGCCAGCTTGCATCCTCGAAGTAGCAGGAAGTGTTGCGCCCGTGCTTGGCCGGAACCTATGGCCAGTATGAAGATCATTGCCGCAATCGTCGCCCTTGCTGCGACCCTGCTGCTTGCCGCGCATGCCACGCGGGCGGAGGACCTCCCGGGCAAGCCGATCAAGCTCCTGGTTGGCGCCTCGCCGGGCGGCACCACGGACACCATGGCGCGGGCGATTGCGCCGCCGCTTTCTGCATCGCTCGGCCGGCCCGTGCTGGTCGAGAACCGGCCCGGGGCAGGCGGCAACCTCGCCGCCGATGCGGTCGCAAAATCACCGCCCGACGGATCAACGCTGCTGGTTGCCTTCACCAGCCACACCATCAACGCGACGCTCTATCCCCGGCTGCCGTACGACCCGGTCGCCGACTTCACGCCCATCAGCATGATTGCGACCGTGCCGAGCCTGCTGGTGGGCCATCCGCGCCTGCCGGCGCAGGACCTCACAGCGTTGATTGCGCTTGCCAGGGCGAGGCCCGGCAAGTTGAGCATCGCCATCGGTGGCATCGGCTCCTCGCTGCACCTCGCCGGCGAGCAGCTCAAGATGATGGCGGGCCTCGATCTTCTCACGTTGATCTTCCGCCCACCGATACTCAATGAGAACATCCCGGCCTTCGACGTACCCAGTCTCCTTGAGGCCCACGCGAAACGCCGCGACAAAGGGGGCCCAAGCATCGGCTGACGTACTGTGAAGGAATCCGACCACCGGCACCGGCTGCCCGCGCGCCGCGAGCGGCCATGCCGCTGCGCCGCCGAGCAGCGTGATGAACGCGCGGCGGCCAATCACTCGATCACCTCGTCGGCGCGTGCGAGCAGCGTCGGCGGCACTTCGAGGCCGAGCGCTCGGGCCGTTACCAGAT